>Ga0070668_100001631_pt1 | contig 16247 bp, 16 predicted proteins | sample KBSS43metaG_FD_64661 | JGI IMG/M metagenome (GOLD analysis project Ga0070668, IMG submission 64661) | Switchgrass rhizosphere microbial communities from Kellogg Biological Station, Michigan, USA - KBS S4-3 metaG | ecosystem: Host-associated > Plants > Roots > Rhizosphere > Soil ... | reverse complement strand
GATCCGCATCATCGACGGCAGCGTGGCGAACTCCTCGCCTTCGGGCCACGTCGCGATCTCGCGCATCACCTCTTGCTCGACGATGTCCTCGTAGCCGGCCATCCGCTTGCCGTGAAACGGCGGTACCAGCAACTTGCGGCGTTGCCGATGCGCGGTGCCTTCGAGGCTGAAGGTCGACCCGGGGCCCAGCACCTCCCCGAGCGGGCCACCGCGGGCGATCAGATCGCTACTCGTCGTGAAGAGGTCCTTGACGAGGGCCGGATCGCTGACGACGACGGCGTGTCCGAAGAGCGGCAGGTTGAGCGTGAACGCCGAACCGTAGCGCCTGCCCACCATGGCGACGGCCTTGTCGCGATTCACGGCGAAGCCGAGGCCCTGCAGCGCCTTCGGGAGGCGCGGCCCAGGTGGCAGTCGCACCGGGTCGGTCGTGGCCTCGCCCATGTCGTCTCCTCGCTGTGGCACTGTTGGCAACGGTTACGGTACGCCGCAGTACCGAACGAGGCAAGACCTCTTTCCACACACGTTCAATAATGGTACGGTCATGTACCGATGCTGGTACCCGCGTGTACCGGCCGCTTCCCGACGAGAGGTATGCCCCATGTCGACGAACGAAGCCATCGAGTACGCCGACGTACTCATCGTCGGCGCCGGCTTGTCCGGCGTGGGCGCCGCATGCCAGTTACGCCAGGACCGACCGGAGAAGTCGGTCGTCGTACTCGAGGCCAGGGACTCGATCGGGGGCACCTGGGACCTGTTCCGCTACCCCGGCATTCGATCGGACTCGGACATGTTCACGCTCGGCTATCGATTCCGGCCGTGGACCGAGGCCAAGTCCATCGCCGACGGCCCGAGCATCCTGCGCTACATCCACGACACGGCCCGCGAGTTCGACGTGCAACGGCTGATCCGCGTCAACCACCGCGTGACGACCGCGAGTTGGAGTAGTGCCGACGCGCGGTGGACGGTCGACATTGCGCGCACCGATACCGGCGAGACCGTCACGATGCAGTGCGCGTTCCTCTACGTCTGCTCGGGCTATTACCGCTACGACGAGGGATTCAGCCCGACGTTCCCCGGCGTCGAGCGCTTCAGGGGTCCCGTGATCCACCCACAGCACTGGCCCGAGGCGCTGGACTATCGGGACAAGCGGGTGGTCGTGATCGGCAGTGGCGCAACGGCGGTGACCCTGGTGCCGACGTTGGCCGACTCCGCTGCCCACGTCACGATGCTGCAGCGCTCGCCGACGTACGTCGCTTCCCGGCCCGCTCGGGATCCGTTGGCCGACCAGTTGCGCTCCCGGCTACCCCAGAGACTGGCGTACGCGATCGTGCGGTGGAAGAACACGCTGCAGGGGATGGCGATCTTCCAACTCAGTCGCCGCCGCCCCGCGTACATGAAGTCCATGCTGCGCAAGGCCGCCGTCGCACAACTGCCCGACGGCTACGACGTGGACACTCACTTTGCCCCGTCCTACAACCCGTGGGATCAACGGATGTGCCTGGTGCCCGACGGCGACTTGTTCACCGCGATCCGCGAGGGCCGCGCCTCCGTGGTGACCGACCACGTCGAGGAGTTCACCGAGACCGGCATCAGGCTGGCCTCCGGCGCCGAACTGCCCGCCGACATCGTGGTCAGCGCCACCGGGCTGAACATGCTCGCGATAGGCGGTATGGAACTCGTCGTCGACGGCCGTCCGGTGGATCTCTCGAAGACGGTGTCCTACAAGGGAATGATGCTGTCCGACGTCCCGAACTTCGCGTGGACCATCGGATACACCAACGCCTCTTGGACACTCAAGGCCGACCTGGTGGCGCAATACGTCTGCCGCCTGCTCGCGCACATGGATCGCCACGGGTACGCCGCGGTGACGCCTGACGCGAGTCGGGTGGCGGCACAACATGCGTTCCTCGATCTGACGTCCGGCTACGTGCGGCGCAGCATGGAGCTGATGCCGAAGCAGGGCGACCGCCTGCCGTGGCGACTTCACCAGAACTACGTGCGCGACGTCGCCCTGTTGCGCCGCGGCCCGATCGACGACGACGTGACCTTCACGGCACTACCCGTCGAGCAGATCGGGTCGCAGCAGCAGGTGCGGCAGCGCGTGAGCTAGCCACGCCTGAAGCCTTAGAACAACGTTGGTTGCAGCAACGCCCCGGCGGATTGAACCGCCGGGGCGCCACGCATCGCAAATGGACGATTGTCGGGTTCGAGGCCGTGCCTGGCGACCAACGGCGCGACCCGGGTGCGGAGCATGTCGCGGTAGCTCTCGGGCAGATACGCACTGCGCCGGTACAACTCTCGGTACTCCCCCACCAACTCCGGACGCTCGCGTGTCAGCCACCCCATGAACCAGCCCCGCGTCGAGCCGCGCAGATGCAGCCCGAACACCGTCACGCCCGTCGCTCCGGCTTCGGCGATTCGACCAAGCAACTCGTCGAGGTGCGCTACCGAGTCCGTCAGCAGCGGCAGCACCGGCGCCACCATGACGTGGCAGTCCAGTCCCGCGTCGCGGATCGAACGGATCAGTGCGAGCCGGGCTTCCGGCGTCGGGGTGCCCGGCTCGACGAGGCGATGAAGTTCGGCGTCTCCGATGGCCAGTGATACCGCAACGCTGACGTCGACCCGTTCTGCGACCGCCACGATGAGCGGCAGGTCCCGACGGAGCAGTGTGCCCTTGGTTAGGATCGAGAACGGGGTATCCGAATCGGCCAGCGCCCCAATGATTCCCGGCATCAACGCATAGCGCCCCTCGGCACGTTGATACGGATCGGTGTTGGTCCCGAGCGCCACCGTCTCGTGCGTCCACGACCGACGGGCCAACTCTCGCCGCAGTACGTCGGCGACGTTGATCTTGACCACGACCTGGGTGTCGAAGTCGTTGCCGCAATCGAAGTCGAGGTACTCGTGCGTGGGTCTGGCGAAGCAATACCGGCATGCGTGACTGCATCCGCGGAAACCGTTGACGGTGAAGCGGAATGGCAGCTTGGATGCCTCAGGCACCTTGTTGAGTGCGGACTTGCACAAGACCTCGTGGAACGTGATGCCGTCGAACTGCGGTGTGCGCACCGACCGCACCAGCCCGAGCCGCTGCAGCCCCGGCAACGCGCCATCGTCGACGCCTACGCCTTGACCGTCCCACCGCATGCGTTCATTCGAACGCATGTTCGATCAGATGTCAATCGACCACCGCTAGTGCGGCCTCAGTTCCACGAACGCAGCTGGCACTGTGTCGTGAACGGACCCGTCTGGTCCGCGACCACCTGACCGTCGACCGTGATCACGCAGCGCACGTTGGGATCGGCCTGCATGGCGTGTGCGGCACCGCTCGCGGACAGGAACGCCCATTGCGGGTCCGTCAGCGTGGCGTCGAACTCCCACGGCACACCCGGCGCGAGGTCGACCTTCTCGCTCCTGACGTACGCGGCCGAGTTGGCGTGGTACGCCTCCAAGCTCGGAGGGGACGCGAACGAATAGTAGAGGTTGAAGTCGCCAGGACCAGCCGACGTCAGCGTGTAGTGGACCTGATGTGTGGCCGGCTCAGCGTTTGCCGTCGGCTGTCCCATCGCAATCGATGCGGCCGCCAGCACGAACGCGGCCCCGACCACGGCTGTTCTCTTTCGCATGACCGTCACATCGCCGGACGGTATCGGATCGTTACATCGCGCACCAGCCGTCACCCGGCGGTGGCCCAGGATACCCACGAAACGTCGAGCCAACACTGCGCGAACGCGGCGTTAATTCATTCGTGACGTACAGAAATCCACCAGAAACAAAGCGTCTCTAACGTCCCGGTTCGACGCTCATCGAGCGTCGGAAACCCCTGCGCTCCGCGCCGATTCCGCCGGCGCTCGGGCATCTGCTGGCACGACGAAAGGCTGTCCATGCAACGTCCCCCTCGCTCACTGATGAGCAGATCGGCTCTGGTGGCAGGAAGTCTGATCGCTACGACGAGCCTGCTGCTGGCCGGATGTGGCAGCAAGGCAAGTGACACCGAGGGCGCCGCCGCAGAATCGTGCGTCGACACCTCCGGGTCGACCGTCAAGGTCGGGTCGCTGAACTCACTGTCGGGCACCATGGCCATCTCCGAGGTGACGGTGCGTGACGCCATCAAGCTGGCCGTCGACGAGATCAACGCGGCCGGTGGCGTGCTGGACAAGCAGATTCAGATCGTCGGTGAGGACGGCGCATCGGAGCCCACCGTGTTCGCCGAAAAGGCCGAGAAGCTGATCAGCAGCGACTGCGTGGCCGCGGTATTCGGCGGTTGGACGTCGTCGAGCCGCAAGGCGATGCTCCCGGTGTTCGAGAGCAACAACTCGTTGCTCTACTACCCGGTGCAGTACGAGGGACTCGAGTCGAGCAAGAACATCTTCTACACCGGCGCCACCACCAACCAGCAGATCGTCCCCGCGCTGGACTACCTCAAGGAGAAGGGCGTCAAGTCGCTCTACCTGGTCGGTAGCGACTACGTCTTCCCGCAGACCGCCAACCGGATCATCAAGGCCTACGCCGGTGCCAACGGTATCGAGATCAAGGGTGAGGACTACACGCCGTTGGGCTCGACGGACTTCTCGACCATCGTCAACAAGGTCCGCACCGCCGACGCCGACGCCGTCTTCAACACCCTCAACGGTGACTCCAACGTCGCGTTCTTCCGCGAGTACAAGAACGTCGGCCTCACTCCACAGGCGATGCCGGTCGTCTCGGTGTCGATCGCCGAGGAAGAGGTCGGTGGCATCGGTGTGCAGAACATCACCGATCAGCTCACCGCATGGAACTACTACCAGACGATCGACACCCCGGTGAACAAGAAGTTCGTCGAGGCCTACAAGAAGGCCTACGGCGCCAACAAGCCGACGTCGGACCCGATGGAGGCCGCCTACGTCTCGGTGTATCTGTGGAAGAACACCGTCGAGAAGGCGAAGTCGTTCGACGTCAAGGCCGTTCAGGACAACGCGGGCGGCGTCACGTTCGACGCCCCTGAGGGCCTGGTCACCATCGATGGGGAGAACCACCACATCACCAAGACCGCGCGGATCGGTGAGATCCATCCCGACGGCTTGATCTACACCGTTTGGGAGTCCCCCGGCCCGATCAAGCCGGACCCATACCTGAAGTCCTACCCATGGGCAGCCGGGCTCTCCGGCTGACGAACACGTGGATGTCCTGATCGGACAGCTGGCAACAGGATTGAGCCTCGGCTCAATCCTGTTGCTGGCTGCACTGGGCCTATCGCTGACCTTCGGTCAGATGGGCGTCATCAACATGGCGCACGGCGAGTTCATCATGGCCGGGTGCTACACCGCCTACCTGGTGCAGCAGGTCGTCTCGAGCGCCGGTACCTCGCTGCTAATCTCGCTCGTCCTCGGTTTCCTGGTCGGCGGCGCCATGGGCGCACTGCTCGAGATCACGCTGATCCAACGGATGTACGACCGTCCCTTGGACACCCTGTTGGTGACGTTCGGCGTGGGATTGATCCTGCAGCAGATCGCCCGCGATCTATTTGGCGCGCCTGCCGTCAACGTCGTTGCGCCGGCCTGGCTCTCCGGCGGAGTCGAACTCTTCGGCGCCGTAGTTCCGAAGACGCGCATCTTCATCTTGATCCTCGCCGCGGTATGCGTCGCGGCGTTGGCCACGGCCTTGAAGACCAGTCCGATGGGTCGACGGATCCGCGCCGTCGTGCAGAACCGCGACCTGGCGGAGACCAGTGGCATCTCGTCACGCAAGACGGACATCACCACGTTCTTCATCGGCTCTGGGCTGGCCGGGGTCGCAGGCGTGGCGCTGACCCTGATCGGCTCGACGAGTCCGACCACGGGTCAGAGCTACCTCATCGACGCCTTCCTGGTGGTCGTGGTCGGCGGGCTGGGCCAGATCAAGGGCACCGTCATCGCGGCACTGGCGCTGGGCTTCCTGAACTCGTTCATCGAGTACAACACCACCGCCTCGCTGGCCAAGGTCATTCTTTTCGTGATCATCGTGATCTTCCTGCAGGTCCGCCCGCAGGGCTTGTTCACGGTTCGGACGAGGAGCCTCGTGTGACAAGCCTTCTTGGACGCTGGCAGACCTGGGCAGGATTCGGCGTTGCGGCCGTCGTACTCTTCGGCCTTGCGCCCGCGCTACTGTCCGACTTCCGGCTCAGCCTGCTGGCGAAGTTCCTATGCTTCGCGATCGTCGCCGTCGGCATCGGATTGGCCTGGGGCCGTGGCGGAATGCTGGTACTGGGCCAGGGCGTGTTCTTCGGGCTCGGCGGCTACATCATGGGCATGCATCTGAAGATCTCCGACGCGGCCCTGGCCAAACAAGCAGTTCCGGACTTCATGCAGATCGCAGGTGTGAAGGAACTGCCCGCCTACTGGGAGCCGTTCGCGTCACCGCTGCTCACGCTGTTGGCGATCGTGTTGGTGCCGACCGTGATCGCGGCCCTCCTGGGCCTCGGCGTGTTCAAGCGACGAGTCAAGGGTGCCTACTTCGCGATCCTGTCGCAGGCCCTTGCGGCAGCGTTGGCGATTCTGCTGATCGGCCAGACCAGCGTCGGCGGTAGCAACGGGCTGACCAACTTCCGCACGTTCTTCGGGTTCGCGCTCAAGGACCCGGTGAACAAGAAGATGCTGTTCTTCATCGCCGCCGCAGTGCTATTGATCGTCGTCGCGGTCGTGCGGCAGCTGATGCAGAGCCGCTACGGCGAACTGCTCGTCGCCGTGCGTGACGGCGAGGAGCGCGTGCGCTTCCTCGGGTACGACCCGGCCAACATCAAGGTCGTCGCCTACGTCGTCGCCGCCCTGTTCGCGAGCATCGCCGGTGCGCTGTTCGCACCAATCGTGGGCTTCATCGCCCCGTCACAGGTCGGCATCGTGCCGTCGATCGCGTTCCTCATTGGCGTAGCCATCGGCGGTCGCACGACACTGCTCGGACCGGTACTCGGCGCCATCGGCGTCGCGTGGGCGCAAACCCTTTTGTCCGAACGGTTTCCGTCCGGTTGGACCTATGCGCAGGGCTTCCTGTTCATCGTCGTCGTCGGGTTCTTCCCCGCCGGACTCGCCGGACTCGGGGTGCTCCTGCGCCGCCGACGCAAGAAGGCCGAGCCCGACCCGCAACCCGACCCCGAGCCCGAATCGGAGAAGGCGGGAGCAACGGCATGACCGAAACCACCGTCGATACGACGCCGGAACCGACTCCCGGCGGCAACGTCGGCATGGGTACTCAGTACCTCGAAGTCCGCGGCCTCACAGTCGACTTCGATGGATTCAAGGCCGTCACCGACGTCGATCTGACGCTGTTTCAGGGTGACCTCAGGTTCCTCATCGGACCCAATGGTGCCGGAAAGACGACGGTCATCGACGCGATCACCGGGCTGGTGTCCGGTACCGGTTCGGTCAGCAAGTCAGGTGTCGAATTGCTCGGCAAGAAGGTTCACCAGATCGCCCGACTCGGCGTCGGTCGAACCTTCCAGACCGCGAGCGTGTTCGAGCAGCTGACGGTGCTGCAGAACCTCGACATCGCCGCGGGCGCAGGGAGATCTGCATGGACGCTGCTGCGCCGTCGCTCCGGGGTGCTGCCCGCCATCGAGGAGGCGCTCGAGATCACCGGGTTGGCCGACCTAGCGGACAAGCCTGCCGGGGTGCTCGCGCACGGACAGAAGCAATGGCTGGAGATCGGCATGCTGCTGGTGCAGAACGCCGACGTGCTGCTGCTCGACGAACCCGTCGCAGGCATGAGCCACGAGGAACGCGAGGAGACCGGAAACCTGTTGCGCCGCATCGGCGGTGAGCGCACCGTGGTGGTCGTCGAGCACGACATGGACTTCATGCGTGCGTTCGCGACCTCGGTGACGGTACTCGCGCGAGGGCAGGTCATCGCCGAGGGCACGGTCGCGGAGGTCCAGGCCAACCCGAAGGTGCAGGAGGTCTACCTCGGTACCGCGGCCGCGGGTGTCGACGGGATTCCAGACGAACTCATCGAGGAGGGCTGATGCTCGAACTCATCGACGTCCGAGCCGGCTACGGGCGCTCCGAGGTGACTCACGGGGTGAACCTCGAGGTGCCCTCGGACGGAGTGGCCGCGGTGATGGGCCACAACGGAGCGGGCAAGACCACACTGCTGCGCGCGGCGGTCGGGCTGCTCAAGTGCTCGGGCGGCAAGGTGACGTTCGAGGGCGAGGACATCACGAAGCTGCGGCCGAGTGCCCGGGTGGCGCGCGGACTTGCATACGTGCCGCAGGGACAGCAGTCGTTCGGTCAGCTGACGACGGCCGAGAACCTGCAGGTGGTCGCCGATGGGCGCAAGAACGGAAAGCAGTTGATCGATGAACAACTCGACCTCTTCCCTGCCCTCAAGGAGCTGCTCACTAGGCGCGCTGGCCTGCTCTCTGGTGGCCAGCGTCAGCAGTTGGCCATCGCACGAGCGCTGATCACGGCGCCCAAGTGTCTGATCCTCGACGAGCCCACCGAGGGCATTCAGCCGTCGGTGGTCGCCGAGATCGAGGCGGCCATCACGGCGCTGACCGAGCGTGGCGATCTCGGCGTACTGCTGGTGGAGCAGCACATCGGCTTCGCACTGGAGTCGGCTCAGCGGTACTACATCCTGGAGTCCGGTCGCGTGACGTCCAGCGGCACGGGAGGTTCGGCGTCGGAGGCCGACGTCCGTGCGGCCATGGCCATCTAGCCGAAACCCGTTCCCGCTCCACGCCGTCAGCTAACGTGATCGCCGTGGAAAGCCCCTGCGGTTGCGACGCCGCACACGGAGCGGCGGGGGTCTCCATCTCGAGGCGCACCGCGCTCGCCGCCTCGATCTCCGCGGTCGTCGCGGGGGCGGCGCTCGGCACGTCGGCCCGCGGTTCGGCGGCGCCGCCACCGAACGCGCCCGCGCTACCGCAGGACGCACTCGTCACCCTGGGAGTGCAGGCCGGGCCACCACCCGTGCCGAACAAGACCGGAGTTTCGTCGACACTGAAGGTCGGCGGCGACGCCTACCAAATCGACTGCGGTCTAGGCTCGCTCAACGCCTTCGCCAATGCAGGCTTTCGATTCGACGACTTGAAGAGTCTGTTCATCACCCACCTGCACACCGACCACATCGTCGACTACTACAGCTTCTTCCTCTCCGGCGGCTATACCGCCTCGCCGGGCAAGGCACCGGTGACGGTCTACGGTCCCGGGCCCGCCGGTGGCTTACCGCCGAGCCGTGTCGGCAATCCGGATCCCGCCACCGTCGACCCCGGCAATCCCACCCCCGGCCTCGCGGCGACCAGCGACGCCCTGCTCCGCGCGTTCGCCTACACCAGCAACATCTTCATCCGCGACATGGGCACCGACGACATCCAGTCCCTGATCGACGTCAACGAGATCGTCGTGCCGCCCGGGTCGGACTCGCTGAACAGGGCACCGCGCGTGGACCCGTTCCCGGTGATGTCCGATGACAACGTGGACGTCACGGCCACCCTGGTGTCCCACTACGACGTCTACCCGGCGTTCGGCTTCCGCTTCGACCTGAAGCACTCCGGTGTCTCCGTGACCTTCTCGGGCGACACCACCAAGTCCGACAATCTGATCAGGCTGGCGGCGGACACCGACATCCTGGTGCACGAAGCGCAGTTCAGCCTCGACGATGCGTATTACGACAACAGGTTCCCCCCGGACTATCTGGTGAACTCGCATACCTCCGCGGAGCAGGTCGGCGAGGTCGCCGCCGCGGCCGGCGCCAAACACGTCGTCCTGAGCCACTATTCACCGACCGACCTGCCCGACTCCCAATGGCTCGACGCGATCGGCAAGCACTACTCCGGCAGGATCACCGTCGCCCGCGACGGTCAGGTGTTCGCACTCTAAGCCGAACCGGCGCCCAGCCCGGCCGGTAGGCGCGCGCCGAAGAGCCGTAACGCGTTGGCCGAACCGACGTTCGACCGCGTTGCGTCGTCCATCGGGTACGACCGCATGAACTCGGCACCGGTCTGGTTGTCGTCCATCGGATAGTCGACCGAGAACATCACCCGCTCGGCTCCCATCACGTCGAGCGTGCACGCGAACGCGGGCGTGCAGAAGTTTCCACTCGTCGTGACGTGGAAGTTGCTGCGCAGGTATTCGGAGGGCAGCCGTTGCAAGCCGCGACTCGAACCATCGCCGCCGAGGCCGAAGTAGCGGTCGATCCGGTACGCGGCGAAGGGCAACATTTCGCCGAGGTGTCCGATGATCATCTGCAGCCGGGGGAACTTGTCGAACAACCCAGAGTAGATGAGCCGCAGCACGTGGGTACCCGCCTCGACGGCGAAACCCCATGACGCGAGGTGCAATCCGTCGCCGACGTACGGCGCGAACCACGCCTCCATGACCGCGGGATGCGGCGTGGTGGGGTGCAGATAGATCGGTGCGCCGAGCGACTCGGCGCACGCGAACAGCCGCTCGTACGCCGGATCGTCGAGATACCGCCCCTGACAATGTCCGTTGATCAGCCCACCGACGAGGCCGAGTTCGGTGACGGCACGCTCCAGTTCGACGGCAGCGGCATCGGGGTCCTGGGTCGCCAGCGTCGCGAAACCACCGAATCGCTGGGGTGTTCCGCGGACCGTCTCCGCCAGTTCGTCGTTGGCCCGCCGGGCCAGGTCGATGGCACGCTCGACGTCAGGCTCCTCCTGAACGCCGGGGTCGAACAACGACAGGATCTGGAAGTCGATGCCTGCGGCATCCATCTGGTCGAGACGCAATGGGCCCCGGTCATACAGTCGCGCGTAGCCGACGGGATTGTTGGACTGCAGCCAGGTGGCCACGGCGTTCCCGGCGCTGGCCGGGTCCCAGGCAAAGTGCTCTTCGAGCGCGATCAACCCCATGACACCTCCGACATCGGTATGTCGCACACCCTACGTCCGCGAACTCAAAGTTCCAGCAGCACCGTCACCGGGCCGTCGTTGACCAACTCAACCTGCATGTCCGCTCCGAAGACCCCCGTCTCCACGTGAGCGCCCAGTTCCCGCAGCGCGGTAGCGAACTCACCGACGAGTGGCTCCGCCAGCTCACCGGGCGCGGCGGCGTTCCACGACGGGCGGCGCCCCTTCTTCGTATCGGCGTACAGCGTGAACTGGCTGACCACCAGAATCGGCGCGCCGACATCGGCCGCGCTGGCCTCGTCATCGAGAATGCGCAGCCGCCAGAGCTTTTCGGCCATCTTGCGAACGACCGCCAGCTCGTCGGTGTGGGTCACGCCCACCAGGGCGAGTAACCCGTGCCGGGGCGGCCTCAGCTCGCCGACGACGGCACCGTCGACCACCACTCGCGCCGACGTCACACGCTGCACCAGAACACGCACGATTGCCGATGCTGCCACAGCGCCTGGTGTCGCTCACGAGGTCGAGCCAGCTGGGTGTGGTACGTCTGGTAGGCGTGGACCAGCCCCCACGAACCGGCCTGAACTGGCGCGGCACTCCCCTGACTCGACGCTCGATGCTCCTTGGGTTCGGCGCCGTCGGCGCGTTTCTGGCCGTCGACCTCGGTGCGGTCGCGTATGCGAACAAGTGGATCGGCGCGGGCGCCGCGCTCACCAGGGCCACCTTCATCGCCGGCTTCGAGTCGGTCTTCGGTACGCATCCCGGGTTTCGCCGCAACCACGCCAAGGGCGTCGCCGTGGTGGGCTACCTCGACGCCACCGGAAACGGTCGCGAACTCTCCCGGGCCGCCGTGCTCGGCCCGGGCCGCTACCCGGTCACTGGCCGCTTCTCACTCACCGGCGGAAATCCCTTCGTCACCGACGCGCCGGGCGCCGCGCGCGGGCTGGGGTTGGCGATCGGCTACCCCGACGGCCCGCAATGGCGTACCGCAATGCTGAATCTGCCCGTCTTCCCGGACAACTCCCCACAGGGCTTCTACGACCGCATGTTCGCCTCGCAGGTGATCGCGGCCACCGGCAAGCCGGATCCGGCCAAGATGGCGGCATTCCTGAAGGCGCACCCCGAGACCGCGGCCGCCATGGACGTGATGAAGCGGCATCCGCCGACACCCGGCTTCGCCGACAGCACGTTCTCAAGCCTGAACGTCTTTCATCTGATCGCCGAGTCGGGTGCCCGCACTCCGGTCCGGTGGTCGTTCGTACCGCGGCAAGCCGCGTTCGCGCCAGCGGCAACGGGCGACGACGTGCTGTTCGACGCACTGGTGCGGCAGTTGAAAACCACTCCCCTGCAATGGGATCTGCACTTCACGGTCGGACAGCCGGACGATCCCATCGACCCCACGCTGCCGTGGCCGTCGGACCGTCGCGTCGTCGACGCGGGCACGTTGACCCTCACGGCCGCTGAGACCGAGCTGGCAGGCAATGCGCGCGACGTCAACTTCGACCCGCTGGTGCTTCCCGACGGCATCGAGCCGTCCGACGATCCGCTGCTCAGCGCGCGCTCCGCCGTCTACGCCGCCTCCTATCGGGCCCGCACCGGGGAGCCCAAGTCTCCGTCTGCCGTGCAGGTCGACCAGGTGACGCCGTGACGGCCGCCGAGCGCTATCCACTACGGACCCGGCTGTTGCACTGGTTGACCGCCGTTCTGGTGTTCGCGACGCTGCTCGTCGGGTTCTTCATGGTGAGCTCGCTCGGCTCGTACGGGGCGCTGGTCAGCGTCCACATGACGCTCGGGGTCTCCATCCTCGTCATCGTCGTCGTGAGGGCAGCCAACCGATGCACCCACCGGACACCGAAACTGCCCAGCACCGTCGGCGGGTTCGAGCACAAGATCGTCGTCGGTTCGGAACTGTCGATGTACGCATTGCTGCTTGCCCAACCGCTGGTCGGCTGGGCGATGGTATCGGCGAGCGGGCAACGGGTAGTCGTGTTCGGAGTGTGCTCGCTTCCGCGCATCGCGCCATTCGATGCCGACCTGTACTTCGGGCTGCGCCAGACCCATTCGGTGCTCGCGTACCTTCTGGTCGCGGTCGTCGCGGCGCACGTCAGTGCGGTGCTGCTGCACACCCTGACACTGCGCGACGGCATGCTGTCCCGCATGGCGTTCGGGCGGCGCGCAACGCCGCGGAAGCCGAACCACCCACCGGCCCGCGCCGAGCGTGGCAAGCTGCCCGGATGACCTCAGCAACCGAGCCGCGAGTCCTCGTCGACACCGGCGGCCTCCTGGTGACCGACGACGGCCGGCGTGTCCTCGTCATCGACCGCCGTACCGGCGCACTGGCGGTGACCGTCTTCGTGCTCGGCGTGCTGGCCATGGTCGTCGGTGGCTTCGGTGTGATCGCAGTGTTCACCATGTCGACCTGGCTCGGTGCCGCGTTCCTGGCGGTCGGGGCCGCGGCGGCTGTCGGTGCGGTCTTCGCGTTCCGCACCATCCGGCGGCGCCGCGCCCAACCACTGCACGCCTGCCGTCCAGTGGCGGTCATCGACCGCAAGCTCGGAATCTTCAGCTACGCCGGAGGCGCGATCGTGCCGCTGGACCAGGTCCGGTTCCAGCGCAAGATGCAACTCGGTTCGAGCTCACCGAAGCTCGTCGCCCTGACACCTGGCGGAACCCGAGTGCTCAAGCGCGGCAACCCATTCGACGGCGGAATCGGCGACGTCGATCAGGTGCTGACTGCCGCGTGCCAGAGCCACTTGGGGTCACGCCAGACGTGAGGTGACGTCGGCGACGACGTCGTCCACCGCCACGTCGACCTGCTCGCCCGACGTGAGATCCTTGACGCCGACCGTGCCCGCTTCGACGTCGCGGTCGCCCGCCACGAGCGCGATGCGGGCCCCCGACCGGTCCGCGGCGCGCATCGCGCCCTTCATCCCGCGATCGCCGTAGGCCAGGTCGACGCGGAGCCCCGCGGCGCGCAGGGCTCCGGCGAGCTTGACCAGGACCAGCTTGGCCTCGTCACCCAGCGGCACGCCGAACACGTCGACGAGCCCCGGCTCGCCCACCGACTTGCCCTCGGCCTTCAGCGCCAGCATCGTCCGGTCGACGCCGAGCCCGAAGCCGATACCCGAGAGGTCCTGCCCGCCTAGTTCACGCATCAGCCCGTCGTATCGGCCGCCGCCGCCGATGCCGGATTGCGCGCCGAGCCCGTCGTGAACGAACTCGAACGTCGTCTTGGTGTAGTAGTCGAGCCCGCGCACCATCCGCGGGTTGATCACGTACGGCACGCCAAGCGCGTCCAGGTGCGCGAGCACGGTGTCGAAGTGCTGCTTGGCGACATCGGACAGGTGGTCGAGCATCAGGGGCGCATCGGCAGTCAGCTCCCGCACGTGCGGCCGCTTGTCGTCGAGCACGCGCAAGGGGTTGAGCTCCGCGCGGCGCCGGGTGTCCTCGTCGAGGTCGAGGCGGAACAGGAACTCCTGCAACAACTCCCGATACTGCGGTCGGCACGTGTCGTCGCCGAGCGAGGTGAGTTCCAGGCGGAAGCCGTCGAGGCCGAGTGACCGGAACCCCGCGTCGGCGACCGCGATCACCTCGGCGTCCAGTGCGGGATCGTCGACGCCGATCGCCTCCACGCCGACCTGCTGAAGCTGGCGATACCGACCGGCCTGGGGCCGCTCGTAGCGGAAGAACGGACCCGAGTAGCACAGCTTGGCGGGCAGTGCGCCGCGGTCGACGCCGTGCTCGATGACGGCGCGCATCACCCCTGCGGTGCCCTCGGGCCGCAACGTGACCGACCGCTCGCCGCGGTCGGCGAACGTGTACATCTCCTTGGACACCACGTCGGTCGACTCTCCGACGCCGCGCGCGAACAGCGCGGTCTCCTCGAAGATCGGAAGCTCGACGTACCCGTAGCCCGCGCGCCGTGCGGCGTCGAGCAGCCCGTCGCGCACCGCGACGAACTGCGCGGACTCGGGCGGCAGGTAGTCCGGGATGCCTTTCGGCGCCTTGAATTCGGTCACGCGGTGCACATTCTCACGACAAGCCTTCGAGGAACGGGTTGGTACGGCGTTCGGAGCCGATCGTGGACTTCGGGCCGTGACCCGGTAGTACCACGGTGTCGTCGTCGAGTACCAACAGTTTTTCGACGATCGAGGTGTACAGGTCGCGCCCGCTGCCACCCTGCAGGTCGGTGCGGCCGATCGACTGCTTGAACAGCGTATCGCCGGTGAAGACGAGGTCGGACGGTCCATCGGCAACGCGGAAGACAACCGATCCGCGGGTGTGCCCAGGGGTGTGGTCGACGGCGACGGTCATGCCTCCGAATTCGATCTTGTCGCCGTCGCGGTCGAGTTCGATGACTTGGCGGGGCTCCCGGAAGAACGCGCCCAACGCGACCTGGGCCAGCCGTGGACCGAGGCCCGCGATCGGGTCGGTGAGCATGAACCTGTCCTCGGAATGGATGTAGACCGGGCAGCCGTAGGTGTCCGCCACCTTCTGCGCCGACCACATGTGGTCGATGTGCCCGTGGGTCAGCAGCACGGCGGCGGGCGTCAGCCGATGCTCGTCGAGTATCCGTCGGAGCGGCGCAAAGGCGCGCTGACCTGGGTCGACGATGATGGCGTCGGCGCCAGCGCTCGGGGCAAGCACATAGCAGTTGCACTGCAACATGCCTGCTGGGAATCCCGTGAGCAACACGCTGACCAGTTTCCCATCCGCGATTGACGTGGGTCGCAGCGCCCACACTCAGCGATTCCTGGCACACTCGGTCCCGACTGAGCGACGCCGCCGTCCAGACGGCGTCGACGACGACGAGGAGGATGCGGCGGTGCCGACCAACGAACAACGGCGAGCGACGGCCAAGCGCAAGCTCGAACGGCAGCTCGAGCGGAGAGCGGCCCAGGCACGCAGGCAGCGGCTCATCGCGATCATCGGCGGCGCGGTGGGTGCCGTCTTGGTGATCGCGGCGATCGTCGCGACGGTCATCCTCGTCAACAAGGACTCGGGCTCCACCGAGACAGCGGCGTCGAGCACCCCCAGCACGTCGCCTGCGCCCGACGCGCCGCCGCCCCCCGGCAGCAAGCCGCTGCCGCCCTTCGCGGCGCCGGCGGGTCTCGGGGAGAACTGCCAGTACGCGCCGACGCCGAACGAACAGGCCGCCAAGCAGGCCAACCCGCCCCGCGCCGGCAAGGTGCCGACCGATCCTGCGCAGGTCAGTGTCAGCATGACCACCAACCAGGGCAACATCGGTCTGCAACTCGACAATGCGAAGGCGCCGTGCACCGTGAACAGCTTCGCCAGCCTCGCCCAGCAGGGCTACTTCAACGACACGTCCTGCCACCGGCTGACCGCGTCTGCGGGCCTGGCCGTGCTGCAGTGCGGTGATCCCAAGGGCGACGGCAGCGGCGGGCCCGGCTACCAGTTCGCCAACGAGTAC
>Ga0070668_100001627_pt1 | contig 16258 bp, 14 predicted proteins | sample KBSS43metaG_FD_64661 | JGI IMG/M metagenome (GOLD analysis project Ga0070668, IMG submission 64661) | Switchgrass rhizosphere microbial communities from Kellogg Biological Station, Michigan, USA - KBS S4-3 metaG | ecosystem: Host-associated > Plants > Roots > Rhizosphere > Soil ... | reverse complement strand
TGATCCTGCGGGCCAGCGCGGGCACGCGGCGGCGAATCACGAGATGAGCGGCACCCCGGCGGCCCTCGCCGGTGATTTCAGCGCTGTGCTCGCCGGCGGCGATGCCGCCCCGGCGCCGCGTGCGCTGTCGACGTCGATCCGACGGCGGCGACGGCGCGTGCTGCCCGGCTTCGGCCTGTCGCTCGGGTTCACCATTGCCTACCTGTCGTTGCTCGTCCTGCTCCCGTTGGGTGCCGCGTTGATCAGGACGGCGCAAATGACCTGGCCCGACTTCATCGCCGCGGTGACGTCGCCGCGCGTGCTTGCGTCATACCGGCTGACGTTCGGTGCTTCGCTGGCGGCGGCCACGGTGAATGCGCTGTTCGGACTGATCGTCGCGTGGGTGCTGGTTCGCTATCGTTTCCCCGGCAAACGCCTCGCCGACGCGCTCGTCGATCTGCCGTTCGCGCTGCCGACAGCCGTCGCCGGCATCGCATTGACCGGGCTGTTCGCGCCCAACGGCTGGCTCGGCGCGCCGCTGGCGGCGCTCGGGATCAAGGTTGCGTTCACCCCACTGGGTGTCTTCGTCGCACTGACGTTCATCGGGCTGCCGTTCGTCGTCCGCACGATCCAGCCGGTGCTGCAGACATTGCCGGGCGAGCTCGAGGAAGCAGCGGCAACGCTCGGCGCCGCGCGCTCGCAGGTGTTCGTCCGCGTGATCCTGCCCATCGTCACGCCGGCTCTGCTCACCGGGTTCACGCTCGCATTCGCGCGCGCGATCGGCGAATACGGCTCGGTGATCTTCATTGCCGGCAACATGCCGCTGGTGTCGGAGATCACGCCGCTCCTGATCATTACCAAGCTCGAGCAATACGACTACGCCGGCGCAACGGCGATTGCCGTCGTCATGTTGGCGGTCTCGTTCTTTCTGTTGCTGGCGATCAACATGCTGCAAGGCTGGACGCGCCGGCGCAGCGGCGCGCTTGAATGAGATGAGCGCTGCAACGACCATTGCGCGCTTTTCGCCGGCGACGAACGAGGCACGCTGGGTACGGATGCTTCTGATCGGCGTCGCGCTCGGCTTCCTGACGCTGTTCCTGTTCGTGCCGCTTGCCTTTGTGTTCCACCAGGCGCTGCGCAAAGGCGTCGACGTCTACCTGACGGCGATTTCCGATCCCGATGCGCTGTCCGCCGTGCGAATGACGTTATTGGCCGCGGCGATCGCGGTGCCGCTGAACCTCGTGTTTGGTGTCGCCGCTGCCTGGGCGATCGCCAAGTTCAATTTCCCCGGCAAGAGCGTGCTGACGACGCTGATCGACCTGCCGTTCTCCGTCTCTCCGGTGATCGCAGGGCTGATCTTCGTACTGCTGTTCGGGCTGCAGGGATGGTTCGGACCATGGCTGCGCGAGCACGATCTCAAAGTCATCTTCGCCGTCCCGGGCATCGTGCTGGCGACGATCTTCGTGACGTTCCCGTTCGTCGCGCGGGAGCTGATACCGCTGATGCAGGCGCAGGGCACCGAGCAGGAGGAAGCCGCGACCGTGCTCGGCGCCAGCGGCTGGAAAACGTTCTGGCGCGTGACGCTGCCAAACATCAAATGGGGCCTGCTGTACGGCGTCATCCTGTGCAACGCCCGCGCGATGGGTGAGTTCGGTGCCGTCGCCGTCGTGTCCGGCCATATCCGTGGCGAGACCAACACGATGCCGCTGCACATCGAGATACTCTATAACGAGTACCAGTTCGCCGCGGCCTTTGCCGTTGCGTCGCTGCTCGCCTTGCTGGCGCTGGTCACGCTGGCGCTCAAGTTCGCCGTCGAACGGCGGCAGCGCCGCGTCGACGATCAAGATGGAAGGCGCTCGCGATGAGCATCGAACTGACCGGCATTACGCGCCGTTTCGGCGACTTCGTCGCCATCGACGGCATCGACCTTCGCGTCGAGACCGGCGAACTGCTGGCGCTGCTCGGACCGTCGGGCTCCGGCAAGACGTCGCTGCTGCGAATCATTGCCGGGCTCGAGACGCCCGATCATGGCACCGTCGCGTTCCACGGCGCCGACGCCACTGATGTTCACGCGCGTGAGCGGCAAGTCGGCTTCGTGTTCCAGCACTACGCGCTGTTCGGCCACCTGACGATCTTCGAGAACGTTGCGTTCGGCTTGCGCGTGCGGCCGCGACGGCACCGTCTCGACGAAGCGACATTGCGCAAGAAGGTCATGCGACTGCTGGAGCTCGTCCAGCTCGACTGGCTGGCCGACCGGTTTCCGCACCAGTTGTCGGGAGGCCAGCGGCAGCGGATCGCGCTGGCGCGCGCACTCGCCGTCGAGCCGCGCGTGCTGCTGCTCGACGAGCCGTTCGGCGCGCTCGATGCGCGCGTTCGGCAGGAGTTGCGGCGCTGGTTACGGCGCCTGCACGACGACGTGCACGTCACCAGCGTGTTCGTCACGCACGACCAGGAGGAGGCGCTCGAGGTCGCCGACCGCGTCGTCGTGATGAACCACGGTCGCATCGAGCAGATCGGCACGCCGGACGAAGTCTACGATCACCCGGCGACGCCGTTCGTGTTCGAGTTTCTCGGCCACGTGAACCGTCTTCCGGTACCCGGCGCGCCGGACGACGAAGGGTTCGTTCGCCCGCACGACATCGCGGTGCTGGCGCAGCCCGCAATCGGAGCCCTGGCGGCGCGGCTCACGCACAGCACGACGATCGGACCCATCGCGCGGCTGGAATTCGCGCTCGCCGCCGACGCGCGGACCGTCAACGTCGAGTTGCCGCGCGACGCGTTCCGGTCGCTTCAACTCGTGAACGGCACGCTCGCATACCTCCAGCCGACGCTCGTGCGCCGCTTCACACAACCGACGCCTGCCTAGACGCGGTGCGGCGATCGCCGCCCGCCGCGTATGATGACGCGCGTGCCTCCGCCGGAACTTTTCCGTGCGCGGCGCCCTCCGTCACTTCATGCGCCTGCCGCTGTTCGATCTGCCGCCCCCTGCCCAGCGCGACTGGCTCACCGAGCGCCTCGCGCGGGAAGCGCCGGCCGCGGCACGCGGCATGTCCGATGGCTTTCGCCTTCCCGGCCGTGGTGGCGAGCCGACACCGGCCGCAGTGCTGGTTCCCGTCGTCAATCGGCCTGACGGCTTGCAGATCCTGCTGACGCAACGCAGCGCCGACCTGCCCGACCATCCCGGACAGATAAGCTTTCCCGGCGGGCGCGTCGAGCCCGGCGATGCCGACCTGGCCGCTGCCGCCTTGCGCGAGACCGACGAGGAAATCGGCATCGCGCCGCACCGCGTCACGGTGCTGGGCTCGTTGGTGCCGTACGAGACGGTGTCGGGGTACCGCGTTACGCCCGTCGTCGGCTGGATCGAGCCGCCATTCGACCTGCGTCCCGATCCGGTGGAAGTCGCCGACGTGTTCGAAGTCCCGCTGGCGTTCCTGCTCGATCCTGAAAACCAGCTGCGTCATTTCCGGATGATGGGTGCGATGCGGCGCGACTACTGGGCGATACCGTGGCGCGACCGCTACATCTGGGGCGCGACGGCGGCGATGCTGATGATTCTCGACCACACGCTGCGTCACGGCGCCTAGAGCGCCGGCGGGCACCCCATCGCGATGCTCGCCGACCACGAGACGGGACTGCTGCTGTCCGGCGGCGGCGCGCGTGCCGCATATCAGGTCGGAGCGCTCCGCGCCGTCGCGAGCATCCTGGGTCGCGATCGTCGTGCGCCGTTCCCGGTGATCTGCGGCACATCGGCCGGGGCGATCAACGCGACGGCGATCGCCGTCGACGCCGACAATTTCCGCACCGGTGTTGCGCGCCTGCTTCGGCTGTGGCGGCAGATCAGCGTCGCATCCGTCTACGAAGCCGACTTTGCGACGGTTTCGAAGCAGGGGCTGCGCTGGCTCGCGGCCGTCCTCGCCGGAGGCACGGGCCCGCAGAAGGCGGTGTCGATGCTCGACAACGCGCCGCTGCGCCGCTTGCTCACCCGGCGGGTCGACGTGAGCCGGCTCGAGGCTCAAGTGAAGGCCGGCGCGCTGCACGCGCTCGGCATCAGCGCGACCAGCTACTCGACGGGCACGGCGATGACCTTCTACCAGGGATCGCCGTCGATCGTGCCGTGGCGTCGCGCGCGCCGGCGCGGCGTGCCGGTACCGTTGACGATCGCCCACCTGATGGCGTCGACGGCGATCCCGTTCATCTTTCCCGCGGTGAAGCTCGATCGCGACTGGTACATGGACGGCGGCGTGCGGCAGATCTCGCCGCTGGCACCCGCGCTGCACCTCGGCGCCCGGCGCGTGCTGGTCATCGCCGTCGGCCGCCTGGCAGGCCCGGCGGCCGTCAACGCCGCGCGCGCAGCACGCGCCGCGCCGCGCTATCCGACGTTCGCGCAGACCGCGGGCCACGCGTTGACGTCGATCTTTCTCGACAACCTGTCGGCGGATCTGGAGCGGATGATGCAGATCAACCGCGTCGTCAGCCTGGTCGCGTCGCAGGAGCTCGCGCGGAGGGGCCTTTCCGAGCGCCACGTCGACGCGTTCGTGCTGGCCCCGTCGGCTGACATTTCGGAGCTTGCGTTGAAGCACGCCAACCGCCTTCCCGGCGGCGTGCGGGCGCTGCTGCGCGGGCTCGGCGGCACGCGGGGCTCTGGCGGCGCACTCACGTCGTACCTGCTGTTCGAGCCGGCGTTCTGCCGCGCGCTGCTCGCGCTCGGCTATGCGGACGCAATGGCACGGCGCGAAGAGCTCGAGGCGTTCCTCGGCGGCGCCGCCGTCAATTACCTGCCGTTGCCGCCGCCGGACTTCGACTGACGCGCTCACGGACCGCGAGCGTGGGGATCGCACGCGCGCTCGATTGTTTCACCGCGATTCGGCGCGCCGCCGATGGACAGCGGCGTTCGCTTACAATCGCCGACGTGAGCCGCTTCGTCGAACGATCCCGATGCCTGCCCCAATGATCCGGGTACGCGCTCGCGCATGATCCGCGGCGGGCGCAGCGCGCGATGAGTCTAACGGCCACCTCGCCGCGCACGGGACACTTCACCGGCCTGTCGCCGCACGGCTTTCATCGCGTCGTGTATCACGAGTGGGGCGACGCGGCCAATCCGCGCGTCGTCATTTGCGTCCACGGACTAGCGCGCAACGGGCGCGATTTCGACGTGCTGGGCGAGGCGCTCGCGCCGACGCATCGTGTGCTCGCCGTCGACATGCCGGGCCGCGGCGAAAGCGACTGGCTCGCCGACCCGGGCGACTACATTTTTCCCGTTTATCTGTCGACGCTGACCGCGCTGATCGCGCGGAGCGGCGCGGAAACGGTCGGCTGGGTGGGTACGTCGATGGGCGGTCTGCTCGGCATCGTGATGGCCGCCCAGCCCAAGTCGCCGATCGCGCGGCTGGTGGTCAACGACGTCGGCCCGGCCTTGGAACAGGGCGCGCTGCAACGGATCGGCGGCTACATCGGCCAGGACCCACAGTTCGCGACGTACGACGAGATCGAAAGCTATATCCGTGAAATCTCGCGGCCGTTCGGACCGCTGACTGACGCGCAATGGGCACATATCGCCGGGACCAACGTCCGGCAGCGTCCGGACGGGCGCTGGGGGCTCGTCTACGACCCGGGGATTGCCGTCCCTTTTCGCAATGCGCCGGCACCGCCGGACCTGTGGCCGCTGTGGGACGCGATTCACTGCCCGGCGCTGGTCCTGCGCGGCGCCGAATCGGACCTGCTGGCGCGCTCGACGGCGGAGCGGATGGCCGGGCGCGGGCCGCGCCCGGCGGTTCTCGAATTCCCGGGCGTCGGCCATGCGCCGATGCTGCTCTCTCCGGACCAGGCCGTGCCGGTTATCGAGTTCCTGCGTGCCGGCTGACTGCCCGCTCCTCTCCGGCCACCCAGTGGCACGGTTGTCGCTTTATCGCGGGGATAACGGGCGGCTCATGACAGTGGCATCGCTTACAATTGGACGTCCTGCCGCTCGCAATCCCCGTTTCCGACACCCATGGCCATCGCGCTGAGCCTGCCGCCTCTCGAGGCTAAACCTGCCAACCCGCCGGAAACGCGGTTGACGCGCGTGCAGGCGTGGCTCGACGAGGTCAGCCGGCGGGACCCGGCGGAAGCCGCGCGGGTGGCCGGCGACGCGTTGGCCGCCACCAATCGGGTCGCGATGAGCGATTCGCGGCGGATGGAGCTGGCCGAGGCCTACTGGAACACCGCGACCCAACTGTGGCCGCAGCTGGAGCGCTCGTTCATCCGCGCGTCGCATCCGTTGAGCGGCCCGCCGCTGGAGGCAGCCAAGGCCGCGCTGACGCTCGCACACGAACTCTCGGTCGCGTACAAGCACCTGCTGGCCAGCGAGGCCGACAAGCGGATATCGCTGGGCGGCACGCGGCTGATGACGGCGCTGGTGCAGCGCTGCCTGCAATGCTTCGCCCGGATCCTGAACACCAGCTACCTTTCCTATTCGCCGGTGCCGCCGCGCACGTGGCACGACGCGCACATCGTCTATGCGTTCGCGCGCGACCGTAACCTGCATCTCAATTCGATCGCCGGCGGCGAGCCCGACGCGACGCCGGACAAGATCTACGTTCAGGCGCTGCTGCTCGCACTCGCCAATCCGTACGGATTTCATCCTGGCCAGCTGAACGTCGTGCTTCGTTACCTGCAGGAGCACGCCCACTGGGCGAAGCTCACCGACGTCGCGCCGGTGCACCGGATGGCGAAGGCCGTCGCGATCGTCCCGGTCGGTCACGACTTTCCGCCGTTCTCGGCGAACAAGGGTGGCTCGATCGACGGCTCGAAGCTGTTCCTGCTCACCTACGACCTCGCGTTCCAGCTGCAGGAGCAGTTGCGCGCGCTCGACGCCGGCGGCGCTCCCCCCGACGGCATCGGCAAGGAGTCCACGCAACGGCTCGCGTACGTCATGCTGCTGAAGCGGCTGCTGCGGCAGTGGGCGATTCCGCCGGCCCGCCAGTTCAACCGCCTGCCGTCACGCGCGCGCGTCGTCATGTGCGCGGGACTGTCGGGTGTCTGGCAGTACAGCCGCGGCCAGCATGCCGGCATCGCGAACCCGCCGACCGGACTGCCGCCGATGACTAGCTGCCAGGTGATCAATCACACGCCGGCAGGTTATGCGTTGCGACAAACCGACCATTCGCCGGCCGCATTGCGCATCGGCGAGCTGATCGCGCTGCGCGTCGAAGGCCGCCTGGCGCTGCAGGTCGCGATGGTCCGTTGGTTCCGAAATACGCTCAAAGGCTCGGCGCTGGAGTTCGGCTGCGAACTCCTGTCCGACAACCCTGAAGCCGCGGCCGCCGCGGCCGAGGACGCTCGCGAAACGGCGCTGACGCCGGTGGTCGTGATTCCCGAAGACACCAACGGCGGGACCGAAGCGTCGCCGCCGCAGCTGATCGTCCCGGCGGGAACGTTCTCGCTCGAGCAGGCCGTCACGCTGAAGCGCGGCGCCGACACCGGCTTCGCCGTGCTCACGAAGCTCGTCGAGCAGGGCCCGGGCTTCGAACTGTTCGAATTCGTCGCGGTCGGCTGACCGCTGTCGTGGGTTCCCCTACCGCGCCGGTCGCCGCGCGCTGCACGGTCGCCGGCGTCGTCATGCTGGCGATCCTGATCGCACTCTGGGAGCTCGCGCTGGCGCCGCTTCGTCCCGGCGGATCATGGCTCGTGCTCAAAGGCCTGCCGCTGCTGCTCGTGCTGCCCGGCGTGGCGCGCGGGTCGCGCCGTGCGCGGCAATGGCTGGCGCTGATGCTGCCCTGGTACTGCGCCGAGGGGATCGTTCGCGGGCTCTCCGAGCACGGCCGCTATGCGGTCGTCGCGGGTGTCGCGGCGATCATCGCGGTCGCGACGTTCGTCGCACTGCTCGTATGGTTTCGCGCGGAGCGCGCGAGCAGCGGCTAGCGACCCGGCCCGACTTCGGGCGCCTTCGCCGTGGCTGTGCCGTGCAGGCCTCTCGGCATCGGAAACACGATGGTCTCGACGACGCCGGTCAGTTCGGACACGCCCAGCGCGCCGAGCGCCTTCAGCCGTGCGACGACTTCGCGCACCAGCACTTCCGGTGCCGATGCGCCGGCCGAGACGCCGACGCGATGCTTGCCGGCGACCCACTCCGGTTTCAGCTCGTCGGCGTTGTCGATCATGTACGCGGGAATGCCGCGATGGGCGGCGACTTCGCGCAGCCGGTTGGAGTTCGAGCTGTTCGGGCTTCCGACGACGATGACGACATCGACCTTCGGCGCGAGCACCTTCACCGCATCCTGCCGGTTCTGCGTCGCGTAGCAGATGTCGTCACGCTTGGGACCGACGATCGCCGGAAAGCGCTGCTTCAGCGCGTCGACCACCGCCGCTGCGTCGTCGACCGAGAGCGTCGTCTGCGTCACGTAGGCGAGCCGGTCCGGTTCGCGTACGACGAGCCCGGCGACGTCGGCCACCGAGTCGACCAGGTAGACGCCGCCCTCGCACTGCCCCATCGTGCCCTCGACCTCCGGATGCCCCTCATGGCCGATCATCACGATCTCGCGCCCCTGCGCGCGCATCTTGGCGATCTCGACGTGCACCTTGGTGACCAGCGGGCACGTCGCGTCGAACACGTGCAGCCCCCGCGCGTCGGCCTCGGCGCGCACCGCCTTCGAGACGCCGTGGGCGGAGAACACGACGGTGGCTCCGGGCGGAATTTCGTGCAATTCCTCGACGAACACCGCGCCCTTGGCGCGCAGGTCGTCGACGACGAACTTGTTGTGAACGACTTCATGGCGAACGTAGATCGGCGCGCCGAATTGCGTGAGCGCCTGCTCGACGATCGCGATCGCGCGATCGACGCCGGCGCAGAAACCGCGTGGATTGGCGAGCAGGACGTCCATCGTGTTTTCCTCAGCGGCCAGCGTCGCGCGGCACATCAGCGCGATGGCGGAGACTGTCGATGATCAGCATTGCCGCGCCGCCGGTGATCGCGCTGTCCGCGACGTTGAACGCCGGCCACGACCAGCCCGCGTAGTGGAAAAGCAGGAAGTCGACGACCTTGCCCAGCATCACGCGGTCGAACAGGTTGCCGACCGCCCCGCCGAGGATCAGCGCCAGTCCGAGACAATAGAGCGCGCTGCCGCCGCGGCGGAGCAGGATCACCAGCAGCACACCGGCGGCCACCGCGATCGACGTGAACAGCCAGCGCTGCCATCCGTCGGCGCCGGCCAGGAAACTGAACGCCGCGCCGGTATTGAACGCGAGCACGAGGCTGAAGAACGACGTGATGACCTTCTCTTCACCCAGCTGGAACGTCGCCAGCACCGCATCCTTCGTCACCTGGTCGATCAGGATCACGGCCACGCTGACCAGCAGCCAGCGTCGCCAATTGGGCGCCGGTATCGTCGTGGCGCGGGTGGCCGGTGTACTCACGAGCGAGCGCATGGGTCGGCCATTCGTGACGCGGTCACGCGAACGCCCGCGGTTCGCCCGCGCCGGCCAGGTTGGCCACACAACGGCCGCACAGCGTAGGGTGGCCGCGATCGGCGCCGACATCGGCGCGCCAGTGCCAGCAGCGCTCGCATTTCGGGTGCGCGCTGGCGGTCACGGCGATCCCAAGCACATCACCGCGCTCGGCGCGCGCGGCGGACGTGATGAACACGAACCGCAGGTCGTCGCCCAGCGACGCGAGCGCCGGATAATCGGACGGCGGCAACGTGACCACGACTTCCGCCTGCAGCGACGAGCCGACGCTGCCCGCCTGCCGGAGCACCTCGATCTCCTTCAGCACCGCGCCGCGCACGGATGCGATCAGCGCCCATTTTTCGCGCAGCGAATCGGCGTCCGGTACGTCCGGCAGCATGCGCTGCCATGTGTGCACGAAGATCGTCGGATCGTCCGGATGCAGGATCCGCCACGCCTCCTCGGCCGTGAACGACAGCATCGGCGCCATCAGCTTCAGCAGCGCGTCGCGGATATGTGCAAGCGCCGTCTGCGCGGAGCGGCGCGCGCGGCTGTTGCGCGGGGTCGTGTACAGCCGGTCCTTCAGGACATCGAGGTAGAAACCCCCGAGGTCCTCCGAGCAATACGTGGCCAGCCGCTGGGCGACGAGGTGAAATTCGTAGTTGCCGTAGTCGTTCTCGCAGGCCGCGGCCAGCGCGCGCGCCTGCGCCAGCGCGTAACGATCGATCTCGAACAGGTCGGCGACCGGAACCGCATGTTGCGCGGCGTCGAAATCGCTGGTGTTGGCGAGCAGGAAGCGCAGCGTGTTGCGGATGCGCCGGTAGCTCTCGACGACGCGCTTCAGGATTTCGTCGGAGATCGACAGGTCGCCCGAATAGTCGGTCGACGCCACCCACAGCCGCAGGATCTCAGCACCGAGCGTGTCTGACACCTTCTGCGGCGCGACGACGTTGCCCTTCGATTTCGACATCTTCTTGCCGTCGCCGTCGACGGTGAAGCCATGCGTCAGCAAGGCCTTGTACGGCGGCACGCCGTTGCGCATGCACGAGATCAGCAGCGAGGAATGGAACCAGCCGCGATGCTGGTCCGATCCTTCGAGGTACAGGTCTGCGGGAAACCGGCCGGCGTCGGGATTGGAGCCCGTGCGCCTGCCGACGCCTTCCGGCCCGCCGAGCACCGTCTGGTGCGTCGAGCCCGAGTCGAACCACACGTCGAGCGTGTCGGTGAGCTTGCGGTACTTCGCGGGATCGACCCCGAAGTCCTCGTACGTCGCGTCGAACCATGCTTCGATGCCGCGTTCCTCGACCTTGCGCGCTGCGAGCTCGAGCAGCGCCTGCGTGTCCGGGTGCAGCTCCTCGGTGACCTTGTCGACGAAAAACGGCAGCGGCACGCCCCACTGCCGCTGCCGCGACAGCGTCCAGTCCGGGCGGTTGGCGATCATCCCGTACAACCGCGCCTTGCCCCATGCCGGGAAGAATTGCGTCGCCTCGATACCGGCCAGCGCTGTTTCGCGCAGGGTCCGCGAAGGCTTGGCGCCGCGGTACCCGGGCACGTCGTCCATGCCGGCAAACCACTGCGTCGTTGCGCGATAGATGATCGGTGTCTTGTGCCGCCAGCAGTGCATGTAGCTGTGCGTGTATTTCTCGACATGGAACAGCGCACCGGCCTCGCGCAGCACGTCGACGATCTTCGGATTGGCGTCCCAGATCTTGAGTCCGCCGAAGAGCGGCAGGTCGCTTGCATAGCGCCCGTCGCCCTGCACCGGATTCAACATGTCGTCGTCGGTCATGCCGTAGCGGCGGCAGGACTGGAAGTCATCGATGCCATACGCCGGCGACGAGTGGACGATGCCGGTACCCTGCTCGAGCGTCACGTACTCGCCCAGATAGACCGGCGACTCGCGATCGTAGAACGGATGTCGGAACGCCAGGCGCTCGAGCGCTGCACCTTTGACGGTCGCGACGACCTGTCCATCGAGCGCGTAACGCTTGAGGCAGGCGGCGACCAGGTCCTGCGCCAGGATCAGATGGCCCTTCGGCGTGCGCACCAGCGCGTAGGTGAATTCCGGATGAACGTTGAGCGCCTGGTTGGCAGGAATCGTCCACGGTGTCGTCGTCCAGATCGCCGCGTGGACCGGTCCGTCGATCCGCGCAACGCCGAACAGCTGCGCGAGCCGCTCGCGCTCTCGCTCGGCGAGCGGAAATCCCACGTCGACCGCCGGGTCGACGCGATCCTCGTACTCGACTTCCGCCTCGGCCAGCGCGCTCTGGCAGTCGAAGCACCAGTTGACCGGCTTCAACCCGCGATAGAGAAATCCCTTCTCCAGCAACTGGCCGAGCGTGCGGATCTCCTCGGCCTCGTTGAAGAAGCCCATCGTCGTGTACGGATGTTCCCAGTCGCCGAGCACGCCCAGGCGGCGGAACTGCTCCTTCTGCCGCGCGATCTGCTCGGTCGCGTAGGCGCGGCACAGTTTCAGCGTCTGGTCGACCGGAAGGTGCTTGCCGTATGTCTTTTCGATCTGCACCTCGATCGGCATGCCGTGGCAGTCCCAGCCGGGAACGTACGGCGCGTCGTAGCCGGCCATCGTGCGGCTCTTGACGACCAGGTCCTTGAGGATCTTGTTCAGTGCGTGGCCGATGTGGATGTCGGCGTTCGCGTACGGCGGACCGTCGTGCAGCACGAACATCGGCCGGCCGCGCGACGCGGCGCGGATCGCCTCGTACACGTGGCGCTGCTGCCATTCCTTGACCCAGCCGGGCTCGCGTCGCGCGAGGTCGCCACGCATCGGAAACGGCGTGTCCGGCAGGTTCAGCGTGGACTTGTAGTCGGTTTTCTGTTCGTCGGGCATGTTGGTCCGGGTCAGCGCTGCGCGGCAAAGTAGCCGCGCGCTTCGGCGACGTCGGCGTGAATCTGGCGGGTCAGTGTGTCGAGGTCCGGATACCGGGCTTCGTCACGCAGCTTGTGCAGGAACTCGACGGCGATGCGGCGTCCGTAGATCGGTTCGTCGAAGTCGAAGATGAACACCTCGAGCAGCGGCGCGGCGTCCTCGGCGATCGTCGGCCGCACACCAAGGCTTGCCACGCCGGCGCGCGGCACGGCACCGAGGCCATGGACGCGGACGGCGAAGACACCGGACAGCGCCGGCTTATGCCGCAACGTGAGGTTGGCGGTCGGAAAGCCGAGCGTGCGGCCGAGCTTGGTGCCGTGCGCGACGCGCCCGCTGATCGCATACGGGCGCCCGAGCAGCGCGGCAGCGTGCGCGAGCTCGCCGCGAGCGAGCGCCTCGCGGACCGCCGTCGACGATGCGCGCTCGCCGTCGACGTCGACGGTACCCATCGCCTCCACGCTGAATCGGCGCGCGTGCCGGCGCAGCGTCGCCAGGTCGCCGGCGCGGGCCCGGCCGAAGCGGAAGTCGTCGCCAACCAGGACCCAGCGCGTCGCCAGGCGGCGCACCAGCACGTCGTCCACGAAAGCGTCGGGCGTCAGCGCCGCGAGCGCCGCGTCGAACCGCGCGATGTACGTGCGGGCGACTCCGTACGCCGAGAACAGCTCGAGCTTGCCGCGCAGCGTCGACAGCCTCGCCGGCGCGCCATCCGGGGCGAAGAACTCCCGCGGATGCGGATCGAACGTCAGCACCGCCGGCGGCAGGCACAGGTCTTCGGCGGCCTCGATGAGCCGCGTGAGCATCGCCTGGTGACCGCGATGGACGCCGTCGAAATTGCCGATCGTCAACGCGACCGGCTGGTCGGCGACGGCCGGAAGGCCGCGAATGATCCGCACGTTGTGGGTCGCGGGCATGGTTCGGCCGCGACAAGTTGCGCAAAACGTTGAATTGTAGCGGAAAACAGTGTCGCCGTCGCGACGCGGGCGGTGACGGGTCGGCGTCCCGTTGCACCGCAGGCGGTGTGCGGCGACACTTCGGCGTTTACGTCACCGAGGAATCACGCATGGCCGCCTACCTGATCGTCGATTGCGAAGTCACCGATGCCGCGCGCTACGAAGGCTACAAGCGGCTGACGCCGGCGGCGATTGCCGCCCATGGCGGGCGCTTCATCGTTCGCGGCGGCGAGACCGCGGTGCTCGAGGGCGACTGGATTCCGAAGCGGGTCGTGGTGATCGAATTTCCGTCACTCGCCGCCGCCAGGACCTTCTACGACTCGCCCGAATATCGCGCGGCACGCGCCGCGCGCGAGGGCGCAGCGAACATGAACATCATCGCTGCCGAAGGCGTCTAGGCGAAGGCGCGAAACGGCGGTACTCGCGTGCCGCCACACGTTACGCTGGAAGACGCGGAGGACACAGAGCGCACCGGGAAAGGAATTCCCGGTTCGCGGCCACGCGCGCCGGTTAGGCGCCGAACGGCTGCGAACGGCGGGAGGAAGTTCCCGATGGTCCCTGTGTCCTCCGCGTCCGTTTGCGGACGCGTCAGTCGGAGCCGCGGCCGTTACCGCTCGCCGCCAGCGCGGCGCCGGCCGCCGGCGAGAGTGACGTCAACGGAGCGATTCGCGGTGCCGGCGCGAGCGCAGGCGCCATGGCAGGCTGACCCATCAGTTCGTTGAGGCGCGGCTCGGGACGGCGGGCGGCGGCTTTCCATTCGCCGCACCAGTCGTCGTCGCGCACCGTCGGCCACACGCCTTCGATCATGTACGACTTGGCATTGATCGGCGACAGCGACGGCGCGGTGCGCCGGCATTGTCCCCACGCGGGTCCCTTGCCGTCGGACTTGTCGGCCTGGCGGTCGTAGTACTGGCAGTTCATGCAACGGTCCACGTGAGGGTCCTCCGCGTAGCTTGTAATCGTTGGTGGGGTTCGTGTTGCCTGTCATCACAGACTGAGCAAGTTCTTTGCCAGCGAGCCGGCAACGCGTCGGAAATATTCGGTCGTCTATCGACGTCTTCGACGCGTCGATTGCACACGACGATTCGCGCGCGTGCACTCCAACGCTTGGCTTACGACGGATGGACGATGGCGAAGCCGAACGCGTGCGCGCCCGGTGCTTGCAAATGGACGGCGATCAGTGCCGGACGAGCGGCAGGAAGCCGCGCGGGATTGCCGGAACTGGACGCTCGCGACGCGGCGCGTGGCGCAACGGCGCCTTGTGCGTGCGTACGCGGTCGCCGCGTGCGACCGCGGAACGATGCGCGGCACGCGCGACACTTCCGCGCGTGCGACGAAGCAACGAATGACGTCCGGCATGAGCCGCTCGACGCGAGCGCACGCTGGATTGCGAGGAAAAGACGGCCGCCGACCGCATCGCTGTTTGCAGTTAGGAAGAAGACTTCCCGGCGACCGAAACCGAGGGACGTTGTGAACTGAGCGTGGACATCGACGCGGTCGCTGGCGTCAGGCGGCAAGCGCCGTGAATGCCTGGTGCAGCGGCGCCGGCACGTCCTGCACGCGACGCAACGGCAGCGGCGGCATCGCATCCAGCGCCGACTTGAGCTCGGCGTCGGCGGCCGCGGCTTCGCGCGCCAGCTTGGCGTCGTAGGCGCGGCGCGTATCGGCATTCGACAGCACTTCGTATGCGGCGTGGATCAACCGCACCAGCCCGGACAGGTCCTGGCCTGCGTCGGTTACGCCGCCGTATTGAAAGCGCTCCATTACGTGCGCATACGCCGCCTCGATCCGGGCGGACGGTGCTCCGGGCGCAAGGTCGAGGAAGTCATAGTGCGTATAGTTCACGGTCATCTCCTGTCGGGTTCGGTTGTTATGCATCCCCCCGGATGCCAACTGCTCAGCAGTAACCGTGCCAACCGCCGGCAATAGCCAGGATGGAGATGCTAACTACTTGTTTGGGCTAGATTATCGCCGGCCGCCCTGCACCGGCGCCGTGGGCTTCGGCGAGTCGCGCCGAGCGTCAGAGGATGGCGAGCGGCGTCGCGCGTGACGGCGGCCGGAACGCCGCATCGAGCGCGGCCAGCGTCGCCGCATCGAGCTTCTTGCCGGCTGCCGCCCGGTTGTCGCGAAGATGGGCGGGGTCGGTCGATTGCGGAATGGCGATGACGCCTGGCCGCGCCAACAGCCAGGCAAGTGCCACCTGTGCCGGCGTTGCATCGACGGCGCGCGCGATCGCCACCAGCTTGCGGTTGGAAAGCAGCGCGCCCTGCCCCACCGGCGAGTACGCCATCACCGGCATCTTCAGCGCCCGGCAGCGATCGAGCAGCTGCCACTCGATTCCGCGCTCGCCGAGGTGATAGAGGACCTGATTGGTCGCGCAGCGACGGCCATCGGGCAACGCCAGCAGTTCGTCGAGGTCGGCCACGTCGAAGTTCGACACGCCCCAACGGACGATCTTGCCGTCGGTGCGCAGGCGCTCGAACGCGGCCACCGTTTCCGACAGCGGCACGCTCCCCCGCCAATGCAGCAGGTACAGATCCAGCCGATCGGTTCCGAGACGGCGCAGGCTGCGTTCGCAGGCAGCGACGGCGGCCCGCGCGCCGGCGTTGTGCGGATAGACCTTCGACACGATGAAGACGTCATCGCGGCGGCCGGCGATGGCCTCGCCGACGACTTTCTCCGCGCCGCCGTCGCCGTACATTTCGGCGGTGTCGACGAGCGTCATGCCGAGTTCGATGCCTTCGCGCAGCGCCGCGACTTCGCGCGCATGCGTGCGCCGGTGCTCTCCCATTTTCCACGTGCCGAGCCCGAGCGCGGGAACGCGCGCGCCGTCGGCGAAGGTGACTTTCGGCATCGCTGCGGCCATCGCCCCAAGGATAGACGAAAGTGGCACCGCCGCACGTAAAATGGCGGGATGCCGCTCGACCCTCCCGCGCCGCGCCGTCACGTAGTTCGTGGCGCCTGCCCGCACGATTGCCCCGATACCTGCGCGATGCTGGTGACGGTCGAGGACGGTCGCGCC
>Ga0070668_100001626_pt1 | contig 16258 bp, 16 predicted proteins | sample KBSS43metaG_FD_64661 | JGI IMG/M metagenome (GOLD analysis project Ga0070668, IMG submission 64661) | Switchgrass rhizosphere microbial communities from Kellogg Biological Station, Michigan, USA - KBS S4-3 metaG | ecosystem: Host-associated > Plants > Roots > Rhizosphere > Soil ... | reverse complement strand
GCCAGCTAGACCGGGCGCAGCTGCCGCAGGATGTGGTCCCGGTCGTTGAGGAACGCGCAGCCGGGCACCGGCAGGTCGTAGCTGTTGAGCAGCTTCTCGAAGTCGGAGAACTCGTCGGCCGAGAAGTTGAGGCCGATCTTGACCGCGTGCGCGGCCAGCACGTCGGCCAGTTCCTCCCACTCGCCGGCCCACAGCAGCGTGCGGTAGTGCGTGTAGTCCTCCGGTTTGAGCCGGTCGCCGACCGTCGTCAGCACGGAGTCGGCGAAGAAGCTGATCCGGTTCTCCTTGAGGTCGGCGACCGTCGGGTTCGCCGGGTCGCGGGCGCTGTCGGCGTTGCGGATCACGCCGGGCCCGGCCACCGGGTAGCCGGTGTGCACGTGCCCGTTTTCCTCCACCAGCACGATGAGGTGCACGTTGAACCGCTCGCCGGCACACCGCCAGCGGCCGTTCTGCTGCTGCCGCCGAGCCTCGCTGGGGTCGTTCGCGACGTCCTTGATCACCGAGATGATGTGCTCGTCGCTCCAGCCGGGCGGAAATTCGCTGGTCGCCCTGCGCCTGGCCCCCGGTGCGTGTCCGCCGCCCACTGGCTGCTCCCTTCGTTGTACCGAGGGTAACGCGCGAACGGGGCATGAGGATGCGCCGAACGACCGAATGCCGCCTTGTCAGGTGATCACGGAGAGCAGTACCAGGCCGAAGGCAAGCAGGTCGAGCCCGCGAAAGAGCTGGCGCACGAGGTTGGCGGGCATCGGGCCCATGGGCGTGTCCACGAACGCCGGGTTGGCGTAGTCGATCGCGCCGCGGGTGACCGTGCGGAGGATCGAGAGCACCGACAGCGGCACGGCGAACCACGCCGTGACCGCGAACGACGTCCCGGCCGCGAGGGTGACCACGGCGAGCAGCGCGGCCCAGAGCAAGCCGGCGCCGGCCAGCACGAGGCCGTGGGCCAGCACCAGCTCGCGGTTCCCCGACCCCAGCCACCGGCGCCGGCCCGGGTTGCGCCAGAGCTCGCCGAGCCCGCCGCCGAACGGCGTGAGCGCGACGTACGCGCCGATGCCGATCAGCACCGCGCCCGGCACCGTCGGCACCGCGATGTGCGCGACGACGACCGCGAAGCCCACCAGCACCGCCGCGCCCGCGTACCGCGACCGGCCGAGCGTGCCCGCCCAGGCCAGCCGCAGCGGCGTCGGGCGGCGCAGCGAAAGCCGCCCGATCGGCGCGGACGGCGGGAGCAGCATCATCGGGTCGAGGAAGGTGACGGCGACCGAACGCAGCACCCGGCCGTCCCACCCGGCGAGCAGCACCGCCCGGCCTGCCCGCGCAACCGGCTCGCCGCCGAACGCCATCGGCAGGGCCGCGACCAGCACCCCGGCCGCGACGACCTGCACGGTCACCGGGCCGAGGCCGAAGGCGGCGATCGCCAGCCCGAGCACCGCGAGCACCAGCGGGCCGAGCGCGTCGAGCCGGAGCGACGTCCGCCGCGCCGTCGCGAAGGCGACCACTCCGGTCGCGGCGACGACGGCGACGGCCGCGCGCCACTGGTCGAGCCCGGCCCCGCCGACGGCGAGCAGCAGCGAAGCCAGGTAACCGGTCACCGCCACGACGCCGGTCCAGGCGCCGAGCAGCCGCAGCGCGACGACGCGGCCGCGGTCCGCCGGCGCGAAGTCGAGCCAGGTCAGCTCGGCCGGCTCGACCCACACGAACCCGCGGCGGAGCAGGCCGCGCCAGCCGACCGCGCAGCACAGCGTGAGCAGCCCGAGCACGGCCGGGAAGTCCACCCGCGACGAGCCGTAGACCGCCGGGCGCCAGGCGTCGACGTGGAAGAACGCGGTGAACAGGAACCCGAAGCCGAACAGGAAGACGAAGCCCGCCGTGTCGCCGCTGAAGATCCCGCCGAACCGCTTGCGGCCGGGGATCCGCATCCGGCGCGGCGCCAAGGTCACCACAGTTCGAGGACGCTGTCCGCGGCTTCGAGCAGCGGCGGGTGGTGCGTGGCCACCACGACCGCCGCGCCGGCCGCCGTCGACCGGGCGATCAGCTCGACCAGCCAGTCCTTGCCGGCCACGTCCAGCGCGCGCTCCGGCTCGTCGAGCAGCAGCACCCGGTGCGGCCGCGCGGTGACGCCGAGCAGGAGCAGCCGGCGGCGCTGGCCGGCGGAGAAGTGCCCGGCCGTGACGCGCATGCGTTCGCCGAGGCCCGCGTCGCGCAGCAGGTCCTCGTGCTCGCCGAGGTCGGCACCGAACGAGCCGGAGAGCAGCTCCAGGTGCTGCAACGGCGTCAGCTCGGCGAAGAAGTCGGAGTCGTCGAACAGCACCGATACCGCGCGCCGGAACTCGACGTCCCGCTCGTCGGGCGCCTTGCCGTTCACCAGCACGCGTCCTCGCTGCGGCTTCTGCATGCCGTAGAAGCAGCGCATCAGGGTCGACTTGCCGACTCCGTTCGGCCCGACGATCGCGGCGCACTCACCGGGGTCGACGGAGAAGTCCAGGTCGTCGAACAGCCAGTGCTCGCCGGCCCGGACGCCGATGCCCTTCGCGTCGATCATCGGAGGTGTTCGAGTACCGGGGCGAACTCGTCGGCGAACATCTCGAGGATGGTGAAGTAGCTGAACCCGAACCGCTCCCGGTGCCCACGGATCTGGTCGGCGATCTGCGCCGGCGTGCCGACGAGCACGACCGGCAGCTCGCCGAGCGCTTCGGCGCCCAACCGGCCCTCGACGAGCAGTTCGACCTCGGCCAGGCCGGCCGCGCGGTCGTTCGTGACCTTCACGAACTGGCAGAGCAGGTTGAACTCCACGTGCGCCTCGCGGTCGCCGAGCTTCGCGCGCACGAACGCCACGCGCTCGTCGATCTCCTCGGGGGCGGCCGCGGCGAGAGGCGCGCCGTCCGGCGTCTTGGTCGTGCCGGTGAAGCCGATGATGTCGGCGTGCTCGGCGGCCAGGCCCAGCAGCCGGTCACCGCGCCCGCCGAGCAGCAGCGGCGGTCCTTCGGGGCGGACCGGCGCGGGCTTGTGCTCCGGGTCGGCGTACAGCCGCTTGAGCTCGGTGATCGTCCGCTCGAGGTGGTCGACGCGCTCGCGCGCGGACGGGAACGGCAGCCCGGCGGCCTCGAACTCCGCCTTGACGTACCCGGCACCGAGACCCAGCTCGAGGCGTCCGCCGGTGAACTGGTCGGTGCCCGTGACGTCGCGGGCGAGCAGCACCGGGTTGTAGAACGGCGCGTTGAGCACGAAGGTGTTGAGCTTGACCCGCTCGGTGGCCTCGCCGGCGAGCACCAGCGCCGGGAACGGCGGCGCCATCCCGAGGTGGTCGGCCGCGGAAAGGACGTCGAAGCCGAGGTCCTCGACCTTGCGGCACTTCTCGACCCACGCGGCCCGGCTGTCCGGCACGACCATGTTGACACCGAAGCGGAAAGGCTTTTCCCCAGTCATACGAACAAGGTACTCAGCGGAGCTTTTCGATCACCGGGGCGAGTCTGGTCAGGTCGTCTTCGATCACCGTGAAGTAGCTGATGCCGAGGGTCTCCCGGGTGCGCAGCAGCTGCTCGGCCACCGCTTCCGCGGATCCGACGAGGACCGTGGCCAGCTCGCCGAGCTCCTCGACGCCGAGGTGCGGCACGAGCCGATGTGCCGCCTCCAGGGCCACCCGCCGGTCATTGGTGATCCGGACGAAGTGGACCATCAGGTTCAGCTCGGCGGCCCGGCCGTCGAGCACCCGCTTCACGAAGTCGGCACGCTCGGCCAACGCGGCGGAACCGGCCAGGGCCAGCCGTCCCTCGGGCGCGCCGGGCGCCGTGCCGGTGAGAGCGATGGTGTCGGCGTGCGCGGCGGCGAAGGTCAGCATTCGGTCGCCGCGGCCGCCGAGCAGCAGCGGTGGCCGCGGGCGGTCGGTGAACTCGCGCTCGATCTCGGTGACCACGTCGACGAGCCGACCGAACCGGCGGCCGGGCGTGCCCCAGTCGATCCCGGCGGCTTCGAACTCCTCGCGGACGTACCCGGCGCCGATCCCGATCTCCACCCGGCCGCCGGTGAACTCGTGGAGCGCGGCGAGGTCGCGGGCCAGGACCGCCGGGTTGTGGAAGCTCGCGTTGAGGACGTACGTGTTCAGCCGGATCCGCTCGGTGGCCTCGGCGGCGAGGAGCAGGGCGGGCACCGGCGCGACCCGCCCGAGGTGGTCGACCACTCCGACGACGTCGTAGCCGAGGTTCTCGGCCTGGCGGCATTTCGCCACCCACTCGGCCCGTGAGCCGGGCACGTACAACGCCACGCCGAACCGGAACGGTCTCATGATCGCGAAACTACATGCAGAAGGGGACGTCCCTCGGGACGTCCCCTTCTGCTCAGGAGCACTCAGCCGAGGCGCTGGGCCAGCGCGTCGAGCTCGTCACGCAGCGACGTCGGCACCCGGTCGCCGATCTTGTCGAACCACTCCTCGATCAGCGGCAGCTCCTCGCGCCACTCCTCGGGCTTGACGTCCAGGGCGGCCTGGATGTCCTCGATCGGCTCGGTCAGGCCCTCGGTGTCGAGGTCCTCGGCCCGCGGCACGAAGCCGACCGGCGTCTCGACGGCGTTGCCCTTGCCCTCGACGCGCTCGATGACCCACTTCAGGATCCGCGAGTTCTCGCCGAAGCCCGGCCACAGGAACCGGCCGTCGTCACCGCGGCGGAACCAGTTGACGTAGAAGATCTTCGGCAGCTTGTTCGCGTCGGCGTTCTTGCCCAGGTTCAGCCAGTGCTTGAAGTAGTCACCGGCGTGGTAGCCGAGGAACGGCAGCATCGCCATCGGGTCGCGGCGCACGTTGCCCACGGCACCGGCGGCCGCGGCCGTCGTCTCCGACGACATGGTGGCGCCCATGAACACGCCGTGCTGCCAGTCGCGGGCCTCGTTCACCAGCGGGACCGTCGTCTTGCGGCGGCCGCCGAACAGGATCGCCGAGATCGGCACGCCCTTCGGGTCGTCCCACTCCGGCGCGAGGATCGGGCACTGCGACATCGGCGTGCAGTAGCGCGAGTTCGGGTGGGCGGCCTTCTCGTCGGAGTCCGGCGTCCAGTCCTGCCTCTTCCACGAGGTGGCGTGGGCGGGCTTGTTCTCCATGCCCTCCCACCAGATGTCGCCGTCGTCGGTCAGGGCGACGTTCGTGAAGACCGTGTTGCCCTTCTCGATCGTGCGCATCGCGTTCGGGTTGGTGTGCCAGTCGGTGCCCGGCGCGACGCCGAAGAAGCCGAACTCGGGGTTCACCGCGTACAGGCGGCCGTCCTCGCCGAAGCGCATCCAGGCGATGTCGTCGCCGAGGGTCTCGGCGCGCCAGCCCGGGATGGTCGGCTGCAGCATGGCGAGGTTGGTCTTGCCGCAGGCGCTGGGGAACGCGGCCGCGACGTAGTGGACCTTCTCCTCGGGCGAGATCAGCTTGAGGATCAGCATGTGCTCGGCGAGCCAGCCCTCGTCACGCGCCATCACCGAAGCGATGCGCAGCGAGTAGCACTTCTTGCCCAGCAGGGAGTTGCCGCCGTAGCCCGAGCCGTAGCTCCAGATCGCGCGCTCCTCGGGGAAGTGCGAAATGTACTTCGTTTCGTTGCAGGGCCAGGAACTGTCGCGCTCGCCCGGTTCGAGCGGCGCACCGACGGAGTGGAGAGCGGGCACGAATTCGCGCTCGCTGCCGTCCGGCGCGACGAACTTTTCGAGCGCGGCCTTGCCGGCGCGGGTCATCACGCGCATCGACGCGACAACGTAGGCGAAATCGGTGATTTCGATACCCAGCTTGGGGTTCTCGTCACCGAGCGGGCCCATGCAGAACGGGATGACGTACATCGTGCGGCCACGCATCGAGCCACGGAAGAGCTCGGTCATGGTGGCCTTCATCTCGGCCGGGTCCATCCAGTTGTTGGTCGGACCGGCGTCCTCGGGGCGCTCCGAACAGATGAAGGTGCGGTCTTCGACGCGGGCGACGTCGTCCGGGTCGGAAGTGGCCCAGAAGGAGTTCGGCTTCGACTTGAGCTGCACGAACGTGCCGGCCTCGACCAGCTCCTGGTTGATCCGGTCGGCTTCTTCGGCTGACCCGTCGACCCACACCACGCGGTCCGGGGTGGTCAGCTCGGCGACCTCCCGGACGAAGGACAGCACGCCAGTGTGCGTCGTCGGCGCGGTGTCCAGTCCGGGGATGGCGACTGCGGTCATCTCTACTCCTGACTTCCGACGACAAATGAGCCCGCACCGGAACGACGCTGTCCCGGCGCGGGCTGCATTGCCGGCGACCGAATGGCTTCGCACACCGGCTGGCGAACCGGTGTTGCGTGTTTTGGGATTCCCCGAGAGTAGCCGCATGACCGGCGAGTAACCGAGAGCTGACATGTACGTTCTCTCACAAGAACGATAAGGGAATCGATTCAGACGTCACCGGATCGGGGTATTCGGCGAAAATCTTCCCGTGGGCGGGCTCACACCTGTGACCTGGTCGTTTTCATTTTCGACATGAAGAAAGCCCGGCGCTCGTGCGCCGGGCTTTCAAACTGTGACCTGGATTACTTTCAGTTGGGTGAGATCCACTGTCCGGTGCCGGAGTCGATGCGCGCGACACCCTCGAGCGTCTGCGTGCCGGCGCCACCCCACTCGGCGTCGCCCGCCGGGTCGCCGGACGGCTGCTCGCTGCCGGCGTCCATCAGCCCGCTGGCGGATTCGGTCCACTGGCCGGGGCCGGAGTGCTCGAACGTCGTGGTCGTGCCGTCGGCCTCGGTCTGCACCGCGATGTCGGCTTCGCCGTCGCCGTCCTTGTCGGTGAAGGCGATGGTGCCGCCGCTCTTCGTCTCGACGATGGCGGTGTCGTTGTGGCCGTCGTGGTCGGTGTCGATGGTCGCGACCCCCGCGTCCACCTCACCGTCCGGCAGGTCGGCGTGGATGTGGCCGCCGGAGCTGTCGTCCCGGCCGCCGGTGCCGGAGTCGTCGTGACCGCCGGAGCCGTCCGACTCGACCCACTGGCCACTCGCCTCGTCGTAGACGGCCTGCTCGACGACCTTCCCGTTCTCGTCCAGCACGGCGTACTGGTCGGCCTCACCGTCGTGGTTCGTGTCGATGAAGGCCTGGGCCGAGCCGTCGTCGTGCTCGATGATGGCGGTGTCGTTGACGCCGTCCTCGTTCACGTCGTAGTTGACCTCGGCCTGGTACTCCTGGCCGTCGACGTGGACGGTCATCGCGTCCGGGCTGCTCGCGTCGGTGTCGCTGCCGCCACTCTCGTCGACCCACATGGGACTTCCCCCTTTGAACCGGGTAACGCCGTCTCTGACCTGCTGTCTGAGGGTATGACTCACCGTAGGCCCGTTCGGTTCCGCTCCACAACCGGACCACCCGGGTGGTCAGCCGTCAGGTCGTCTTGTCCCGCAGGGCCCGGATCCGGGTCAGGAAGGCTTCGGCGCGCTCGCGGCCGTCGCTGACCTCCTTGAGCCGCTTCGACACGATCGCGATCTTCTTGGCGCGCTCCTGCGCGCCCATCTTGATCGTCTTGTCGACTTCCTTCATCTCCGCCTCGATGGCGTCGATGCGGCGGCCGAGTGCTTCGTCCAGCGCCATCGACAGCTGCTGCTCGGCCTCGATGAGCTGCTCGGCGACCAGCTGGTCGAGCGTCGACCGGGCGTCCGCGATGGCCTCGACCAGCCATTGCTTCATGTGCTGCTTGTCGGCCGCGTGCTTGCGGGTGCGAGCCATCCACCAGCCGGCGCCGAGGCCGATGATGATCGTCGCGGGCAGCACCACGGGGTTGAGGATCGCGACGCCGGCCAGCGGCAGCGCGGCCACCTTGCCGGCGCCGACGCCGCCCGAGATGCCCATGAACACGAGCAGCTTGTCCTCGGCCGTCGGCGGCTTCTTGTCCGGCGGGCGCAGCACCACCGGCGGGCCGCCCGCCCTGGCGAACTGCGCGCGGATGACGTCGAGCTCTTCGGGGGAGAACAGCTCCGACAGCGAGACGTTGGTGACCTGGTTCAGGCGCTGCGACAGCAGCATCGAGATCCGCTGCGACGTCGTCTGCAGCGCGATGTCGACCTGCTGCGGCAACGCGGCCAGCTCGTCCCGCTTCGCCGCGTCGATCAGCTGGCGGAAGTGGGTCTGGGCGTCCCGCATCTGCCGGCTGCTCTCGTGCCCGACCTCGACGCGGGTGCGCTGCACCTCGCCGCGCAGCTTCAGCTGCCAGCCGCGGGTCGACGTCCGGCGCTCGGCCTGCAGCTGGTCACGGCGTTCGCGCAGCTGCTCGGCCTCGGCTTCGCCCGCCGACAGCGCCCGGCTTTCGGCCTGCAGCTTCGCCTTGAGCTCGCTCAGCGCGCTGGACAGCGCGCGCAGCGTGTTCGCCTCGCCGAGCATCGCCGAGCGGCCGACGAGGAGTTCCTGCAGCGCGGTCTGCACCGCCGCGATGCCGGACTTCTCGCGCAGCATCGCGGCCATCTGCTCGTTGGGCGCCTTCGCCGCCGTCTCGAACATCCGCGGCGACACCGGGTGGAACACCGCGTCGGCGAAGCGGGGCGCGTGTTCGCGCAGCAGCTGCCGGTCGGCCTCCATGATCTCGCGCCAGCCGCGGAACATGTCCACCTTGGTCAGCGCGAACACCACGGTCTCGACGCGCTCGCCGACGTCACGCAGGAACTGCAGCTCGCTCGAGGTGAACGGCGCCGAGGCGTCGACGACGAACAGCAGCGCGGTCGCGCCCGCGGCGGCCTCCTTGGCCAGCTCGCCGTGCATCGAGTCGAGCCCGCCGACGCCCGGCGTGTCGACCAGCGACAACCGCTCCAGCAGCGGCACCGGGCCGGTGACCTCGACGTACCGGGGCGGGATCTGGCCAGGCGGCAGCTCGTGCGCGGCGGACACCCAGTGGATCAGCTGGCCGAGGTCGATCGGCACCGGCGCGAGCTGACCGGGGTAGCAGGCCTGCGCGCCCCACGCGTCGGCGTGGTCGAACACCAGGTAGGTGGCGGTCGCGACGTCGGCGTCCACAGGGGACAGCCCCGGCCGCGCGAGCAGCGCGTTGACCAGCGAGCTCTTGCCGCGATTCGTCTCGCCGACGACCACGACGGCCGGCTTCTTCGGCCGGGCCTTCCGGATGTCCTCGACCCACCTGGCGGCGTCCGGATCGGCGTCGCGGACGACGGTCAGCAGCTGGTCTCGCGCCGCCGCGACCTGCGCGGGCAGGCTCGGCGCGGTGGGTGCGCTCACGGGCTCTTCTTCGCGTAGACGGTGACGATCGGGGCACGGAGCAGGCGGTCGTGGTCGGCGAAGCCGGTGACCTCGGTTTCCGCGACGACGCCGTCGAGCGCCGGGTCGTCGGTCGGGACCGCGCCGCCCGCCTCGTGGCGGGCCGGGTCGAACCGCTCGCCGTCCGGCCGCAGGGCCTGGACGCCGATCGCGGCGAGCCCCTCTTCGAGGCGTTCGACCACGCCGCCGCTGCGAGCGCGGTCCAGCGCGTACAGGCACATCTGGATCAAGGCGTGGCGATCGGCGAGAGCGCGCTCAAGGTCGGTCGTCACCTGCTGCTGCAAGGGCTGCACATCGGTGTCCGACGCGGCGGCACCGCGTTCGGTTCCGTCCTTGCGAAACCACGTCATGACCACAGTCTGGCGGACTCAGCCGCCGTCGGTGGGTGAAACCGGGCGAAGGAACCGGATCAGGATCGTCCGGAGGATCGCCTGTTCGGCGGGCAGATCGAGGTCGGGATCGAGACTGGCCCGCGAAATCATCGCGTCGATCAGTCCGAGGAGCCAGCCGGCGGCGGCGCGCGGGGAGACGCCGGGGTCGATGAGCCCGGCGTCGGCGGCCCGCTCGACCAGGACGGCCAGGCCGTCCCGCGTCGCGCCGTCGTTGCGCTGGATCAGCTGGGCGAACTCGTCGTCGCGCGCGGCCTGCGCGGCCGCCTCCAGCACGAGCCGGACGACCGCGGGGTGCGCGACCTGCCCGGCCAGCTCGGCGACGACGTCGAGCAGCGCGGCCAACGGGTCATCGGCCGTCGCCGCCGCGGCCAGCCGTTCGCCGGTTTCGACGGCGTCGTCGGTGAAGATCGCCGTGAACACCGCGCGCTTGTTCGGGAAGTAGTGGAAGAGGCTGCCGGAGCTGATGCCCGCGGCCCGGCAGATGTCCGCCGTCGTCGTCCGCTCGAAGCCCTTCTCGGCGAAGCACCCGGCAGCGGCATCGACGATCGCGCGGCGCTTGGCCGCGTGCTTGGCCGGGTCGACCGTCCTCATCGCTCGACCGGCTCGTCCTGCCACGGGTAGCCGTGTTCGGCGAACGCCGGCGCCAGTTCGTCGCCCGAGAGGTCGGTTTTCTCCCTGGCGATCTCGCGGCCGTCGGTGGTGCGCAGGACGAGCTCCTTGCCGTCGAGGTAAACGGCCTCGAGGTCGGCCTCGATGCGGCGGGTCTTGTCGCCGCGGACCAGCGTGACGCGGGTCGGCGACACCGTGACGACCAGCCGCTCGTGCGCCCAGATCGCGGCGAAGAACAGGCCCAGCACCAGCCCGCCGGCGACCGCGGCCAGCGTCGCCCACGGCTGCGGCAACTTCGTGAGCACCTTGAACACGCCCTGGAAGGGGAAGGCGGGCAGGTCGCTGACCCAGGCGGCGATGGCCCACACGCCCACGCCGAGCGCGCCACCGGCCAGCGGGCAGCCGATCCAGGACCCGGTGCGCAGCCACGACGGCTCGTCGACGGTCGTCTCCATGCCGCCTATTATTAGACCGCGTGCTCGGTTTATGAAAGCCGGGTGCTCAGACCAGCTCGCCGATCACCTCGCGGAGCACCGCCTCCAGGCCGGGGCCGTCCTCGGCCAGCCGGGACGAGACGAGCAGCTGGTCCTCCGCCGTGCGCAGCCAGATCGAACCGGCGACCGAGATCTCGATGACGTTCAGCCGGAACGGGTACGCGCGCCGCCCCTGCCGCACCTCCGCCTCCCGCACGAGCTGCCCGAGCCGCTCGCCGGCCACGATCTGGCGCCGGTAGAAGCCGGGCGCCCACGGGGTGCCCCCCGCCGGCTCGCCCGCACCGCGCAGGGCGGGGCCGCGGGCGTTGGCGAAGTGACTGGACGCGGCCGCGGCGAAGAACTCGACCGCCTGCCGCGTCGCCGAACCCTGAGCGAGCGCGGGCCTGCCGTAGCGGGAGCGCGGACTGCGCGGATCCGGGTCCTCGCGGTTGCGGAGGAAGGCCAGCAGGTCGGTCCACCAGTCGGCCCACTGCGCCTGGACGGCCGCCCGGTCGATCTCGGGCGGGATGTGCACCGGAACCTGCGGCTCCACCGGCGGCAGCACCTGTCCTTCGGAAACGGACAGGGCGAGGGCGTCACGGATGTACAGCGCGACGTCGATCTCGGTCTCGCTGCTCCAGCCGGCTCGCCAGGATGTCGTGTTTTCTAGGCGCACGTTTCCCACACTACGCGGGAAACCAGCACGTCAAGGCAAACTCGGCAAGCAGAAACAAACTCAGCTTTGCGGCTCGCGGATCTGTTGCCAGATCAAGAAGTACGCCCGGTGCACGACGTGCGCGACGCGGCTCTGCGCCGGTGTCGCGCCGAAGGACGCGAAGGAGCGCCACCAACCCGCGCGTTCGAGCGCGTGCGCGGCCAGCTCCGGCCGCGGGGCGCCGGGCTTGCCGAGCTGGGCGCCGATGTCGGCGTTGCTGCCCACCCGCAGCACCTCCTCGGACAGGTCCTCCGGCATGTCGACCGCGCCGGACGCGACCAGTGTCAGCGCTTCGAGCAGCCGCAGCTGGTGGGCCTCGGGCTTGGCGAGCAGCACCTCGATGGCGTCGTGCACGCGCTGGCGCTCGGCCGGGTCGGCCGAGGCGTGCGCGAGCGCGGTCACCGAAGCGAGGGCGGCGGCCGCCTTGATGCCATCGGCACGGGCGGCGAACACCACCGACAGCCGCTGCCGCACCGCTTCCAGGCCGGACGAGTCGAGCAGCGAACGCCGCAACGCGCCCGCCGTGATCTCCGGTTCCTTGCGGATGGCCTCGACGGCGTGCGAGATCCCGAACAGGTCGAGCTTCTCCAGCAGCCGCAGCCGGGTGCCCGCCGGGACGTCGCACTCCCAGCTGGTGAAGATGTCGGCCGAGATCAGCATGGTCTGCAGGACGTCGTCGTCGAGGTCGGCGAGCTGCCGCAGCGCCTCGGCGTCCGCGGAGGTGAACCCGCCGGACTCGGCGGACTCGGCGATCAGCCCGATCACCGGCAGCACGTCGGCGACGCGCGGCTTCAACGTCGACGCCTGCTTCTCGGCGAGCAGGGTCGCGGCCCGCCAGACGTCGCCGCCCGCGCCCTCCACGGACTCGGGCGCGATGGTGTCGGCCTTGTTGAGCACGGCGATCGCGTTGACCGGGCCGGCTTCCCGGCTCGCGGTGGCCGCGGTGAACGCGGCCAGTGCCTGCTGGTCGTCGGCGCGGACGCCCTGGGTGACGACGTAGAGCACGGCTTCCGCGCCGGCGACGGCGCTGCGCGAGGTGTCGTCGAGCTCGTCCGAGCCCTCTTCGTCGTCTTCTTCCTTGCGGTGTTTCGCCGCACCGAGGAGCTGCTCGGTGCGGGACACCGAAGCGGCGTCGAGCGAGCCGAGGCCCGGGGTGTCGATCACCGTCATGCCCTGCAGCACGGCGTTGGTCAGGTACGCCTCGATGTGCGACACCTGCTCGATGTCGACGCCCAGCTCCGCCGGGATCATCCCGTCGGCGGCGAAGGGCAGCACCTGCTTGCGGCCGTCGGTGAAGACGATCTCGACACGGTCCACCGTGCCGTACTGGAACCGGGTCACCAGCCGGGTGCACTCACCGATGTCGGTCGGCGCGACCCGGCGCCCGATCAGCGCGTTGACCAGCGTCGACTTGCCCGACTTGATCCGGCCGGCGACGGCCACCTGCAGCGGCGCGCCGAGCCGGCGCAGCACCTCCGCGAACCCGGCCGCGGTGCGCGCCGAGACCTGCGACTGCAGGCGGTGACACAGGTTGGCCACCGACATCGACAGCGGGCCCGCGAGCCGGCCCTGCTCCGGTGACGTCACGGCCCCCAGCCCTCCCCGGTCGTACGGACAACCCCGGTGAATCGTGCCATGTCCGTCATCCGGAGGTCGCACCGAAGGTGGTACTGCCGACCGACGCGCGGTCTCCGCCCCGCGACCTAGTGTTGTGTGGTGCGACGGCTGAGTCTCTGGATGCGTGCCCACCCCATGGCGGGTGACTCGGTGCTGGCCGTCCTGCTCGGTCTGTTCGACCTGCTGCTGTTCGCCGCGGACGGCCTGGCCGAGGTGGCGGAGCTGCCGCCCTGGTACGTCGCCGTGCCGGTGAACATCGCGATGGTCGCGCCGCTGGTGTTCCGGCGGCGGTCGCCGCTGTGGTCGGCCTACGTCGTGCTGGTGATCGGCGCCGTGCACGCCACGCTGATGCTCGGCGTCAGCAGCGTCGCCGCGCTGGCGATGAGCGTCTACTCGGTCGTCGTCTACGCCGGGCGGCGGCAGGGGCTGGTGTTCGTCGGCGCGGTCGTGGTCGCCTCGGCCGTGCAGCTGGCGCTGGGCCAGGACGACGAGCTCGTCATCTCGGCCGTGTTCCTGGCGTTCGGCATCGCGCTGTGCTGGACGCTCGGCGAGTTCGTCGGGGCCCGGCGCGCCTACGACGTGGAAGTGGAGGCCAGGTTGCACCTGCTCGAGACCGAACGGGACCAGGCCACCCGGATCGCGGTGGCGGCGGAGCGCGGGCGGATCGCGCGCGAGCTGCACGACGTCGTCGCCCACGCGGTGAGCGTCATGGTGGTGCAGGCCGACGGCGCGTCGTACGCGATCGCGAGCAACCCCGAACTCGCCCAGCGGGCCCTGCAAACGATTTCCGAGACCGGCCGCGGCGCGCTCGGCGAGCTGCGGCGCCTCCTCGACGTGCTCCGCAGCGACGAAGGCGACGGCGAGCCGCGCGTGCCGCAGCCGGACGCGCACGCCCTCGCCGACCTGGCCGAGCGGATGCGCGCGTCGGGCGTGCCGGTGGAACTGGAGATCGGCGAGCTCGGCGAGCTGCCGGCCGGCGTCTCGCTGGGCGTCTACCGGATCGTGCAGGAGTCGCTGACCAACACGCTCAAGCACGCCGGGCGCGGCGCGACCGCGTCGGTGCGGGTGCACCGCGCCGGTGACCTGGTGGAGGTACTGGTGTCCGACGACGGCGCGGGGCACGTCCCGCAGCTGGTCCCGGCCGGGCGGCGCGACCCGCGGCTCCCGGGCGGCAACGGCTTGATCGGCATGCGCGAGCGCGCGCACGTGTACGGCGGGACATTGGAAGTGGGCCCGGCCCCGGGCGGAGGGTGGCAGGTCCGTGCGGCCCTGCCGGTTAGGTTGGACAAGTGATCAGGGTGGTGGTCGTCGACGACCAGGAGCTGATGCGCGTCGGGTTCCGGATGGTGCTGGGTGCGCAGGCCGACATCGACGTCGTCGGCGAGGCGGGCGACGGCGCGCAGGCCATCAAGCTGGCCGAGGAGCTGCGTCCCGACGTCGTGCTGATGGACGTCCGGATGCCGGTGCTCGACGGCGTCGAGGCCACGAAGCAGATCGTCGCCGCCGGCACCGCGCGCGTGCTGGTGATGACGACGTTCGACCTCGACGAGTACGTCTATTCGGCGCTCCAGGGCGGTGCGAGCGGGTTCCTGCTCAAGGACACCCAGCCCGACCACCTGGTGTCGGCGCTGCGGGCGGTCGCCTCGGGTGACGCGGTGGTCTCGCCGTCGGTGACCCGCCGGCTCCTGGACCGCTTCGTCGGCTCCGGCGGCTCCCCGAGCCGCGACACGGCGGAGCTGGACGTGCTGACCGAACGCGAGCGCGAGGTGCTCGTGCTGATCGCCAAGGGCATGTCGAACCTGGAGATCGCCGAGGCGCTGTTCCTCTCCGAGGCGACGGTGAAGACGCACGTCGGACGGATCCTGGCGAAGCTGGAGCTGCGGGACCGGGTGCAGGCGGTGGTGCTGGCCTACGAAATCGGCCTCGCCCGCCCCGGCCAAGCCTGACTCATCGGAAGTCGTCCGGTGGGGTGGTCGCCGGGTCCTTGCCCGCGTGGCGGACCTCGGTGAGCCAGCGGCCGAAGTCCGGGCGGTCGCCGTCGACGTCGGTGTAGCCGTACTCCTTCATCAGCGTCCACGACGCCAGCGTCCGGCCGGCGAAGCGGGCGACGTCGGGGTCCTGCGCCAGTGCCGCGACGCCGCGGGCCAGCAGGTACGGCGTCTCGGAGATCTTGAAGTCGACCGGCGCGAGCTTGCCGACCGCGTCGCGCCAGTCGTCCTCGGTGACCTCGAAGTGGTCGAGCATCGACTCCGAGCGCAGGAAACCCGGGGTCACGGCGAGTCCGACGCAGTCGTTCTTCTTCAGCTCGACGCCGAGGGCGCGGCCCAGCGCGCGGATGCCGCACTTGGCCAGGTAGTACGGCAGGCCCGCGCCGACGTAGTCGTCGTTGTCGCCGTCGGTCACCTCGAGCACGAGGCCGCGGCGGGCCACCACCAGCGGCAGCAGCTTGTGCAGCGCGATGAGGTGCGTGTCGAGCGCGTTGTGCGTCAGGGTGAGCGCGTCCTCCAGGGGCGTCTCCCAGAACGGCGCGTCGAAGTGGAAGTACATGTCGCCGCCCCAGACGTCGTCGACCAGGATGTCGATGCCGTCCACTTCGGACTCGACGCGCGCCTTCAAAGCGTCCACATCGGACACCGAGGTGAAGTCGCAGCGGACGACGACCGCCTTGCCGCCCGCGGCCTCGACCAGTTCGCCCGTTTCTTCGATCGTCTCCGGGCGCTTCATCGGTGACACCGTTTCGCGCGTCGTGCGGCCGGTGACGTACACCGTGGCGCCCGCGCGGCCCAGTTCCACCGCGATCGCCCGTCCGCAGCCCCGCGTCGCGCCGGTGACCACGGCGACCTTGCCCTGCAAACTCATGTGTCCTCCCGTCCCCGCCACGCGGCCAGCACCGCGTCGACGTCCTCAGCCAGCCGGTCGGCCAGCCGCCCGTGCGGCCGGATCGACCAGTCGATCGACACTCCGTTGATGACCCCGAGCACCGCGCGCGCCGCCCTCGGCACGCTGGGGGCGCGAGGCAGCGACGCCGCCGCGGCCCGCACGAGCCGCCGCAGCTCTTCCTCGACCGCCGTGAAGTGCTCGCCCAGCAGCGACCGCAGCACCGGGTCGCCGATGTCCACGCCGAGCTGGCCCAGGTGGTTCGCCGCCTCTTCGGCGTCGCCGAGCACCGCGTAGACCGACACCGCCGCGGCGCGCAGGCCGTCGACCGGGTCGGCCATCCGCTCGGC
>Ga0070668_100001620_pt1 | contig 16277 bp, 11 predicted proteins | sample KBSS43metaG_FD_64661 | JGI IMG/M metagenome (GOLD analysis project Ga0070668, IMG submission 64661) | Switchgrass rhizosphere microbial communities from Kellogg Biological Station, Michigan, USA - KBS S4-3 metaG | ecosystem: Host-associated > Plants > Roots > Rhizosphere > Soil ... | reverse complement strand
GCATGCTCCGGCGATTGGGACTCTGACGCTGTTGCTACGCGCCGATATCTATCGCGGGAAGATCACCGGAAAGACGAGATCCGTCGTGTAGATGCACCGATCATTGTGCCCGCACTCGGGCACGATGATCGCCTTGTGCTTCGCGCCGAGCACCTCATTCACGTATTTCAGGAACGCTTCCCCGCGCGCGCGTCGCGTCGGGCCCTGCGCCATCGCGTTAGGCGACGAATCGAACCCGCCGAGTGGCAGCACGTCCACCTGGCCCAGGAGGTAGGTCGTCGGGCGCTCCACGAGCTGTTTGCGCAACTGATCGTCCGTCAGACCCGCGGTGTATCCGGTGCGATTCGCGAGCCCGGCAGGCCAGCGGTTGTAGTTAGGCGCTTTCGTCGTATCGAACGGGCCGTACTTGAAATCCGCGTTCACCATCTCGCCGTTGGGTCCCACCGCTTCCTTGTCTGCCGTCGCGGGATCGGCCGTGCCGCTCGGCAGCGGACGATCCGTGACGGGCCACGCGTAGCTCGACGGGTTGGCGACGACGTAGCTCACCTCCACGCCGTTCAGTTTGTCGTGAACCTTGTTCGTCATCGCATAACGCGTGGCAAACTGGCCGCCGGCCGAGTGCCCCGCGACGACGATCTTCGTGAGGCTCGGGAAGATCCGCTTGTCGGCGAGTGTGCGCAGGAGGTCGTCCATGAGATCGAACGACCCGTAGTTGGGGTTCGTGGCCAGTGCGCCGCCGGAGCGCCAATTCCCTTCACGCTCGGGCCACAGCACTTCGTTCTCCGCGACCTTGTCGGTCCCGGCGGCGAAGCGCGGGGCGAGAATGATGGTGTTCTCGAGCGCTCCGGCGAGAAAGCCGGCAGCGGTGCTCGTCTCGAAGTAGTGGTCCGCGTTGCGGCCGGCGCCGTGGACCATCACGAGCGCGCGAACGATGCCCGGGTTTGCGACGTCGATCGGATAGCTCGCGTAAACTTTCGTCCGCGACGGTCCGCCGCGGATGAGAATCCATCGCTCGCATTCGGTGACCGCCTTCGTGCACGTGGCCGCCGCGGAAGCCGGTGGCGAAGGGCGCCTCGCATGGAGGACGTCGCGAGACGCGGCGCCGATGACGGCGAGCGTCGTGATCGTGAGAACGGTTGCGCGCATTGAGATGAAGGTCACGGGGCTGGCAACTTAGCGGCAACGAGCCGAGATTGAGAATCGAACGACGTCGCAACCAACGTTCGTTAGGCTGGCAATAAGAGGAAGTGGTCCAGCCCCGGCGGCACGTCGGCGACATCCAGGAGCGCAGCGAGCTCGGGGCGGACAGCGTGCCGACAACATTCGGCATGAGCGCCGAAATAGCGGAACCCGCGCGCGTGCGATGGAACCCTGATCGACACCACACGATCATTGGGAGCAAGCGCGTGACCGCAGAACGCGCATACAGGTTCCTGGTGGACGAACGAAGCCTTCTGTTGGTCGCTCATCGTTTCCTCCTCGATGCTCCGTGCAGCCCATCACGACGCTCGCCGACTGTCCCCCGATGTTCCATAGAGCTCGATGCCGCGACGCCGCCATCAGCCGGCCGGGCGGCGCATTACCGTATCACGTTCCCGCACCTCGACCGTCTGAAACCCGCGCGCCTCGTACATGGAGCGCGGGCCACGGAAATGGCCAGCGTCACTCGGTTCGGGCTTGTTGTGGGGATACCCCTCGATCCACAACGCGCCACGGGCGCGAGCGTCCTCGACGACCCGATCCAGCAGCGCCGCCGCGACGCCATGCCGCCGGTATGGCGGGGCGATGACGAAGCAAGAGACGCCGATCACGTCCCGCGGCTCCGGTCCGCCGCGATCGACGAGTTGGTAGAGCCCGTACTCCGACCGGAACGAGGCGTTGACCCAGCCGACTGGTCTCCCGTCGACGTAGGCGAGATAGCCGAACGTCGACCCGTTTCGAAGCCGCCCAGCCACCGTTCCCCGTGTGTCGCGCCATGGCCGCTCCGGCAGGTCCGGCGTCGCCGGGACGTGCGGCTCGAGGCAATAGCAGGAAGCCCAGTCCGGATTACCGGCGAACCCGTCGCGATCGAAGAACCGGAGCCAATCGTCGACCCGGTCTTCACTCATCGGATACACGCTGACCTCGGCGATCTCGGGCAATCGTTCCGTGTCCCCACTGACTCGCTCCGTCGCCTCGCCGTAATTGCGGGCGTAATTCCGGAGGGCCTGCTCGGGATACGACCAGGCGTGGACTTCCCTGGCGTGAGCTACGAAGGCGTCCGTGAGCGCATCAGCGTCACCGGCCTCCAGCAGCGCGGCGCATCCAAAGCATTTGACGTTCACCCAACCTCCGTGGATAACGCGTGACGCGAGAAGGTCGCGATGCCGAGACCGCTACACAACCCAGCCTGGTCTGGCCACTCTCGGGTGCGTGCACCAGCTTTGCGTCATGCGCACACTCCTCTCCTCGATCTTCGCCCTGGGCGCGCTCGCCGTTCTTCCCTCCGCCGCGCCAGAACCAACGCCACTCCGTGGCTTCACCGCCCAGTCCTCTCGAGTAGAGCGGGAGTGGGAAACAAAATTCCGCGCGATCCCTGATCCAGCTCGGCTGCGCGACATGATGCAGCGCCTCGCCGCGCGCCCGCATCACGTCGGGTCACCCTACGGTAAGCAGAACGCCGAATGGATTCGTGACCAGTACGCGAGCTACGGCTGGGACGCAAAGATCGAGACGTTCGATGTGCTGTTCCCCACGCCCACGGAGCGCGTGCTCGAGATGGTCGCGCCTACGACGTACAAGGCCGCGCTGCAGGAGCCGACCGTCGCTGGCGATCCGACAACCTCCCAACGCGCCGAACAGCTCCCCACGTACAACGCCTATTCCATCGATGGCGACGTCACCGGCCCGCTGGTGTTCGTCAACTACGGCGTACCCGCCGACTACGAGGAGCTCGAGCGACGCGGCATCTCGGTCAAAGGCGCGATCGTGATCGCGAAATACGGCGGCTCCTGGCGCGGCATCAAGCCCAAGGTCGCGGCGGAGCACGGCGCGATCGGCTGCCTCATTTACTCCGATCCGGCCGACGATGGCTACGGCGGTGGCGCGGTGTTCCCCAAGGGCCCGATGCGTCCGCCACAGGGTGCGCAGCGCGGCAGCGTCGCCGACATGCCGACGTACCCCGGCGATCCGCTGACGCCGGGCGTGGGTGCCACGAAGGACGCCAAGCGACTGGACGTTAGGCAGGCGCCGACGCTGACGAAGATTCCGGTGCTGCCCATCTCGTACGGCGACGCGCAGCCGTTGCTCGCGGCGCTCACGGGGCCGGTCGTTCCGGAGCGGTGGCGCGGTGGTCTTCCCATCACGTATCGCTTCGGCCCCGGGGCCTCGCGCGTTCACCTCAAACTCAAGTTCGACTTCGGCCTCAAGACGCTCTACGACGTCATCGCGCGGCTTCCCGGTACCACCGAAGCAGACCAGTGGATCATTCGCGGCAACCACCACGACGCATGGGTGAACGGCGCCGAAGATCCGATCTCGGGACAGGTGGCCGAGCTCGAGGAAGCACGCGCTCTCGGGATGTTGTACAAGCAGGGCTGGCGGCCGAAGCGCACCATCATCTATGCCTCCTGGGACGGTGAAGAGCCCGGGCTGCTCGGGTCTACCGAGTGGGCCGAAGCCCACGCCGATTCGCTGGTGGCGCATGCGGTCGCGTACCTGAACACCGACTCCAACGGCCGCGGCTACCTCGGCGTCGAAGGCTCGCACTCGCTCGAATCGTTCATCAACGGCGTCGCGAAGGACATCGTCGACCCGGAGTCGAACGTCAGCTCGTGGAAGCGGAATCAGGCGGCGCTGGTGGTGCGTGGCGACCCCGACGCGCGCGCGGGCGGCGATCTGCGGATCGGCGCGTTAGGCTCCGGCTCGGACTTCACACCGTTCCTGCAGCACCTGGGGATTCCGTCGATGAACCTCGGCTACGGTGGCGAGGACAACGGCGGCATCTACCACTCGATCTACGACGACTTCTACTGGTATACCCACTTCAGCGACTCGACCTTCGTCTACGGTCGCGCGCTGGCGCAGGCCGTCGGGACGACGGTGATGCGGCTGGCCAGCGCCGACGTGCTGCCGTTCGTCTTCACGAATCTCGCCGAGACGACCCATCGGTACGTGGACGAGCTCCAGAAGCTGCGTGACGCACGCGCGAAGGAGATCGACGAGGAGCGTCAGCGCGTAAGGGACAGCGTGTATGCCATCGTGCGCGACCCTCGCGACCCGGTGGGCGCACCGCGTCTCGGTACGCCGCCACCGCGGTTCGATTTTGGTCCGCTGCTTGACGCGCAGGACTCGCTCTCCGCGGCAGCCGCGACATTCGAGAAGGCGTACGCAGCATGGCGCGATGCGGGTGGAAACGCGGCGACCCAGGACGGAAGTCAGGCGTCAGAGCCTGGTGCGGCGAACCTGGCCGAGGTGAACCGTCGCCTGTTGAAAGCCGAGCGGGTGCTGATGCTGCGCGATGGTCTCAAGAACCGGCCGTGGTACAAGCACTCGCTCTACGCGCCCGGGTTCTATACGGGCTATGGCGTGAAGACGATGCCGGGGATTCGCGAGGCGATCGAGCAGAGCGAGTGGAGCAGTGTGAACGGCGAGATTGCGCGCGTGGCGGAGGCGCTCAACGCGGAGGCGGCACTCGTGAAGGAGGCCGCGGGGTTGCTGCAGGTGCGTTGAAGCCGACGCGACGGCGGCCAGTCACTCGTTTGGGGCCAGGCGACGCCTAACGCCTGTCATCGGCCGCCGGGCGCGCGGAGTCGGGTGCGCAGCTCGGGCGTCGGCGATCGGGAGCTGGCGCTCGCGCTCGAGCCGGGCGCGCAGCGTCTCGCCCGTGACGAACGGCATCACGTAATAGAGCAGTCGGCCATTCGGGCCGTCGCGTGCGTCCGCGACCTCTCCGGAGTCGAGCAGCGGCAGAATGTGCGGATGCTGCAGCCGCGCCGTCGTTCTGATCTCGCTCAGAAAGCGCTCCGCCCCAATGGCAGCCGCGAGCTCGGGGTGCAGCACCTTCACGGCGACCTTTCGGTCATGCCGCACGTCGTGCGCGAGGTAGACCGTTGCCATCCCGCCCGCGCCAAGCTCGCGCTCGATCCGGTAGCGGCCATCCACGGCCGCGCTGAACGCGGCGTCTGGCGGCAAGTGGCTCTCGGATGAACTCATGCCGATTCAGACTGTGAGGGTCACGTTCGGCCAGCGACGTGAGGCGTGGGCGTCCTTAAACTGCATTCGGGACGGGTGGGGGGAAGGCCCGAGTGCGCGTGAAGAACCCCGGGATGCGTCGGGTCACCGCGCATCCCGGGGTTGTGTTCCTCGAGGGTCGAGGCTCGTGTCTCGCCCCTCGCTCGCGTTAGGCGTTGCGATCGAGACAACCCGTAAACTTCGGATTGTTTCGCTCGGGCGCCGGAACGAGGAAGTTCACGTCCGTTCCGAACTTGAGACCATCCTTGTGATAGTTGCCCGTCGGGAACACCGACTCGGCGTCGCGTCCGTACTGGCGCACGAGCCGTCGCATATCGCCAAGCCGGTGCGACGTGGCAAACAGCGAGAATGCTCGCTCGTGAAATAGCAGATCGACGTTGCCGTCCTGCGAGCCCGCATCGGCCACCGGGCCCAGGTTCTGGAACGTCCGGAGATCGTTGATGATCTGCAGGAAGCCGGCGGTGTTCCCCTTCTGAAGCTGGGCCTCGGCCTCGATCAGTCGCGCTTCGGCACCACTCGCGACCGTCGACGGTGAATCGAACCCGGTGAGCGCGGCGTAATACCAACGCGGCGTCACGGCGTCGAATCGCGATGGCGAGCCGGTGCCCGTGATCGGGACACGGGGGTCGGTCGCCGTGGCGAAGTTCAGACCGTTCGTGCCTTCCTTATCCGACACCAGCAGGCCGTCGCTGTTGAACATGTAGTTCCAGTACCCGTTCTGCTGATACGGCGTCGTCGCCGAATGGAACGTCGTGTACTTGAAGTTGGTCGGAACCGATGCAACGGCCGTCGCCGCGGCATCGAACTGACCGAGGTCGAGAAGCGCGCGGCCCTTGAGAACGGCCGCGAGATTCTGGATCCGCGCGTCGGTCCCCGCGGCGGCAGCGGCCGCGTCCAGCTTCGCGATGCCACCCTGGTACACGTCGGTGGTCGCGAGCGGCTCCGCATCCTCTCCGATGTCGCCGATCGGAATGCCGGAACAGAACAACTCGGCAAGCAGGATGTACGAAAACCCGGAGATCGCGTTCATCTCGCCGATGCGGGTGTCCGATGCGTTGACCTTTCCGAGGGCTTCAGCCGCGCGATTGGCCTGCCCGCGCAGCTGTTGAATGTTGCGATAGTTCGCCCAGAGCTGTGTGTTCTGCTCGATGAGCGACCGGGTATCGAATTGCTTGATCTCCGGCGGCGTGGCGCCGAACCGGATCTCGTCGGTGAACAACCCGACAGCAGCGTTGATGCCAACCGCGGCGTCCATGTACGCCGCGAGGTCACCGATTACACCGGCGTGCAGCGCGGTGACGCCCGCGGGGTTGCCCAGGCCATTCGGGTCGATGATGTCGGGCCGGTCGACCTGGAGGATCTTGTCCGTGGAGCACCCGGTGAGCGCGATCGCTGCGATCACCAGCGCGCGTTTCGCGGTGAGGGTCATGTATGGCTCCAGTCGTCTCGTTGTCGTGTCGAGTCGCATGTCAGTAGCCCAGGTTGAACCGGATGAGGAACGTCCTCGGCTGTCCCTGCTGCACGAAGTTGTACGGGTTCGCGTCCTGACCCTGTGTGAGGTTCTCCGGATCCCATCCGGTGAACTCTTTCGTCCACAACCCCATGTTGCGAGCGCTCAACACGATGGTCGCGGAGCGCGAGCGCACGAGGTGCGTGACCGACTGCGGGAGGTCATAGACGGCCGCGAGCTCACGCACCCGAATGAAATCGCCCTTCTCCCAGTACGCGCCGAGCGCACGACCGACCGCCATCGCCCGCGCCTGGTCGAGCAGTGGGGCTTTCGGGTCGTGAATCTCGCGGCAGTTGTTCGGGCCGAGCCCGCACGCGAAACCGGTGCTGATCTCGTGCGTCGTAAAGCCGCCGCGGTAGTCGGCGAGGGCCGAGAGACGAAGGCGATCGTTGAACAGGCCGATCGTGTTGACGACCCCGATTGTCCGCGTCGGAATCGTGCTACCGCCGAAGACGGACCCGCTCGACACCTGCACCTCGTTAGGCTCGATGACGCCGTTGCCGTTCGCGTCCGCGTAGCCGGTCATGGTGGGCCAATATGCGGCGAACAGCGGCTGGCCTGGCTGGTTGCGATACCCGAAGCCACCGAAGGGTGAAACGCCCGACGCCAGTGACTCGAGGCGGTTCTTGTTCCACGCGGCTTCGACCTGCAAGTCGTAGCGGACCGACTTGAAGTCGAGCACTCGCGCGTTGAGCGACGCCTCGAGGCCTTTGTTCGTCACTGTGCCGACGTTGTCGAAGAAGTTGACCCCGGCGGTCTGCGACGGCGCGAGATCGCGCTGCACGATCGCGTCGGTCGTCTTCTTGTCGTAGTACGTCGTCTGCAGATTGATCCGACTGTTGAGCGTCGTGAAGTCGAAGCCCAACTCGATCTCACGCGATCGCTCGGGTTTCAGATCCGTGTTGCCAAGTCGGCCGCCGAACTGCCCGAACGTGACGGCGGGCACGGCGCCGGTCAGGATCGTTGACGTTACGGGAGCAACGTACGTGAACGCCGCATTGACGTCCGGTTGCTGCCCCGATTCGCCGAACGCGCCACGCAGACGAAGGTTGTTGAGCCACCGTGCCCCGCCGTTCTCCACGGCGACCCAGGACACTGTCGCTTTGGGATAGATCGCCGCGCCGAAGTCGGCGCCGAACGCGCTGTTCTCGTCGCGCCTAACGGCACCGGTCACGAAGAGCCGGTCGTGCCATCCGAATTGCTGCTCGAGATACACGCCGAAGGTGACGGATTGGACGGTTTGTTCGCTGGACTGTTTCTGCGCGCCCGCGTCGAGTGTCGAGCCGCCCGGCGGAAGAATGCGCGCATCGTTGAACACCACCGCGCGGTTTTCGCGGCCGTATTGAGCGCCGATCGATGTCTTCGACGTCAGGTCGTTACTGATGTTCTTGTTCGCCGTGGCACCGAGATCGACGGAGTACTTCGCGTTGTCGTACTTGCTGATGCCGCGAAGGCCCAGCCACTCGATGCCGCAGATCTGGCATCCCTCGCCGGCTCGCACTTTCGCATCGTCGTTCCACTTGATGTAGTCCATACCGGCGGTTGCCCGCGTCTGGATCCAGTCGACCGGTCGCCAGTTGGCGTTCGCCGAGTTCGTGAACTGGTTCTGAGAGCGCGTGACTGACTTCGAGAAGCCCTGACGTGGCGGGGCAAACCCCCACTGCTGGGGCGCCGCTGGATTCGCCGTTCCGAACAACGCCGAGCCGACCACGCCCTGCAGATTGTCACCCGTTTGCGGCAGCAGGTTGCTCATCACATTGACGCCGCTGGAGATCGCAAGGTCGGCCTGCGGGGTCATGGCGACGTTGAAGTTCCCGCGAATCCCCGTTCTCGTCAGCTGGTTCGGTAAGCGCTGATCCCGCGGGATGGACGTCGTGTTGCGAATGCGGTACAGCGAATCCAGCTCGCTGTCCGGCATCTTCAGCACGCCGATTTCGTTTTCCCACGTCCCCGAGACGAAGTAGCGAAGCTGGTCCGAGCCACCGGATACCTGGGCGCCATACTGCTGGCGATTCCCAGTGCCGAACGGCGTCGTCGCCTTGTCCTCGAGGAGATTCTTGGTGTAGCGCTGCTGCACCGTGCAGAGCCCCTGCACCTCACGCCAGCTCACACAGTCGATCGTCTTGTTGGTGCCGTCCGTGGTTTGACCCAGGTTGTAGTACTGGCCCGGGTAGTCGTAGGGATCGACGCTCGTGCCCAGCGCGGCGAACAGGTCCCAGCGCGGGGCACCGGTTTTCCCCCGCTTCGTCGTAATGACGATCACACCATTCGCTGACTGCGTGCCGTAGAGCGTTGCCGCAGACGGGCCCTTCACGATCTCGATGTTCTCGATCTCTTCCGGATTGAGGTTGTTGAGAAAGCTCGGGCGTCCACCGCCGATGCCCGTCTGCCCAACGGTCGAAGGATTGATGCTGGGACTTCCGTTCTCGACGCGCACGCCGTCGACGATCACCAGTGGATCGTTGGACAGCGAAGCGGAACTGATGCCACGAACTCGAACGCGCGATCCACCACCCACGGTGCCGTTCGATTGGATCAACGTGACGCCGGCGGTGCGCCCATTCAGCACATCCTGCATCGCCGTGATCGGCGTTTGCTGCACGAGCTTCGCGGTCTCGATCTTCGCGATCGAGTTTCCGAGCTCGCGCGTGAGCTGGTTTCCCGTCGCGGTCGTGACGACCGCCTCGAGTTGGAACGCGGCCTTGGCGAGCACGAAATCCAGGGTTGTCTCCTGCCCGGCGTTGAGAAACACGCCTTGCTGGCTGGACTGATAGCCGAGCGCGATCACTCGCACCGTGTGCCCACCCGTGGGCAGACCGCGCACGAGGTAGACGCCTTGCTGGTTCGTCTGTGTGCCGAGGTTTGTTCCGACGATCTGAATCTGCGCGAACGGGATGGGTTGTCCGGCCTCTTTGTCCGTGATTTTCCCGGTGAGTCGGACTTGGTTGCCTTGCGCGAGAGCCGTCCCGCTGCCAAGAACAGCGGCAAACGCGACGACCAACGCGCGTCGTGTGATCATCACAACGCTGTGCATAACGAATTGGGCTGTCGGTGATGAATCGTCCCCGAGCGGAGCCGGCAGGGTCGGCAGCAGGCGGTCGCCCGCCCTTCGAATACGCGCCTCCGCGCGCGATTGGCGTTAGGCAATCAGAGGACTAACGGAACGCTTCGCCCCAAGCTGAGACCAATTGACACCGCCCGCAAGGCGGGCCGTCCCTAATGGTTCAGTTCGCTTACTGAGTGCACAAAAAAGCGGGCGGACCGCACAAGGTCAACAGTGCGTTCGACAGCCGGCGGCTGGGCTGAGCCTTCCACTCGATGTCGGCTGGTAACGACGACAGATTTGGACCGGCCCTAAAACCCGGAGCATCATGCCAACCGATCGTCGCAAGTTCCTCAAGGTCGCTGCCGTCACGAGCGGCGCGTTTCTGCTCACCGACACGCGCAGCTCCCTCGCGGCGTCGTTGATTCGTCCAGACTCGCGTGGCGACGTACCGGGGAAGTCCGCCGCCCCGCTCAACATTCTCATCCTGGGCGGCACCGGGTTTACCGGACCGGAACAGGTGAACTACGCGCTCGCGCGCGGGCACAAGGTGACGTTGTTCAATCGCAATCAGACGCGCCCCGACATGTTCAAGGGCAAGGTCGACCAGCTCATCGGCGACCTCGGGGCAGACGCGAGCGCGCTCAAAGACAAGAAGTTCGACGTCGTGCTCGACAACCCGACGACGTTCCCGTACTGGGTGCGGAACGCCGCGCAATATCTCGAAGGCAACGTCGGGCACTACTTCTTCATCTCGACGATGTCCGTCTACAACGACAATAGCGTCCCGAACAAGGACGAGAGCGACGGCACCACGCCGATGCCGGACGGGGTCGATCCCTATACGACGGTGCGCGAAAATGCCGGGAAGTACTACGGCGCGCTCAAGACGTTCTCCGAGCAGGAAGTCGCGAAGCACTACGGCAAAGCATACACGATCATCCGGCCGGGGCTGATCGTCGGTCCGCTCGACAAGTCAGATCGGTTCACCTACTGGCCGGTGCGCATCGATCGCGGCGGCGAGGTGCTCTCGCCGGATGCGCCTAACGACCCCACGCAGATCATCGATTCGCGGGACCTGGCGGAGTTCATGATCCGGTTGGCGGAACAGAAGGTGACCGGGACGTTCAACGCCTGTGGCAACGTGATGCAGATCGGCGACATGCTGAACGGCATCAAGACGGCCATCGGATCGAACGCGACGTTCACCTGGGTGCCCGCCGATTTCCTGAACGCGAACGGCGTTCGCGGCTGGCGTCACATGCCGTGCTGGCTTCCGCCGACCGGCCCGACGGGCGGCTTCCTGCGACGCAGCAACGCGAAGGCCGTCGCGGCTGGCCTGACGTTCCGCCCGCTCTCGCTCACGGCGAAGGACACGCTGGCGTGGCACAAGACCCGGCCGGAGGACGAGCAGAAGGCGACGCTCGAAGGCGCCATTGCCGGCATCTCGCCGACGAAGGAGGCGGAGGTGCTCGCCGCCTGGAAGGCAAAGGGCTAGAGGTATGACCGGCTCCATCGGACGAATGCGTTCTTCAGGGAGGAGATACGACCGACGTCGTTCGTTCGCGGAGACCCGCCTCCATGACCCCCGAAGAGATCCGACTCGTTCGATCGTCCTGGTCGATGATCGCCGAGCGCTCCGACGCCTTCTCGGCCCGGTTCTACGACCACCTGTTCGTCATCGACGCCGGCGCGGCGCAGCTCTTCAACGGCGTCGACATGACGATCCAGCGGTGGAAGCTCGCCCAGACGCTCGGGGTCGTCGTCCAGGCGCTCGATGACCTCGACGCGCTGCTGCCGGCCGTCGCGGCGCTCGGCCGCCGGCACACGCGGTATGGTGTCCTGCATCATCACTTCGACAGCGTGGGCGCGGCACTCCTTCAGGCTTTCGTCGACACGTTAGGCCAGCAGTTCACGCCAACGGTCCGCGCCGCGTGGGTGCGCGCCTACTCCCTGGTTGCCACCGAGATGCAGAAGGGGTTGGCGAGCGCACCACCGCCGCTCCGGATGGCCTAGCGACACCGAGCTCGAGAAAGCGCTGGCGACGATGATCTCCCCCTGTCGATCCTGTGTGATGCCCCGGGCGTAGGCCGTTCCATGATCGCGGCAGGGCGTCGAGTGAATGGCCACGCGCCCCGTCGCTCGGGAGCCTTGCGCTCCTCGAATCGGCAGCGGCAACATCCACGCATGGTCCCTGCACAGCCGAGTGACATCGTGAAGACGGCGGACAACAACGTGGACGCGATGGCGTCGTTGCCGCTGTTCGAGTCCGTGCCTCGCGCGGAGCTCGACTGGCTGGGCGCGCGCGGCCACGCGAAGCGTTTCGCGGCGGGCGCCGTCATCTCCGAAAGCGGGTCGCCCGTCGATGAGATGTGGATCGTGCTCGCCGGACGCGTGGCGGCTCACACGCCCATCGCAGGCACGGCGCGCAAGTATCAGGAAGTCGGACCCGGCTGGGTCGGTGGCACGATGCCGTTCTCACGCTTGCGGACAGTGCCTGTAAGGGTCGTCGCCGAGGACGACACGACGCTGTTCGCGCTGAGCCGCTCGCACTTTGCGGAGCTCGTTCGTGAATGCCCCGAGCTCACGTCGGCTCTCGTGCACCACATGCTCGACCGTTCGCGCGACTACCGAACCGCGCAGATTCACGACGAGCGGATGAAGTCGTTAGGCCGTTTGGCGGCGGGCCTCGCGCACGAGCTGAACAACCCGGCAGCGGGGGCGGCGAGCCATGCGCGATCGCTCGCCCCGCTGCTGGACGGCCTGCACGCGGCATCGACGGCGCTGGCGCGCGCCGGCCTGACCCGCGAGCAACTCGACGCTGTCGACGCGGTCCGGCGGATGTGTAACGACGTGTGCGCGCCGAGGAGCCCGCTGGAGTTGGCGGACCGCGAGGAGGAGTTCTCCGAGTGGCTGCTTGCACATGACATCGATCCGGCGGCGGCGTCGACACTGGCCGGCGCCAACGCGAGCCTGGCCGCACTCGAGCGGCTCGTCCACGTGCTGCCGGCGGAGATGGTGGGTGTCGCCATCGGCTGGGCCGCAAGCGATGCGGCCGCCCGTCAGGCCACGGCGCACATCGCGGCCGCGACCGCGCGGATTCACGCTCTGGTCGCCGCGGTCAAAGGGTTCACGTTCATGGACCGGGAAGACGTCCCCGACGACGTAGACATCGCGCGCGGTCTCACCGACACGGTTGCCATGCTGGAGAGCAAGGTGCGCTCGAAGTCGCTGCGGGTCCGGATCGAGACGGCGGAAGACCTGCCCACTGTCTTCGCGTTCGGCAGCGAGCTCAATCAGGTGTGGGAAAAGCTGATCGACAACGCGATCGACGCCGCGCCAATGGGCGGGAACGTAACGCTGACGGCGACGAGGCGTGGCGATTTCGTCGTCGTGCGAGTGATGGATGACGGCGCTGGCATTCCAGGCGAGCACCACGCCCGAATCTTCGATCCGTTCTTCACCACCAAGCCGGTCGGCCTTGGCACCGGGCTCGGACTCGACATCGCGCGTCGCTTTGTCGACCGCAATAATGGCGATCTCGATTTCACGTCGCAGCCGGGGCACACCGTGTTTCGTGTGCGCTTGCCCGTTGCCGGAACGAAGGCGCTGGTGCTGGGCTCGTAAAGCGGGCTCGGGGCGAGCTCGCATCGGCTCCAATGCTCTACCTACGGTCGGCAGCTCGTCGGCACGGAAGTCCTTGCGCTTCTCGAAGCGACATCGGCAAGATGCAGCATGGGCTCTTCACCACCGCCCACCACCGTCACGGTCCCTGATCGCGACGTCGTCGGCACGTTGGCGTCGTTCCCGTTGTTCAAGTCCGTGCCGCAAACGCAGCTCGAGTGGCTGAGTGCGCGCGGACATGTGCAGCGGTTCACGGCCGGCACGCCCATCGCTGAAAGTGGGACACCTGCCGACGACATGTGGATCCTACTCGATGGACGTGTTGCGGGGCACGTTCCCGCAGCAGGCAGCTTGCGCAAGTTCGAGGAAGTCGGACCGGGCTACGTCCTTGGCACCATGCCGTACTCGCGCATGCGAACCATGCCCAGCAGGGCCGTCGCCGAGGATGACACGACGCTGTTCGTGCTGAGCCGCTCGCACTTTACAGACCTCGTGCGGGAGTGCCCGGACCTCGCCTCGGCGTTCGTACACCACATGCTCGACCGCGCGCGCGATTACCGGGCGGCGCAGATTCACGACGAGCGAATGCAGTCGTTAGGTCGCCTGGCGGCCGGCTTCGCGCACGAGCTGAACAACCCGGCATCGGGAGCGTCGAGCCACGCGCGATCACTTGCCGCACTACTCGACGACCTGAACGCGGCGTCGAGGGCGCTTGCGCGCGCACGTCTGACCGACGAGCAGATCGATGCCGTCGATGCGGTCCGGAGGATGTGTTACGACGCATGCGCTCCGAAGAGCCCGCTCGAGGCAGCGGACCGGGAAGACGAATTCGCCGACTGGCTGCTTGCGCATGACATCGATCCGGCGGCGGCGTCGACCCTGGCGGCCACCAACCTGAGTCTCGCCGCACTCGACGGAATCGCCGCCATGCTACCGGCGAAAACGCTGGGTATTGCCATCGGCTGGGCAGCAAGCGACGCCGCCGCGCGCCACGCCACGGCGCACATCACGGCCGCGACGGGGCGCATCCACTCATTGGTTGGCGCCGTGAAAGGGTTCACCTTCATGGACCGGGAGGGCGTGCCCGACCATATCGATGTCGCGCGCGGCCTTACCGACACGGTTGCGATGCTGGAGAACAAGTCGCACTCGAAGTCCGTGCGCGTGCAGATCGAGACGTCGGGCGACCTGCCCACGGTGTATGGCGTCGGCAGCCAGCTCAATCAGGTGTGGGAGAAACTGATCGACAACGCGATCGACGCCGCGCCCTCAGGAGGGACTGTGACGCTGACGGCGACGAGGCGCGGAGATTTTGTCGTCGTGAGAGTGATGGACGACGGCCCTGGCATTCCGGAGGAACACCGCGCCCGGATCTTCGATCCGTTCTTCACCACCAAGCCGGTCGGCCTTGGCACCGGCCTCGGACTCGACATCGCGCGTCGCTTTGTCAACCTCCACGAAGGCGATCTCGATTTCAGCTCGCATCCGGGACACACGGTGTTTCGCGTGCGCTTGCCTGTCGCTCGGCACGAAGCCGCCGATGCGGGCGCTGTGAACAGGCTCGGGGCGAGCCCGCGTCAGACGCTGGCGTCTTCGGCAGCTATCTGCAGCTCATTGCGCCGCGGCACGCGCATCGAGCACCCGCCGAGCCCGCAGCGTGACCCACCGATTGATCTCGCCGACTTCGCCGGCCATTTCCTGGTAGAGTGTGTGCTTGTGTCGCACATCGAGCAGCCAGCGGCCGTCACTCTGTCGTCTCTCTCGCACGATCGCGAAGGCCTCATCGAGCCGCGCATCCGGCTGCCGGCGCGCCGCGCGGAAGTAATCGAGCCCGCGCAGGACGTCGTAATGCCAGAGCGTCGGAAACGCGAGCTGCGTCCACTCCGGCTTGATGATCTCGCCCGTCGACAACCTTCGAAGCAGACGCCGCTCGAGGAGATACTCCTCGCCACGCCGCCGCGCATCGGTCACCGCCGACGTCGCACCGAACGCTTCTTCATACGCGAGCAGCCCCTCGAGCACACAGATCGTCGTGTGGAACGACGAGCGCACCGATCCTCGCTCGGCCTCGCAGTTCCACCCGCCATCCGCGAGCTCCTCGCCCAGCAGCCGATCGACGAGCCGGTCGCTCCGCACTCCAAAATAGGCGCCTAACGCCACCACTCGACCGTTGATGCACGGCTCGACCTCGCCCTCGAAGAAGGGGGAGTTACCGAACTCGGGGCCCCACGTGACATTGTCCCTCACGAGATCGATCGCCGACCGCGCGCGCGCGTTTGCAGGATCGACTCCCAGGTCGCGCAGGAACAGCAACGAGTACATGTTCGTCCACCAGAACGGGTGGACGACACCGTCCCCCCATTGACCATCGGGGCGCTGCTGCTCGAGCAGCGTCAGGCCCCAGCCCTCCGACGCAACGCGCGCCCGCTCGGCCGCGATGACCTGCGCCGGCGTGTCGGTGAGGTCGCGCATCACCTGCCAGCGGATCGACGGGTCGCTATCGAGGAGCCAGTCGATGAAGGCGTCGCCCGAGAATGGAGCGCGCGCGGCGATGTCTGCGTGTGTCATTCGTTCGTCGTTAGCAGGCGAATCGGTCATGCGAACGGAATCGTCTCGCCCGAAAGGCCGACCGCCTGCGGCGTTTGCTCCCGCGACGCCGCCGATGCGATGACAGGATTCTCCAGCCCGCCGATGCGGTCGATGCTGACCTCCATCCGGTCCCCCGGTTGGAGAAACACCGGAGGCTTCCGCGCGAAGCCGACACCGGCAGGCGTCCCGGTCGCGATCACGTCCCCCGGCTCCAGCGTGATGCTGTCGGTGATGAACGCGATCAGCTCCGGCACGCCAAAGATCAGCTGACTCGTGTTC
>Ga0070668_100001613_pt1 | contig 16333 bp, 13 predicted proteins | sample KBSS43metaG_FD_64661 | JGI IMG/M metagenome (GOLD analysis project Ga0070668, IMG submission 64661) | Switchgrass rhizosphere microbial communities from Kellogg Biological Station, Michigan, USA - KBS S4-3 metaG | ecosystem: Host-associated > Plants > Roots > Rhizosphere > Soil ... | reverse complement strand
GTGTTGAGCCGTTCGGCGGGCGCGGTGAGGATCTCGAACTTGCTGGCCACCAACGCGAGCACGATCGCGAGCACCGGGACGGCGGTGGACAGTACCCACGCCAGTACCTGGCGCTGGATGACCCCCGGCGCCTTGAACGTCTCGGGCACGCCGCCGCGCAGCGCGGCGACGGCAACGGGCCGGAGCACCCGCTCCGACTGCAGATACCCGATGATCGCCGTGGCCGTCGCACCCAGCGCGGTGGCGACGGCGACGACGGGCGCGGAGTGGCTGGCCACCGGCCAGCTGGCGACGATGAAGACGATGGACCCCAGGCACCAGTTCGCGACGTTGATCACGGAGCGGTAGAACGGCATCTTCAACGCGCGCACCCGCGCCAGTTCGGTCGCGGCGGAATCGGTGCCACCGGGCAAGGTGTCCCGGCGCTGCCAGCGGATGACCGGGATGAGCAGCCGCAGGCTTAGCCAGGACGCGAGCGTGAACGACACGAATAGGTAGCCGAGGAAGATGGCCAGATTCGCCGTCGGGAGGTCTTGAAGCTGGATGCGGTCTTCCGGTGGCAGCCCGAACCGCAGGAATCCGAGCACGAAGAGGGCCCCGATGATGTCGGACTGCAGCATGCCAAGGGTGAAGACCGGCCACGGGGTGCGCGCCACCCATCGGACGAATGCGGTGATTCGCCCGATCGATAGCACGCCTGTGGTCACGACATAACCGTATCGGGCCGGACCGACCCGTACGGTCGCTGCGCGTACGTCGTGTCCGCAACGAGCACTAGGCTTGGCGACGATGAGCGGTGTTTTCTCGCGTCTGGTGGGTCAGGATGCCGTCGAAGCCGAGTTGTTGGCCGCGGCCCGTGCTGCGCGCGGTGACTCGGCTCACAGCGGTCTCGCGATCGGAACCATGACACACGCATGGCTGGTGACGGGCCCTCCCGGGTCCGGGCGATCGGTGGCGGCGCTGTGCTTCGCCGCGGCGTTGCAGTGCACGTCGGACGGGGTTCCGGGCTGTGGCGAGTGCCGTGCGTGCACCACCACGATGGCGGGCACGCACGCCGACGTGCGCCGGATCATTCCCGAAGGACTGTCGATCGGGGTCGACGAGATGCGCGCCATCGTGCAGATCGCGTCGCGGCGGCCCGGCACCGGCCGGTGGCAGATCGTGGTCGTCGAGGACGCCGACAGGCTGACCGAGGGTGCGGCGAACGCGTTGCTGAAGGTGGTGGAGGAACCGCCGCCGTCGACGGTCTTCCTGCTGTGTGCGCCGTCGGTCGATCCAGAGGACATCTCGATCACGCTGCGGTCGCGGTGCCGCCACGTGGCGTTGGTCACCCCACCGCTCGATGCCATCGCCCAAGTGCTGATCGACACCGATGGGCTGCCCGAAGCCGACGCGCAGTGGGCGGCGTCCGTCAGCGGTGGGCACGTTGGCCGGGCGCGCCGACTGGCCACCGACGAGCAGGCCCGGCACCGACGGGAACGCGCGCTTGGGCTGGCCCGGGACGCCGCGACGCCGACCAAGGCCTATGCGGCCGCCGAGGAACTGGTCGCAACGGCGGAGGCCGAGGCGAAGGCCCTGACCGAGGACCGCAACGAGTCCGAGACCGAGGAGCTCCGCACCGCGTTGGGGGCGGGCGGAAGCGGGAAGGGCACCGCCACCGCGCTGCGCGGTTCGGCTGGCGCACTGAAGGATTTGGAGCGACGGCAGAAGTCCCGCCACACGCGCGCCTCGCGCGATGCGCTGGACCGGGCGCTCATCGACCTCGCGACGTACTTCCGTGACGCGCTGCTGGTGTCGTCGGGGGCCACTGGTGTACGGGCCAACCACCCCGACATGGCCGACAAGATCGCGGCGATGGCCGCGCACGTGCCGCCGGATCGGTTGTTGCGCTGCATCGAGGCGGTGCTGGAGTGCCGGGAGGCGCTCGCCGTCAACGTGAAGCCGAAGTTCGCGGTCGACGCGATGGTCGCGACGGTTGGCGGGGCGCTGCGAAACTGAATTGGGTCGGCGGCACCGCCTGTCGTAGACTCGTCCCGCCCGCTTGTGGGCACGCCGCCTTAGCTCAGTCGGTAGAGCGTCTCACTCGTAATGAGAAGGTCGGGGGTTCGATTCCCCCAGGCGGCTCCATTCACCCCTCCTCGAACGCCTTGAGCGCCATTGCCTTGGCCGTGTTGCTCGCGGGGAAGCCGGCGTAGCCGCTCGAGTGGTAGATCACCTCGGCGAGTTCCTCGTCGGTCAGGCCGTTGGTCCGAGCGATCCGGAAATGCTGCGTCAGTTCCTCGTTGGCGCGCAGCGCGATGAGGATGCCCAACGTGACCAGGCTGCGGTCGCGGCGGCTCAACCCGTCCCTGCTCCACAGTCTGCCGAGGACGTTCTCGACGCCGATGTCCATCAACTCCGGGGCGAAACCGCCGCCGAAGTCGACGTCGGCATCGTCGTCGGGCAGCGACCCGGGTACGAGCTGGCGAAAGACCTTGAGTCCCTCGGTGCGTAAATTAGTCATGCTTACTAGTTTGGCACGGCTACGGCGGAGCCACGAATCCGACCGGCCCCGACGCCAGGCACAGCGACAGCGCTGAGGTGTTCGCGCGCACGTCGATGGCGTCGCCCGCGCCGGACAATCTGACGAACACGCGGTTCAGCCCCGGGTGCACGGGCACCTTGGTCTCCGTGCCGTCGGACAGCGCCATCGTCATCGAGCCGTCGGTGTTGGCGAGATAGTTGACCTCAGCCGTCCACTCCGACGGCAGCATCGGGCCGCTGAGTGGCATCCGGACCGGGGTGCCGGGCTGGACGAGGTAACCACATTGCGGGGCGGGGCCGGCCAACGTGTACCGAACCCAGGTCACTTGTGCAGGGACCACGTGGCCCGAGCGCTCGATGAAGCGGAGATCCGTTGTGCTGGTGCTGAACTCGGGCCGATCCCGCAACAGTGCGAAGACGTGACTGGCCAGGTTGTCCGGCCAGGAGAAGCGCTGAAGGATGTGGGGGTCGACCTCCTGGTCGAGCATCGGCGCGACCGAAGCGGCGTTCGCCTCAGACAGTCCCGCCCGTGCGTTGTCCAGGTAGGACCGGGTCGGGTTGTCCCGCCAACTCGTCAAGAACGTCGCCGTCGAGTACAGGCTGCTTCCCACGAAGAGCACTGCGCACGAGGCGATTACACCGGTGCGAAGGCGCGACGCGTCCAGCCACGCCGCAGCACGCCGATTGGGTGCGCAGAACGCGACGGCCGCCAGCAGAGCGAGCACGACGACGAGGTCCGGCAGATAGCGCAGCGTCTGCGCGAGCTCGATGGCGGTGAACCGCGATGATCGCATCAAGTAGATCGGTACCTGACAGGCCGCGACGTACCCGGCCGCTGCGAGCCACACCGGACCGATGCGCTCCTTGCGCGCCACGGACACCGCGATGATCGCCGCCAATGCGAGCGCACCCAGCACGATGACCGGCCACTGAGGTAGCGCCCACGGTGACGAGGGCGCCCATCGTTCCCATTGCCATGGGCCCCCGACCAACCCCGGCAGGATCCCGCGGGTCACCGATCGGACCAGCAGATCCCACGTCATCGCGTAGTCCAAGGTCCACCGCCGCTGGTCGACTACGACGAGATACACGCCGATCCAGGCCGTCGTCAACGCCAAGGATGCGGCCCATAGGTGAAAGCCTCGGCGCCACACCAACTTCAGCGGCGTCGACTCGCCGGTGACGTGCGCCAGCAGCGCGGCGACCGTGAACGCGACGAACGGGATGACCGCGGCCTTCTCGAAGAACAGCAGCCCAATGAAGTACACGGCAACGGCGGACGCGACATAACGCCGACTGCCAGTGCGTACCAGCAGGATCGCGTCCGCGCACACCCACGCCAACGCGGCGATCATCGGCAGCGCGTTCAGTGCGGCCGCCCACCATGCGAAGGCGGGCAATCCAAGCGGGACGAACAGCGCGAAGGTCAGTGGGACCAACAACACCGGGCGCCACCCGAGGATCACGTGCAGCGCGCGCAGCAGTGCCAGCGATGCGACGAGCTGCAGCGCCACCATGCTGATCGCCGGCCCGATCCAACTGAATGGCGCGAGCTTGGAGATGCTGCCGGCGACGAGGTACGCGGCAGGCATCACGTGGCCGTCGTGATCGTCGAAGAGGAAGGACGGGGACAGCAGGTTGTGGGTGCCCGCTCGGCTGATGAGGATCAGGTCGTCCCAGTAGAAGTAGCCGCCGAACGCGACCACCGCCCGAATGACCAACTGCAGCGCAATCAGCGCTACGGCGGTGCGGGCGACCCATTTCACGTCCGCCGACTGTACGGACCTCCAACGTGCGCCGGTATGGTGGCCCGGTGCGGACACTGGTCACCGGCGCTGCCGGATTCATCGGGTCGACGCTGGTAGACCGGCTGCTGGCGGACGGTCATAGCGTCGTCGGCGTCGATGACCTCAGCTCGGGCAACAGCGTCAACCTGGGTCGGGCCGAGCGTGCGGACGCCTTCGAATTCGTCAAGGCCGACATCGTCGACGCCGATCTCGCCGGGCTGCTCAGCGACACCAAGCCCGAGGTCGTCTTCCACCTCGCCGCTCAGATCTCGGTCAGCCGCTCGGTGGACGAACCGCAGTTCGATGCGAGCGTCAACGTCGTCGGCACCGTGCGGCTCGCCGAAGCGGCCCGCCAAACGGGCGTCCGCAAGGTCGTCCACACGTCGTCTGGCGGTTCGGTGTACGGCATTCCGCCGGGATACCCGACCAACGAGCAGATGCCCGTCGACCCGTCGTCCCCGTACGCCGCCAGCAAGGTGTGCGGCGAGGTGTACCTGAACATGTTCCGCAATCTCTACGGGCTGGACTGCAGCCACATCGCGCCAGCCAACGTCTACGGGCCGCGCCAGGACCCGCACGGGGAGGCGGGCGTCGTCGCGATCTTCTCGAGGGCGCTCCTGGCCGGCAAGCCGACCAAGATCTTTGGCGACGGCACCGATACCCGTGACTACGTCTTCGTCGACGACGTCGTCGACGCGTTCGTGCGTGCCTCGGGCGAGGCCGGCGGCGGGCAACGCTTCAACGTCGGCACCGGCGTCGAAACCTCAGTGCGCCAACTGCATTCGGCCATCGCGGCTGCCGCAGGCCAGCCGGACGAGCCCGAGCTTCATCCGCCACGGCTGGGGGATCTGCGGCGGTCCTGCCTCGACTTCAGCCGTGCCAAGGAGGTGCTGGGCTGGACGCCGAAGGTCGCACTCGTCGACGGCGTGAACAGGACCGTCGACTACTTCCGTCAGGCCTAGCCGTCCTCGGGGGCCCGCGCCCCCTCCAGCGCGATCGCGCGGGCCAGCTGCGCGTACTTGAGTTCGAGGTCCTTGAACCGCATGTATGCGCTCAGCGTCGTGAACAGGAACGCGATCACCAGCGCGTACTCCATGAGGTCGGCGCCACGGTCGACGCCGAGCCAGTTCGCCACCACGGTGGTGTCGTCGGGTCGGACCACCGCGTAGATCGCCGCCATGACGAACAACACGTAGCCGACCTTCACCCACGCCTTGGACTGCGCGTTGCGCCTGGACCGCAGCAGATACACCAGCAGCACGACGATCGACGCGATCAGTAGTACTTGGATCCAGTTCATTTGCGCATCCTTCCGCGCAGCAGCCCATCGAAGACGATGTTGATCCCGTTGATCAGCGGCTGGCCCTTCGCCATCGAGTAGTCGGTGTAGAGGATCTCGACGGGCTCCTCGGCTATCCGCCAATTGTGCTCGGCGACCACGGCGATGAACTCACTGGCGTGGCTCATGCCGTTCATGGTGAGGTTCAGCCCGTCGGCGACGGTCTTGTTGAACACCCGCAGCCCGTTGTGGGCATCGGTGAGGCCCAGCTTCCGGCTCGCGGGGCTCAGCTTGGCGATGAGCGGGAACAGGATCCGCCGCAGTCTCGGCATTTGCTGGGGCGCGCTTTCGCCGAAGCGGGTGCCGACGACGATGTCGAGGTTCTCGGCCACGAGCCTGTCGATCATGCGGACGACGTCCTTGACGCGGTGCTGACCGTCGGCGTCGAACGTCACGAACACCGCGGCGCCCGGCCTGCTTCTGGCGTATTCGACACCGGTCTGGATGGCGGCGCCCTGGCCGAGATTGACGGGGTGGCGCACCAGGTGCGCGCCCGCGGCCAGCGCCCGTTCGCCCGTGTCGTCGCGGCTGCCGTCGTCGACGCACACCACGTGTTCGAAGACGGTGCGGACGTCGGCGATCACCTCGGCGATCACGCTCGCCTCGTTGAAGGCAGGGACGACGAGCCAGACGTCGTGGTAGCGGTCAGGTGAGGTGTCTCCGGTGTTGATGCCGAACAAACTACACGCTCAGCCTTGCTGTGCTCGCACTAGCGCGACCAGATGCACGACGATTCCGACCAACGGTCCGCACAGCAGTGCCACCACCGTGCGCGTTTCCAACGGCGCAGGCCACAACAACAGCAGCGCCGACGCCAGGGTGGCGCTGATCCATCCCGCGGCGTAGGCGCGGTGCAGGGCGGCCGCCACCGTGGCCGCGCCGGTGAGGGTGAGCAGCGCGATGGCGATCGCGGCAGCCGTGAACCAGGCCAGCAGGGGGCCCCCGGCGTGATACTGCGGCCCGAATGCGAACTGCAGCAACCACGGTCCGGCGAATCCGGCGACGAGCACCGCGAGCAGGCCGAGTCCAGCGACCACGAGGGCCGGCATCACCAGCGCCTTCAGCCGCGCGGCGCGCTGATCGACGAAGTGTGCGATCAGGTTTCCCTGCATCGCGGTGAGCGGCACCAGCAAGGGCGCGCGGGTCAACGTCACCGCGAGGATCACTACCCCGCCTGCCGCGCCGAGGTCCTGTGAGGTGGCCTTAAGCAGCACCGGGAACCCCATGATGAGGATGGCGCTGGCGCCTGCGGCGGCGATCGAGTGCGACGCGCCGCGCAGGAAGGTCATGGTGGTGCCGGGGGTGAGCAGGCGGGCCGCTGCGCGCGTCGCGGGGGACACCAACAGCAGCACGAGCCAGGCGATCGAACCCGCGACCGTCGCCCACAGATAGCCGACTAGGCCCCAACCGACCAGGAAGGTGGACGTGGCGACCGCGACGCGGCCCGTGGCGTCGCCGACGATGAGCGCACCGTATTGGCTCCACCGGTTCACCCCCGCCAGCACGCCCAACAGCGTCGCGTGGAGGCAGAAGCCGGCGATGCCTGCCGCAAGCAGCGCGACGCTGAGCCACCGGGACTCGACGAACACGTGAGCTGACCACAACGGCGCCGTGCCGACGACCGTCGCCGCGGAGCCGACGCCCACCAGCACGGCCACCCGCAGCGGGTGAAGCTGCGGGCCTTCGGGAATCGTGACCTGCGCTTGGCGCACCTCGCGGGTCGACTCCTGAAGCAGGCCGTTGGCGGCGCCCGCCAGGAGCCCGAACGCACCCCAGAACACGGCGAACACCGAGAAGCCCGCGGGTTCGAGGTCGCGCGCCGCCAGGTACAGCACCGCGTAGCCGAACAGTGCGCTCACCACGGTCGCGGCGCCGACCCGGGCGACACTGCCCCGGGTGACGGGGCCCTGTGCCGGTACCGAGGCGCCGTCGGTCACAGGTCGGGGACCCGCGTGGAATACAGCCAGGCCTGCCACAGCGGCCGCAACGATTCGTCGGCGTAGTTCGCCGCCAACCCAGTGAAGTCATCGGTGACGGCGGTGGCGTGCCGATGTCGTGTCGTCCAGTCCCGCAGCAGGCTGAAGAAGTTCTCGTCACCGATGGCGTGGCGCAGCACGTGCAGGGTCAGTGCGCCCCGTTTGTACACCCGGTCGTCGAACAAGTCCCGGGGACCCGGGTCGGAGAGCAACAGGTCCTGCCGCGACGACGTGAGCCGCTGGTGGTAGTGCGCGGCCCAGTCGTCGGCGGTGCGCCCGCCCGACTTCTCCGACCACAGCCATTCGGCATAGCAGGCGAAACCCTCGTGCAGCCAGATGTCGCGCCAGCGCCGCGCCGTCACCGAGTTTCCGAACCACTGGTGGGCCAGTTCGTGCGCGATGAGCCGCTCTGCGGTGCGCTGCCCGTCGCAGTGGTTGGCGCCGAAGATCGAAATGCCTTGGGCCTCAAGCGGAATCTCGAGGTCGTCGTCGGTCACCACCACGGTGTAACCCGTCGCCAGAGGGTAGGGGCCGAACAGTTCGACGAAGAGCTTCATCATCTCGGGCTGGCGGCCGAAGTCGTGATCGAAGTTGCGTCGCAAGCGAGCTGGCAGCGCGGCGTTCATCTGCACCGGACTCTTGGCCAACCGGTGGGTGCCGTAGTCGCCAATCTGCACGGTCATCAGATACGTGGACGTGGGCTCGGCCTGCTCGTAGACCCAGGTGGTCATGGCGGCCCGGGTGCGACGAGACACCAGCTTGCCGTTGGCGACCACGTGGTAGGGGTTGTCGGCGCTGAGCTGGATGCGGTAGCTGGCCTTGGAGCTCGGGTGGTCGTCACAGGGGAACCACGAGGCCGCGCCGTTGGGTTGGCCGGCGACCAGCGCCCCGTTCGTGAGCTCCTCGAAACCCACTTCGCCCCAAAGGGATCGGATGGGACGCGGATTGCCTGCGTACCGCACGCTGATCGACATGGCCGCCCCGGCGGGCAGCGCTGCGGGCAACGTGACGTGCAGCTTGCCCGCGGTATGGCGGAAGTGCGCGGGCCTGCGGCCATTGACCGACACCTTGGACACAGTCAGGGGATCGGCGAGGTCGAGGGTGAACGTCTTCAGCGACGCGAGCGTGGCGGCGGTGATGGTGGCGGCCCCCGACAGCCGGTTGGCGTTGACCTTGTACTCGAGTTCCAGTTCGTAGCGTGACACCCGGTAGCCGAAGTTGCCGTTGTTCGGTAGGTAGGGGTCGATGACGGGCGGCGCGGTCTTGGCGGGCTTCTTTGCGGATCGGGTCACGCGGCGGATTCCCCAGTGGTCTTCGGCGCCTTGGGTGCGTCACCGCGCTTCTTGCCGAACACATTCCACGGCGCGATGGGGTTGCCCTGCCACCGGCTCGACGCAGGCACCTCGTCACCCCGCATGACGAGCGAGGCGGGGCCCACCGTCGCGCCCGCGCCGATCTTGGCCGCGGGCAACGCCACGCAGTGCGGGCCGAGGGTCGCGCCGTCCTCCAGCACGACGGTGTCCATGCGCATGATCCGGTCGTGGAAGAGGTGGGTCTGCACCACGCACCCGCGGTTGACGGTCGACCCGTGGCCGAGGCTGACGAGGTCGGCCTCTGGCAGCCAATAGGTTTCGCACCAGACGCCGCGGCCGATGGACGCGCCGAGTCCGCGCAGCCACAGGTTCATCACGGGCGTTCCGCTCGCCGCGCGGGCGAACCACGGCGCAGCGACGGTCTCGACGAACGTGTCGGACACCTCGTTGCGCCAGACGAAGGGCGACCACAGCGGATGTTCGATGGCCTTGATCCGACCGATCACCAGCCACTTGGCGACCACGGCGATGGTGCCGGCCACCGCGCCGGCGGCGAGCAGCACGATGCCGCCGGCCAGGGCGGTCCACAGCCAGCCGAATTCGCTTGCCAATGCCTGCAATCCGCCGAGCACGGCGACGCCGATCGCGAACGTCACGATCAAGGGAACGATGCGGAACGTCTCGACCACCGCGCGCATGACCTTCAGCCGCAGGGAGGGATGGAACGTGCGGAGCACGTCGGCGGCGGTGGGTTGGCGGCGTAGCCGGATGGGTGGACTGCCCAGCCACGACGAACCCGCCTTGGCCTTGTGCGGCGTGGCGCTGAGCACCGCCACCAGTCCGTCGTCGGGCACCCGCCGGCCCGGTTGGGTGATGCCGGAGTTGCCGAGGAACGCCCGCTTGCCGACGGTGGCCTTCGCGACGTGGATCCATCCGCCACCGAGTTCGTAGGACGCGACCATGGTGTCGTCGGCCAGGAAGGCGCCGTCCTCCACGACCGTGAACTTCGGGGTGAGCAGCGCCGTCGAGATCTCGGTACCCTTGCCGATCTTCGCGCCGAGCAGCCGCAGCCACCACGGCGTGAGCAGGCTGGCGTAGATGGGGAACAGGTAGTTGCGGGCCGCGTCCATCAGTCGCTCGGTGGCCCACAGCTGCCAGCCCACTCGGCTGCGCACCGGGTGATAGCCCTCCCGCAGCCCCAGCGCCAGCGTGCGAACGCCGACGACGGTGAGGGCCGCATAGACGACGACGGCGACCAGCGTGGCGACCGGGGTCCACACGGCCAACGGAACGATCGCGTCCACCAGCGACGAGGTATGTCGCACCGCCCAACCCAGTACGGCCAGCCCGGCGCCGAGCGCCACCAGCGGCACGCCGCCGAGCAGGATCGACGTGATGCCGTACACCGCCACCCAGAACGGAGCGCGCCGAGGGCGTTCGTCCGGCCACGGATGGTGGGCCTTGCCCGACTTCATCGCAGGCGAACCCTTCCAGTACTGGCCCGACTTGACCTTGCCGACGACGCCCGAGCCCGGTGCGACGTCAGCGTTCTTGCCGACGACGGCGTTGGGTAGCAACGTGGTTCGCGCGCCGATCGTGGCGTCGTTGCCGACGGTGATCGGACCGACGTGGAAGAGGTCCCCGTCGATCCAGTGCCCGGTCAGGTCGACCTCGGGTTCGACCGAACAGCGGTGGCCCAAGGTGAGCATCCCGGTGACGGGCGGCGCCGAATGCAGGTCGACGCCCTTGCCGACCTTGTTGCCCAGTGCGCGCGCGTAGTACACCAACCACGGTGCGCCGGACTGGTTCTCGGCGCCGCTGGCCTCCCCGAGTCGTTCGGCGAGCCAGACCCGCAGGTGGGCCGTTCCGCCGCGCCGGTAAGTGCCCGGCTCGAGGCCGCCGACCAGGATGCGGGCTGCGAGCACCGCAATTGCCATGCGCCCCAACGGTGTGACGAACACGACGAAGCCTGTCAGCAGCACCCACCAGTTCACCGGCACCGCCCACGGCAACAGGTGCAGGGCCGCCGCGACGTTGTTGAGCAATGCCAGCCACACGACCCACTGCATGCCCGACAGGGTCGCCAGCGGGAGGGAGGCCGCCATCTGAGCCAGGCCCGTCCACTTGGAAACCGGTTTGACCGTGCGGGTTTCGACCTTCGGCGGGGGTGCGAGCTCGTCGAGGTAACCGGCGAGTGAACCGAGCCGCGGGTGGTCGTAGAGGTCGGCGACGGTCACCTGCGGGTATTTGCCGCGCAGCGCGGCCACCAACTGCGCCGCGGACAGCGACCCGCCGCCGAGTGCGAAGAAGTCGGCCTCGGGACCCTCGACCGGCGCGGCGAGCACGTCACGCCACAGTCCGGCGAGCCACCCCATGGTGCCTGCGAGGGCCGGATCGTCGGCGCCGCTGTCACCTTCGATCGGCCATGGCAGCGCGTTGCGGTCGACCTTGCCCGACGTCCGGGTCGGCAGTTCGTCGACGAGCACCAGGCGGGGCACCAGCGCGGCGGGAAGCGATTCGGCCAGCGCGGCGCGCGCCGCGGCCAAGTCGAAATCCGGGTCGGCGCTTGCGATGTAGCCGACGAGCAGGGGAGTGCCGCTTGCGGTCCGGCGCACCGCAGCCGCTCCGCCGCTGACGCCGGGCAGGTTCACCAGGGCCGAGTCGACCTCGCCGAGCTCGATGCGGCGGCCGCCGACCTTGACCTGGTCGTCGGCGCGGCCCTGGAAGTAGAGGCCTTCGGGTTCGAGGCGGACCAGGTCACCGCTGCGGTAGGCGCGGGCCCACTGCAGTCCCGGCATCGGGGCGTACTTCTCGGCGTCCTTCTCCGGATCGAGGTAGCGCGCGAGCCCGACGCCGCCGATGACGAGCTCACCGACCTCACCCATGGCGACGGGTTGGCCGTCCTTGTCGACGACGGCAAGATCCCAGCCGGGCAGCGGCAGGCCGATGCTGACCGGTCCCGTCCCTTCGAGCTTGGCGAGGCACGCCACCACGGTCGCCTCGGTGGGACCGTAGGTGTTCCAGACCTCGCGTCCCTCGACGGCGAGCCGCTCGGCGAGCTCGGGCGGGCAGGCCTCGCCACCGAAGATCAGCAGTCGGACCGCCTCCAACGCCTCCGCGGGCCACAACGCCGCCAGCGTCGGCACGGTGGAGACGACGGTGATGTCGCGGGACACCAGCCACGGCCCCAGGTCCATCCCACTGCGGACCAGCGAGCGCGGCGCCGGAACCAGGCAGGCCCCGTGGCGCCAAGCCAGCCACATCTCCTCGCACGACGCGTCGAACGCAACGGACAGCCCCGCGAGCACCCGATCGTTTGGCCCAAGTGGGTTGTGTGAGAGAAAGATCTGCGCTTCGGCGTCGACGAAGGCCGCCGCGTTGTGGTGCGTCACCGCGACGCCCTTGGGTGTTCCGGTGGACCCCGAGGTGAAGATGATCCAGGCGTCGTCGCGGCCGAGCGGACGTCCGGCCCGCCATCCGCGGGACGACCCGTGACCACGGATCAGTCCGGCCTCGGTGATCACGCCGACGACGCCCGCCTCGCCGAACACCAACTCGGCGCGCTCGTCTGGATCGTCGGCGTCGACGGGCACGTAGGCCGCACCAGTGGCCAGCGTCGACAGGATCGCGACATACAGCGCATAGCTGCCAGAGGGCATCCGGATTCCGATGCGATCGCCGCGGCCGATACCCCGAGCCGCGAGCCATTCGACGCTCTCCTCGATGTCGGCGATCAACTCGGCGTAGGTGAGTTGCACCTCGCCGTCGTCGATGGCGGGGGAGTCGGGGTGGCGCTCGGCGGTGGCGTAGAGGACGTCGATCAGGGTCCTTGGTTCGGGGGCTTGCCCTGACAACAGGTATTGGGCGGGGATGTCCGGCCGCGGGTCCGTCGTCACGGGTACAAACCTATAAGCCTTCGCGTCCGCCCCCGGCCTCGCCGCACGCGGAATGACGTCACATTCGCCATTCCGCTGGACTCGGGCTGATTGCAACCGTCGAAGAACCCGGTCAGGCGGCCTAGCGTCGTGGCGTGCGACTGTTCGTGGCGGGCGAGGCGGAGGACGACTGGACCGAGCTGACGGCGGGAGGTCGCCGCGCAGTGCGTCTCGTGGCACCCGACCTGCAGCGTGCCCAGCGACGTGCCGCACGCATCAGGGCCGAACACCACGACGTCGCCGTCATCCTCGACATCGCGGTGGCCGTGCCCGGCGACTTTCGCACCGCCCGCGCGACGCTTGCCGCGGATGACGAGCAGACTGTGCGGTACACGGGCACTGTCGACGGGCTCACCGGCCTCGTCGCCGACATCGAGCTGGCCGGCGTCGCAGACGGCGTCACGCTGATCCCGGTGGGCTCGCGGCAGGACCTCCGCGGGGTGGGCCGCGACGTGCTGAACCGGCTGGCGATGCGGGGTCGGGCTTCGGCCTAGTCGGCGCGACGGACGAAGGCGCACGACGTCACGCCGGGCACGTCGGAGCTGGTCGCCCACGCGCGAGATAGTCACGGCTGTGCAGATCGAAGGGCTGATGACGGGTGAGCTGGACCTCGGCATGGCGCGCCCGCCCCTGAACCGTCCGGGCCTAGTGTCTCGGCCACTGCTGCACGAGCAGCTCATCGTCGCGCTCCCTAAGGATCATCCGCTGGCGGGGCTCACTCGACAGCTGATGCTGGGCGGCCTCGATGGCCAGGACGTCATCATGTACTCGCCCGTCCAGGCCAGGTACTTCAACGAGTTGTTGATCAGCACGTTCACCATCGCCGGCGCGACACCCCGCTATGTGCAGTACGTGACGCAGGTGCACACCATGCTGGTACTGGTCCGTTCGGGGATCGGGCTGGCGTTGGTGCCCGCGCCGGCGGCGACGCTTCATCCCGACGGCGTCGTGTTCCGTTCGATCGGGGCCTTTCGGGAGCGTCCTGTGGAGCTCGACGCGGTGTGGCGTAGCGACAGATCGAACCCCGCGTTGCTTCGCTAGTTGAGAGACGTGCTGCCGCAACGTGAGTGGACGACGGATGAGTTGGTCGAGGACGTGGTCGGCTAGCGCGGACTTCGCGAGATCTACGTGGCGGTCGTGCGACGGCCAAATTCCACGACTGTGGTGTAGGTCTCGCGAGGGGCTAGTGCGTTGCTAGTCGATCGCTCAGCGGGCTACGCGACGGCAGGTGATGGACGTGTGGCGAGCTCGACCATCGACGTCAGCCACCCCCGACGTCGTGGCTGCCACACGCTGCGTTGACTGGCAGACCAGGCGTAGGCCGGCTCGCCGTCGCGGATCAAGTCGGCCAGCAATGGCTCACTCAGGGCCCGCGCGGACGAGGCGTAGAGGTCGTCGATCCTGGCGCGGATCACCCCGTAATCGATCAGTCGGCCGATCTTGCTCTCGAGGTCGATGACGTCGGCCACGCTCAGCCCGACGATTGGATAGCGATCGGGTAGTACGTCTTTCAGCGAAAGCAACGCCTGCGGGCCGCATGCTCTGGGATGGCCGATCATCCGGGCGAGGAACGACAACCGACCCAGCGCGAGGCCACCGTCGAGCACCAGTGTGTGGGCGTACAACACCCGCACCAGGACGACGTTCATGAAGAACCGCTCGACGGGCGACTCGAGCGCGGCGAGAGCTGAGTGCGCCAGGTAGCCGGTGACGACGCTCGCGTTGTGCGCGCCGTACCAGGACCGTGCGGATGGCGATTCGAAGAACGCGACCCAGCGTGCGACGGTCGAACGCGACGGAACCCCGCCTCCGCGCTGGACGAGTAGTTTCGCTTCGACCGTGTCGCGCAAGAGCTCCTCGTTGACGGCGCGCCACCACGAGCTGCCGGGTACGTCGGCGTCCATAGCGTTGAGCACCCCGCGCGCCTGCTGCCAACGCATGAAGGCGACCACGGCCTTCCGGTAGGGCCGATACCGTCGGCGGCCAAACGCGTAGGCGTCGCTGACAAGTCGGATCCGAGCGGCAGGGTCGTCGCGCACCTGGGCCACCATGCGTGCAGCCACGTCCGCCGCGCTGCCGGTGGTCATGTCGCCGCGGCGGCGCTTCGGGGCGCTCCCGCGGGGCGGAGCATCCGGCCGCTGATGAGTGCGCCGACCCACCCCGGGCTCAGCCGTGAGCCGGTGGCCAACAACCGGTTCCGCAGTCCCGGCACGACGATCGGCCGGCCACGGTCCATCGCTCGAAGTCCCGCCGCCACAACCGGTTCGGGCGCGGCGAGGTGCTGGTAGATCGCCGTCTGCGACACGTCCGCCTCGAGAGCATCGACGAAGCCGGTGCGGGTGGCTCCCGGGCACAGCGCGGTCACCGTGACGCCCGAGCCTCGCGTCTCCGCCCACAGGGCCTGACTGAACGACAGCACGAACGCCTTGGATGCCCCGTAGGTGGCCTGGTATGGCCAGGGTTGAAATGCGATGGTCGAGGCAACGTTCAGAATCCGCCCATGGCCGCGGGCCAGCATTCCCGGCAGCACCGCGTGGGTAAGTCGCACCAACGCGTCGACGTTGACGGCGATCAGGTCGCGGTCCCTGCCAGGGTCGATCTCCTGCAGCGGGCCGTAGGTGCCGAACCCCGCATTGTTGACGAGGACGTCCACCACGCGTCCGTCGAGCGCGCCGACGAGGGCGTCCACACCCGTCGCACTGCCGAGGTCGCCGACGACGACCTCGACGTCGATGCCGGGGACCAGTTGCCGAACTCGCTGCTGCACTTCCGTCAGGCGCGCTTCGTCCCGTCCGGCCAGCACCAGCGGCACGCCGCGTTGCGCGAGCTTCTCGGCGAATAGCGCTCCAAGGCCCGAACTCGCGCCGGTCACTATGGCCCAGCCGGCTTCCTGTTTCTTCGACACGTGCGAACCTCCTGGTTGATGTTGACGATGTTTACATGACGCAATGTTAACATCGATAACATGGTTCGTCGAGAGAAGCTTCCCGAGGGCTCCGACAAGCAGCGGAACACCTATCACCACGGTGATCTGAAGCGGACGCTCACCGAGGCGGCGTTGGGCCTGGTCGCCGAGAAGGGCCCGAAGGGCTTCACGCTCAGAGAGGTCGCGAGGCGCGCTGGAGTCAGTCCCGCCGCGCCGTACCGCCACTTCTCGGATAAGGCTCAGCTGGTCGCTGCGGTCGCCACTGCCGGCTTCATCCAGCTTCACGAGGCGCTCGACCCCGTCGCCGCGCAGAAGTCCGACCTGGTGCAGCAGGCGCTCGACATGGGCCGGGCGTACGTGCGTTGGGCCGTCACCCACCCCGACTACTACCAGGTGATGTTCGGCGGCGAGCTCGACAAGGTGAACAACCCCGAGCTACGCGAGGCGGGCGAACGCGCCTTCGGTGATCTACTCGCCACCATCGCTGCTTGTCAGCTGGCGAACCTACTGCCCCAAGGGGACCCGCGCGAGATT
>Ga0070668_100001612_pt1 | contig 16338 bp, 13 predicted proteins | sample KBSS43metaG_FD_64661 | JGI IMG/M metagenome (GOLD analysis project Ga0070668, IMG submission 64661) | Switchgrass rhizosphere microbial communities from Kellogg Biological Station, Michigan, USA - KBS S4-3 metaG | ecosystem: Host-associated > Plants > Roots > Rhizosphere > Soil ... | reverse complement strand
ATTTGGCATGGATAATGGCCCCCAGCATGAGGGTCGCTGGATGCCATCGGAGGAAGCCGGGCCAGAAGATCGATGGAATTCTGCACGGCAAGCGGTCGCCGTTACCGGCGCCTTTATGGCGATGCGCCGCGACGTGTTCGACGCGGTCGGCGGGTTCGACGAGGTAAATTATGCGGTCGATTTCGGAGATGTCGACATGTGTCTGCGCGTGCGCTCCAGTGGGTGGTCGGTGATCTATCTTCCGGAAATCACGATTCTGCACCACGAGTCCGTTTCTCGCGGCTATAACAAGAGTCGCAAGAAGCGGAAGCGGTCAAGAGATGAGGCGCGCAAGCTTGGATTAGCTTGGGGTTCAGCGGTTGTAGCGGATCCGGGTTATAATCCGCAATGGACCCGCAAAGGCTATGCCTTTGACGGATATAGAAAGATATTGAATCAGGAAATTGCCGAACATGTACAATGTAGTGCAACTACCTCATCCTGGACGATAAGCTCGCTTGCGGAAAAGGGATTGCGGGAACTCCAATCCACCTTGAGGGGCGCATCGCCAATTTAAACCGAGGCAGCAGTGATTATCGCGAGACTTTCCGTTTAGTCTTGCAACATCAATAAGAAAACGGAAGTAAGTGAGAATGAAAACCAGCACAAAGCTTGCGATGCACATTCCCCCGATCCGACGTATGTTGGAGCGGATCGAGTGCCTCGAGAACGCTCGAAAATCCCTTTTGGCAGAAAAGGTGGCGCTGGAGGTTGAGCGCGCGAATGATATTGTCGTTGCTCCAGAGAGAGCTTTAGGCGTGGGCGATTTTGCTTGCACGGTCTGTAGAGAAACGAAAGCTCTCACTCCGTTCGAGCGGCGTACGGGTCTTGAGAACGATATCTTTGATCTTTGGATGTGCCTCAAATGTAACGCCATATTGAATGCCACGCATCTGCGAGAGGTCGCTGCGGGATTTAATTACGCCGAAATTCAGGCGTCATCTTCTGATGACTTTTATGCGGTCGATCAGGAGTATCTGGCGGGGGTTCCTGGTGCGATCGAGGCCGACACTTTCCTAAGTTTCCTGCTGCAGATGTATCCGGAATGCCCCAGAGGCGTGGCTATCGATTTTGGAGCGGGGAGGGGGATTACGGCAGGAGCGGCAGCCAAGCACTTTGATAAGGTGTATGCAGCAGAGTTGAGCCTTAATGTCTTAAAGCAAGTACATGCCGTCATGCCGTTGCGTGAAAAAATTGTCGTAACTGACGATTACAAATCAATCCCCGACCGCTTCGACGCTATCATATCAACCCACGTTCTGGAGCACTTACCTGACCTTCGCGATGTAATGGGGCATCTGGTAGAACAGTTAAATGCATCAGGTGCCGTATTTTTTCAGGTCCCGATGCTTCTAAAGCCGCACTTGCATTGCGTCCATTATACTTTTTTCTCCGAGGCTTCTTGCCGAGCCTTGGCAATAGAGTTGGGCCTTGAAATTGTTGGGGTATGGTATGCACATGATCATGACTTTCTCAATTGCATCATGAGGAAGCCCGCATAATGCGTCTGTAAAAATGGCCACGTCGTTAAGCTGATTTGGAAGGGTTACGGCTGACTATCGCTAAGCCGCATGGGTTCAGCCAAAAGGGTGGCTCGAAAAATATCACCGAATATTCTGGGTGGTTCTCGATGAAATCCAATAATGCCTGTCGAACGCCACCGCGTCCTTCATCGCATATATTGCCGGAATGTGGAGAGCCGACGTCGTCCAGTAATATAAAGCCCTTTTCCGAAAGTAGACGGTCGCAAATCTCTATGTCTCGCAGGGCGTGTGAATATGCATGATTGGCATCCAGAAAAATCATGTCGATGTCTGTTCCGACAATTTCGGATAATGTTGGATCCGTCGAGAAGAGCTGCAATGGCGTGGAGAATTTTTCCAGGCCACCCTCGGCCAGAAATGCGCTGAGAACGGAGAAGTAATGGTCCTGTGGCTCGAGATGATAAGCATGGCCAAATCCGTTCGCCTTTAGCGCCGAGCCGATCACAACTGATGCCGACCCAATATGCGAACCAACTTCTAAAACAGTCTTAGGCCGAGTGCCTAAGATCATGGCATGTAACAGGTTGCGCGTGCCCCAAGCAGATTCCCCCGGCAGCAGTGGATGTTGCTGCATTTTCTCGAAAAGTCCGGGAACAAGCAGCCCTTCGCCGTTAAATGACGGAAGAACATTCCAGCCGCGCTCGGCGAAATCGGTTTCCTGAACCATAGAAATCAATTCTTTCTCTGAGAAATTATCTGAATTACTATAATTATGATCAGTAAAAATGCGATATATAAAATTATATATTCGATATTTAGAATTTTACATTACCGAAATTTTCCGGGGCGCTAATATTCTTATGACGGCAATACTGCGCGAGAATATGCATCAGCGATTGATGCACATCTTCCACGATGCCGTAATTATCGCAATCAACATGAAGATTTATATCCGCTATCTTTGCCGACTGTCCCCCGGAAAACCCGGTCATGGCGATGGTGCTGACGCCGCTCGATGCAGCCAATTCAAGAACCTTGATAATGTTCGGGGAGGATCCTGACGAACTGATCGCAATGAGCAGATCTCCTGGTTCAGCCATCGACGACAACTGATAGGAAAACATTTCCTCACTTCCGATATCGTTGACGATGGCGGTTATCAGCTCGACAGTGGTGGAGAAGCTGTGAACCTTCGGGCGCAAGGCTGTGTCGGTCCGAATTCCCTTAAGGCAATCGCATACGAGATGATTGGCGATCGCAGCGGATCCGCCATTGCCGCATGAAAATATCCGTTTCCCCGCTAAAGTTGTGTCGATGATCAACTCGGCCGCAGCGCTTATGGCTTCGGGATTGACCGTCGCGGCCGCTGCCGTCAGGCGCTGCATGTAACCGGCGGCATAGCTGCCGGCGTCGGGGTAAACATGATCGGGAAAATAAGCCAATTCCGGCTCCTTGGGCATTAACGGGGGTTATAGAACAGAATACGGCTTCCCAGGGGTTCGAAGCCGAAACGAACCTGGCGAAGGCCAACAGCATTGGCGATGTCTTCGTGACGCTCTCTGGGCGCATAAAACATCATGAAGCCACCTTGGCCGGCTCCCAGCAGTTTTCCGCCCAAGGCGCCAGCGCCCATAGCGCGCATGTACCAGTCATCTATGGCGGAACTGCTGATACCTGCTGACAATGTTTTCTTCAGGGCCCAATTTTCGTCCAGAATGTGACCGAAACTGTCAACATGGCCTTGGGACAGTTCGTCGCGCATGATGTAGGCAAGTTCGACCATGCGCTTCAATGCTTGTTGTTTTTTCTGGTCCGTTGCTGACTCGGAGGACTGTTCCTTCAGGATGGCTGACGCGCTGCGCGTAATGCCCGTGTAGAAAACGATTATCCGTTGCTCGAGCAGGTCCTGAATATCGCGGCGCATAATAATCGGGCTGACATTCACACTGTCGTCGGCGCGAAATTCAACCAAGTTGAAACCTCCGAATGCAGCAGCATACTGGTCCTGTTTTCCTATCGGCTGTCCGCAGCGGTCGATCTCAACTTCGCAGCTACGCTCTGCTAGTTCATTGGCTGAAATATGTTTGCCAAGATATGCCGACATCGCATTCAACAAGCCAACAGTGAATGTCGAGGAAGAACCGAGGCCGGTCCCTCTCGAAGGAATATCCGCCGTGGTGGTAATTTCCACGCCCCCGCGCATGCCAAGCATTTCAAAAGCAGCTCTCAGAAGTTCATGCTCAATCTCTTCGAGACTTTGCACCTCTTCGGTCTTTGAATATGCCAGCCTGATGCCGCCATCGAACTTGCGATTGATGCTGACATAAACATATTTGTCTATGGCGGTGCTGAGAACAGCGCCGCCATGAACTCGGTAATAGGGCGGCAAATCACTGCCGCCGCCCACGAAACTCATGCGCAGCGGGGTGCGGCTTATGATCAATGGAGAACACCTTTACTCATATTAACGCTAGCCAGAATGGCGTTGACTGCTTCACCTATATCGGCACAGGTCTTCGAAGGGGTTCCTTGCCATTTGGCATCCTTCCCGCCTTCTCCTGTTTCCACCAAGACTGACCGGATTCCGAGCCGGTTTGCCATTGCAATATCAGCGGTGCTATCGCCAATCACCCATGACTGGCTGAGGTCAATGTTCATTGCTTCAACTGCGGCCTCGATCAGCCCGGTGCCAGGCTTTCGACATGCGCAGATTCGCTTGAGCTCGGTAACCTCTCCTTCAAATCCTCGATCTGGATGATGTGGGCAAACATAAAGGGCATCCAGATAGGCGCCGGCTGTTCCTAAAACGCTCTCCAGCTTGGCATGAATGCTGTCCAATCCCATCATGTCACATTCTCCGCGGGCCAGGACCGGTTGATTGGTCACAAGCACAATGCGGAATTCGGCATCATTTAGCTTTCTGAGTGCTTCACCTGCATTCGGAAAAACGTCCAGTTCGTCGGGATTACGGACATACCCCCTTAATTCGTTCAGGGTCCCGTCACGGTCGACGAACACGGCTTTCTGGGGATGCTGTCGGCGCGCACGTTCGACCACACCTCGTCTTAAATGAGTTTCAGCCTTGTCCAGTCGCGCAGGTGTACCAAGGTCTTTGATATACTCAAAAGACACATAGCCCAGGAGAGTAGCACCTGCATCAACCATGGCGGGGAAGAGATCCTTGCCGAAATCTCCCACGGGCATCTTGGCGCGCCAAGGCGTAATGGCTTTCTTGTTCAATATGTAGAAGGCTGCGTTCACCAGATTACGGAGGTGGACGTCTGTTGGGTGGGGGTAGGCATGGAAGGCGGTTACCCGGCAGCTAGCGTCGATCTCTACAAGATCGGAATCTGACGGATGGTCATTGGGATGTAGAAGGAGCGTAGCATCCGCAGCAGCACGGTTATGAAGCGACAGCATATGGCTAATATCGATGTCAAAAAGCGTGTCGCCGTAAACGACGAGAAATGTTTCATCGAGCAAGTCCAGGCAAGCTAACGTAGCCCCAGCAGTTCCTCTCGGATCACCATCATCGATCAGCCTTATATTGGCCGCGAAATGACTTTGATTTACAAAATCATCTATCTGATCGGCCGCGTGGTTGACGAGCAATATTATGTCATCGACACCATTGGCTATAAGCACGTCCAGCTGCCGCTTAAGCAGCGGAACGCCATCAACGTCGATCAATGGCTTGGGTTTGCCGTTTAGCCGACTGGCCAATCTGGTGCCTTTACCGCCGGCCAATATGACCGCTTGCACCATCAGTCGATCTCCTGACTGATTATTTCGTCCACCGCCCGATACATTGCCTGTTCTGAACTCAATATTGGGCGCCATCCGGTTTCCAGGAGGCGTTGAACGGAATAGCGAAATTTAGGAACATCGCCAACCCAGCCGCGATTGCCTTCGCCAAAGGCTATGCGTGCATCTGGCTTCAACTTGTCTCGCACCCGTAAGGCGATTGATTTGACTGTAATTCCGTCGTCGGTAGGACCAATGTTAAAGACCGAAAAGGGCTGGAGCAGCCCTCGAATATGCACCATTGCGCCTATCAGATCTTCGACATGGAGATAGGCTTTCTGCTGTGACCCATCACCCAGCACCTCTAGGACTTCGGGCGTGTGCTTGAGCTTACGAATGAAGTCGAGGATTACCCCGTGCGTTGCCGGAATACCGATGACATTGGGGAAGCGGAAAATGCTTACTTTTTCGACATACGCCTCATGCGCTGCGCGAATCTGCGCTTCTGAAGCGAGCTTCATTGCACCGTAATTCGATATCGGCTGCAGTGGACCAATGTCCTCATGAATAAGGGCGTCTCCCAGATCCCCGTAAATCGCGGAACTGGAAGCGAAATGTAGCACCTTGATATCCAGCCTTTTCATGACATCCAGAATGGCGACGGTTGTCAGGAAAGTCTGCTGCAGATCGACTCGATAGTCTGCAACGCCAGCGGGAATGTCCGAGTTCGCCGCGAGATGCCAGATTTCGTCAATCTGATGCCCATTGAGGATGTCGTGTAGCGCCTCAGGATCGCTGCAATCAACCTGATAGAAGGCAAAAGTCTCAAAATTCCGAAGTGGGGCCATCGCATTCAAAGTCCCTCGGGACAGATCGTCGATCACTATCACGCTGTCCCCCCGCGCTAGTAAAGTGCGCGCAAGATTGACGCCTATAAAACCTGCGCCGCCGGCTATGACATGTGCTGACACGTTATATGACTTTCGAAATAAAGATCTTATTATGTACGGCTTATTTTCCGTATTAGCGACCTAACCGCGCCTCGGAATGGAGGCATGCGCCGCTTTGCCAAACGATTTTGAACGCTCCCTATTGATGCGATCGACTATCAGATTTTCCACGCGCTTCGCCATCTCTTCTTCGCTTGGAAACGTCGCGGCAAAACCCAGCCCGTTGTCGCTGCGTTGAGCGAGTTCGGCGGGATTGTTGAGTAAATCTGCGATGGCTCTCGCCATGCGGGCAGGGTCGGCATCGGCGAGTAGAGCGATATCGTGCCGATTGTCATAATTTACCTCATTGCCGGGGCGATTGAGATCAATCACAGGTAGGCCGCACGCCATCATTTCGTAGGGAACTAGGCTCGGATTTGTCGTTGAGAAAACGACCCCAGCCGACGACGTCGCATATAGTTCTGCGAGATCATTCAGGGTCGGCACAACGTCCAGATATGTGACCGGATAATCTTGAGCATATGTTTTTGCGCTGCCTGAACCGAAAAATAGTATTTCATATTCTGGTTTGATTTTGTGGAATTCCCGCAAGGCCATTGCGCCAATGAGGAAACATCTGCGGTCCATTTCCGGTTTCGCGAAAAACAGGACTCTTTTGGCGCGTTCTTTGCCATGTCCGGCATCCACATTGTAGATTGCTGAATCCACCGGAAACCGAAACGAATCCGCTTCCATTCCATAATCTTTTTTCAGCAGGTGCGCGCACCAAGGACCAGACGTAATTGCGTAGAGGTTTTTACGATACGTATTTTCCGCCAGAATATATTCGGACCCCATTGGGTAGAAAGCGGGTTCGAAATCTTGCACAAAATACATGATTTCGCCGATATCCGACTTCACGGATTCCGCCAGTGCGACTGTAGACCAGTGTGTCGCCATCATAACGTCTTCCTGTCCAGAACGACCTCTGAATCGCTTCACAGGTCCCTTAAAAGGATAGAAATGTTTACGGACGGCTCGTCGCAGTTCGCCTTCGCTCATCTGGGTGTCGGAGAAATAAAGCCGCACATCATGGCCAAATCTTTCCAGATGATAGGCTGCACGCAGGATATTGCGATGTCCACCGCCGCCGATGATTAGACCGGGAACGATCCAGCCAATTTTCAAAGCACCATTCGGTCGTTCCAGCACCTCTGCTGTCTGATTTTCAAGGCCATAGGCAAGTAGCGCCTGGCGTGCCGCAGTGTCCGTGGAATAGGTAACAAGGACGTCGGACCGTGCGGCGCTGCCCAGTTGGGCGCGCAGTGCGGGTGACTCGATCAGGCTGGTGAGTTTGTTCTCCCACTCTTCTGACGTCGATGCTAAGAATCCGGTAACCCCGTCAGCTATTGCAGCGGTGTAAGGGGAGGTCCGGCTCGCGACAGTGGGCACTTCGACTAGGGCAGCCTCAAAGAATTTTAGTTCGCTCTTGCCTTCGCAGAAGCTGTTTCCCTCTTCCAGCGGCGCCAAGTTTATTTGACACTCGGACATGCTTTTGAGCATGTCTAACGGCGACATAAAGCCTGCGCGCTCAATACGTTCAGCGAAAGGAATCCAGCTCGCATCAAGGTCAAGTAAGCCGACCAAGCGAAAGATCACATTGGGGTTTGCTCGCATGACGTTCTTCAATGCGTCAGAGCATTGCTGGAAGTCGCGAGCGTGGGTATTTGATCCGGAAAAATAGCAGATGCGCACTTCCTCGCCAGAAGCTGCGCGGTTATCAAGGAGCGTTTCGGATAGGGAGATTTGAACGGAATTCAGTGTATTTGACACTACGAAGGCATCCCTGCCCAATTCTCGCATTTTGCTGGCAAGATATTGCGTTGTTGTTGTTGCAGTATCGCAGCAAAACAACAGGGATCTATATGCTCTAACTCCCCATTCATAATCTCTACGTTGATTTGTATCCAGCTCCGCGACGCCCGCAATATCATCTACTATTGATGGCTCAAATACGTAATCATCCACGTCAAATATTGTCTTGATATGATTGACCCGGCAATATTCTAGGACCTCAACAACCTTCTTTTTAGGGTCGAAAGGAGCGCGAAAGAAGACAATTACGCGGGGCTGCATATTGTTTTTGATAATGTCGCTGCAACTGTCAAAACTTATCGCATTGCTATTGTAGCCATGCTCCGCAAGCCCTTCGATGATGTTATAGACGCGATATCTTTTGGACTCGCCTTCCAAGCAACCGACCACGAAAAGGATATCGATCGGGCCGTCCCCATCTGCTGACATTATCGCGCACTCCGCCTGGTGAAGCGTTTGAATGTTCGGCCAATCCAGCGAATTGGCCTTGTTATGTTCCAACTCAAGGATCGCCGGAATCGCGTCAGAGTGGCTTCCGCGAAATCGAGGCGCTCCTGAATATCGTTCAATTGCTTATGGCTCATCTCTTGCGCATTTATCAGTTCTTGAGATCGCGAAAATGCGAGGGTTTCTGCTTCAGCAAGTTTTTGTGAAGATATAGCAAGAATTTCTCGAACTTTATTCAATTCGGTACGGATATTTTCGAGCTCATTTCTTGCTACCATGGCTGACTTTTCAGTTTCTAGATCAGCTATTCTTTGTAGATGATTATTCTCGGCATTCCGCAATACATGTACATCGTTTTCAAGCGTCAGAATATAAGAATCATCGTTCATTGTTATTAGTGGCTTTATCTCAGCGAAGCGCTCAGGATTTTCATTCGTCGCCATGAATAAGAAATAATCCGCATGATCCAGATCGAATTTGCTGGATACGTGAACAATTTGATCAATAATATCCGGCCTTCCTGATCCAATAAACGAAGTAAAATAATTTGACTCCGAAAATGGAACAACGAACTTGAAATTCTTTTTCAAAAGAGAATAAAGTTCCTCGAAATCCATCTCGTGGACATGAAAATGGGTGCGAATTTCTTCATGCGGGCGAGGTGTTGATATAACAAGAATGCCGTCACTGCGGAGGGCGTTCTTTATCAGATCCAGTACACGTTCCTGTTCTTCGATATGTTCGATCAGTTCGAAACAGGTCACTAGGTCAACCGCATCGGTCAAGTCGATGTCGCCTGCGCCCTGCGTTCTATAAGACACCGCAGGATGGAAATAATTTTTGCGCGCGTGCTCCACCGCCTCCGACGACAGATCAATGCCTAAAACGGATTTTGCCCCGCGTTGTCCAAGCCATTGAGATCCATAACCCACGCCGCATCCGACATCCAGAATATCGGCATTCTCGGCGAATTGGGCCGCAAATGCATAGCGAGCGATATGTTCCTGATACATCTTTTGCGCAAATGTGGGCTCGCAATTGTCCGCTCCCGGCACGATGCGCTCGCCTGTGAATTTGAGTACCAATGAAATCTCCCGTAAAATTCCTGCTCGCAATATCTGACGGCGTCGATGCAGTGATTCCATCGCGCATTAAGCTTAATCAGGCAAGGACTAGAGGTTGGGTGTCGTTCAGGCCCGCCGCCCGTCGAATGAGTTCGCCAAATTGCTCGACTGCATTCTTATAATTGCTGATTTCCGACACCGTGCATGGGCCATTGCTCCCAAGCCGCTTCCTTTCATCTGCTGATACGATCAGGCTGCTCAGATGTTCGCTCAGCTTTTTGATATCTCCAGGCTGGTAAAACAATGCATTTTGGTTTTCTCGGACAAGCTCTGGGATTCCGTCCACAGGAGTGCTGATAATGGGCAGTTGAAAGGCCATTGCCTCAAGCAGAACTCTTGGTGCGCTTTCCTTGCGTGAACAGCATGTGAAAATATCCGATGCAGCATAGAATAGTGTGGCATCGTCAACCGGACCTGCAATCGTCATTCGGGCCTGCATCTCAGGCCGGAGCTTGGCGAATTCTCGCAGAATTTTCTTGTGATAGCGTTGTTCTACGAACGCGCCAACGATGAAAAATCGCACACGCCCGAAATGCTCGGGTAAGGCGTTCGCGGCCTGGACAAGATCAATCTGCCCTTTACGGGCGCAAACGCTGCCAAGCAAAAGGACAGCAATCTCGTCGTCTTCAATCCCCAGTTTAGCTCGTGCCTCTACGCGAAACCAGCGGGCGACATCGGCTGATTGTCTTTCTGGAGGTATTGCATAGCGAATTGTGTAGAAATTTTGTCTGGTTTGGACCGCATTCCACGCTTTTCGGGTGGCTTCGGCAACATAGGTTACACCATAAGCTTGTCCAAAGGCGGCATATGCATGCGCCCGGACATGCTTGGGGAAGCGGTTAAAATAGTTTTTCCAAGATCCTGATTCATGGTGGCACCAAATGGTCGGAATATCATGTTGAGTGGCGGCATTGATCGCTATAAACATTTCCAATGTGTTCGCGACGACCACTGTTGCGCCAACCTCAAGAAATTTGCCGCCAAGGATTTTGCGGTAGTTCGCATATGCTTGGAAAGAGTCTCGCGCAGTCGCTGGCTGGAAAAAGCGGACAGGGATGCCTCGTTCTCGGTAAAGTGACGATAGGGGCCCATCCTTGGGCGATAACACTGTGGGGTGAACGATGCCTGCGGCGTGGAGCCCCGTTATGAGATCAAAAAGGGTGATGGGCGCACCCTCATTGTCAAGATTGTGAGAGACGAAAACGACTTTGACCGGTTCCGCTCGGCGGAGCGGGGGACTATACATCGATGGAAGGAATAGTGATGCGTCGCGGCCAAGATTGACATTGTAATAGGGATCGCCACCAGACGGCCTAACGCTGGCAGGGGCAGGGCTAAAGGGCTCATGATCACGTTGTGAGCGGAGTTCGGCGCTCGGACATATAAGCACTGTTTTTGCCGAGAGGCGTATATCGTCGCAATAACGTATCCCGACGTCCTGCAGCGTCGAGAGTTCTGTCCTGAACCGGCCTGCTTGCTCAAATAGCGAACGCCGGGTCATGAGGCACTCAGCTGACACTGCGGCGCATTCGTGGGTCGCGCGGGAAAGAAACATGTATCCATGCTTCTCGCCGGAGTACCCTTCGAAAGGGAAGGCAACCTGTATTCCGTCCTGCGGATAGGCAAAGCTGGCATGTCTTATTTGCCCATTTCGCTTCAGCAACCGTGGCCCGACTGCGCCTGCAGTCTCTAGTCCACACCATCCCGCAAGTTGCTGTAGCCATTCGGCCCGTGATGGCGCATTGTCACAGATAGAAAACAGGTAAAATTCACCAGTTGCCCTCTCGGAGCCGGCATTGTACATTTTTGAAATATTGGGAACGCCATCAGTATATTCTAAGGTAATTAAGGATATCGTAGAATATTCATTGCAGATACTTTCTATATATCGTTGATTCTCGTATTTTATGCCGGATATAATAACTAGAATGATTTCTGTATTATTGTCATTACTTTCGAGGACGTCTTTTAGTATTGGGGCTGGATCGGAATTTTCGTGCTCCAGCGCCAGTATGATGCTGACTTTGTGTTGCAAGGGTCCAAAAGCAATCTCGAACAGGCCCAGATTTGCCTTGATCGCCCAGTCGGGGTGAACCGCCACACCCGGAATGCCTCGTCTCTGTATGGCTGCTTGGACCGCCTGTCGCCCTGCTTTGATGCTGGCTGGTTTTGCGCTGCCGGATACTGCTGTGGAACCGGGCGTCATGCGCCAGTGGTAAAGCAGTTTGGGGATGTGCCCGACGCGCGTATGTTCGCTGGCTCGCAGTGCGAACTCGAAATCCTGACTGCCGTTGAACGCGGGGAAAATTCCGCCTGCCTGTGCAAAAGTCTCCCGCCGCACTGCCATTGCATGGCTGAAATACATATATGAAAGAAGGAGGCTTGGCGACCATCCCGGTTTGAAAGTTGGAGATATACGGTGCCCGAGAGCATCGATTTTGTCACTGTCGCTGTACGCCAGGCCTGTTTCCGCGTTGTCCGAAAAAAATATCGCGAACTCGGCGAGGCAATCTTCCGTGAGAAGATCATCCTGATCCAGAAATAACAGGATAGCGCCATGGGAAAGGTCGACGGCCGAATTGGTGGTTGCGCCAATGCCTTGATTTTCCTTATGCGCGGATACCACAACCCTCCTATCCTCCTTTGAGATTCGGGACAGGAAATTGGTCAGTTGTTGATCCGCGCTTCCATCGTCTACGATGCACAGCTCCCATTGATCATAGATCTGATTTTTGACCGACGAAATCGCCTCATCGAGTAGCGATATGTCGGGCCTGAAAACCGGCATTATGATGGAAATTGGCGGTAAGCGGTGCCGCCTTTCATTTAAGGCATGTTTCAGGTCAATCCGCCTGGCTTCCGTCATACGGTTTACGCTGCACCACAAGCTGTATGGATCTGGCTTGGTTAGCCATGGTTTCAATTCTTCCGGGCAGTGCCGCGCAAGCGTCCTGAAAAATCGCTGTGCAGGGAACCGGTTTGATAAACGCTGTCGACGCCAACGGCGTAAAAAATTGGCGAGCGGTATCATTGCGAAATCCAAATCAGACTAAATTGGCTCGATATCGGGCTATGGCGGATTCGAGAATGGGGAGTTTGTCCCGGCCGTCGGGCCGTCGCTCTAGATGAAATTTATCATGCCCTATTTGCGACAAGATATACTCCGCTGTCCAGAGCAACGGCTCTTTGTTTCCTAACATGGATACTCCACGGAGCCGGGGTAAGCGACCAAGGCTACCGAATATTCATTATTCTGCTCCTACAGGGTACTGCACCGGATGCGCTCGTGCGAGGTGCCTGGAGGATGTCCGTTTATGCCCGCAGACGTTTCGCTGAAGGTTTCCGTCATTGGCCTTGGCTATATCGGCCTGCCGACCGCTGCGCTGATTGCTCGGTCTGGCATGCATGTGCTCGGCATCGACAATAACCGGCATGTGGTGGACACGGTCAACAGCGGTCGCGTGCATATTGAGGAAGTGGACCTGGACGGCCTTGTGCAGGGCGTAGTCGCCCGGGGCAATCTGCGCGCGGCGACTAAGGTGGAGGTGAGCGACGTCTTCGTCATCGCGGTGCCGACGCCGGTCGCCGAGGATCGCGCGCCGGATATCAGCTACGTCCTGGAGGCTGCCCGCGCGGTTTCAACGGTATTGAAGGCCGGCGACACGGTTATACTCGAATCAACCTCGCCTGTCGGCACGACCGAAGCCATGCGTGACTTGTTTGCTCAACTGCGGCCTGATCTCAGGATGCCGCGCGATGGCGCCGCCAGCCCGAACGCCGCCGACATCGCGATCGCGTATTGCCCGGAACGGGTTCTGCCCGGCCGCATCCTGGTTGAACTGATCGACAATGACCGCTGCATCGGCGGCATCACGCCGCGCTGTGCACGAAAGGCGCTCAGCTTCTACCGCCAGTTCGTGCGTGGCCAGTGCGTGACCACGAGCTCACGATCCGCCGAGATGGTGAAGCTCATCGAAAACAGCTTCCGCGACGTCAATATCGCTTTCGCCAATGAACTTTCCCTGATCGCAGAGGGCATGGGCATCGACGTTTGGGAGGTGATCCGCCTCGCCAACCGTCATCCACGCGTGAACATTCTCCAGCCCGGTCCCGGCGTCGGTGGTCACTGCATTGCAGTCGATCCCTGGTTCATCGTCCATTCCGACCCGGAAAACGCCCGCATGATCCGCATGGCGCGGGAGGTGAATGACGGGAAGACCGACTATGTCGTCGCCCACGCCTCTGACGTGATCCACGAGCATCCCGGCGCGATGATCGCCTGCCTCGGCCTCGCCTTCAAAGCCAATATCGACGATTTTCGCGAAAGCCCCGCGATCAAGGTCGCTCACCGTCTGGCAAAGCGCTACGGCCGCCGGGTAAAGCTGGTGGAACCCCATATCCGGGACGTTCCGGCAGAATTTGCCGGCACCGGCGCAGAACTGGTCGATCTTGACGACGCGCTGGAGAGCTGCGATATCCTCATCGTCCTTGTCGATCATGATATCTTCAAGTCAGTGCCGGTGGCCGAGCGGCTCAACAAGACCGTTTATGACACACGCGGCATCTGGCCAGACCAGCCGAAGGTGCCGGCATCAGCGCCCATTCGCGCGGTCAGTTAGGCACTAGCCACCGCGCCGCAGCGCCACCGTCTTGAGATAGGCGCCATAGGCGCTCTTGCCGAGCGCGGCGGTCAGCCTGCCAAGCTGTTCTGCATCGATGAACCCCTGCTCGAAGGCAATTTCCTCCGGACAGGCGATCTTGAAGCCCTGGCGCTTTTCCAGCGTCCGCACGAACTCCGCCGCTTCGATCAGGCTGTCGGGCGTTCCCGTGTCGAGCCAGGCATAACCCCGTCCCATCATTTCCACGGATAACTGCCCCCGCTCCAGATAGATGCGGTTGACGTCCGTAATCTCCAATTCGCCTCGCGGTGAAGGCTTCAGGTCCCGGGCGATGTCGATGACCTGATTATCGTAGAAATAGAGGCCCGTCACTGCCCAGTTGGAGCGGGGCGCGACCGGTTTCTCCTCGATCGAAAGCGCACGCATGCCCTTGTCGAACTCGACCACGCCATAACGCTCGGGATCGGTCACATGATAGGCGAACACCGTCGCGCCTTCCGTCCGCTTCAGCGACGTGGTGAACAGCTCGGTGGCGCCATGGCCATAGAAGATATTGTCGCCCAGGATCAGGGCGGAGCTCGATCCGCCGACGAAATCTGCACCTATGATATACGCCTGCGCCAGACCGTCGGGGCTTGGCTGCACGGCATAATGGATGTCCATGCCCCATTGCGATCCGTCGCCCAGCAAAGCCTCAAAGCTAGGGACATCCCGGGGTGTGGAGATAATCAGTACCTCGCGGATGCCCGCCAGCATCAGCGTGGTCAGCGGGTAATAGATCATCGGCTTGTCATAGACCGGCATCAACTGCTTGGACGTTACCAGCGTCATGGGATGCAGCCGGGTGCCTGAACCGCCGGCCAGGATGATGCCCTTCATGCCGATGCTCCCGCCGGTTGCGGCGCGGCGGCCGCCAGTTCCGTGATGATATCCGATACGGCGTCCTGCCAGGCGCGCGGCGTGATGCCGTAGTCCGCGCTGATCTTGGCCGTCGAAAGCCGCGAATTGGCCGGGCGTCTGGCGGGGGTGGGATATTCGGCGGTCGTGATCGCCTGAACCTCAGCGCTGGGTCCGCCATTGGCAGCACTGATCGCGAAAATCTCTCGCGCCAGACCACACCAGCTCACGTCGCCGGCATTAACGAAATGATATGTCCCCCGGGGCGCGACCTCGTCGGCGATCATGCGCAATGTGATGATACGGAGCGCTTGTGCGATGTCCGTGGCGGATGTCGGATTGCCGACCTGATCATCAACCACACGAAGTAGCGGATTGGCGGCCGCCACGCGCAGCATCGTCTTGAGGAAATTGCCCCGATGCGGGCTCAGCACCCAGGCGGTCCGCATTACGACTGATCGTGGATTGCCGGAAAGGACCGCAGATTCGCCAGCCGCCTTGGACACGCCGTAGCTGCCGAGTGGCGCGACCGGATCGCTCTCCACATAAGGCGCGCTCTTGCCTCCATCGAACACATAATCTGTGGAAACATGGATCAGCGGGATGCCCGCCTTGCGTGTTGCCTCGGCCAGGTTGGCTGGGCCTTGCGCGTTAGCCAGGAAGGCGGCGGCGCTGTCATCCTCGGCTTTGTCGACCGCAGTATAAGCGGCCGGGTTGATGACTGCGGAAAGCGGCTGACTGGCAAAAAACGCATTGACGCTGGCCGCCGAACCGATGTCCAGCGCGGCCCGATCGGGCATGTGCAGCCGCACGTCCGGCCCCCAGTTCTGGCGCGCCAGTTCAAGGCCGACCTGACCGGCGCTGCCTGTGACAAGGATATCCATCAGCTCGCCTTCGCCAAGCCCAGGCGCGTGGTGTCATAGCGGCCCGCGAGGATCGCTCCCCACCAGTCCCGGTTATCGAGATACCAGGCCACGGTCGTGGCGATACCATCCTCGAAGGTCTGCTGCGGCTTCCAGCCTAGCTCCGAGGCGATCTTCGAGGCATCAATGGCATAGCGCTGGTCATGGCCGGGACGGTCAGCCACGAAGGTGATCTGGCTGGCATAAGGTTGGCCGTCGGCGCGGCGCAACTGGCTGTCGAGCGCGGCGCAGATGGCGTTGACGACATCGATATTGCG
>Ga0070668_100001608_pt1 | contig 16351 bp, 17 predicted proteins | sample KBSS43metaG_FD_64661 | JGI IMG/M metagenome (GOLD analysis project Ga0070668, IMG submission 64661) | Switchgrass rhizosphere microbial communities from Kellogg Biological Station, Michigan, USA - KBS S4-3 metaG | ecosystem: Host-associated > Plants > Roots > Rhizosphere > Soil ... | reverse complement strand
TCAGCCGGACGGGCGAATCGCCCTGCCGCTGATCGCCCCGGTGATGGTGACCGACCGGACCATCGACGAGGTCCAGCGCAGCGTCGCCCAGGCCTATTCCACGCAGCTCCTGCGCCCGGACGTCAACGTCGCGCCCAAGGCGGCGCCGCTGAAGGTGTTCGTGGGCGGCGAGGTGGCCAACCCGGGCGTCTTCGACATGGTCGGCGATTCCGACGCCCTGCGCGCCATCATGCAGGCGGGGGGCTACAAGCCCACGGCCGACGCCAGCCGCGTGATCATCCTGCGCCGGGGCGCCGACGGGCGCGGCATGATCCGCCAGATCAACCTGGCGCGTGGCTTCCAGGCCGGCGGCGCCGACCTGGCGCCCCTGCGGCGATTCGACGTGGTCTTCGTGCCCCGCAGCGGGATCGCCAAGGCGAACCTGGCCGTGCAGCAGTATTTCCGCGACCTTTTGCCCATCCAGCCGGGCTTCAGCTACGCCATCGGCGGCAACAACAACTAGTCCCCGCCGGCGGTCAGGCCGCCGGCCAGGGCGTGGAGGACCGTGGCGATCAAGGCCTCGGTCGGCGCCCAATCGAACCCCGGCCGGGCGATCAGCAGCGCCACCACCCCGTGGCAGGCCATCCAGGTCGCCTGCGCCGCCGCATCCGGATCGCCCGCCCGCAGTCGCCCGGCCGCGGCGATCTCGCGCACCACGTCGCGATAGATCTCATAGGCCCGCCGGCTGAGGTCGGTGGTCCCCTCCGACCACATGCCCCGCCCCGTGGGAGAGACATAGACCAGGCTGTAGGCCTGCGGATGCGCCAGGGCCCAGCGCATGTAGGCCTCCAGCATCGCCAGCACGCGGTCGGCCGCATCCAGCGGGCGCGCGGCGATCTCCACGTTGCGCCCCAGCAGCTCCCCCAGGGTCTCCTGGCAGATCTCCCGCAGGATCGCGTCCTTGTCGGGGAAGTGCTTGTAGAGGGCGGTGGTGGACAGGCCCGCCGCCTCGCCGATCCGGCGCATGGTGGCCCCGTGGTGGCCATGGACCAGGAAGACCCGCCCGGCGGCCTCCAGGATCTCGCCGCGGCGCTGGTGGCCATCGCCCTTGGCCTTGCGCGCCGAGCGCCGCGAGGTCGGAGCCGCCGCCGCCACGTTCTGTCTCCCTGCTGAAGGTTGGACCGCAAGGACCCCAAAAGCCGCCGCGTGACAAGCGCGGCTACGCTGCGTAAGCCGCCCCGATGAGCCTCTCCGCCCCCATCGTCGCCGACGCCCCCGGGGTCATGCGCACCCACGGCTGGGCCGACTATGCGCTGCTGGACTCGGGCCATGGGCGCAAGCTGGAGCGCTACGGCCCCTACCGGGTGGTGCGGCCCGAGCCCCAGTGCCTGTGGGCGCCGCGGCTGCCGCAAGCCGAATGGGACGCCGCCGACGCCGTGTTCGACCCGGCCGACGAGGAAGACGCGGGCCGCTGGCGGTTCAATGAGCGGCCGGCGGAGGCGACGCCGCTGGCCTGGGGCGCGGTCAGGTTCAACGCCCGCTTCACGCCGTTCCGCCACCTGGCCTTCTTCCCCGAGCAGGCGGCCAACTGGGCCTGGCTGGACGCCCGCGTCCGCGCATCCGGCGGCCAGCCGCGGGTGCTGAACCTTTTCGGCTACACGGGCGTCGCCAGCTTGGTGTGCGCGGCCGCCGGCGCGGCGGTCACTCACGTGGACGCCTCCAAGAAGGCGATCGCCTGGGCGCGGGAGAACGCCGAGCTCTCCGGCCTGAGTGGGCGGCCGGTGCGCTGGATCTGCGAGGACGCGCGCAAGTACGTCCAGCGCGAGGAACGCCGCGGCTCCCGCTACGAGGGGATCATCCTGGATCCGCCCAAGTACGGCCGCGGCCCCGGCGGCGAGGTCTGGCGCCTGTTCGAGGACCTGCCGGAGATGGCGCGGATCTGCGGGGCGCTGCTGTCGGAGCAGGCGTCCTTCCTGATCCTCAACGCCTACGCCGCGCGGATCTCCGGGGCCGCCCTGGCCGGCCTGCTGGCCGAGGTGCTGCGCGCGCGCGGCGGAACCCTGGACTGGGGCGAACTGGCGCTGGTCGAGGACGCCGGCGACCGGCAGATCGGGCTTTCCTTCTACGCCCGGTGGACGGCGTGACCGGCCGCGCCGTCACCTCCCTGACCAATCCCACGGTGAAGGCCGTGCGCGCCCTGCACCTGCGCAAGGAACGGGACGAGACCGGCCTGTTCGTCGCCGAGGGCCTGAAGATCGTCACCGAGGCGGTGGAGCTGGGCTCGCCCCCGGCCATCCTGCTCTACGGCCGTGAGGCCCAGGACCATCCCCTGCTCGCCCGCGCCGTCGCCGCCACCGAGGCCGCGCGCGGCGAGGTGATCGAGGTGACGCCGGAGATTCTCGCCAAGGTCTCCCGCCGGGACAATCCGCAGGCGGTGGTGGGTGTGTTCCGGCAGCGGTTCACGGACCTTGCCGCCCTGGAGCCCTGGAAGGCGCCCCTGTGGGTCGCGCTGCACCGGGTGCGCGATCCGGGGAACCTGGGGACCATCATCCGCACCCTGGACGCGGCGGGCGGCGGCGGCGTGATCCTGGTGGGCGAGTGCTGCGATCCCTTTTCCGTGGAGGCCGTGCGGGCGACCATGGGCTCGATCTTCGCCGTCACCCTGACCAAGGCCGACGAGGCCGCGTTCGCCCATTGGCGGCAGGGATGGCCGGGCTCGGTGGTGGGCACCCTGCTCAGCGCCAGCGCCGACTACCGCACGGCCGAGCGCCGGGCGCCGGTGATGATCCTGATGGGCAACGAACAGCAGGGCCTGCCGCCCGACATGGCCGCGCTCTGCGACGTCAACGTCAAGATCCCCATGCGCGGCCGGGCCGACAGCCTGAACCTCGCCGTGGCCACCGGGATCATGATCTACTCGGCCACGGACTGAGCAACGGAGGCCCGGTATGAGCATCGAAGACAACCGGAAGCTGGCCCTGCGCTTCCTCGACGACATGTCGGCGCGCGGGGCGGCCACGTTCGAGGACTTCGGCCTGATCACCGAGGACTTCGTCTGGTGGGCCCAGAGCCTGGGAACCTACACGGCGCCGGAGATGGTCAAGCGCATGGGCCAGGTCGGCAAGCTGTTCGCCGGCAAGGGCCAGCGCACCATCAAGAGCGTCACCGCCGAGGGCGACCGGGTGGTGGTGGAATATGCCGGCGACACCCCGCTCACCAACGGCAAGCGCTACCAGAACACCTATCTGTCGCTGTTCGTGATCCGCGACGGGCGGGTGGCGACGGTGCGCGAGTACTGCGACACCGGCTACGCGCGGGAGACGTTGAACGCCTAACCCTTCAGGACCCGCTCGACCGTCTCGACGAGCGGGCCGGCGCGCACCGGCTTGATGAGGGTCGCATCGGCTCCCAGGCTCGCGGCCATGCGCAGCAGCCGGTCGGGTTCGGCGCGGCCGGAGCCGCCGGACATGGCCACGATCCGGATCGCTGGCCACCGCCTGCGGATCTCCATGATCGTCTCGATGCCCTCCTTGTTGGGCATCAGCAGATCGGTGAGCACGAGGTCGACCGATTCGGTCGCGAGCCGCGCCAGGGCCACGTCGCCGTCGTCGGCTTCCCGGCAGTCGTGGCCGGCGGCGCTCAGCGCCTCGCCGGCGATGGCGCGGCAGATGGGATCGTCGTCGACGATCAAAATCCGCGCCATGCGCCCTCCTCTGGCGGTCGCCCCTCTGGAACGGTCCCCGCCACCTTAACCGCTTTCCGCGTCTTCCCGCATCTGCGCGCGGGCGGTCTCGATTTCGTCGGTCTCCTTGCGGTCGAGTTCGACGAAGTCCTCGCGCGCGCCCTCCACCGCCCGGATCAGCTCGTCGAGCTTGGCCTGCAGGGCGGCGGTGTCGCGGTTCTGGGCGCCCTGGATGACGATGGTCATGGCGAGCGTCAGAACCGTCGCGACACCGCCCCAGCCGATGTTCCCGCGGTCCCAGGCGAGCCAGACGCCGGCGTAGATCAACAGCACCCCGAGGGCCGCCGGGCGGCCGACGAGGGCGGCGCCGAAGGTCAGGAGCCGGTGCGGCGTGAGACGCCTTCGGGGCTCGGCTGTGGACGCCATGCCCGTCTAGGCCGAGGTGGCGGTTCGTCGGGACGGCGGGCGTCTGCGCGGCTTGGTCGCCGCAGCCGCGGGGCGCTTCGGCGCCTCGGCCGCGGCGGACTTCGTCCGCGCCGACATCACGGCCTTCGCCCGGGTCGCCATGCGCTCGTGCGCCTCGGCCGCCTTGGCGCAGCGCATCTGCAGGGCCTCGAGCTCCTTGTCGGTCAGCTTCTCGATGCCGATGAATTCGTTCTCGGCGTCCGAGGTGAGGATCAGCTCGTCCAGCTTGGCCTGGATGGCGAGGCCGTCGCGGTTCTGGGTGTTCTGGATCAGGAACACCATCAGGAAGGTGACGATGGTGGTGCCGGTGTTGATGACCAGTTGCCAGGTGTCGGAGAACTTGAACATCGGCCCGGAGACGGCCCAGAGGGCCACCACCGTCAGGCAGATGACGAATGCTCCTGGGCTTCCCGTGGCCTTGGCGGTCTGGTTGGCGAAGGCGGCGAAAAAGCGGTTGAAGGACATGTGGGCGCTCCTGGCGCCGCAAGAACGATCCGAACGCCGTTTGGCTCCGGCTAGAGGAAGTGTGCGCCCAGCCCCCTGCCGACGGCGAATTCGCCCAGGAGGATGAACCCACAGACCAGGGTCATCCCCCACCCGGCCAGCAGCGCCGCGCCGTCCTCGGCGATCAGGCCCAGGGCGAAGGCGATCAGTCCCAGGCCGGCGGTGGAATGGGCGAGCGGGATCGGCACGATCATCAGCGCCGAGAGCGCGACGCAGCCCAGCGCCACCAGCCGCACATGGGCCGAGCCCAGCAACGACGGCAGCCGCGGCCGCAGAAAGCGCTCCACCCGCTGCAGCGTGGGCTCGATCTTCGCGAACACCCGGCCGGCGCGGCGCCGGTCGAGGCTGCGGTCGCGCACCAGCCGCGGCACCCAGGGATCGTTGCGGCCGACCATCAGCTGCAGTCCGACCAGCGCCAGCGGCCCGCCAGGGACGACCGACAGCCCCGGCGGCAGGCAGAGCGACACCAGGGTCAGGACCAGCAGGACGCCGCCGTAGGACCGATCGCCGAGCGCCTGCAGCGCCTGATCCAGCGACAGCCGTTCGCCCTCCGAGTGCGTCAGGGCCTTGAGGACGTTTGACAGGGGGGCGGGAGTCTGGCCGGTGACCAAGGCGTCCTCGAAGCTGTGAAGCTCGCATGTGGGGGGCGCGGGAACGGTTGTCGAGCCGCAGCCTCGTCCTAGCTGCGCGGTTTGGCCCGGGTGGTGGGCTGGGCGGCGGCGGGATCCTCCGGCCAGGGATGTTTGGGATAGCGTCCGCGCATGTCGGCGCGCACGTCCTTCCAGGAGCCGCGCCAGAATCCGGGCAGGTCCCGCGTGGTCTGGACCGGGCGGCGGGCTGGCGAGAGCAGCGCCAGCGTCAGCGGCGCGCCCGCCGCGGTCGGATGGGTGGCCAGGCCGAAGACCTCCTGCACCCGCACCTCGACTCGCGGGCCGCCCTCGGCGGCGTAGTCGATCGGATGGCGCAGGCCGGTGGGCGCGGTCCAGTGCGTCGGCGCCGCCGCCTCCAGCCGACGCTGCTGGTCGTAGGGGATCAGGCCGCGCAGGGCGCCGTCGAGAACCTCGGGGGTCAGCGCCGCGAGCGAGCGGACGCCGGTCAGCAGCGGCGTCAGCCAGTCGTCCAGGCGCGCGATCAGGGCCGCGTCCGAGAGGTCGGGCCACGCCGCCCCTTCCCGTCCCCGCAGGAACGCCGCCCGCGCGCGCAGCGCCTTTGCGGCGGGCCCCCAGGCCAGCGCGCCCAGGCCCTCGGCGCGCACCCGGTCGGCCAGCGCCTCGGCCACCTGCGCCGGGTCCGGATTGTCGTCCACGCGCTCGCGCACCACCAGCCGGCCCAGGCGGGTCAGCGTCCGGGCGCGCAGGCGACCGCCGGGACTGTCCTCCAGCCGCGTCTCGGTCTCCAGCTGTTCGGCGAAGGCGGCCAGCAGGGCGGGCTCGGGCGCCGGGGCGGCCAGCAGGATGCGGTCGCGCCGCTCGCCGCCGCCCAGTTCGGCGACCGCCAGCCAGGGCTCCCGCGCCAGGGCGTCGGTGGGCTCGACGAAGGCCCCTCTGCCGCCCACCAGCTGGAACTCGCCCAGCGGCCCGCGCGCCCGGGCGATGCGCTCGGGGTAGGCGTAGGCGAGCAGCAACCCGTCCTCCACCGGCTCGCCGGTTCTCCCCTTCCCGGCCAGCGCCGTCCAGCGCTCGGCCAGCGCGCGGGCGTCGCGGGCCCGGGGCGAGCGGTCGCGCTCGAAGGCCTCCAGGCGATGGCGCAGGTCCACGTCGCGCCCGCCAAGGCCCTGTTCGGTCACCAGGGCGGCGATCCGGGCGGCGCGGGCGGCCTGGCCGGACCCCGCGGCCTTCAGGACCATGTGCGCCAGCCGTGGCGCCAGCGGAAACGTGGCGAGGGCCTCGCCGTGCGCCGTCAGCACGCCGGCCGCGTCGATGGCCTCCAGCCGGCGCAACAGGCCGCGCGCCTCGGCGAAGGCCGCCGCCGGCGGCGGGTCGAGGAAGGCCAGGTCGGCGGGATCGCGCGCGCCCCAGCGGGCCAGGTCGAGGGCCAGGCCCGAAAGGTCGGCGTCCAGGATCTCCGGGTCGGCGAAGGCCGGCAGGGCGCGGGTCTCGGCCTCGTCCCAAAGGCGGTAGCAGACGCCGGGCTGGGTGCGTCCCGCCCGGCCGCGGCGCTGGTCGGCCGCGGCGCGGCTGACGCGGACGGTGGCCAGCCGGGTGAGCCCGCTGGACGGATCGAAGCGGGGCACGCGCGACAGGCCGCAGTCCACCACCACGCGCACGCCCTCCAGGGTCAGGCTGGTCTCGGCGATCGCCGTGGCCAGCACCACCTTGCGCCGGCCGGGCGGGGCCGGGGCGATGGCGCGGTCCTGGGCGGCGGGGTCGAGGGCGCCGTAGAGGGGCGCCACATCCACGTCCGGGCGGCGGAGCCGCTCGCCCAGGGCCTCGGCCGCTCTGCGGATCTCCCCCTGCCCCGGCAGGAAGGCCAGGACGCCGCCGCTCTCCTCGGCCAGCGCCTTCTCCACCGCCCGGACCACCGCGTCCTCGGGGCGCCGCCGCGGATCGCGTCCGAGGTGGCGGGTCTCCACGGGGAAGCTGCGGCCGATGCTCTCCACCACCGGCGCCCCGCTCAGCAGGCGCGCCACGGCCGCCCCGTCCAGGGTGGCCGACATCACCAGCAGGCGCAGGTCGTCGCGCACCAGGCCCTGGCTGTCGCGGGCCAGCGCCAGGCCGAGGTCGGCGTCCAGGCTGCGCTCATGGAACTCGTCGAAGATCACGCAGGCCACGCCGGAGAGCCCGGGGTCGGCCAGGATCATGCGGGTGAAGACGCCCTCGGTGACCACCTCGATGCGGGTGCGGGCCGAGACGCGGGACTGCAGGCGCACCCGGAACCCCACGGTCTCGCCCACCGCCTCGCCCAGCGTGCGCGCCATCCGCTCCGCCGCCGCCCGGGCGGCCAGCCGGCGCGGCTCCAGCAGCAGGATCCGCCCGTCGCCCCGCCAGGGCGCCTGCAACAGGGCGAGCGGGACCACGGTGGTCTTGCCGGCCCCCGGAGGAGCCACCAGCACGGCGCTGGTGTGCGCCGCGAGCGCGGCCTGCAGCGCGTCGAGGACGTCGTGGATGGGGAGCATGCGCTCCCCTAGCCCAGGCGCGGGCCGCGCGTCACTCCGCGGCGGCGAGCCTGCGCTCATGGTAGCGGGAGTGGTGGTAGGCGTAGCCGAAGTAGAGCACCAGGCCGATGGCCATCCAGATGAACAGCCGCGGCCAGGTCTCCAGCGGCAGGTTGGCGATCAGGTAGGCGCAGCCGAGCGCGCCGGCCGGGGCCACGAACCAGATGAACGGGGTCTTGAAGCTGCGCGGCAGCTCCGGGTGCTTGTAGCGCAGGTAGAGCACGCTGATGCAGATCAGCACGAAGGCCAGCAGGGTGCCCATCGACACCAGTTCGCCGAGGATCTTGATCGGGAACAGCCCGCCGACCAGCCCGGCCAGGGCCGAGGTCACCACGGTGCCCCAGATCGGCGTCCGCGTCTTGGGGTTCACCTTGGCGAACAGCGGCGGCAGGAGGCCATCGCGGCTCATGGCGTAGAGGATGCGGGACTGGCCGTAGAGCAACGCCAGGATGGTGGATCCCAGACCCACCGTGACCCCGACGTTGATCCACTGGGTCAGCCACCTCAGCTGCGGCACGGCCGCCAGGGCCGTGGCCACCGGCGCCGGGTTGTTCAGGGTCTGGTAGGGCGCGATCCCGATCAGCACCAGGGAGACCGCGATGTAGAGCACCGTGCAGATGGCCAGCGACAGGATGATGCCGATCGGCATGGTCTTCTGCGGGTTGTGCGCCTCCTGGGCCGCGGTCGAGACCCCCTCGAATCCGATGTAGGCGAAGAAGATCACGCTGGACGCGGCGACGATCCCGACCAGGCCGAAATGGGCCGGCTCGCCGGCGCTGGCCGGGATCCGATCAGGGATGAAGGGGGTCCAGAGGTCGGGGTTTATGTACTGGGCGCCAAAGCCGATGACCGCCAGGACGATGAGCACCTTCAGGACGACGATCAGATTGTTGACCACCTTGCTGTGGCCGATGCCGGCGATCAGGAAGGCCGCCATCAGGCCGATGATGAACATGGCCGGCAGGTTCAGCACCGCCCCGGTCGCAACGATCTGGTGGCCGTTGAAGTCGTAGGGGGCGGTAGTCCATCGCAGGGGCATCTCGACGCCGAACCCGTTCACCAGCCGGGTGAAGTACCCCGACCAGCCGGCCGACACCGTCGCCGCGGCGATGCCGTACTCGAGGATCAGGTCCCAGGCGATCAGCCAGGCGAAGAATTCGCCCATGGTGGCGTAGGTGTAGGTGTAGGCCGAGCCGGCCACCGGGATCATCGAGGCCAGCTCGGCGTAGCAGAGGGCGGCGAAGGTGCACACCACGCCGGCGAGCACGAACGAGAGCACGATGGCGGGACCGGCGTTGATCGCGGCCTGCTGGCCGGTGAGCACGAAGATCCCGGCCCCGATCACGCCGCCAATCCCGAGCAGCGTCAGCGAGGGCCAGCCCAGGCCCCGCCTGAGCGTGTGGTCCCCCTCCTCGTTCGCCTGCGCGATGAGCACCGAAATCGGCTTCTTCGTGAACATCTTCATGGGAGGGATCCCGGGCCCGGTCGTTCCGACTCGGAAGATTAGGCATGCGTCGGCGCCTGCGGCAACGTCACGGCCGGCGGCCCTTTCACAATGGCCCGGAATGCCCGATCTTCGGCGGGCTTCGAAAGGACCCGCAGTTGAACGCCACGACCCCGCCGATACGGGCGCTGATCGCCCCGGTGACCCCGCTTCAGCAGAACTGCACCATCGTCTGGTGCGCCAGGACCAACAAGGCGGCGATCATCGATCCCGGCGGCGAGCTGCCCCGGCTGCTGCAGGCGCTGATGCAGAACGAGCTGGTGCTGGAGAAGATCTGGATCACCCACGGTCACCTGGACCACGCCGGCGCCGCCGCCGAGCTGCGGGAAGTCACCGCCGCGCCGATCGAAGGCCCGCATCCGGACGACGCCTTCTGGATCGACCGGATGGAGGCCTCCGGCAAGCAGTTCGGCATGCCCGAGGCCCGCTCGTTCGTCCCCGACCGCTGGCTGGCCGACGGAGACCGCGTCACCCTCGGCGAGACCGAGTTCGAGGTCTTCCACTGCCCCGGCCACACGCCCGGCCACGTGATCTTCTTCCACCGCGAAGCGCGCTTCGCCCAGGTCGGCGACGTGCTGTTCCAGGGCTCCATCGGCCGCACCGACTTCCCGCGGGGGAACCACCAGCAGCTGATCGACTCCATCACCGGCAAGCTCTGGCCGCTGGGCGACGATGTGGCCTTCGTGCCCGGGCACGGCCCCATGTCGACCTTCGGGCGCGAGCGCCAGACGAACCCCTTCGTGGCCGACGCGGTTCTGGCGGGATAGCTGCGTGTCGCCACCTTTCAGACATGAAATCTGACCGTTACGCGAGGGCGTGAACATGCCGCGCATGGACAAGGCAGCCGAAGACCCCGCCGCCCCGGCCCGCATACTGATGGTCGACGACGACCCTGGAATCCGCGACGTGGTCTCGGACTTCCTGGGCAAGCACGGCTATCAGGTGGAGACCGCCGCCGACGCCCGGGAAATGGACCAGGCGATCGAGCGCGGTCCCGTGGACCTGATCGTGCTCGACGTGATGATGCCAGGCGAGGACGGGCTGGCCGTGTGCCGACGGCTGGCGCACGGCGAGGGCCCGCCGATCATCATGCTCTCGGCCATGGGCGAGGACACCGACCGGATCGTGGGCCTGGAGCTGGGGGCCGACGACTACCTGGCCAAGCCGTGCAATCCGCGCGAGCTGCTGGCGCGGGTGCGCGCGGTGTTGCGCCGCTCCGAGCAGCGCAGCGTCGCCGGGGGCGCCGTCGCTGGCTGCGAGTTCGCCGGCTGGCGCTTCGACCTGGTGCGGCGGGAGCTGCGCTCGCCGGCGGGGGTGGTGGTCAACCTCTCCAGCGGCGAGTTCTCGCTGCTGCGCGCCTTCACCGAGCGGCCGCAGCGGGTGCTGACCCGTGACCAGCTGTTGGATTTCGCGCGGGGGCCCGATTCCGACGCCTTCGACCGGGCGATCGACGTGCAGATCAGCCGGCTGCGCCGCAAGCTGGACGACGGCGGCGGCGGCCAGGACCTGATCCGCACGATCCGCAACGAGGGCTACATGTTCACGCCCAGGGTGAAGCGCGGATGAGGGCCCTCTGGCGCGGCCGCAACACCGGCTCCCTGTTCGCGCAGCTCATCGCGCTGATCGGGCTGAGCCTGCTGGCCGCCCAGGTCATCACCGTGCTTTTGATCGTCAACCTGCCCCCCCCGGTCCCGGACTTCTACCGGCTGAGCGAAGTGGTCCAGGCCTTCCGCGGCGCCGCGCCCTCGGTGGGCGAGCGGCGCCCGCTGACCACCAAGTTCTCGTCGAACCCGCCGACGGAACTGCTGGACATCGAGAAGGCCGCCGCGATCCGCGCGGCCCTGGCGCGCGACCTCGCCGTGCCGGTGGAGCGGGTGGTCATCGGCGCCCACCGCGGCCCGTTCTCCGACCGCCGGGTGTTCCGGATCCTGCGCGCCCGGATGGCCCAGCAGGGCGCCGGCGAGGGCGAGGAGCATTTCCTGGTCGCCCCGTTCGAGGTGGGCGTGGCCCAGGCGGACGGCCGTTGGCGCATCGTGCGGCCCGACCCCGGCGTGGGCCTGAGCGCCTGGCAGCAGCGGATGATGCTGTGGTTCGTACTGTCCACCCTGGCCATGGCGCCCTTCGCCTACATGTTCTCGCGCCGCCTGGCCGCGCCCCTGCGCCTGTTCGCCAACGCCGCCGAGCGCCTGGGCCGCGACCCGCGCGCCCCGCCGCTGGCGCTGAAGGGGTCGAAGGAGATCGACGTGGCGGTGCGCGCCTTCAACGAGATGCAGGAACGGCTGCGGCGCTACGTCGAGGACCGCACCGCGATGGTGGGCGCCATCGCCCACGACCTTCGCACCCCCCTCACCCGCCTGCGTTTCCGCATCGAGAGCGCGCCGGACGACGCGCGCGCCAAGATGGCCGCCGACATCGACCAGATGGAGGCGATGATCTCGGCCACCCTCACCTTCGTGCGCGACGCCACCCGCGACGGCGAGCGCACGCCGCTGGAGCTCTCCTCGCTGCTGGAAAGCCTCTGCGACGAGATGGCCGAGACCGGCTCGAAGACCGAGGTCGCCACCGGCGAGAAGGTGGTGCTGGACGGCGATCCCGTGGCGCTCCGGCGGCTGTTCGCCAACCTCCTGGACAACGCCGTGAAGTTCGGCGGCGCAGCCCGGGCGCGGATCTTCCGCGAGGAGGCCAGCGCCGTGGTGGAGATCGACGACGACGGCCCCGGGATCCCGCCGGAGGACGCCGAGCGGGTGTTCGAGCCCTTCTATCGCCGCGAGCCGTCGCGCAGCCGCCAGACCGGCGGCATCGGCCTGGGCCTGGCCGTGGTCCGCTCCATCGCCCGCGGCCATGGGGGCGACGTGGCGCTGCTGAACCGCAAGGGCGGCGGCCTCACCGCGCGGGTGCTGCTGCCGATCGGCTGACGGCGGCGACGGAAATGGCTGAGCTTCACCGTTGAAATCCCGCCGCAACCCGCAACTGGTCTGAACGGCGCAGGGACCGGCGCGTCAGCGGCCGTTCAGCGAGCCTCGTTGATCTTCCCGCGCCTGCACGGTCCGTTCGGTCCGCACTGGAGTGTTTCGTCCCGATGAGTTCTTCGCCTTCCCAGCCGATCCGGCGCAAACGGCGGATTTCCAGGCCGCTGGTCGCCGTCCTGGTGCTGCTGGGCGTGGTCGCGGCTGGCGCGGCCGCCTGGCAGCTGCGGGCGAAGTCGCCGAAGGAGCCCTATCGCACCGCCAGCCTCGAGCGCGGCGCGATCACCCGCTCGGTGTCGGCGTCGGGAACCCTGCAGGCCCTGGTCACGGTCGAGGTGGGCTCGCAGATCTCCGGCCAGATCCGCCAGGTGCTGGTCGACTTCAACGACCAGGTGAAGAAGGGCCAGGTGCTGGCGGTCCTGGACCCGCAGACCTATGAGAGCCGCGTCGCCCAGGGCCAGGCCGACATCGCCGCCGGCGCGGCCGCCCTGCGCCAGGCCGAGGCCCAGGCCGCCCAGGCCAGGGCCGACTACGATCGCAAGAAGACCCTGGTGGCCCAGGGGATCTATTCCCCCTCGGTGCTCGACCTCGCCCAGGCCGCCTACCTCAACACCGCCGCCGGCGTGGAGGCCCAGCGCGCCCGCGTCGGCCAGAGCCAGGCGGCGCTGCGCAGCACCCGTGTCGATCTCTCGCGCACGGTGATCGTCGCGCCGATCGACGGGGTGGTGGTGGACCGGCAGATCGAGCCCGGCCAGACGGTGGCGGCCAGCCTGCAGGCGCCGGTGCTGTTCCGCATCGCCCAGGACCTCTCCAAGGTCGAGGTGAAGATCTCCATCGACGAGGCCGACATCGGCCAGGTGCAGGAGGGCCAGCGCGTGCGCTTCACCGTCGACGCCTTCCCGGACGACAACTTCGAGGGGATCGTCACCCAGGTGCGCAAGCAGCCAGTCACAGAGCAGAACGTGGTGGCCTATGTGGTGATGGCCGAGGCGGACAACCCCAGCGGCCGGCTGCTGCCCGGCATGACCGCCAACGCCGACATCATCCTGGAGACCCGGCCGAACGTGCTGAAGGCCCCGGTGTCGGCCCTGCGCTGGACCCCCGCGGGCGCCGCGCAGCAGCCCGGACGCCCGGGCTTCGGCGGGCCGCCCGGCATGGGCGGCGGGCCGGTGATGGTGGGACCGGGCGGGCGCGGCCCGGGTGGCGGCGGTCAGGGCGGCGGGCGCGGCATGATGGCCCAGCTGGGCAAGCAGCTCGGCCTCGACGCCGGCCAGCAGAAGGCGTGGGAGGCGATCCAGGCCGAGATGCGCCCGCAGGTGATGGCGGCCTTCTCCGCCGCCGGCGGCGACCGCAAGGCCGCCCGCGAGGCGGTGCGCAAGATCAACGATGCGGCCTTCAAGAAGCTGGAGGGGGTGCTGAAGCCCGAGCAGAAGACCAAGCTCGCGGCCCTGCGGGCCGCCTTCGCCGAGGGCCGCGGCCGGCGCGGCGGGGCGGCCGGAGTCCTTTGGGTGCTGCGCGACGGCAAGCCGCAGCCCGTACCGGTGCGCACCGGCGCCACCGACGGCAGCTTCACCGAGATCACCGCCAGCGCCCTGAAACCGGGCGACCAGGTGATCACCGGCGGCGGCCCCAAGCCCAAGGCGCAGCCCCGCAGCCCCTTCGGCGGCCCGACCGGCGGCGATGCGGGCGGCGGCCGGGCCCGTAACCGGACCTAGGCCGGCGGCATGATCGCCTTCAATGACCTCCGCAAGGTCTACGTCATGGGCGAGGAGCACGTGGCGGCGCTGGACGGCGTCAGCCTGGAGATCGCGTCCGGCGAGTACGTGGCCATCGTCGGCCCCTCCGGCTCGGGCAAGTCGTCGCTGATGAACATCCTGGGCGGGCTCGACCGGCCCACCTCGGGGACCTACGCCTTCGCCGGCGAGGACGTGGGATCGTTCGACGACGACCAGCTGGCGGAGTTCCGCCGCCGGCGGATCGGCTTCGTGTTCCAGTCCTTCCAGCTGCTGCCCCGGCTGACCGCGCTGCAGAACGTGGAGCTGCCGATGATCTATGCCGGCGTCGCGCCGGCCGAGCGGCGCGACCGGGCGCGCGCCATGCTGCACCGCGTGGGCCTGGGCTCGCGCATGGGCCACAAGCCCACCCAGCTCTCCGGCGGCCAGCAGCAGCGAGTGGCCATCGCCCGGGCCCTGGCCAATGCGCCGGACCTGCTGCTCGCCGACGAGCCCACCGGGGCCCTGGACACCCAGACCGGCCAGGAGGTGCTGGCCCTGTTCCGCGAGCTCAACGCCGAGGGCCTGACGCTGGTGGTCGTCACTCATGACCCCGAGGTGGCCGGCGAGGCGCGGCGGCAGGTGGCGTTCCGGGACGGCCATATCATCCACGACGAGCGGAGGACTGCGCCATGAGGCCGATCGAGCTCGTCCGGTTCGCCGCCGGCGCCATCGTCGCCCACCCGATGCGCAGCGTGCTCACCTCGCTGGGCGTGGTGATCGGCGTGGCGGCGGTGGTGATGATGACCTCCATCGGCCTGGGCGCGCAGCAGCGGGTGACCTCAGCCATCGCCAGCCTGGGATCGAACCTGATCATCGTGCAGCCGTCGGCCGCGCGGCTGGGCGGCGGCGGCGGGTTCCTGAGCCAGGGGGCCGGCAGCGGCATCTCCCTGCGCGACGGCGATGTGGACGCGATCCGCCGGCAGGTGGAGGGCGTCGTCGCCGTCGCCCCCATCGTCCGCAGCCAGGCGCAGGTGGTCGCCGAGGGCGCCAACTGGAGCACCCGGGTCGAGGGCGTCACCCCCGACTACATGATCGCCCGGGACCTCGCCCTGGCGTCGGGCCGCGTGTTCGACGAGCGCGAGGCCCGCCAGGGCCGCAAGGTGGCGATCATCGGCCAGACCGTGGCCACCAACCTGTTCGGCACGGGCGACCCGGTGGGTCAGCGGATCCGCGTGCGCACCGTGCCGTTCGAGGTGATCGGCGTCCTGCAGTCCAAGGGCCAGTCCAGCTTCGGCCAGGACCAGGACGACGTGATCATGGCGCCCCTGCAGGCGGTGCGCTCGCGCCTGGTCGGCCGGCGCCTGCGCGGCGACACGGTGATGAACATCTACGTCAAGGCCGAGGACGGCGACATCCTCGACCGGGTGCAGGAGGACGTCACCAATGTCCTGCGCGAACAGCACCGCATCCGCCCGGGAGAGGACGACGATTTCGGCACCCAGAACATGGCCTCGATCCTCCAGGCCTCGCAGGCGGCCGTGGCCACCTTCACCGTCCTGCTGGCGGCCGTCGCAGCGGTGTCGCTGCTGGTGGGCGGCGTCGGCATCATGAACATCATGCTGGTGGCGGTGACCGAGCGCACGCGCGAGATCGGCCTGCGCATGGCCGTCGGCGCCAAGCGCAACGACATCCTGATCCAGTTCGCGCTGGAGGCGGTGGCGCTGTCGCTGGTCGGCGGGCTGATCGGCCTGGCCATCGGCGTCGCAGGCGCGCTCGGCATGGCCAGGCTGGGAGCCTGGCCGGCGGCGATCCCGGCCTGGGCCGGCCCGCTGGCGCTGGGGTTCTCCATCCTGGTGGGTCTGGTGTTCGGCGCCTATCCATCCTGGCGCGCCGCACGCCTCGATCCGATCGAAGCGTTGCGCAGGGAATAACGATTTCGCCTCCAGGGCGTTTTTCGCGCAACCTCTGCTGCACCTTGGGGGTTTGCAGTCAACAGCCGTCGCGCGGTGGTCCGTGTCGCGCTCAAGACCGATTCCCTTCGTTGACCGAACAGGAGCAGCCCATGTCCCTCGAAACCAACGCCAAGCCGCGGGCCCGCCGCGGGTTCGCCGCTATGAACCCCGAACGCCGGCGCGAAATCGCGCGCAAAGGCGGGGCCAGCGTGCCAGGCGAAAAGCGCAGCTTCGCCAAGGACCGCGACCTTGCCGCGGCGGCGGGCCGCAAGGGGGGCGAAGCCTCCCGCGGTGGCGGCCGGGTGCCCGGGAAGACGCTCGAAAGCTAGCCCTTCCCTGCGAAGCCCTTCCCCCCGACGGGGGAAGGGCTGGGATGAGATTGGCGCAACGATCACGCATCGACCGGGTCGGCGCCGGCTCCGGACGCCCT
>Ga0070668_100001605_pt1 | contig 16367 bp, 11 predicted proteins | sample KBSS43metaG_FD_64661 | JGI IMG/M metagenome (GOLD analysis project Ga0070668, IMG submission 64661) | Switchgrass rhizosphere microbial communities from Kellogg Biological Station, Michigan, USA - KBS S4-3 metaG | ecosystem: Host-associated > Plants > Roots > Rhizosphere > Soil ... | reverse complement strand
GCAGGGAACGTGTTGTTCGGGACCTACGCCGTGATCCATCTTGGCTCCCTTGCGCAGAACGCAGTGATCAAGGGCAACAACATCGGTACCGATGCGACCGGCACGATCGGCCTCGGCGCGATATACGGGATCTACACGGACAACCATCCGGCCGGGGCGATCATCGGCGGGCCACTGGCGGGCGAAGGCAATCTCATTTCGGGAAACTCCGTCGGCATTCAACTGGGCGACGGCGCCTCAGGGACGATCATCCAGGGTAACCGGATCGGCACCGATGCCGGCGGCACCAAGCCGGTCCCGAACCACGGCGACGGCATCCATGTGACGACGCCGAGCAACCTCAGCGTGATCGGCGGCACCGCGCCCGGCGAGGGCAACACGATCGCGTACAACTGCAGCAACGGCATCGCGGTGGCTGCGTCCACCGGCTGGGCCATGCTGGGCAATTCGATCTACTCGAACGTCGGGCTCGGGATCTCGTTGCAAGACGTCGACGGCGCGCCTGTCCCGAACGACGTGGGTGACGGTGATACCGGGTCGAACAATCTGCAGAATTTCCCGGTCATCACCGCGGCGCCGATCACGGCCGGCTTCGTCGACCTTGCCGGGACGTTGAACAGCGTCGCCAGCAAGACCTACCGCCTCGAGTTCTTCTCGGGCATCGGCTGCCATTCGGCGGGAAATGGCGAGGGCCGGCACTTCCTCGGTTCGCTCGACGTGATGACCGACGGTAGCGGCAACGCGAGCTTCGGCAGCGGAACCGCGTCGTACGCCGTTCCGGCAGGACACACGCTGTTCACAGCGACGGCGACCGATCCGGATGGCAATACCTCCGAATTTTCCGAGTGCTTCGGCGTTGCGGATCTGATTCTGCGCGCCGGATTCGAGGGATGCTCGGCGTTCGACTGAGGCCTTCGGAGAAGCCCCTGGACCATCTGTTGAACATTGCATCCCGATTCAAAAAGCGCACTGGGATCAGATCATGTTCTATTCACTGAAGTCGTTCGCGAAGATCACGTCCCCGACAAAGAAACTATGGCTGTAGTTTGCGCTCTCGTAGGTCGCCCGGAAATGCCACAAGCCTGCGGGTGCGTCCGCCGGTAGCACCCGACTCCAGTACCAGTAGGCCCCCGCGTAGTGGAAATCGGACGTCGCATCGGACAGCTTGAACGTCCATGAGGAAAACACGCTACCGTTGGGCCGCACGATTGAAAAGTTCGCCACCTGCGGGCCCAGCTGATCGCGATAGAACGCGGTGAAGTACACGGTCTGGCTCGGGAGAAAATGGTCGGACAGGTTCGGCGTCTCGTCCACGGGGTTCGGGCAGTTGGTACCGTGGTAGTCCGGCGGCCCGTTGTGGGTGGAGAGCTTGTTCAGTGCCGAGTCGTAGTACGGCTTCTGCTGTGCCCACAGCGACGCCGGCGCATTGCAGGCGCCATGGAACGGTTCGAGGATCGTGTAGTTGCTGACCGCCGAGTGGTTCTCGAAGTGCAGGTGCGGGCCGCTGGAAAATCCGGCGCTGCCGACCTTGCCGAGGAACTCGCCCGCTGCGACGGTCGATCCGATCGGCTTGTTCGTCTGCGACAGCTTCTTCATGTGACCGTACCATGCAACCGATCCGTCCGCGTGTTGCACGTAGACTGCATTCCAGTCGGCCGAATAGTTGTTCGGGCAGCTGCGATCGTCGTTGCCGTCGGTCTTGCCTATGATCATGCCGGGCGCCGCCGCGACGATGTCGATGGCCCCCTGGTCCATCATCAGCCACGGAAAAGGCCACAGGAAGAGGTCGATGCCGGCGTGGTTGTATCCGCCGGCCTGATCGTAGGTGCGCGCGCCACAATTCCAGTCGAGAAGCTGGTTCGGATATGCGCTGTTGAGGTCCACGAAGTTGGATATGCCGTGGTAACCGGGATCGGTGTAGCTCGCGACGGAACGCAGCGGCCATTGCAGGCTGGCCTGTTGCGGCAAGAGCATCGGCGGCACAGCCATGAGGACGCCCGCGTGTTGCAGGTCGTCGACATTGCGTGCCAGCTGCTCATCGATGCGCCCGCGCTGCGCCAGCGAGAGCTCGTCGGTTGCGGGCTGCGGCAGGCCGCCGCCGCCCGCCGGGGGTTCCGCCCACGTCAGCGAAGAAAGAAGTCCCATCAGCAGTGCACAGGTTCGCATCACGATTTCCCCTGAAGCAATCAAGGCGAGTCAATTACCTTTTCCGATTTCTCGTAAATTGTCCCTGACGCCACCTATAACCCAACCAGGGTGTTTTCCTGGGCAGCAGGTCGGTCCGATGATGCTACTCCCGGCTGTTGGACGTGGCAAAAAAACGGACGGGAATATGGGGTCAGAGTGCCATATCTGTGGCTTGGGCGTCGCAGGTGGACGACGAGGCGGTCCGAGTAATGCGCAGCAGCCGAGCTTGTTCGACGATCGCGGAAGCAGTCGTTGCCGAGGCATTGCTGCTGGATGCGGGCGCGGATGTCGGTGATGTCGTCGCGCTGAGAAGCTACCTGCTACTTGCTCTCCAGATCGGCGGTTGCGCGCATCCGTATTTCAGTTCGGCGCGGCGGTCAGGCGACAGATGAATCCCCAGCCGCCGCCAAGTTCGCTGACCGCAAGGATCAGTTCATTGCTGCCCTTTTTTAGCGGCAGGTAGACGGCGTCGTCATCGGCACTGACGATGCCAAGGAAAGCCGGATCGCGGAAATTCTGCGCGCTGCGGCCGCGGAAAAGTATCTTGTCGTTGAGGAAGACGCTGACATCGTCGCTGTAGCCGATCGAGAGCTTCTTCACCTGATCGCGATCCGAATCGATGCGCGTTCGCGCGTAGACGACGCGCATCCCGGGTTGCGGCTCGAGCCGCCTGGAAAAGTCGTTGGCGAACGTCACTTTCGGATGCGGGCTTTCGCGAAATCGATTGATGGCGACGAAGCCGGGCGCTTCGGCCTCCACGTCCTGCCACCGCATGGACTTGCTCTCGGCGGCAGCGAGCGGTAATTCGAGATTGCGTGCGAGCGCGTCGAAAGACGGCGACAGGCTCCAGTGGGTCAGCGTGTCCGCGGACATCGGTGGCGGATGTCGCTGCCACGGCACATCCGGAGTCGTACGCACCGTGAAATTTGAAAAATACGTCGCGCCGGTCAGGTCGATCAGGGCGACGAGGCCCTTCTGCACGCCGCTTTTCAGATCGTCCATCACGAGCGCGGGCTTGTCCATGTCTGTGACATAGAGCTTCGCCTGTGCGCCAGCGACTTCCAGGCGCAGATGGAACCAGACCTCCTTCGGTATATCGACTGCGCCGGTGAAGCCCGGGCCGCTGTAGATCTGCCAGTTGCGCCCTGTGTTGAGAACCGGCGTGTACTGCATGGCATCCGGTTGTCCGGACTTGTGCTGGCGCAGGTAAACCTCTTCCGCGTTCGCGCCTTCGTCGGCAATGCGAAACTGCACGCCGAAGAATCCGCGGCTCGCGGGCGTCGCGACATCGACATCGATGACGCCATCGCGCATTTCCAGCCCGCCCAGGATCGCGGCGCCACCATCGAGCAGCAGGCTCTTGCGGCCCTGATATTCGGCAACCTTGGCTTGTCCCTGCAGCTCCCAGCGCGGGGAATCCACCGGCACGGAGAGTGTAGAGGAGGTCTGCGCATGAATCGTGCTTGCCAGCGTGAGTGCAATTGCACAGATGACAGGATTTCGGCGCATTGGCTTTCTCGGCAGGAATAAGGATCGGGAATGCGGCTAGTTTCGTCGACCTGGCGTAGGCACTCGTGGCCGCTTGTATTGCACCATTGATTTTCCGACGGCCGTTCCGACAGTCTCCCACTTTGAATCGTCGCGTGGTGCTTTCGCTATAAGGAATCGGTCCGCTTCGTCACGATTTCTGCGGCACGATTTCTGCGGAATGAATCAGAGCGGTCCGAAATTCAAGGGTACGGATTCCGGTGTACAGTAACGAAGTCAGAGCGCTTTCATGGGTGCTTCATTGCGCGAAGTCACTCTGACTCCACTACTGGCTGCTCCGCGACGGCTTCGAGGGCGCATGAAATCGACCAGAGTTCTCCTTGGATCCGTGCGCAAGTGCGCCTGCGTTCTACTGGCAGCCTGTCTTGCCTTCGTGTTCGGCTCGGCCTTTGCGCGCGAATACCAGATCCGAAACGTGACCGTGATCGACGGCACGGGAAAGGCGCCCCAGCAGCACATGTCTGTCAACATCGATGACGAACGAATCGTATCGGTTGAGCCGACCAAGGCGGCGCCGAGTCGCGTATCCGTCATTGACGGGACTGGCAAGTTCCTGATTCCGGGGCTGTGGGACATGCATGTACACCTGGCGGATATCGACGAATCCGGAATTCCTGTCCTCGTGACTTACGGCGTCACGTCGGTGCGCGACATGGGCGGGGACATAGATCGGATCAAGAAATGGCGCGAGGAGATTGGCAACAAGCGAATACTTGGGCCGCGCATCAAGTTTTGCGGGCCCATGCTCGAAGGGACCTGGGAACAGAAAGAAGGCGAACGAACGGATCACTGGGCCGTCGCAACCCCACAAGCTGCGCGGGACACCGTTGCCAGACTCGCCGCGGCGGGCGTCGATTGCATCAAGATGCGCTCGTACAAGTCGCCGGAGAGCTATTTCGCATTGGTGGATGCGAGCAAGAAAGCAGGGCTTCCACTGGTCGGACACGCCCCGTGGGGCATCGATGCCATCGCGTCGTCTGACGCGGGCCAAAGGTCGTTCGAACACGGATTCTACCCATGGCCATGGGCCGACCTGGACGCGGCAAAGAAGCAATCCATCGAAGACAAACTTCGCGTGAATGGCACGGCTGTCGTTCCGACCCTGATTGCCTGGCAGACGTTTCTGCTGCCGGAAAGTACGATCGACGCTGTCATGCACGACATGGACGGCAAGAGCGATCCCAGGCTGCGGCAGGTTTCGCCGGCGCTCAGAAGAAATTGGATATCCGGCGCAGCGGACGTCAAGAAGATGGTTGGAGGCGATGAGGCGCTTCCAAGCTGGAACAAGGCCATGGACCGAATGTATGAGCAGGTGCGCGAGATGCATGATCACGGCGTAACGATCATGGCCGGCACAGACACTGGAACAACGCTCGTATACCCGGGTGCTTCACTGCATCAGGAGCTGAAACTCCTCGTGACGAAGTGCCACTTCACGCCGGCGGACGCGCTGCTGGCCGCGACGATCGTACCCGCGAAGTTTTTCAAGATGGAGGAGCAGTTGGGAACCGTGCAAGCAGGAAAGCTCGCGGACCTGGTCTTGCTCGGCAAGGACCCGTTGGCAGATATTGGAAATCTGCGCATGATCGAAGGCGTCATGCTCAATGGGCAATGGTTGGATCGCGATCAGCTGACCAACGCCACAAAACGCGCCGAATCGCAGATTCGGGCGGCGTACTCTGCGGTGAGGCACTGACCGCTGGCTCGACAAGTTCTCGGGTTCAAGAAATAGCGGCGTCAGGTAGTTGTGGCAGCGAAATTCCCTGTTGGCTTGTTTATTTCGCCTCCGTCCTTTCGGCTGCAGTCAATCCCGTAGAAGACTTCGTCACCAACGACCTTCAATTGCGCGAGGCTCCGGACGGGGCAAGGAAAAGCGGACTCGGCGTCCGATTCTGCGGTGACAGGGCATTCTTGCCCCTACCATCATCGGCCCTGACCGTTCCGCAAAAAAGGTGACGTCGCCGAGGCGTATGATGGGGACGCACGGATAAACTGGAGATCGCAATGCCAGCTGCCTTGACCCGTGGAGTGATGGCGCTGATGTTGAGCGCGGGTTGCGCTGGCGTGGACCGCGAGATTTTCTTCCTCGTGCCACCGGGCGGCGGTTGAGGGGAAGCGGGCAATAACGGCTGGCATGGCGCTCCCGCTCGCGCCAATCGAATTCAGCATTCACCAAAGTGGCGGGACCAAAACGCCAAAAATGCTGACAATGCGCTGACGCGGAATACCGTGCAGGGTGGATTGCAATAACGCCTGGTCGTTTCCGCCGGGTTTGCGATGGACGTCCAAATGGGGCAGCATGCGCGTCGGGAATGCATTCTTGCCAAGGGGTGAGAAGAACTCATGAGGCACGTATCCGCGATGCGCGCGCTTATCCGCTCCTGCGTCTTCTGGCTCGCGCTCGCGTGCGCCACGCAACCGTGTTTCTCGCGCGAAGCTGCCGACGATCACCTGTTCGCGAACGGCTTCGAGCTGGATCGCCTGTTCGCCGACGGCTTCGAACCGGTGGGACCGGTGTTCGGCGATGCGCAGGCATTCATGCTGGTCCTACCGCCCGCGCCAGCGCCGGTGTCGATCGTTCTCGACCGTGCCAAGCTCAACTCGGTCATCACGGCCGCTGAGCAGCAGCAGCTCGTGTTGCGCAACGTCGATCCGGCGCCGGCGATCAGCACGACGCTGGCGACCCTGGTCACCCAGTGCGGCACGAGCTGGCAGTTCGACAACCCGAACCCCAACTACGACTGCAGCGCGACCGGCTGGCACGGGCCCGGCGGGGACTGGCACACGTCGAGCGAGTACATCCTCGTGAAGCTGTTGACGCTGACGTCGGCGAACAGTGTCTTGACCGGGACCACTGTGGAGAGCCTGAACGGCATCGCCAGCGACTTGAGCATCGGCGGTGGCGCGCAGCAGATGCTGGCCGACCTGCTCGGCATCGCGCGCACGGCCGTGCTGATGAGGCAAGCGGATTTCGTCACGGCGTTCGTCTCCAACGTCGTCGCGACCCATCCGAATGCTCCCGCCGGCACCTTGCCGCTGCGGTTCTACGACGCGATGAACAACATGACACCGTGGTTGTCGCTGTTCGGCCCGATCGGCGGCGGGCACGCGGGCATCTTCGATCCCAGCGCGCCGACGAGCGCGCAGGCCCTGGGCGCGAACTTCTCGATCACCGCGAACGGGACGTCGAACGTCTACGCGCACCAGGGCGTCGTGCTCGGGCTTGGCTCGGCCAGCGCCGGAACGCTCGCCGCAATCATCGACACCACGGGCCCCACCTACACCGATCCCGCCGAGCTCGCGCTCGACGCGCCGTCGCTTGTGGTTTCCACGTTGCCCGCGACGGCGACGATGACGCCACGATTCCGCGTAAGAGAGCAGGCGAGCTACATCAGCGCGTGCACGAGCTCCAGTTCGTTCTGCGCCGCGGGCAGCACGGTGTGGGCGCAGCCGGCGTGGTCGCTGGAACGCCTCGTCACAACGGCGGCCCGGTCGCGCTGGATGACGGCCGTGAACTACGACAAGTGCTACGTCCTGTGCGGAGCAGAGATCACCATGGGCTACAACGGCGATCCCGCGGGATGGATGCAGTTTTACACTCTCCTGGGCGTCGGCAACCCGCCGCCGCACCACTACGTGTGGGAGATGGTCGACGAGCTCGAGCAGGTGGCCACCCACAGGGACCCGCAAACGCAGACCTACCTCGCCGAAGGCTCTGCAAACATCGCGTGGACGTCGCCGCTCGACGTCACGGTCTCGAGCTCGACGCTGGCAACCGTTGTCGCGCCCGCGCTCGCGGCGCATGCCGCGCAGATCGCGGCGCTGGCCGCCGGCAACTGGCAGGCCGGCAACGCCGACGTTGACTTCTACCTGCGCGCCGGCGAGGACGGCAGCGTGCAGCTGTGGTTCCCGACCGCGAGCGATCCGCGCCCCGCGGCGACGTATCCGTATACGAGCATCGGGTTCTTCGACGATGTCGCGCTCAGTGTGAAGGCGAGCGCGACTTCTGTCGCCGGCACCAGCGACACCGAGCACGAGAAGCTAGTACTCGCTCCGGGCACACGCGTGATCTACGCACAGGCCGCAACCGGCGCGACGTGGCGGCTGTCGGTGACGTACGCCGCGAGCGGGACGAGCGCCGAAGTCGAGGTCGCGCCGCTGCTCTGAGAAAAGGGACGTAGCTGATCAGTGCAGCAACTTTTCCCGGATTCCGCTGCTGCTTCATCCGGGCTACCTGGTGCTTGACCAGGCTCGATGACCGCCTTCCGCTTCACTGGTCGGCCGATCCTGGCCGGATAGCGACTGCGTCCTTTTCGCGGCGGCGCCGTGCAGATCAAGGCTGCATCGCGATCAAAACGAACAATTACTCAGAGTCCTGTCCCGGCACCCCCAAAAGTGAGGGTCTGCTCCCCACCTTGGCCGGTGGCGGCATGCAAATGATCGGCGTAGCTTGCGCCAACTCGTCGTGATTGGGGAAGATCATGCGCACCATCCTTTCCGCCGCGCGCACGCTCGGCGCCTTGCTGTTGTCCTGTTCGATATTCGCCGTCGGCGCCCAGGCGGCGTTGATCAACACGATCACCGTAAACACGACCAGTGACGAGTTCGGCAGCGGCGCCAGCTGCTCGCTGCGCGAGGCCGTACAGTCGGCCAATACCGACGCCGACTTCGGCGGCTGCACGCACTCGGGCACCTACGGCATCAACGACAAGGTCAGCATGCCGGCGGGCGGGTTCTTTTCGCTCACCCGCATCGGCATCGACGAGGATGCGAACTCGACTTCCGACATCGACATCACCGACGACCTCGCCGTCCAGGGAAATGGATCGGTGACTACGTCGATCGGCAATCTCAGCGGCACTTACAGCGGTCGCATCATCCACGTCCTGAACGGCGCGACCGTCACGCTCAGCGGCGTAACGCTGCGTGATGGCAGCGTGCCCACCGGCCGCGCCGGCGGTGGCTTGCGTACCGAGCCCGGCACGCACGTGACGTTGAACGACACGCGCGTCGTGTTCAACGACGCCAACGGCAATGCCGGCGGCATCCTCAATCGCGGCACCATGACGCTGAACAACAGCCTCGTCGACCAGAACAAAGTCCTCAATGGCTTCGAAGGCGGCGGTGGCATCTTCAACGACGACAACGCCACGTTGACGCTCAACGACAGCCGCGTGCTCGACAACCGCACCGAAGGCAACGGCGCGAACGGCAGCGGCGCGGGCATCTACAGCGATGCCGGCGCCACGCTCACGCTGAATGATTCCACGGTCGACGGCAACACGGTCGCGATCGGCGGCGTCGTCGACGCCGACGTCATCGGCGACGGCGGCGGCATCTACAACCTGGGCCAACTCACCCTGGTTCGGAGCACGGTCAGCAACAATGTAGCCGCGGGCAACAACGCAAAGGGTGGCGGCATTCGTTGCGCGAACGGCAGCCTGACGCTCGATCGGTCCCTCGTGGCGTTCAATTCGGCCGAGCCGAATCCGGACATCAGTGTCGACAGTCCACATGGAGGTGGAATCGACCGGGACACTCTATGCGACAGTCTTCTGATCACCGATTCGATCATCAGCGGCAATCATTCGCGAGACTACGGCGGCGGCATCGCAAGCGTCGGCACGATTCGCATCGTCCGGTCCCTGATCATCAACAACACGACGGACGGCGAAGGCGGCGGCGTCAACGCATCCCTGAACGACACGAGCCGAATGGAAATCGTCAACTCGTCGATCGACAGCAACGACGCCGGCGATGGTGGCGGCGGAATTCAGGTGGAAACCAACGACAACTCTGCCGTCGTCCTCATCCGCAACTCCACGATCGTGGGAAATGCCGCCAACACGCAGGTCGGCGATCGATTTGGCATCGATGGCGGTGGCATTCGCCTGTACGCAGTATTCGAATTCAACACGGTAAAGCTGCAGAACACGGTGATCGCCGGAAACTCCGTGCAGGGCCTGGGCGTCGGCCCGGACTGCTCAGGTGCGATGCAGTCGTTCGGCTACAACCTGATCGGGAACACCAGCGACTGCAATCTGAGCGGTTTTGGCCCCGACGATTTCACCAACGTCAGTGCGGGTCTCGCGGCAGCCAGCAACAACGGCGGATTGGTCGTCGGCGCGAGCAATGGCCTGACCGCCGGCATGTTGACGCGGGCGCCACTGTCGAACAGCGTGCTGATCGATGCCGGCGACCCGAGCGGATGTCGCGATGCGGACGACAGCGTACTGGCCACAGACCAGATCGGTCGCACGCGCGCACTGGATGGCCCCGACGTCGACATAGTCGCCACCTGTGACATCGGCGCCGTCGAGTTCGCGGCCGATCCGATATTCGCCGACGATTTCGAGTAGACCAACCAAGGATGGGCCGGGCACACTGTGCTCGAAAGTGTGCCGTTACGGGCTGCAGGAGCGGCGCCAAAATAAAGAGAGGCCGGCTGAAGCCGGCCTCTCTGTGTCCCTCGCAAACTTTACGCTCGCTTGACCAACCTGATCACTACCAGCAGGATGATCGCACCGATCGCAGCATAGATGATCGATCCAACTATGCCGGTCAAACCAAGGCCGAGCCGTGGCAGCAACAAGCCGGCCACGAACGCTCCTACGATGCCGACGATGATGTCGCCAACCAGGCCAAACCCGCCGCCTTTAACGACTTGGCCCGCGATCCAGCCGGCAACTGCGCCAATAAGCAGGAAAATAATCAACGATTCAACGGTCATGCTTTCTCCTTAACGCGACAATTGTCGCGATTTTCGTGGTGACTCGCGCAACTTCTGTCGAATTGATTCGACAGTCCCGAAAACATAGTACTTCGGCGAAAGTGAACGCAGGCCATTCAGCATGGTTGTCTTGCCTCCGGCCACTTTTCCACAACGTTGCCGCACGCCCAAGCCCACGGCCGCTTCCCCTGCTGAGTCAACCGTATCGAACGCGTGATCTTCCGATCCCTACTTGGCAGCGATCTTGTTTTGAAGTTCACCGCACATTCCGCCGATGATCAACCAGTCGTCCCCGACCTTCATCCAGGTATGGGTAATCTTCCTGCGCTCGCCCTGGCCCTCGGTGTGACCGTCGGGAAAAGTATCGACGCGCGTGAACGAGTAGTGCGTGACCACGACGTCGCCGAATTCCTGCGCACCTTCGTGCGTCAGTTCCACGGCCACTGCGATGTGCTTGTCGCGCACCTTTCTGACCCAATCGCCGATCGATGCCTTGCGCATGGGATGATCCTCACCGCAGGGCCAGCCGACGAACTGTTCATGCCACAGCGTTTCGTAGTGCTCCGCGTCGCCGTTCTTCACGTCCCGCCAGTACGCGTCCTCGCGCGCCCAGACCGCGGACACGCGGGCGCTGTCGGCGGATGCAGGAATGGCCCACGCGCACAAGTTCAAGGCCAGCGCCAAAGTCGGTGCAACCAGGTGGTTCTTCGTCATCGTTTCACTCCGAGGGGATTCGGGAATCTGCTTCATCTGCAGTGAGACCCTGTTGTCAGGGCAACGTAGCGCGCAACAACTGCGAGGGGACGGCGCGATCGTCGGCGTCGCTGACCAGCCACACGGAATCGCCGTCTACCGCAACGCCTTCCACTTTCGATCGTGTATCGAGGCGTTGCTGCCAGCGCAGCGCACCGTCCGGCGCCAGGCGGACCAGGCCCGAGCCGAGGAAGCGGCCGTCCTGATAAGCATCGGGAGTATCTTCGAGCGCGACGCAGGCGAGCAGATCCCCATCGTCGAGGAGGGTGAGGTCGGTGCAGGACCACGGCACCTCGTCGTCCATGCCCAGGTCCAGGTCCACGATGCGCGGGGCGCGCGTCACTTCGAATCGCAGCGACACCAGGGCGCGAAGCAGGTCGTCCCTCGCGACGAATACCAGCGCGTTGCGCCGGTCGCTTCGGTTGCCGCGCTGCAAGAGGACGAATTCGCTCCCGACCAGGGCCGCGCCTTCGAGGTTGAGCTGCGCAAACGTGTCGCGCAAGAAGGCACAAAGGGCCGAAGTGTCGATCACGGTGACGCGTTCGTCGCGATCGACCAGAACCGCTCGCTCGCGCGTGGCGCGCGAACCCGATCCCATCGCCAGCAAGCCATGGTCGGGCAGATCGACAAGGATCTCGAAGTCCGCCTTGCTCGCCTTGCGCAAGGATTTCCTGTCGGGCAATTGCCCCGGCAGCAGCGCGATCCGGCGCGTAGGCCCCTCCGGCCCGAAGACGAACAGGTCGTTCTCATCGTCGGCGACGACATGGAAGAACCCGTCGCGCAACACCAGGCCACTGGCAGCGCTGACGTCCAGCGTGCGCACGACGCGCGTCGAGATCATGCGCCGAGGCGCTCAGGCAAGATCATCGGGGCGGATCCCAGGCCAGGTAGGGATCCGAGTAGAGCCTATTGGCTCAAGTCGCGCAACAACGACCCCAGTATGGAAAGGAAGTAACGGTGAATAGCGGCAAAGTACACTTTTCCCAATCAGTCCGACTTCGGCGCAACCGTACTTCGACCGGAGTCTCCGTCCTGGCTTGGCGGATTTGCCCCGTTTCTGGCGTACCCGAGAAGGAGTGCGGAATCTCCCGCATGAAAAAGGGCTCGGCTGATCAGATCATGCGATTGGCCACGTCCTTCCGAATTCGGTTTTCAGCCACTCCTTCTCGGGCAGACGATCATGAATACCTCGGAGCAAAGCTTGTCACGCGCCAGCAGCCTGGTTTGGTGCATCGCCGTATGCGTGGCTTATGTACTGGTATGTACCGGAATCGCGAAGATCCTCGGGGCAGTGCAGATCAATCCGCCAGCTCCTGAATCAGTTCCCGCGAACTGGTGGTCCGTCGACGTGCAGGTCACCCGTGGCGCCATCAACGACGCCATAGCCTTGACGATCTTTCTGGTTCTTTTCAGTTGGCGAAAGTTCGGATTCGCAGAACTTGGCTTCACACGCATCGGCAACTACAAGGGCTGGTTGCTCGTGCTCGCGCTGGTCGCCTTGAACCTGCTGTCGCATCCGTTCGTGCGCAACGGCGGACCTTATCCTCTCGCGAGCTATACGTTGTACGCCGCACTGATGATCGGCGTTCCCACGGCGCTTGTCGAAGAGACGGTCTTTCGAGGATTTGCGATCGCGGTTTTGAAACGAGGCGGCTTCAACGGAATAACCCAAGTGCTGCTGTCGGGAATCCTGTTCGGCCTCGCACACATTGGTTATCTGGCGTCCGACTGGACCGTGATCGTCGGTACGACGGTAGTCGGAATCGCATTCGGCTGGGTTTACGTCGTCAGCGGACGGAGCTTGTGGCCGGTTATCGTGGGCCATGCGATAAACGACGGCGTGATGCTCCCGTACTTCTTCGTGAACAGCGTATTCTAGAGACCCGAATAACGAGATCTGCCGGCACTTTTCGGCATGAGCGCCAGAACCGGCCGACGTTGAGCGGAACCCGCACTTCCAATCGACGGTGGGGTCCATCCGTCCGGGCATGTCTCGAATCCCGTCGACTAGATGACAGGCGGATCGAAACCGTCCACGAATATCGGATCATTCGATTCCACGGCCCCGATGTCGCAACGTGCACCGAAGGGCCGCGCGACGCCGCGCTGATCCAGATTGTTCACTGCCGCCGCGGCACACGCCACGTCGTTGGCGCTGTCGATCGCCGCGCCGCCCGGGTTCGGGAAATAAGTTTGCGTCGGCCCACCATGATCGGCGAAAGAATCGAGCAACGGATCGGCAAGAACTGCGTTCGTGTCGCTCGCGCACTGAAAACAGCCCGGGCCGCTCTGGTCGGGGTTGTTCCAATAGAGATTGTGGTCGGCGCTGATCTTGCCTTCGAGGTCATAGATGCTGCCGCCGAACTGAGTTGCCGAGTTTCCCTGAAAGAGATTGTTCGTGATGGTCGCTGGCGATATCGAGTTCGATTCGATCGCGCCTCCGTAGTGGGCGGCATTGTTCACGAACGTGTTGTTCACGATCGTTGCCGTTCCGGAGCTGATCTTGATACCACCACCGGTAGTCGGAGTGGAATTTTCCGAGATCGTACTGTTGGCCACGAGCAGGGTGCCGTAGCTGTAGATGCCGGTGACACTCCCGCGCACCACGCATCTGGAAACGGTCAGCGGACCCAGGCTCAGGATGCCGTCCGTTCCGTTGGCGATGGTCAGGTTGGCGATTGTTGCCGTGCCGGTGTTGCCGATCGTCAGAACCGTCACGGCGTGATTGCCGTCGAGCGTGAGGCCGCTGGAACCGGCGCCATCGATCACGACATTATTCGTTACGGTCAGCGTGCTGGCGAGAGAAATGGTCGAGCCGGCGGGCAGCGCAAACACGATCGTGTCGCCATTGGCTGCGCTCGCCAGCGCAGCGCGCAATGTATTGGGCCCGCTGTCGGCGTCGCTCGTGACCGCGACATCGACAGACCAGGCGAACTGCGTGCACAGGAACAGACACGGGGAAATGGCACGAACGAACGCGGTGATCTTGTGCAATGAATTCCCCGCTGAGACGAATGGTGCATCCGCGGCAGCATGGCACCCGAGTGTGGATGCGTCCAGTTGAATCGACGCATTAGTACAGAAACTGTCGCCGAACGGAAACTCTGGCCAGTTCCCGTTCAGCCGACAGCCAAGTTCGCGGTTGAACGCGTGTGCTTGCCGGGGTCCCTTTGCTCAGCATCCATGCGCTCCTTTCTTTCATGCCATGGATGTTGCTTGTCTGCGCGTGGCGTGCAGCGATTCGCAAATCCGTTCTCCGGATCAAGTCGCGAGTGGTTTCTCTTGCTCGCGTTGCTACTTCCTGATCCGAACACGAGCCATGTCGATCCACGTCCGTCACAGTTTCGCCAAAGCCCCGTCACTCGAGACCGCCCGACTGCGGCTTCGCGCCCACCAGCCGGGCGACCTGTCCGCCTACGTGGCGATGTGGTCCGATCCTGAGGTGGTTCGATACACGATCGGAGAACCCTCGCCGCCGCAACGCTCCTGGATGCGTTTGCTGGCACATCGCGGGCATTGGAGCGTGCTCGGGTTCGGATACTGGGCCGTGGAGGAGAAGCAGTCCGGGTGCTACATCGGCGAGCTCGGCTTCGGACACTTCAAGCGCGGCCTGGATCCTTCGGTGGACAACGTTCCCGAACTCGGCTGGGCGCTGGTTCGGAGCGCGCATGGCAAGGGCTATGCGACCGAAGCGTTGCGCGCTGTTGTTGCGTGGGGTGAAGCACATTTCGAATCGGACCGGACGGTCTGCATCATCGATCCTGACAATCACGTCTCGGGACGAGTGGCCGACAAGCTGGGATACCGGGAGTACACGCGAGTGTCCACGACGGAGTCACACAGCAAGATCCTGCGGGAGCGATATCGCGCATAGAGAAGGAAGAAAAGGCGAGGGCGGCGCAGTCAAGGGAACTTGATTGCCTTGCCCATTTTCCCGGGCGCGGCGTCGCGTTTCCCAAGTTTCACTCGAAAGCGTTCGCAAAAATTCTCTCTTGCGCTGCACTGTATACCAACGCTCCAGGAAAAGCGTTCACGTGCAAATTTCTGGAAGTTGGTCAGTTAAATTTTGGGCCGTCCTGATTCGTTCTTTGCTACGCCAGTTATTGGATTCCATCGCGAAAGATCAGGTCGTCGCGAAAAATCGCGTAGGCGCGCCCATCGGCCTGACTGGCGTTGAGATCGACCTCCGGTGCGCCGACGAGCAGATCGGCGAATCCATCGCGGTTCAGGTCGCCGGCCCGGCCGACCGCCTTGCCAGCCGAATCGGATGCAGCCACGCCCTGAACGCGAAAGCCGTTGTTGCCGTCGAGCGAAGCGAGCGCAAAGTCAGCCGGCAGTCCGCCGCGGCGTCCATAAACCACATACGCACCGCCGGCATCGCCAGCCCCGTAGTCCGCGCCCGGCGCGCCGAAAACGACTTCGCCCAAGCCGTCGCCGTTCATGTCGTACAGGCCGGCGACGCTGTAGCCCAGTACGTCGCCTGCCGCCGGACTGGTCAATGCCATGCCGTTGGTGCCGTTGAGCGAAGTCAAGATGAAGCTCGCCGGAAAGCTGGCCGCTCCGAAAACGACGTAGCCGTGGCCGATCGTCTGCGTGGCGTTCGATGCACCCGGCGCGCCGATGACGAGATCGGCACGTCCGTCACCGTTGAAGTCCGCACCGGAAACAAAGCTCAGACTGCCGCCTGCCTTGCCGCCGATGACCGTGTTGTGGATCGCAAAACCGTAACTGCCATCGAGCGTGTTGATGTTCACCTGCGCGGGAAACTCGGCCTTGCCATACACCACGAACACGCTGCCGGCGCTCGACTTGTTGTCGGGCGACGCGCCGGGCGCACCGAGTACAACGTCCGCGAAACTGTCACCATTGACGTCACCGATCGCGGCGCCTGTGCCGAGCGACAGCGTCGTTGCCTCGGTACTGCACACGGCAAAACCGTTGCTGCCGTCGAGCGTCTTGAGGTCGAAACTCGCCGGAAGCACGTTGTTGCCGTAGATGACGTAGGCCTGCCCCGGATTGGTCGCGGTCACGGCAAAGTTCGGTCCGGTCAACAAAAGATCGGAGTAGCCATCGCCGTTGATGTCGCCTCCACCAGCCACGAGGCCGCCGAGGCGCTGGCTGCTGACGACGCCGTTGATGCGCATGCCGT
>Ga0070668_100001600_pt1 | contig 16386 bp, 17 predicted proteins | sample KBSS43metaG_FD_64661 | JGI IMG/M metagenome (GOLD analysis project Ga0070668, IMG submission 64661) | Switchgrass rhizosphere microbial communities from Kellogg Biological Station, Michigan, USA - KBS S4-3 metaG | ecosystem: Host-associated > Plants > Roots > Rhizosphere > Soil ... | reverse complement strand
GCTTTGTCCTGCGCCTTACTGGTAATCGCGCCAAAGAGAGCGCACGTCGTGTCCTTTAGCGCCTTCACGGTTCGATCCGGAAGCGCGTTGCCTTCGGTACACCAAAATTTCCAGCCCATGTCGCAAGGGGCATAATCGGCATTAAATTTCATTCGATCGAGAACGATCCGCGCCGCTTCCATCACATCGTTGCCCACGCCGTCGCCCGGCATCCACACGATTCTGTATTTAGCCATAGGAAGCCGATTTTATCGCCGAGCGCCGCGTCCGCAAGCGAGCCGAGTAGTTTTTGAAGGCGACGATGACGCGACCGCTGTCGACGTTGTCGCGGACAAAGCCCGCCAAGCGCTGGACGATTTCATGACATGGGAAACGGCGCCGCCATCCGGCTAGCAACGCGTCGCCTCAGACCAAGAGCAGCGCCGGATTTTCCAGTAGATGCCGTAGTTCCTTCAAATATTCCGCACCGAGCGCGCCGTCGATTACCCGATGATCGCAACTCATCGTAATCGACATGCACTGGCCGACCACGATTTGGTCGCAATCATCGATCGCGGGAACTTTCGTGATCTTGCCGATGGCGAGAATGAATCCCTGCGGCGGATTGATCACGGCAGAGAAACTGTCGATGCCCATGCCGCCAAGATTTGAAACGGTGAATGTGGCGCCTTGAAATTCTTCCGGCTTCATCCGCTTGTTGCGCGCCCGATGCGCCAATTCCTTGGCCAGTTCGCTAATCTCTCGCAGCGATTTGTTTTGGGCAGCCCGAATGACTGGCGTCAACAGCCCATCTTCAATCGCAACCGCGATGCCGAGATCGACATCGGCGTACTGCACAATCGCATCGCCATCGAAGGAGGCATTAACGCGCGGAACTTTCACTGCTGCTTGCACCGCTGCTTTTAAAACAAAATCGTTTACCGTGATTTTAGCAGCATCCGCGCCTTCCCCGGCGGACTTCAACTCCTCGCGCGCTTCCATGAGTGGCCCGGCGTCGATGTCGACGGTGAGATAAAAATGCGGAACCGGACCGAGGCTTTCGACCAACCGTTGCGCGATGATTTTGCGCATTCCGGAAAGTTGAATCCGGGCGCTTTCGCCAGCGTTAGTGCCAGATGGGGCTGAAGGTGTTGGAGCGGCGGGTTTTGACTTTGCCGCGGCGCGAACGTCGGTCTCTGTCACACGACCTTCCGGGCCGGTTCCCTTTACACTGGAAAGATCGACACCAAGCTCAGCCGCAATTCGACGCGCGACCGGCGACGCTTTCACCCGCGCTTCTTCCGGTTTTGCGATCTTTGGCGCTGGTTCTTCAGCTTCAGCTTTCTTCTCGGCTTTCGGTGCAGCTGCCTTTTTCTCCTCTTCCTCTTTCGACTTCTTCGGCTTCTCTTCTTCTTGCTCAGGCTCTTTTTTCGCAGCTTCCTTTTTCGGCTCGGCTTTCTCTTCTTTCTTCTCCTCTTCGGCCTTCGGCTCTTCTTCTTTTTGCGGCTTCTCTTTTCCTTCCTCCTTCGGCGCTTCTTCCCCTTCGCCACCGATGAACGCAATCTTGTCGCCCACGTTTACCTTGCCGCCTTCTTCGACGTAAATTTCAGTGAGCGTTCCATCCTCCGGCGATTCCCATTCCATCGTTGCCTTGTCGGTCTCGATCTCGGCAAGCACCTCGCCGGCCGAAACGTTGTCGCCTTTCTTTTTCTTCCACGACACGAGCGTTCCTTCGGTCATCGTGTCACTCAATTTGGGCATTTGAATTTCAGGCATCGGATTCGTTAAAGCGTTGAAGCGTTGAGGCGGAGATCGACAATCATGCGTAGCAAACTTTCTTTACGGCCGCGATGAGTTTGTCTGCGTTTGGCAATACGGCCTTCTCGAGACGCTCGTTGTACGGCATCGGTACATCCTCCTGTGAAACGCGGAGAATCGGAGCATCAAGCTCATCGAAAATATTTTTTTGAATCCGGTAGCAAATTTCCGCGCCTACACCGCAATAGGGATGATCTTGTTCGGCGATCACTACGCGATGCGTTTTTGAAACGGAATCGAAAATCGCTTTCTCATCCAGCGGCTTGATGGAGCGAAGATCGACGATCTCCGCCGAGATGTCTTCCTCCTCCAGTTGAGCCGCGGTCTTGAGCGCGAGGGGAACGGTCTGCGAGTAACAAATAATCGAAACATCGGTCCCCTCGCGCTTCACTTCCGCTTGCCCCAGCGGAATTAGTAATTCTTCATCCGGCGGTTCGACCATTCCCTTCGAGCTGTAGAGCAGTTCTGCTTCCAGGACCAGCACCGGATTGTTGTCGCGGACGGCTGTTTTGAGCAACCCTTTGGCATCACGCGGCGTGGCCGGCGCGCAGACTTTTAGGCCAGGCACGCTGGCGTAGAAGTTTTCCGTGGCGTGCGAATGGGTCGCGCCGAGCTGGTGGGCGGGTCCATTCGGGCCGCGGAACGTGATTGGGATATTGAATTGACCACCCGACATCGTGAACATATTTGGGGCGTTGTTCACAACCTGATCAAAGGCGACGAGCGAAAAACTGAACGTCATGAACTCAATGATCGGCCGCAAGCCGACCATCGCCGCTCCGACGCCGAGGCCGGCAAATCCATTTTCACTAATCGGAGTATCGATAATCCGGCGCGGTCCAAAACGCTGAAGCAAACCGTGGCTTATTTTGTAAGCGCCCTGATATTCGGCAACCTCTTCGCCCATGAGAAAAACGTTCGGATCACGCTCAAGCTCCTCCGCGAGCGCTTCGTTGAGTGCCTGACGATAAGTAATTTCCCTCATCCTCTCTTTTCTGTAGCGGCAGCTGTGTCAGCAGCAGGCCCTTTAGATTTTGCAGGCGGCACGCCTGCCTCTACAGCTCCGTCGGCATAGGTATAATCGTAAAGCTTATCAAGGGGCGGCTCCGGGCTTTCCTCGGCAAACTTTACGGCCGCGAGCACCGTTTCCTTCGCCTGTTTGTCAAGCCGATCGAATTGTTCGTTGGTTAATTTGCCCTCGCGAGTGAGTTGCGCACGCAAACGTGTGATTGGATCGTCCAGGCGATATTTCTCCAGTTCTTCCTTGGTTCGGTAACTTGCCGGGTCCGACATCGAGTGACCGCGATACCGGTAGGTGCGCACTTCTAAAAACGCCGGATGCGGCTCTTTCCGAATCGAACCGGCAATCTCGGCGATCTTGTCGCGCACTTCGCGAAAGTTCATACCATCGACAATTTCTCCCGGGATGTCGTAGCCCTCGGCCCGATCGACAATTTGCTTGAGGGATGTCGATCTCTTTACCGAGGTGCCCATGGCAAAGAGGTTGTTTTCGCAAATGAACACGACCGGCAATTTATAAAGCGCAGCCAGATTTAGAGCTTCGTGGAAAGCCCCCTGATTGATCGCGCCGTCACCGAAGAAGCAGAGTGTAACTCGATCTTCACCCAGGTACTTGGTGGCAAAAGCCATTCCAACAGCCAGGGGAACGTGAGCGCCGACAATGGCGTGACCACCGTACATGTGATTTTTCCGATTGAAGAAATGCATGGAGCCACCCAACCCCCGCGAGCAGCCGGTCTCTTTTCCAAAAAGCTCCGCCATACATGCGTTCGCGCTCGTACTGCGAGCCAGCGCATGGGCATGGTCGCGATAAGCAGTAATGACGTAGTCGTCGTCGCGCACAGCCGCAATGGCGCCTGTCACAACGGCTTCCTGACCAATGTAAAGATGACAGAAGCCGCCTATTTTTTGCGCTTGATACTGCTGACTGGCGCGTTCCTCGAAGCGCCGGATCAACAACATAAGCGCGAGCATCTCGACTTCGTCGCGCTGCTCCCCCAGCTGCATGGCGGTTATCCCGCAGCTGCGGGACGAAACCGCGCGGCCCGGCTACGCGATCTTTCCGCGCTTCGGCCGAAGTTCATGGAAATCACAAAGAGCAGAGTGAAGAGAAGATCGCTGATTAGTGAATTGCGAAAAAACATCCAGCTCGGCGTCGCGCTGTATTGAGGCAGGCCTACCGTCAGCGCCTGGATGAGTCCTCCCAGATTTTTTGCGTAACCCGGGTCGCTCAACCAGGAGAACGCGTTCGTCACCGTATAGAAAACCGTCGAACCAACAATCGACGCCGGCAAAAGCGTCTTGAGCGAAGCACGATTCTGCAACAGAACTCCGAGGCCTCCAACCACAGCGAGCGCGAAATAACGCAGAAGAATCTGCGGGTCGAGCAGCGGCGCGCCGTAGTGAAAATTTATGACTGCGTCCGAAATGAAAAGCGTGACGAGCGGCACCGAGAATTTGTACTTTCTCGGAAAGTAGGCCGCGCTGCAAAGCGCAATCGCCGCGAGCGGGGTGAAGTTAGAAAGCCAGCTCGCGCCGGAATAAATCAAAAGCCCGGTCGTGACGCGATAAGCGACGGCCGAAAAAATAAGGAGAAGAGCGGGAATCATTCCGAAGAATCTATCTGTCCCGTGAGATATGCAAAGGTCATTTAGTATAGCCGCGTCCCTGTGAGATGCGCAACGTGCGCGTTACAAACACATCCGCGCCCTTCCCATAAGAAGACGGCGCAGGAGATTACTTGGTGGCTACCAACGCTTTATTGAGCCTCGCTTTGCGGCGAGTGGCGGCGTTTCGATGAATGATGCCGCGCTTGGCCGCTTTGTCGATCGCCGCGATGACCGCGCGAATTTGGTCAGCAGTGGGCGCAGCCGAGGAACGCACCTGCTTTTGAATCGTCCGCAGACGCGTTACCACGCTGCGATTACCAAGTGACCGTTTGGTTGTCTGGCGGGCGCGCTTGGCGGCTGATCTCGTGTTAGCCATTGCTTAAACAAGAATTGAGGTGGACCGCCCGGTGCACAAACTCGATTGCTTATGCGCGCGTAATATTTTTCGCGATTGACGCCCGTCTGTTCAGCATACGAGGCGCCCTGTCTCTCCGGCGCGAAGAGCCAGCTTCCCGACCTTTGGCCTCTTCATTCCGGGCCATCAGAGTCTCGACCGGCGGTGGCGACAGATTGGACACTTTGGGCAAACGGTCGGGGACGATTTGCACAATCGCGCCGAGCGGAACTTGATTGTATAGCGCAGCGATGTCGCTCGATTTCATCCTGATGCAGCCGTAGCTGGCTGGGCGGCCGATCGTCTTCTCTTCCGGCGTGCCGTGAATGTAAATGCAGCGACTAAAAGCGTGAGCGTTTTGACCTTCCAAGCCACGCAGCCAAAGGATGCGTGTAATCACTGGGTCGCGACCCGGCGCATTTGGTGAAAGAATTTCACCAGTGAAGCGCCGGTTGTGAAAAACAGCACCGACCGGTGCATGGTCACCGATTTTCTTCGCCACAGCCAGGTAACCAAGAGGAGTCGTCATTCGTCCCCAAAAGTCGCCCAGTCCGAACTTGGATGTGGAAACGGGATAGGTTGCCACTTTTGCGCCGTTCTGGAGGAGCATCAGCTTCTGATCGCGGACGCTTATTAACAGGTGATAGGAAGGGTCGAGTTGCGTGGCGAAAAGCGCAGGAGCAAGTGAAACTAAGCTGCCAATTAGAGCGAGGGGTCGAAACATGCGCACGTTTTTAGCCTATAATTCGAGTTTGTCACGCAGAAATTGCAGCACCCGCACGCGGGCTGCCAAAACCGATCTTCGGCCAGCGACTGGCGAACGAAGAGAGACAAACGTAAAGGAAACCGCCCTGGAACATGAGCAGAAAAGGCACGGAGAGAAACTGGCCATGCCCAATTGCGAAGCAGACAAAGTAAGTGAAATAAATCGCGAAAGCCAGCTCCGCCAGCGGCAACATCGGTTTCGCCAGCCGATATTTGCATGTTCGCCAGGGCTGCGATTTATGTTCGATCCCGTACTTCGGCGTGCGAGTAAAACCGGATTGGTGGTTGAAAAGCGCTTCCAGCACGGCGCGCGCGTTGTTGAGCGAAAGGCCAATTCCCAAGGCGAGCAGGCAGGGCAGGAATAAGACCTGTTTCTTCCACGTGTGAGGATGCAGTTCGCGCTGAGCGCAAACATAAAAAACCGCGACTGAGACCGACGCGGCGAAGAAGATCGGAACATCGATGACGAGCATCCGCAGCCATCCGCTCTGGAGCCCGTCAGCGGAGGGATGCAAGAGGACGCACAAAAAGGCAAGCAGCAGGTAGGCGAAGTTAGACATCAAATGACCGGTGGCCTCCAGTTTGATCGGAAACGGGAGCTGGCTGCGCCATATTGTAGGCAGCAATTTCTTGCACGTTTGGATCGAACCTTTTGTCCAGCGGTGCTGCTGAGATTTGAAGCCGTTCATGTCCACCGGCAACTCCGCTGGAGTTACCACATCGGAAAGATAAATGAATTTCCACCCCGCCAGCTGAGCGCGATAGCTAAGATCGAGGTCTTCGCATAACGTATCGTGCTGCCAGCCGCCGCTTTGCTCGATGCACGAACGTCGCCACAGACCGGCAGTTCCATTGAAATTAAAAAAACGGCCGCTGCGGCTGCGCGCAGTTTGCTCCAGCAAAAGATGTCCATCCAGAAAAATCGCCTGCATGCGGGTGAGGAGCGAGTAACCGCGATTCAAGTGGCCCCACCTGGTCTGGATCATCCCGATTTTCGGATCGGTAAAGAAATGAATCGTGCGCTTGAGAAGGTCTCGTTGGGGGACGAAATCGGCGTCGAGAATGCAGAGGAATTCGCCTTCCGCGGCTTCCAGGCCGGCCGCCAGCGCGCCAGCCTTAAAACCGGTACGAGCGACCCGATGAATGCATTGCACATTAAAGCCGCGCTGGCGCAGTTTGTCTGCGCACGACGAGACGACCTCGCGCGTGTCATCGGTCGAATCGTCCAAGACCTGGATCTCGAGAAGGTGCTGTGGATAGTCCAATTCACTGACCGAGCGAAGCAAACGCTCGACCACATAAATCTCGTTGAAGATCGGTAACTGCACGGTCACCTTCGGCAGTTGTTCAAATTCCCCGGCCGGAACAGGCGGACGCTTCCTGTTTTTCAGATATAAATAAATGATGAAATAACGGTGAATCCCGTAGGCCGAAAGACCGGCGAGCACGCTCAGATAGCAGACCGTCCAGATGATGTGTCCGAGGCTTCCTTGCATGGGAGTTTCGCAGCTGCCGATGGTTAAAGCAGTAAGGGCGTCATGATGCCGTTTCCAGCCGGTGCGTCAATTTAAAAAATCGTGCGTTTGCCTTTGAGACCCCAGCCACATGATGTTGAGCCGCGCGCAAGCGTCCGAGGTAAATCTTTGATTCGTCTACACGAATAGGTCCATCCATTACGGCTGTCGCCGACATTCGCCTTGCCTGAGGCGGCGAGCGGGTTAACCGTGATAGGCCAATTTTTTCGCAACCAGGGGACATGCAATTGCGAGACACATTTAGGAAACAAAGGCAAAACCGTTTCGAGCGTTTGAAGATCGTCCTACCAATCCTTCTGGCGGGATGGATTCCATCGGTCTTAACGCTCGTCGTTTCCTACACCATCCTGCGCGACACCCTGGAAACCCGAATCTTGCGCGACCGACAAACCCTCATCCAATTGGTGGGCCATCTCGTTGGCCATGAGCTAAGCCGGATCAGTAGCATTATTGGATATTATCAGACGCTGCCGGAAGTCGCCCACGTTTTGAGCACGCCAGATTCCGACCCTCTTGCTCAACAATGGGTGAGCTCAGCGTTCTATTCGCATCCGCAAATCGACGGAATGTTCATGACTGCGCCAGACGGACGCCTGCGTGCCTCGATCCCAACGGATCCAGAGATAATCGGCAGGGATTTTGATTCCGATCACTGGCGAGAGCAGGCAGCGGCATCGAATGAAGCCTTCGTTTCGGGTGTTCATCCCAGATTGCAGGACAAGCGACTGGCCACCGATGTCGTCGGTGTCGTGCGGGCGCCAGACCGGACCATTCTCGGTTATGTTGGCGTCTCCGTTCTGGTGGAAAGAATGGGCCGGCGCCTATCCGCCATCGCATTTCCCGACAAGCTCGTTTTCGGGGTATTGGATCAAAACGGCGACTCTCTTTTCGCTAATGATTTCAAGCCGAATCCCAACGCGACCTCACCCGAAAGTGGGATTTTGCTCAAAGAGATCCGGCAGAGCAAGAGCGGGCATTTTGAACGGCACGGCAACCTTTACTCTTTCAGCCCTATCGAATCGACCGGTTGGGTTGCGGTGGTCGAACAACCGAGAAGCCTGGCCTATAAACCGGTTCATGATCTTCTCGGAAAAATGACCGTCCTGGCAGCCTGGTTGGTTGTTCTTACTGCTGTGTTCGCGTGGCTTGGCATCAGATTTTATCAACGGCAGATGGAATCTACGCGACGCATCGAGCGCGAAGTGGTCTTTAACGAAAAAATCCTGGCGAACATGCCAAGCGGCATCGCCTTAATCGATCCAAAGTCGCGTCGTTTTCTTCAGGCAAACGATGCTTTTGCGCATATGGCGAATCGTTTCGGGGATCTACAACCCGGTTACGATATCACAGAAGCCACTTACGACGACGTGAAGATTGCTCCAAGCGACGCCATTGAAAGAGTGCTTTCCTTCGGAACCCCATTTCAGCTCATCGAGCAACCGTTGAGAGACAAAACCGGCATGACGCATTTTTTGGATATTAATCTGCTGCGGCTGCAAGGCTCGCACGAAACCACCCAGGGCGTGCTTTATCTCGTCGAGGACAAGACGCGCGACGTCAAACTGCGCCAGGAGCTGATTGGCGCAAATGCCGCAAAAGACCAATTCCTGGCGCTGCTTTCGCACGAATTACGCAATCCTCTCTCGCCCGTGATCGCGATGGTCGGAGAATTGGAAGCGACTATTCCGGATTCGCCGGAGGTTAGCGAGGCGCTCGAGGTCATTCGACGCAACGTTGAGCTGGAAGCGCGTTTGATTGATGATCTGCTCGACATCACACGCATCGCGAAGGGCAAACTGCAGCTGAGCTTTGAAACTATTTCCGTGCACCAAATCCTTCATCGTGCCTACGAAATTTGCCGGGAGGACATCGCTGCGAAGAACCTCGGAGTGGAGTTTCGTCTTCAGGCCGCCGATACGCACGTCGAAGGCGATCCTGCGCGTTTACAACAGGTCTTTTGGAACTTGATTAAGAACAGCGTGAAATTCACTCCGGAAAAAGGCCGCATCACGATCGAAACTAGCAACCCCGCGCCGAACAAGATTGACATTCGGATTGCCGATACTGGAATGGGCATCGAGCCGGAAAGGATCGACAAAATCTTCAACGCCTTTGAGCAGGGACAGACCTCGATCACCCGGCGTTTTGGAGGTCTCGGCCTCGGCCTGACGATTTCGAAAGCGCTAATCGATGCGCACGGTGGCAAGATCCGGGTGGAGAGCCCCGGAAGGGATCAAGGTTCCACTTTTTCGCTGGAATTGACGACGGTGCCGAGTCCGATCAGCACCGACGGCGATGGCACGGGAAAAGATGGACGTGCCGTTTTGGAGAAAGGAGCCGGCCCGCCCAGACATCGGCGTGTCCTGGTGGTGGACGATCATCGAGATACCTGCACCGGCATGAAGAGGATGCTGGAGCGCCGCGGTTACCAGATTACAGTGGCCCATACCGCGCAGCAGGCCGTGGAAAAAGTGCGTACACAGGAGTTCGATCTTCTCATTAGCGACATCGGACTGCCGGACCGCAGCGGCTATGAGTTGATCCGAGAAGTGCAAAGCAGTAAAACCCTTCCCGGAATTGCGCTCAGTGGCTTTGGAACGGAACATGACATTAATGAGTCCCTGGCCGCGGGTTTCTCCCAGCACCTCACCAAGCCAATCAATTTTGAGCGACTCGAAGAAGCCATCTGCAATGTGCTTGAGCCGGAGCCGACCTTCCGCTCATAGCGTGGACCACTCACAGCGCTCCTCGCGGTCCCGTCTTAGTCTCTAGCAAAACTTCGTGCCAAGAAAAAACGCGTCAGCCTATCGACCTCTCGATTGGGACTTTCGGTTTCTCGCAGAAAACGCCGCCGTTCGCTCGAAACGGTTCAATATGACAGCCAAGGCGAAGAGCGTCCGTTACCCCATCCGCTTGTTGCGCTACTGGTTTGCCTATAACTTGTTATGCATCGAATCAGCCAGACACGACGCGCCGATCGACCTCGTTGAGATCGGCGTGCAAAAGGCACAATTCCTCCAGTTTGTCCGTTCGGCGCCTGTTCAGCCAAATGTTGGCCGATGGACGGTGCTGGACGCGGTAATTCATCCTGAAAAATTTCGCAAAGTCGGCATTAAGAAAGAGGACGTTCTGGAGGCGAATCTCGAGAGCCATGACTTTGATCTACCTCGAAATTATGACGCCGCGGTGTTGCTGCACGTGCTGGAGCATTTATTCGAACCCGATACGGCTTTGCAGAAAATTGCGCGCCGGATACGTCCCGGCGGAGCGTTGATCGGTGGCTCGCCAGTCCTTCCCGATTTTCTCGTCGCCCCTCACCAGAAGCTCGAGCGCAAAACAGCACAGCCAATGGGGCATGTGAGCGTATTTTCTCCACAGCGTGTCATTCGAATGGGTGAAGCAGCCGGTTGCACGGTGGAGTTTATCAGCGGCGCCTTTTTTATGCGGAGCAGCGGAAGCCTGCTGGAAAACTCTGCTGCATGGCTCCGATTCAATTTATGGTGGGGCAGCAGGTTTCCGTCCTGGCCCGGGGAAATCTACTGGCTCATGCGCAAACGCTGAGCGGCGACCTCCTGTCGCTCGTTGAGCGTTTAGCGCGAAATATTTCGGCTATCCGGTATCGGGACTAGCGGCCACGGCAGCCCTCTCACGTCCCTCGGCGGCTTCCTTGAGTTGACGCGAGAGCTTCTCGACGCGCTGACGCATGATCTTGCCAGCTTTAAATTTCACCGTCACTCGCGGCGGAATCACGAAACTGCTACCGGGTTGGTTCGGATTTCGCCCGACGCGCGGCTTGGTCAACCGCGGCTGAAAAACGCCAAAGTTGCGCAGTTCAACGGGGATATTGTTGGCCAAACTATCGGTGATTTTATCGAGCGTGCGCTGGACTACATCAAAGACTTCATGTTGGACCATGCCGGTTTGATTGCTGATGGCGACAACGATGTCGCGTTTAGTTAGCTTTGCCATATCTATCTAGTAATCGCTTCATGAACCCGTGTCGGTGGTCAGATTAAGCACAAAAAGAAAAATATTTAGACGGGCTAACTTCCTCGACAAGAAGGCGAAACGCAATGGCAGGTTTTCGCCGCTACCAATCCTGCATGGAGTTGTCCGCTCCTACTTTCGCCAATTCTCGCGTGGCGGCGGGGCCGGATAATGATCCGGTGCCACCTCATGCGCGGTTCGGAAATGCACTTTCGCCACCTCACGCAATGCGCCCGATCCCTTTGTTTCCACGAGCTTTTTCGCGATCTCTTTTACGTTCGCAGATGCTCCCCGTTCGAGTCGGAGCCCAAGCTCCTTTCCTCGGTGCTCCAGCCAGTTGATGAAAGCTTCACGCGCCAGAATCGACGCAGCCGCAACCGCAACATCTGATTCCGCTTTTGTCCGCTGGACGACGTCGATCTTGCGCCCGTACCGCAACAACGATTGCTCAATCACGCGCGCATCGGCAAACTGATCCGAAAGCGACCGGGGGCAGTCCGGTTTTTTTGCCAACAGATTTTCGATGACGCGCGCATGTCCCCACCCGAGCAGTTTGTTCAAATTGCCGAACTTCTCGTAGAGCTCGTTGTATCTTTGTGGACCAATCAATACCTCCTCAACCAAACCGTTCGCGTTCTTACGAATGGTTTGAGCGAGCGCGCGGATCCGCGCATCAGAGCCGATTCGCTTGCTGTCCTGTACTCCGGCATCGAGAAGTTTGCGGGCAATTCCTTGGTCGACATAAACGCCAGCAATCACCAGCGGGCCAAAAAAATCGCCCTTTCCGCTCTCATCTACGCCAAAGTGTGGCTCGAACATTTCCGGGGAGTGCACTTCCTCGTAGCCCAGCTTTGCTTCACCGAGAATCTTCGGCTCCAGCTCGAATTGCACAAACTCCTCTGCGCCCCTGCCTTGCACGAGCACCTTTGGTCCTTTCTCATAGACTGCGACGCTGAGCCTGTTCTTTTGCGCAAAAAAAAGTGTGTACTCCTTTTGAGAAAATTCGAACCCGAGTTGTTCGAGCAGTACGCGAAGCTTGGTTGCCTGCCCTAACGAAAGCGGATGCGTGTAGGAATTCATTCGTTTGAAAACCGTTCAACGCTCAACGCTGAACGTCCAACGTTCAATCACCTTCTGAGTTGAGAGTTGGACGTTGAATGTTGAACGTTGTCGGCAAATCGTGACCACGCCGCAAAACGTTCACGCGTTCCATCGCTCTCTTCTGCGTTGGTATCGCCGCCATGGCCGCGCCCTGCCCTGGCGCCAGACTCGCAATCCGTACGCCATCCTCGTTTCTGAGTTCATGCTCCAGCAGACTCAGGTTGCCGCCGTTATCCCTTATTATAATGAATGGCTCTGCCGCTTCCCAGATTTCGCCGCCCTGGCCCGGGCTCCGGAGAGTGACATCCTCCACGCGTGGCAAGGACTTGGCTATTACGCGCGAGCTCGCAATTTGCATGCGGTTGCGAAAATCGTCCAACGCCGCCATAGAGGCAGATTTCCGCGCAATCTCGCAGCCATCTGTGCATTGCCCGGTATTGGTCGTTACACAGCCAATGCTATCGCGACGTTCGCCTTTGATCAGCCAGTTCCGATTGTCGAAACCAACACTGCTCGCGTTTTGACGCGCCTCTTTGATTTTCGCAGCTCGATCGATCGCGTTGCTGGGCGTGAATATCTTTGGGAGCGCGCCCGCGCGCTGGTTCCAAAGCATCCTGGTCGTATTTACAATTCGGCACTTGTCGATCTCGGCGCGTTGGTTTGTCTTCCGCGCCAACCAAAATGCAGAATTTGCCCTGTCAAAAAGTTCTGTCGCGCAAAAGATCCGGAAACTCTTCCGATAAAAAAAGCGCGTCCTCCGACCGTGCGGCTAACAGAGAATCACGCGTTCATTGCCAGGCAAAAGACGATTTTGCTTGAGCAAGCCAATCATCGCTGGCGAGGCATGTGGATCTTGCCGCCGTTGCAAAGCAGAGCGACAAGACGACAGCCGGCGTACAGGTCGATCTTTCCGTTCACGAACCATTCCGTCACCTTGAACGTCTACGCATTGCCGCGGCAGAAAATCGACAATCACTCGCAGCGCTGGATCAGAATCGATTCGCTCGAATCTATTCCAATCCCTTCGCCTCATCGAAGGGCGCTTCAGATCTTGCTTCGTGCTTGAACGAAGCGAGTGAAATTGTTTTGATGACTTTCGCTCCGACTGAAACGCCGCTCCGGAACGCTATCCAAAATCCATATTTTAAAATCTAAAATGAGAAGCATGACCGGATATGGCCGAGCCGAGACCGATCATCGGGGGACAAAATTTAGCGTCGAGCTCAATTCTGTAAACCGCAAGCAGAGCGACATTGTGATCAATCTGCCACGCGACCTGGCCGAACTCGAACCGCGCATTCGCCAAACAATCAATGAAAGTATTTCGCGCGGCCGGACCAATGCCAACATCACCTTTCAGACCGGCGCAAACGGCGCGCGCAAACTGGCACTCGACACCGAGCTGGCCCGCTCCTACCACGAGTCGATGCGCGCGTTGCAAAAGGAGTTAAACGCGCCAGGCGAAATCACGATCACCACCATCCTCCAAGCACCAGGCGTAATGCGGTTGCCAGAGCAAGTCGTAAATGCCGAAGACGCATGGCCCGCAATCGACCGAGCCTTGCGCGCTGCGCTTGCCGACTTAGTCAAAATGCGAGAACGCGAGGGCAAACATCTCGCCAAGGATTTGATCCACCGCCTCAAAGCGATCCGGAAAAAACTAAAGGAGGTTCGCACGCTGCATCCCGGCGTCGTTAATAGGTATCGCACGGCGCTCCTTGATCGAATTCAAAAGGTCGGACTGCCTATTGCCACCGACGACGAACGTTTGTTGAAGGAAATTTCCTTCTTCGCCGATCGCAGCGACGTCTCGGAAGAATTGACGCGGCTGGAAAGTCACCTTGCCCAATTCGCGCATCATCTGCGCAGGAACGAACCGGTCGGTCGCGCGCTGGAGTTCATTACGCAGGAAATTTTTCGCGAGCTCAATACCCTCGGCGCGAAAGCCAACGATGCCGCCATTTCACAGCGCGTGGTCGCTTGCAAGGCAGAATTAGAGAAAATCCGAGAGCAGGTCCAAAATCTTGAGTAAACAGTTCAGCCGCCACGGAATTCTCTTCGTTGTTTCTGCGCCCTCCGGCGCGGGCAAGACGACTCTGGTGGAGGCGCTTCGCCAAACGCCATACCTTTTTTATTCTGTCTCTTGCACCACGCGAGCGCCGCGCGCGGGCGAAATTGACGGGGAAGATTATCAATTTCTTTCCGATAAGGATTTTCGCGCGCGAATTGAAGCTGGCGATTTCTTAGAACACGCGCGCGTGCATGGGGATTATTATGGAACCTTGCGCAAACCGGTTCTTACCAACTTGAAAAGCGGAGTGGATGTTTTAATTGACATCGACACGCAAGGCGCCACCGCCATTCGCAATTGCGACGATCCGGTCATTCGCGAAGCGTTGAGCGACATATTTATTATGCCGCCTAATCACGAAGAATTACGCCGGCGTTTGCTCAAGCGTGGAACGGAAACGGTGCAACAGATCGAATCGCGTCTCTCCACCGCCGCGCGCGAAATGGCATTATGGCGCAGTTACCGTTACACTATTATCAGTGGTTCGGTCGAAGAGGACCTGCAAAGGTTCCGACGGATCATGAGTGCCGAGAGTTATTTAAGCCGGCGTTTGTTTCAGAAGTAATTTGATTCGCGAATAAAACTCCATCTGCTATGGAAAAAGACTCCAAAGGCAAACGCGACAAAACAAGCATGCGCAAAGTCGTGCGCATTCCGGCCGGACAGAAATCAGTGGTGCTCGGAGTCACGGGCTCGATTGCTGCATATAAATCTGCCGAGCTTGCCAGTCTGCTCGTCAAACAAGGCCACGAAGTTTTTGTCGTGATGACGCACGACGCGACTGAGTTTATTTCGCCGCTCACGTTGCAGACGCTTTCGAAAAATCCGGTGACAACAAGCTTCTACGATGAGAAAGAAAATTGGCGGCCCGGTCACATCGAGCTCGCCGATCGCGCGAACCTGCTCCTGATCGGGCCCGCCACGGCTCACATTATCGCCGAACTCGCGCATGGTCTGGCTGGGCATCCGCTCGCTGCAATCGCCCTCGCTACCCGCGCGCCGACGCTGCTCGCACCGGCCATGAATGGAAAGATGTGGCAACATCCTGCAACAGTAGAGAACGTGGGAATACTAAAAGCCCGCGGTGTCGAATTTATTGGGCCCGAAGAAGGAATGTTGGCGTGTGGCTACGAAGGACTCGGCCGGCTTTGGAAAGTGAATGATATCGCGTTTCGCGCCGAGTTCCTCCTTGCGCGCCAGGAAAATTTGATCGCGTGAGATTTCTCATCACGGCCGGGCCAACTCGCGAGCCAATCGATCCTGTTCGTTACATTTCGAATCGCTCGTCAGGGAAAATGGGCTATGCCATCGCCGAAGCGGCGCTCGCAGCCGGACATGATGTCACTTTGATTTCCGGCCCGGTGAATCTCGATCCACCGCCAAGCGCGCGGTTCGTTTCGATCTCGACCAGTGATGACATGTACGGCGCCGTCCATCGCCATGCGCGCGAATGCGACGTGCTCGTGATGTGCGCCGCTGTGGCCGATTATAAACCGCGAGAGGTTTCTGCAACGAAAATTAAGAAGCGCAATGAGCATTTCGCGCTCGATCTCATTCCGGCGCGTGACATTCTCGCGTCACTCCCACATAAGGATCGACAATTCCTTCTCGTTGGTTTCGCCGCCGAAACAAATGACATCGAAAAAAATGCCAGACAAAAACTACGTGCAAAAAATTGCGACCTCATCGTGGCCAACGATGTGAGCAGCGCCGATTCAGGGATGGAAACCGACGTAAACGAAGCGACAATTTTCTTTCGCAACGGCGAAAAAGAAAAAATTTCGCGCGCCTCAAAAAAAATAATCGCGCGCGACCTCGTAAAAATATTAATAGATTCGCGAGAAAAATGTTTGACAAAAAAACTGTGATGATTACTGAACTCGTGTAAGTGAAGTCATTCCCAACTCTTCACAGATCTCCGCGCGTTGCGGATTGAAAGGGGGGAATAGAGTCGATGGCAAAGAAGAAAAAAGCAGCAAAGAAAAAAACAGCGAAGAAAAAGAGGCATTAAGGCCCAACGCTTGATAACAGCCCCGAAAGCTTTCGGGGTCCACAAACCCCTAACTTCAACCCGGGAGGAGAATTTATTTCCTCCCGGTTTTTTTT
>Ga0070668_100001594_pt1 | contig 16417 bp, 17 predicted proteins | sample KBSS43metaG_FD_64661 | JGI IMG/M metagenome (GOLD analysis project Ga0070668, IMG submission 64661) | Switchgrass rhizosphere microbial communities from Kellogg Biological Station, Michigan, USA - KBS S4-3 metaG | ecosystem: Host-associated > Plants > Roots > Rhizosphere > Soil ... | reverse complement strand
CGGTTCCGCAACGCCATCAAGGAGACCCGCGACGTCGGGTTCATCTTCCTGGTGATGGGCGTCGGCATGGCCGCCGGCACCCGCTTCTACACCCTCGCCATCATCGCGGCGGTGGTGATCAGCCTGATCATCCTGGTGATGTACCGCTTCAACTGGTTCGCCTCCAGCGTGCAACGGCAGGTGGTGAAGGTGCAGGTGCCGCCGGACGGCAACTACACCGAGCACATCCAGGACGTGCTGATCGCCCACACCAGTGAGTTCGAGCTGATCAGCATGGAGTCGATCCGCGGCGGGGCGCTCACCGAGCTCATGTACACCGTACGTCTGAAGAAGGGCACCGAGCCCGGGCAACTCATCACCGCCCTCGGCGAACGCACCGGCGGGCAGCGGGTCACCGTTCTGACCGGATACGACCAGACGGATCTCTGATGGCGCTCAAGCATCGGATCCCGGTGCGGGTCCGGCACTACTGGAAACTGCTGGCCACCTGCGCGGCGGTGCTGGTCGCCTTCACCGTGGTGTTCAGCACCGTACGGGTCGCGCCCCTGGTGACCAGCGCGAGCGACAGCGGCCGCGACGAGGTGACCCAGAACATCGAGGGTACGAAGGATCTGTTCGACGCCACCATCGGGCACAGCATCAAACTGACCTTCCGCGACGCCGACTTCCAGAACATGCTGGACAAGCTCTGGGATGAGGACGAGAAGGAATACCTCGAGGCCGACCTCACCATCGACGGCACCACGATCCCCAGCGTCGGGATCCGGCTCAAGGGCAACTCCACCCTCGGACAGCTCACCCGCAACGGTGAATCCCGGCCCCGCGGCATGGGACCCGGCGGCGGCCGTGGTGGTCTGGGGGCAGACGGCGGGCCGGGGGGCCCCGGTGGAGGCGCCCCACCGGCGGGCTTCCCGCAGATGCCGGCCGACGGCGCCGCACCGGACGCGGGCGGGGGCAACCAGCCCGGCGCCGCTGCGTCGGGCGCGGCTCAGCCCGGCGGTGACCAGCCCGGTGGCGCCCAAGGTGGCGGGATGCCGGATGGCGGGATGTTCGGGGGCGGGCGTGGTGGTTTCGGCACCGGCGGGCTCAAGGCCGAGGAGCCCGAGGCGCTGCCCTGGCTGATCCGCTTCGACGAGTTCGTCGAAGGGCGCCGTTACCAGGGACACCGGGAGGTCGCCGTCCGCGTGGCGGGCATGGGCGGCGGCAAGACCGTCATGAACGAGGCGGTGTCACTCAACGTGCTCGCCGCCGCGGGCGAGGCGGTCCAGCGGTACGCGTACACCAGCTTCACCGTCAATGACCGGCCCACCACCGCGCGACTCGTCGTCGAGCACCCCGACGAGCACTTCGCCGACCGCATCGGCGGACACGGCGTGCTCTACAAGAGTCTGGCCGGCGGCAGTTTCACCGACAAGGGCGATGACCCGACCGACTACGTCGAGGACTTCAAGCAGATCACCCAGATCGGCAGTCAGGACCTCCAGCCGGTCATCGACCTCGTCCGCTGGGTCACCACGGCCAGCGACAAGGAATTCGACGAACACCTCGGCGACCACGTCGACATCCCGTCCTTCTCCCGCTACCTGGCCGAGCAGAACCTCCTGATCAACTTCGACGACATGGCCGGTCCCGGACGCAACTACTACCTCTGGTACGACCTGACGACCAAGAAGTTCAGCGTGGTCGGCTGGGACTACAACCTGGCCCTGTCCGGCAGCGCCGAGCAGGACCCGCACCAGTCGGTCAGCATGGGCGGCGGCCGGGGTGGACCCGGCGGCGGCCAGGGCTTCCAGCCGCCCGAGGGGATGCAACTGCCCGAGGGCATGCAGCCACCCGGCGGCGGCAACGGCGGGCCAGGCGGCGGCCGTGGTCTCGGCGGGCACAAGCTCAAGGAGCGCTTCCTCGCCAGCAAGGCGTTCACCGCCGCCTACGACCAGGCGTACCGCGAGCTCTACCAGAAGATCTACGCCGGCGGCGCCGCCACCAAGGCCCTCGACTCGGCGCTGGCCGTGCTGACCACCGTCGACGGCTACGACCAGAAGGCGGGCACCGACGAGGCGACCAAGCTGCGGACCCTCATCCAGCAACGCAACGCCTTCCTCGCCAAGAACAAGACGATCACCGGCTCCTGACCACCTCAATTCCATGGACGTGAAGGCGGCCCGCTACGAACTCCGCGGTTGTTGCTGGTCGGCGCCGATCCGCAGGGCACCGGGCGGCTGAAGCCGGCAGCTCAGCCACACCGCCGAACACCTCAGGCGGACCGTTCCACGAATACCCGGTGAGAATCTTCGGTGGGGCGCCGCGTAGTCGTGCCTCGGCGGCGGCCCACCTGTGCGGGTGACCTGGCGAGCGGAACCGCCGGTTCATCGAATACCTCCCTGTGATGCGTCGTCGTGGCTGGGCCGTCCCTGAACTGGCAGGGATGCGTTCACCGGCCAGCGCCGGCGCCGCCCGTGTTGGCGCCCGCCGGAAGGGACCAGATAGGCGTCCATCGCGTCAGCCGTGATCTGCGTCGGAGGTTTCGCGACGGTGAGCAGCACGACCGCGTCTTCCAGGGCGGTCACCGTGTGCCGAGTGCCGGAAACGATCAGCAACTGTCCGGGGCGGCCGTCGGTCGTGTCGTCGCCGGCAGTGATTCGTACCCGGCCGCGTAGCACCTGCACGGTGGCCTCACCCGGGTTGTCGTGCTCGCCCAACATCTGGCCGCGGGCCATCGCGATCATGGTCTGGTGGAGCAGATGCGGACGTCCGCCATCAACGGTGCGCATGCCGCAGCCGCTCGACGCCGTCAGCGCGGTGCTCAGCAGCCCATCGGCAAGCGTCGTCAAATCCCACTTCTCCATCACCAACTCCTGTTCGGGTGAGCAGCGAACACCGATGTCTGCCGCATAGGTCGTCTTGCTCGGCGCTCGTGGCGGCGTCAGTCGGTCTGCCTGCGCTGGCACGACACGCAGAACCGGGCGTGCGGCAGGATCTCCAGTCGTTGCAGCGGGATGGCGACGGTGCAGCGTTCGCAGGTGCCGTAGCTGCCCTCGGCCATGCGCCGCAGCGCCTGAGCGGTGTCCGACACCGCCTGGCGGGCCGACGCGATCAGCGCGGCGAGCGTGTCGTGGTCATAACCGCCATGGCCGGGCTGTCGGCTGCACAGGGTGAGTTCGGTGAGTTGGTCGGTGTTCCGCTGGAGCTGCTCCTCCAGGCTGTCGCGGAGCAGTTCGATCGGATCCGGCACGGTGCTGGTCACCTCAATGGTCCTTCCGGTGTTCGGGCAAGCGGGAACAGATGCCGACCACCCCGCACGAACACCGTCTGCGGTGCTACGGCGTGGGCGATGCCTATCGCGGGAGTTGCCGACCTGCGAACGGGTTGCCGCTCAGCGCTTCGCGAGCGTGTGGCGCGACCTGGCCGCGGTACTCGACGTTCCGCAGCCGGGCCGGACCGCTGTGGTGATCGTCGCTCGGTGTCCATATCGGATGCGACCGGCGTCGCGTCCCGGCGCGCCCGAGCGGAAGGGTGCCGCTCCCGGCGCGGCGCAGGCGCCCGATACCAGGGTGAGCCTGTGACTCGTCACCGTTCGCCTCCTGGATCGCTGCCGGGAACAACCCGTCTGGTCCAGCATGGGCCCTCCCCAAGCCGGATGGCATGGGGTCGCACCGGTCAACATCGGGGCGCGCGGTTGCCGACGGTCGGCAAGTACAGAGCTCCGATGCGCCAACCGCCGGGTAGCGGCGCCCAGGTTGATGCAATTCACCATCCGCCGCGCCCCCGCACCCCGAGGAAACGTGAGACGGGGGCACAGCGCGGTCGCCTCATCCACGACTGTCTGGAAGGTTGCCGCGTCGGGCTGGGTCACCCCTGCACACTTTGGCCCAACTCGGCCGTGGCGCGCTCGGCCCTCGTCGGACCTGGCCGGCGGCCCCTGCGACGTTGCGGAAGGCAACCTGCAGTTCCTCACCTCGGAGAAGGTGGCGGACCTGGGCTCCGCGGCCGGCCGGGCCGCCGCGGTGGAAGCCGGCGACGCGCAGATCGCCGCGGAGCTGAGGTACTGGACCGGCCATGGCAGCCCGCCGGGCACCGGGCTCCCGGCTGGTGTGCTGCTCGACCATCCCACGCAGACCACCGTGCCCAGCCGCGACTTCGGCCGGGCCGGGACATTGCCGGTCGGCGCCGGGCACGACTGGGCCTCGGTCTACGCGTTGCTGTTCGGCGACGGTGACGGGCCGCGGGACTGGCTGCGTGCCGGGGAGGCGCTGTCCGCGGCCTGGCTGACCGCCACCACCATCGGTGTGTCGGTGGTGCCGCTCAACGGCGTCGTCGAAGCCGCCGGCACCTGGCACACATTGCGCCGCCTGCTCGCCGGACTCGGCCATCCCTACCTCGCCTTGCGGCTCGGGATCGCCGACCCGGAACAGCACGGGCCGCCACCGCGAACACCACGGCTTCCTCTCGCGGAGGTGGTCGACACCTCGGCGGTGCGGCCAGACCAACCCTGATGCGACGCGCGCCGAGACAGAACACGCGGTGCCGTGACGCGACCGCGCGGCGACGTGAGCCCTGATCCTTGGCTTCTTCGCATTCCCTGGTTCGGGTGGGCGCAGGAGTCCCCGGGGCCGGGGTGACGGCACCGCCCCGAAACCCGCCCGGCGTAGAGCTCGGCCAGGTACGCGTCGGCGCCTGGTGCGGTCTCGGCATCATGTTCCTCGTGAATCCTGCGACCAGGCAGGTGAGTGACGCGCCAAACTGGACCCGCTTGGTTGCCGAGGGGCGGCAACCCCGCCCTGCTGCGGTGTCGCCTGGGGGCGGACTGCCCGAAGCCGCGCCGAACCGGGCCCGTCGTCGCTGATGTGGCGGCGTTGCTCGTGACCGGCAATTCAGGGCCGCCAACGTGTCCGGCGCTGCCCCTGTCAGCAGAGTGCCAACGGACCGAATGCTGGGGGAAACGGCTGCACGGTGCACCGGTACCGAGCGAACACGGATGGGTTCGGCGGTACCGGGCGTTGGCGAGTCCACCGCCGGGTTGCCGTTCCGCCTCCGAAACCTGCCAAGAAGGGATCACCATGCGTTCCGCCCCGCAACGACTGACATCGCCGCGGACAGGCTCGGCGAATCACCTGCCGGCAGCCCCGTGTCCCACGGCGGGAGGCGACACCGGCCGGTCGCGCAAGCTCACCGTCGGCAACGCCAATTTCATTCTCGAGACGTGCTGTCTGCCGCGCGGACGTTCGCTCGGCGCCGACGCGGTTGTGGAGGTCCTCCGATGAGCGCGCCTGTGGTTGTCGGCTTCGACGGATCGGCGACGGCCCAGTCCGCCGTTCACTATGGCGCTCGGGAGGCGCTGCGGCGCGGCTGCGGTCTGCGTGTCGTGCATGCCTTCGGCTGGCCGGTGATCCTTCCGCCTTTCCACGCCCCGTACGATCAGCACGATCAGGGACCCCGGGCGGCGATGCTGGACCTGTTGGCGCAGAACGCACATGAGGTCCGCGCGGCCCACCCTTCCTTGTCGGTGACCACTCGCCTGATCGACGGTTCGCCCGGCGGGGTACTGGTCGACGTCTCGCGCGATGCTCAGCTGCTCGTCGTTGGTCATCGCGGCTTGGGCGGGTTCACCGGTCTCCTGGTGGGCTCGGTCGCTGCCCAGGCCGCCGGGCACGCTCGCTGCCCGGTCGTGGTCGTGCGCGGCGACGACCCGCCCGACGGCGCGCCGGTCGTGCTCGGCACTGATGGTTCATCCGGGGCCAACCGGGCAGCAGAGGTCGCCTTCGCGCAGGCGCAACTGCGCGACGTCGAGTTGATCCTGGCCCATCATCAGCCGGTACGCAGAAGCTCCGCGGGCGCGAGCGTGACGGGTGACCCCGGCTTCTGGGCCACGGTGGGCGATCCTGCGGCAGGTGCGCTCGGTGTCGGCGCGCGGTATCCGGATGTCAAATACCGTACCGAGGTCGTACCGGGCGCCTCCGCCGCCTCCGCGTTGATCACCCTCGCTCGGCGGACCTCCGCCGGGCTGCTGGTCGTCGGCTCGCGGGGACGCGGAGGATTCCGTGGGCTGGTGACGGGCTCGACGTCGCGCAACGTGATCGAGCACGCCTCGTGCCCGGTGATGGTGGTCCCCGCGGCGCATGCCGTGGTTGACGTCTTGCCGTAGTGCCGACGTGCCGGCCCAACTCGGGTCGGCTGTCGACCCAAAGGTGCGAGCGGGTCGCTGCGGACAGCCGCCGGCCGGGAAGGAGCAGGCATGCTCAGCGACGCAGAACAGCGCAGGTTGACGGAAATCGAACGCGGACTGCGGTCCGAGGACCCCGAGTTTGCCGACCGATTCGGTCATGTCATGCAGCGCGGCCCACAGAAGTGGCGCGGCCTGAGTGCTCGCGGTTGGCTGATCGCAGCCGCGCTGATCATGGGCTTGGCGGTGTTGATGGCCAGCGGAGGCATGGCGCTCATCGCGTTGAGCGCGGCCGGCGTGAGCGTCGGTTTCTGGCTCACCGGCTACAGCCGCACTACGGATCGTCGGCGGCCGCGGCCATAGTCCGGCGGGCGGTCGACCGAACCGCGGCGGTGCCCACCTTTGCTGACGGATCGGCTGGGTCGGCCCTCAGGACAGTCGCGTCTTCGTATGCTGGCGCGCGACGGGGAGCACCATGACCACTATCGCCCTGCGCCTACGACGAGCTGCTCGCCCCCGCGCGAGTTTGGCTCTCACCACCTGCGACAACGACGAGGGGTACGACGAACTCGTCGTCACCCGCGACATCCTTGATCGCATGAGGCGCTCCGCTCCTCACATTGCCGGGCGTCGGCAGCGACAACACCGCACATCTACCCGTGACGGCTCCTGTCGTCACCGGACGAGTCCCGCACGCTTGACATACATCGGTCCCGCAGGTGAGGAGCCAAGGATGAGGACACGAGCGGCAACCGCCGGCGCCACCGTCGATGCGACATTCGCCCGGCCGGTGCACGTGACCACCACGCCGATCCGTCCCGGACGGTCCGGCCCGAGTTCACGTGTGTTCGCTGACAGGCAGCGCGATGCCGTCGCCCTCACCTGGGACCTGACGGTCAATGAGCTGTACCACGCGTTCGCGCGGTGCTTCGCCCTCGGCTCGGCCGAACTGCAGGACGCCGGCGCATCGCAGGAACTGGCGCGGACTCGGCTCGCCGCAGCGACACATGCCGTCAACGACATCCAAGCCGCGATGCGTCGCATGGCCCGCGGCACGTACGGCAGGTGCCAACAGTGCGGCTGCGGGATCGCCGTTGATCGTCTGCAGGCTTCACCGACTGCTCGTTGGTGTGCCGCCTGCCAGTCGCAACAGGCGGACGAATCTCGCACGTCGCGGGGCGCGGCGTGACCGTCCTATCTGGACTGGGGAATGAGGTCGGCATGTCCATGTCCGCCGCGGTGGCCTCCGGCCGGCGACCCTCCAACGGCCCGGCGGCGGAGCCGCCCGCTGATACCCCGGCGAGCGCCGAAACCTCGCGCACCGCGATAGCCGTAGTCCTCGGCAGCAGCCAAACCCATGTGTGGGTGGCCGGCCGCGGCGGCCTGAGCTGCCCGAGCGGCGACACCGCCGGCACCTCCCGCGCACCGGTGCGCCGGGGACGCGTCGGCGACGGATCCGGCTGTGTCGACGTGCTGACACGGCTGGTCCGCCGGTACCGCGATCCGATCCCCGCCGGCTCGGTCGTGGTCGTCTGCCGGCCCGTGCTCTCGACCATGGCGGAGCAGTACGCGCTGCGCCAGGTCGCCGCAGCGGTGTTCGCCCCGTCGCGGGTGCTGTTCATCGACACCGTACGCGCGGCAGCCGTCGGCGCCGGGACCGCCGCAGGCAGCCTCCTCATCGCCGACATCGGCGCAGAACTCTGCGAGGTGGCGGCCCTGCAGGACGGCCGGGTGACGGCGGCGCGTCGCATGGACATCGGCACCCGCGACCTCAAGCGTGGCGCCCCCACCGAAGTGCTCGCCCACGCCACCACCCGGATGGTCGGCGAACTGCGCGGTGACTCTGCGGCCAAGAAGCTGCTCCCCGCCGCGTTGACCCGCGGCCTCATGGTGGTGGGCGACGGCGCCATGGCGCCGAGTCTGATGTCGCAGATCGCCGCGAGTCTGCGCATCCCGGTACGGTCTGCCGCCGCACCATGGACCGCGGCGCTCAACGGCGCCGGCCTCGCCGCCATGTCCGCAGCCCGTCACCCGGCCATCCGATGACCGGCCGCGCGGCGACGACTGCACCCTCGAGCCGGCGGCGAATGCGCACGGGCCATTGACCGCCTCCGTGTACCACCCCAACTGAACTGCTGCGCTGCGTGCTCGGGGAGCAAAGACGAACCCACACCATCCGGTTCGCCGAGCCATGTTCTGCCGTCAGCCGCCCGGCGCCCTGGCCCGGGCGGTGCCGGCGCAAAGCGGGTGGCCCGCGACGGCCGCCAGCTTCCTTCCTACTCGGCGGAGCCTTCGGTGTTGCCAGCGGCGGCCGCGTCGATCTCGTTCAGCCGGTACAGCTCGATCGCCTTGGCCGGCGCGGATTCCTCGATGTCTCCGCCGTCGGCCAACTGAGCGAGTACCCGCAGCACGATGGAGGGTGCGTCGACGTGGAAGTGGCGGCGTAGCACCCCGCGGGTGTCAGAATGCCCGAAGCCGTCGGTGCCCAATGACGACCAGACGCCGGGCACGAAGGGTGCGATCTGGTCGGGGACGGCCCGCATCCAGTCGGACACGGCGGTGACCGGGCCCGGCACCGCGGCGAGGCGGCTGGTGACGTAGGGGATTCTGCGTGGTCGGCCGGGGTGGGTGAGGTTCCAGGCGTCGGCGGCGAGGGCTTCACGGCGCAGTTCGGTCCAGGAGGTCACCGACCAGACGTCCGCGGCGACGCACCAGTCGTCACGCAGCAGCTGTTGTGCCTGCAAAGCCCACTGCACGGCGATGCCGGAGGCGAGGATCTGTGCCCGCGCGCGGCCGGCTTCGTCGGCGGGGCGGTAGAGGTGCATGCCGGCGAGAATGCCGTCGACGTCCACGTCGTCCGGCTGGGCGGGCTGGGTGATGGGTTCGTTGTAGAGGGTGAGGTAGTAGAAGACGTCGGGGTCCTCGCCGTCGCGGGTTTCGCCGTACATGCGGCGCAGGCCGTCACGGACGATGTGGCCGAGTTCGAACGCGAACGCGGCGTCGTAGGCGACGCAGGCGGGGTTGGTGGCGGCCAGCAGCAGCGAGTGCCCGTCCTCGTGTTGCAGACCCTCGCCGTTGAGGGTGGTCCGGCCGGCGGTGGCGCCGAGCAGGAAGCCGCGAGTCATCTGGTCGGCGGCCGCCCACAGCCCGTCGCCGGTGCGCTGGAACCCGTACATGGAGTAGAAGATGTAGACCGGAATCATCGGTTCGCCGTGGGTGGCGTAGGAGGTGCCGGCCGCGGTCCAGGACGCGGTGGCCCCGGCTTCGGTGATGCCCTCGTGCAGCAGGACGCCCGCGGTGTCCTCCTGGTAGCTGAGCATGAGTTCGCGGTCCACGGACAGATAGCGCTGTCCGCGCGGGGAGTAGATCTTCTTGGATCGGAACAGGGCGTCCAGGCCGAAGGTGCGGGCCTCGTCCGGGATGATCGGCACAAACCGGTGACCGATGTCCGGGTCCTTCATCAGCTCTTTGAGCAGCCGGACGAACGCCATCGTGGTGGCGACCTGCTGCCGGCCGGAGCCACGGCCGGCCACTGAGTACGCCGCGGTGGCCGGCAGAGCCAGCGGCCGGCTCGTCACAGTCCGGACCGGGAGATAGCCCCCCAAGGCGCTGCGTCGCTCGTGCAGGTACTCCAACTCCGGGGACCGCTCGGGCAGCCGGTGGTAGGGCGGCAGCGTCCTGTCGAGTGCCGCGTCGGGAATCTCGAGGTGCAGCCGGTCCCGGAAACCCTTGAGATCGTCGAAGGTGAGCTTCTTCATCTGGTGGGTGGCGTTGCGGCCCTCGAATTGCGATCCGAGCGTCCAACCCTTGATCGTCTTGGTGAGGATGACGGTCGGCTGGCCGGTGTGCGCGACAGCGGCCTGATACGCCGCGTACAACTTGCGGTAGTCATGGCCGCCGCGGGTGAGCCCCCAGATCTGATCGTCGGACAGGTCCGCGACCATGGCTGCGGTGCGCGGGTCGCGGCCGAAGAAGTGCTCCCGTACGAACGCCCCGGATTCGGCTTTGTAGGTCTGGTAATCGCCGTCCGGGGTGACGTTCATGAGGTTGACCAGCGCGCCGTCGGTGTCGGCGGCCAGCAGCGGATCCCACTGCCGACCCCAGATCACCTTGATGACGTTCCAGCCGGCACCACGGAAGAACGCCTCCAACTCCTGGATGATCTTCCCGTTGCCGCGGACCGGGCCGTCCAGGCGCTGCAGGTTGCAGTTGATGACGAAGGTGAGATTGTCCAGTTCCTCGCGGGCAGCCACGCCGATCGCGCCGAGGGCTTCGATCTCGTCCATCTCGCCGTCGCCGAGGAACGCCCAGACGCGCTGGTCGCTGGTGTCCTTGATGCCGCGGTGGTGCAGGTAGCGGTTGAACCGGGCCTGGTAGATGGCATTGATCGCGCCGAGGCCCATCGAGACGGTCGGGAACTGCCAGAAGTACGGCATCAGCCGAGGGTGCGGGTAGGACGGCAGGCCGCCGCCGGGATGTGACAGTTCCTGCCGGAACCCGTCGAGCTGGTGTTCGGTAAGCCGGCCCTCGAGGAATGCCCGTGCGTAGATGCCGGGGGAGGCGTGGCCCTGGAAGTAGATCTGGTCGCCACCGCCGGCGGCGCGGCCGCGGAAGAAGTGGTTGAAGCCGACCTCGTAAAGTGACGCGGCCGAGGCGTACGTGGAAATGTGTCCGCCGACGCCGATCCCCGGCCGCTGCGCCCGATGCACCATGATCGCGGCGTTCCATCTGATGTGGGCGCGGATGCGCCGTTCGATGTCTTCGTCGCCGGGGAACGGCGGCTCGAGCCCCGGCGGGATGGTGTTGAGGTAGTCGCTGCTGTGCAGGCCGGGCACGCCGACGTGCTGCTCGCGGGCCCGCTTCAGCATGCTGAGCATCAGGTATCGGGCGCGGTTGGCTCCCGCGTGCTGCACGACCGCGTCGAGAGATTCCCGCCATTCCTGGGTCTCGACGGGGTCCATGTCGATCAGCTGGCTGGGTAGCCCGTCGCTGATCAGCGGCTGCCGGTGGGTTGCTGCGGTCATGGCGTGAGGCCTTTCTCACCGCGTTGGCGTGGCGTTGGTTGTTCCGCGGGTGCTGTCGCTGGGGCGATCTGGGCGAGGCACTGGTGCGGCTCGACGAACGGCTGCAGACTGACCGCCGAGGGTGGGGCATCGACGTCGGCGGGGACGGCGTACACGGTGCCGGTGTGCCGCAGGGTTGCCACCGCGGCGAGGTCGAGTTGATTACCCGGGGTGGGTGTGCCAGCGCGCCGAACCAGCTGCTCGCCGTCCGCGCGGGTGCGCCATTCGGGGGTGTTGGTGCAGAGGAACAGCCGGATGTCGTCCTGGCTGAGTGCCAGGACGTAGAAATGGCCGCCGGCGTTCAGCAAGGGCAGTCGGCAGAAAATTGGAGATCCGTGTGCCGCCGCGTTGGTCAGTCAGCCGGAGCAGGTCAGATGCGTTGAGAATATCCATGCTCACCTCTCATCGGAAATGGTGCGGCACGCCGTTGAACCGATCGCATGTCCACCTCTCACATCCACCGTTGCTGGGGTGCGGTATCGGAGGTTGTCACCAGTTGGCCGGCGGGTCGCTGGCCGGGAACGATTGCCTGCCCCACTCGTCGACGATGTCGGTGGTGAGTCCACCGACGTCGTCGCCGGTGTACGGCGGACGCCCCGGCGCATCCGGTGTCCGGCCGCGCAGGCCGATGACTGCGCCCTGACGTTCACCGTCCGGGCCCGAGGTCATCGGCGCGGTCAAGGGGCCCGCAGGTTGCCTGCTCAAAGTAGGGCCGCCGCTCTGGTCACGGTCTGTCCGTGGAGATTGGTGACCCGGTGTCCGGATGCTCGACCTGCCCGTCCGATCCACCAACCGAGCAGGGGGTCACGCTTGGCCGCTGGACTCGGGGGAGCGGCCGTGACGGTGTCGTCGACGTCGAACGCGAGCCGGTCGACGACGTCGGTGACGCCCGGGACCGCCTCGGTCAGCCCAATGGCGGCGGTCGCGGTGGTCTTGTGTGCGGCGCGCCCGGTGAGGGTGACGACACCCTCGTCGACGGCGGCCTGGACCGTCCCGGGCGGGATCGCCAGCGTGTCATCGAGGACGTGGTGCATCACCTCGTCGCCGATGACGGCGTCGAGCCGGCTGTGGATCTTCAACAGGTCCGATCGGGTGACGATGCCGCGCAGCCGGTTGTCGTTGTCGACGACCAGCAACCGGCCGACGTTGTTCCGGTGCATCACCCTGGCTGCAGTCGGTAGGGTGGCGTCGGCTTCGATGGTCAGTGGTGGACCGGTCATCACCTCGACGGCGGTGCCCTCGGGCCACTGCGTCAGCGGCAGCACCCGCCGGCGCCACCACCGGGCACGGGGAGCGTCATGCGGCGCACGAATCTCGATCTTCCGGCGCAGATCCGTCCAGGACACCAAGCCGAGTACGACATCGAAGCTGTCGACGATCGGGACGGCGCTGATCTGTCGGTTGGTCAGCAGGGTGACGATCTGCGCGATCGTCGCGTCGTCGGGGGCGGTGATCACCTCGGTGGTCATCACATTCCGTACACGCCACTGCGGCATGCTGCTCCTCTCCTTTCCGGTAGCGGTCGCGCGTGCCCGGGGCATCTCGGCGGCGACGGCCGGTCCTGATGGTCGGTGGGTTCGTGTGGTGGCAGCCGACCGGTCGGCCACCGTGTCGATCAGCGGCTGGGCGGTGGTCTTTGCGCGGATCCGCTGCCGACTGGCTCGGATTCGAGCGCGGTGCGCGGTAGCACGCCACGCGCTTTGGCGCGACGGCGGTAGACCAGTTCGTCGCGGGCGTATCGACGCAGCCGGTACGCGCCCGCCAGGGCGGCGACAATGAGGACCAGTACCAGCGCGTCGATGACGCCGCGGCTCACCAGCAGCGTCACCGCCACCACGAGCACAGCCGTGCCCGTGCCGACCGCCGCCACCAGTCGGGGCTTGCGGAACAGCATGAGGTTCTCCCATCAGATCGGACATCGACATCTGCGCCTGGACGTGACACGTTGACCGCAGATCGACGGCTTGCGGGAAGGTCCATCTCGACACAGACCGTCGAGGCATCCACGCCGGGTGGCGGGAGGAGTGACCTCCGGGCTCGCCTCTATCGTCGCCCGCCCGGACCGGGTCGCGGCAGGGGCTCGATGCACAGACACGAGGAGGTCTAAACTGCCGACGGTCGGCAATCAACGCGGGATGCAGACCAGAACTTCATCGCGAACGGCCGTGTGCCGCCGCAGCCGACGGTGTCGAGTTCGGCTGGATCGCGATGGTCGCCACGGGGACCAGCACAGGGCGTCGCGACCAGATGGTTCGGGAGGCGAGGCAAGTGACCGAGAGCGCTCGGCGGCGCAGTGGGCGCCGGCCGTCGGAAACCGGGCCGGAGGACGCCTGGCTGGTCGAGGTCGCCGAAGGCGCCAGCCGCGACGCCGGCGGGATCCCGGTCGAGCTGCTCGGCGACTACCTACCGTTGCTCGCCGACGCGGCGATCTCCGGACGGCAGGCCAAACGCAATGAGCTGGAGGCAGTCGGCCGGCTCGGCCGGCGCGCGGCCGAGCAGGGCATCTCCGCCGGCCGAGTGGTGCAGCTGTACCTGTCCGCGGCGCGGCGGCTGTGGCAGGACCTGCCCATGGTGGTCCGTTCCCGCGACCGAGAGGCGGTACGCGCGGCCGCCGCGGCCGTGCTGCAAGTGGTCGACAAGGCGGTCGCCACCCTAGCCGAAGGCTATGCGGTGGCCCGCCGTGACCTGGTAAGGCGGGAGGAGACCCTGCGCCGGGAACTGATCGACGATCTGCTGCGCGGCGACTCCGACCTGGGTGGCCTGGTCGAACGCGCGGAACCATTCGGCCTGGACCTGGCTCGGATCCACCAGGTGGCCCTCGCGGCGCCGAGCCGGCGACTCCCGGACGCCGACGCGGCGATCAGCGCCCTGGAGGCGGTCATCTTCGACCGGCTCGGCGACCGCGACGTTCTCGTCGCGACCAAGGACGGCCTGCTCGTGGTCCTGGCCCCGGCCGAAACGGCAGCGGCGGGCCGGCAGTCACCCGCCATGGACGCGAGCAACGAACTCGGCCGGCTCATGCACGGCGAGCTGAACCGGCTGACCCGCGGACGACCTTGGCGGGTCGCCGTCGGCCGCGCCCATCCCGGCCTCTACGGCATCGCCCGCTCCTACGAGGAGGCACGCGAGGCGCTCACCATGGCCGGCAGGCTGCACGCGGACACCCCCGTCATCAACGCCCACGATCTGCTCATCTACCGGGTCCTGCTGCGCGACCAACCCGCCATCGTCGACCTGGTGCAGGCCGTGCTGAGCCCACTGACCCAGGCCCGCGGCGGCGCGGCACCGCTGCTCGATACGCTGGACGCCTACTTCGCCACCGGCACGGTGGCCACCGAATCGGCCAAACGGCTGCACGTGTCGGTACGCACCGTCACCTACCGCCTCGACCGGGTCAAGACGTTGACCGGCTACGACCCGGCCGACCCCGCTCACCGTTTCACGCTGCAGGCGGCAGTGCTCGGCGCCAAGGTGCTCAACTGGCCGCAGGAACCACTGCCGACCCCAGGGTGAACGGTGACGTAACGGATACCTCCCACGTGGCGCCGGAACCAGTTGTCACAGACAGATGTCCGAACGGGCGCTGCCCGACTTTCCGTACCCCAAGATCCGTCCCTGACCCTGACTGCCGTGCATCGGCAAGCAAGGGCGCCTCCGTTTGCCGAGCACGACGGTGCTGTTCACCGTGCCGATGCGGGAGCCTGGGCCAAACGCCGCCCGTCGCCCGGCCGCCCGATCCACGGGCCGCAGCCGTGGACGCCCGGTGTTCCCGTTCCACCGGAAGGTACGCACGTGCCATACCAGGGGATTCTCGAAGCCGTCCACACAACGGTCTCACCTCTCGTCGGGTGCGGGCGAGTGGCCGACTACATACCCGCGCTGACCACCGTAGATCCGCACCGGTTCGGGTTGGCCCTGGCCACGACCGACGGTCCGGTGTACGGGGTCGGTGACAGCCGGACGCCGTTCTCGCTGCAGAGCGTGTCCAAGGTCTTCACCCTGGCTCTGGTGCTCAGCGGCGCCGGCGACGCGATCTGGGAGCGCGTCCGACGGGAGCCGTCCGGCCACCCGTTCAATGCGCTGCAGCAGGTCGAGCACGACCGCGGCGTGCCACCGAACCCGTTCGTCAACGCCGGCGCCCTGATCGTGGTGGACCACCTGCTGACCCTGACCCGTGACCCGACCGGTGCCGTGCTGAACCTGCTGCGGGCCGAGGCCGGCAACCCCGCGATCGACGTCGACGAGCAGATGGTGAAGTCCGAAGCCGAACACCGCCACCGCAACGCCGCGCTGGCTCATCTGCTGGCCGACTACGGCAGATTGACCCACCCGGTCGACGCCGTCCTCGACCAGTACACGGCGCTGTGCGCGATCGCGATGAGCTGCGAAGACCTCGCCCGGGCCGGCGGGTTCCTCGCCCGCCACGGCCTGCGGGCCGACGGCAGCCGGCTGCTGTCCCGCAGCGACGCCAAACGGCTCAACGCCACCATGTCGCGCTGCCCCTGCCGGCCGAGCGTGACCATCCGGTCCTCGCGGAATCCGCCGGCATGGCGAACCTCCAGGCCGTCCACGGCGACCTTACCGACGACACCACGGTCGAGACCTGCGTGCGTGGCGCCGACTACGTGCTGCACGTCGGTGCGATCGTGTCCCCATACGCCGACGATCACCCCGACCTGGCGTACAAGGTCAACGTCGGTAGCGCCCGCAACATCATCAACGCCGTCTGGGCCCAGCCGGACCCGGCGGCCACCGCCGTGGGCTGGTTTCGGGCAGGTGCGACCCGGGCACGCGGCGGCGCCGCTGGCCGGCTACCGGCCAGCGGCGCCGCTGCGGACGAGTCTCACCCGGCTCAGCGGGTGCCGAGCAGGATTGACGGGATGGGCGGCACGAACACCGGCGCCTGGTTGGTGTCGCTGCCGCCAGCCGACAGTGACCGCTCGGCGGACTGCAGCGGCTTGGTGAACGGCTGCACGTCACCGACGCAGCGCAGGCCCGGCGCCGGCAGCGTGCCGGCCAGCAGGTACGCGTCGACGGCGTCGGTCACGCAGGCCGAGGTTCGGTACGCGGTGTGTCCCCAGCTGTCGCTGGAGATCAGCCGGCTGCCCGGCAGCAGCCGGTTGGACGAGACGGCGTTGTTGTAGTTGGTGGCCGGGTCGTAGTAGTTGCCGACGAACAGCACCGGCGCCGCCGT
>Ga0070668_100001592_pt1 | contig 16423 bp, 11 predicted proteins | sample KBSS43metaG_FD_64661 | JGI IMG/M metagenome (GOLD analysis project Ga0070668, IMG submission 64661) | Switchgrass rhizosphere microbial communities from Kellogg Biological Station, Michigan, USA - KBS S4-3 metaG | ecosystem: Host-associated > Plants > Roots > Rhizosphere > Soil ... | reverse complement strand
GCTGCGGCCGTTGTAGCTGCAGAACACGGTATGCGGCTGCAGCCAGCCGGCGAAAGCGGCCAGCATCTCCTCCTCGGCAGCCATCGTCGACATCAGCAGCTGGCGGATGCGCAGGCCTTCGCCACGCTGCGGGCACACATGCCAGTCGGCGGCACCGATCATGAAGGCGCGAGTGCCGGTGCCGCCGGCCAGGCCGGTGGTCTCGGTATCGAAGAACAGCAGGTCGCGCGCAGCCACGTGCTCACCCTCGCGCTTGGCGAAGGCCAGCGACAGCGGCATGGCGGGAATCGGCTGCGGCAGCAGTGACTCGATCAGGAACAGGCCGGGCGCAATCTCGTTGCCGGGCAGTTGGCGATCCTGCGCGCTGGCGCGTGCCGGCGCAGGGCCACCCCGCGAGCGCATGCCGAGCAGGCGATGCAGGCTGCCGACCTCGGGCCGTCGCAGTGCTGCTGGCGCAGGCGTGGTGGTGGCGGTGCCGGTCGGCTTGTGGCGGATCTCCTGTTCCACCCAGGCAAACACCGAACGCTCGGCCGGTGGCTGCCGCGCATCGTTGGCGGCCATCAGTGCCGGCGGCGTCTGCTGCGTCGGCGCGGCAGGCGTGGCTGCTTTCGGGTCACCGGCCTGCTTGCGAAGCAGCCGCAGCTTGTCCAGGCTCAGGCTCACGGGGCGATCAGCTCCATCGGGTCGCGTGTGCTCACCACCACATCGGCCACCTGCTGGCAGGCCTGCGCATCGAACAGGTCGAGCACGCGCAGCGCCAGCGCACGCGGCGAGGTTTCATCCTGTTCCTGCGCGGCCAGCACCGGGCCGACGCAGGCAGGGCAACCCGCCTTGCAGTCGCAGCGCTGTACCAGTTCGCGCGCGCGCTGCACCAGCTCGGCCTGGCGCTGCCACAGCGGCTCGCTCAGGCCGACGCCACCGGGGAAGTTGTCGTACAGGTATACGGTCGGCACGAATTCCTGCAGCAGTTCCACCGCGCCAGGCTCGCCATCGCTGCCCCGCAGCTGGCCGCGCCCGCTCTGGTCGGCAATCGCGATCCAGGTGCCATCGCCGTTGCCCACCGACTTCTGCAGGTCGCGCGCATCGGCCATCACCGCCACCGTGGCTACGATGTGCAGTGCATAGGCGGCGCCGAGGAACCCATCCAGCGCATCCTGCTTGCTGGCGAAGGCGCGCAGCAGCAGCGCCTGCGGCAGCTGCCACCACACCGCGGTGGTGTGCAGTTCCTGGTCGGGCAGGTTGACCGGGCCGTAGCCGATGTTCTCGTGGGTGTAGTAGCGGATCTTCTTGTAACCGGCCACGCGGCGCACCACGTGCACTTCGCCATGGTGCGAATCACCGCGGCCGGCCACGCCGCCATCGAAACGGTCCAGCACCTTGAGCTTGGTGAAGTCGATGCTATCGGTGTAGTAGTCCACGTGGGTGCGGGTGACGTAGGCCTTGCGGCCCTCCCAGTCCAGCGTTTCCACCTGGTAGGGCGTGGACTGCACCATGTGGATGGCGCCTTCATACAGGGTCAGCGCTGCAGCGGAGTAGTCCACTTCGGCGATGATCTGCTGGCGGCCATCGCTGCGGTCGACCACCACGAAGTTGCCATCGGCCACCGCGCGCAGGCTGACCGCGTTGGCCGGATAGCTGTCGGCGATCCACTCCCAGCGTTCGCCTTCGCGGTGGATGACCTCGGTTTCGGCCAGTGCTTCCAGGAACACTTCAGGATCGATCGGGCCGAAGCCATCGCCGACCCGGAACGGCAGTTCGAACGCCGCGCAGCGGATGTGATCGAACAGGATCAACGGCTGGTCGGGCGCGATGCGTGCGTGTTCCGGCGACGCCTCGGCGAAGAAGTCCGGATGGCGCACCACGTACTGGTCCAGTGGCTGCGAACTGGCCACCATCACTCCTAGCGCGGGCTGCTGGCGGCGTCCGGCGCGGCCGAAGCGCTGCCAGGTGGCAGCCACGCTGCCGGGGTAACCGTTGAGGATCACCACGTCCAGGCTGCCGATGTCCACGCCCAGTTCCAGCGCCGAGGTGCTGACGATGCCGTCGATGTTGCCGGCACGCATCGCACGCTCGGTCTCGCGGCGCTCGGTGGGCAGGTAGCCGCCGCGGTAGGCGCGGATACGCGGTGGCTTGCGCGGATCGTGATCGAAGATGTCCTTTAGGTACTTGGTCAGCACCTCCACCATCAGCCGGGTCTGCGCGAACACCAGCGTCTTCAGCCCGGATTTGATCGCGATGCGGGCGATGCGGTTGCTCTGCGAGCGCGCCGAGGCACGCAGGCCCAGGTCGGGGTTGATCACCGGCGGATTCCACAGCAGCACCTGCTTCGGCCCGCTGGGTGCACCGGATTCGGTGATGGCGGTGACCGGTGCTTCGATCAGCGCCTCGGCATGCGCCTGCGGGTTGCCGATGGTGGCCGAGCACAGGATGAACTGCGGTTGCACCCCGTAGAACGCGCAGATGCGCTTGAGCCGGCGCAGCACGTTGGTGACATGGCTGCCGAACACGCCGCGATAGGTGTGTACTTCGTCGATGACGATGTAGCGCAGGTTCTCGAAGAACTGCGCCCACTTGGTGTGATGCGGCAGGATCGCCTGGTGCAGCATGTCCGGGTTGGAGACCACGATGTCGCCATGCAGGCGGATCGCCTGCCGCGCGTCGCCGGGGGTGTCGCCGTCGAAGGTGAAGGCCTTCACCCCGAGGTCGCCGGCGCGGTTGAGCTCCAGCAGTTCGGCCACCTGGTCCTGGGCCAGTGCCTTGGTGGGGAACAGGTACAGCGCCTTGGCCTTGTCCTGCATGGCAGCGCTGACCACCGGCAGGGTGTAGCACAGCGACTTGCCGCTGGCGGTGGGGGTTACGATGGCGACGTGGTCGCCACGCTGGCTGGCCTCCCATGCCTCGGCCTGGTGGCTGTAGAGCTGCTCGATGCCGCGTGCCTTCAGTGCCGCAGTCAGGGCCGGTGGCACGGAATCAGGAATAGGCGCATAGCGGCCTTCGCGGCCGGGAATGGCGAAGCTGCCGGTGATGCGATCCTGGTAGCGGCGCTGCAGGCGTGCACTGAGCAGTGCGCCATCGCGCGCGGGCATGCCATCGCGGGTTGCGAGCTGCTGCTCCGCATCTGCGGTGCGCTTGGCGAGTTCGTAGGCCATGGGAGGTGGATTTTCAGGGGATCACATGGCACCACAAATGGGTCTCACGATGTGAGACATCCGCAGCGGGCGGCGTGAACCATTCAGCGCGTTGGTGGCATGCGTGCAGCCAGTGCCGCGCTGCGCCGTGCGTGGCACCGCAGGTGCCGACGCCACCGATGGATGGCCTGCACCAGATGCCACAGCCCGGTGGCGGCGGTGAGCGGCCACCACACTCCATGCATCAGCCTGAGCGCATCACGGGTGTGCTGCCGGGAGATGCCCGCCGGCAGTTCGACGAACATTCCGCCGAACAGCAGTACGCACAGCATCAACCCCAGCCATGCCAGGCTCCACGTCGCCCCAGCGGAGGAAAACCGGACACGGTCCTCGGCCAGGGACCACTCCCGGCCCGCGCCCAGGACCATGCCATCGCATTGGCGGATATCCAGTGTGAGGTGCTGCCCACTACGGAAATGCTTGGACGCCAGCCACTCCGCAGGCAGCTGCACGCGGTGGTCGCTGCCCAGTAGCCAGCAGGGCGGATGGTGTGGGTGCAGCATGAGCTTGTTGAGCCTGCCGCTGAGCTGCAGAACCGGTTGCGGCGCACCTGGGCCACGCTGGCGTGGCCATGCCATCCCCACGGCGGTGCCGGCCACGGCGCACAGCGGAAGACCCAGCAACAGCCGCCACCACAGCGCGACGTCGATCTGCAGCGCGGGCAGCGCCGCCAGCGCAAGCAGCGCGATGACAATGCCCGGCCAGCGAACGCCATCACCCCGGCGCATCGCCACTTCGGCCGCCGTCTCCAGCCGCTGTCCGTGGACCGCGCACGCAGCAATTGGCCGCACGATGCGCCGTTTGCGTTGCAGTGGTCCCTCAAAGGCGGCCGCATGCTCGGCTTCCTCGGCAGCCACCCGGTGCCGGGCACCGACAATGTGGAATCCATTCAAGCGGACTACCAGAGCGGCGTCGCCAGCCAGGACGACCTCTGCGTGATTGTCTACGGCAACATGCTGCCAGGCATCGAATGGCAGCAGCACGGCAACGTCACCGAGCCAGGCCGAATGGAAGGGGCGGTTGCCGAAGCCAGACGGTCCGCTGAAAGCCCCCGACAGCACGCGCACCTGTGTGTCGTGCGTCCGCCCGCTGAGCGCACGCAGCGTGGCAAGTGCAGCATCTTCATCTTCGGTGAGCGGACGTGAGGGGGGATTGCGCCGCAGCAGGTGCAGGGCAGCGCGTGCATCCGACGCCCACTGCAGGTAGCAGGCCACCAGCATCGCCAGCAGCACCGCAAGCAGGAGGAGGGTCGCAGCGGGCGACATCAGCAGCATCCCAGCAGGCGTGAGTGACCGCAGCAGCGGGGCGGTGGCAGGCTCATCGGCGTGAAGGTGCTCAGAGGGGCCTGCAGGCTCATGGCATGCTTCGGCGTGCGCAATGCAAATCATTGCAAGGTGCGTGGCGGCTGCGCGGAACCGTGAGGACGGGCACAAGCTGAACGCCGGCGGCGCCCCCAACGAAATCTGAAGCCCGCACCCGTATCCTCGGCATCTGGACGCAACAGGCAAGGGCCGATGGCTGTGGCAAAACGGGCAACGCAGGGAGCACTTCTGGCCGGCATGCTGCTGGCGGGCATCGCGCACGCGCAGCAGACGACGCCGGTGGCCGTACCCGTGCCCACGCCTGATCCCGTACCGGCGCCTGCCGTGCCGCTCGCCGCTGATGACGCGCCCGTGGTCGTGCCGCCTGCGCAGGGGAACGTCACCACGCTGGGCGAAGTGCGCGCGCTCAAACCCGAAGACGACCAGCCGCTGGACCTGTACCGCTTCAAGAACCCGATGCGCGCGGAGAACAACCGCTTCAGCCGCGACTGGAGTGAGCCGCCCTCGCCCGAGCAGGTCAGCATGGGCGGCGGTTACATCATGATGGGCGTGGTCAAGGGCGTGATGGCTGCGGCCAAGGGCCTGAACAAGATCACCGGCGGCCCGGACCAGATCCAGTCGGCCATCGCCCGGCCGCCACCGGAACTGAGCGCCGAGCAGCAACGGCGCGCGCTGCAGTTCTGCGCCCAGCAGGACGGTTGCGGCGCGCCTCCGGAGAAGTAGGCGTTATCCTGCGGGCCTTCCCTTCGAGGCTGCCTGGATGCTGCTGCGTACCCTGTTCCTGCTTGCAACGCTGAGCCCGCTTGCCGCGTCCGCCAGCGACCTGACCGATGGCGGTTCGTGCCGCAATGGCGCGTTCCCTTCGGAACAATCGGGCTTTGCCCTGGCCAAGGTGGTGGGCACGCCGCGCCTGTACCTGCTGGGCGACATGGACGGCTGCCCGGCCAAGGGTGAACCCGCCTGCCGCCAGCGCAGCTACGTGGTGAGTGGCGATACGGTGGTGACCGGGCGTGATCTTGGTCGCTACCGCTGCGCGTTCTTCCCGAACAAGGTGGGTGGCAGCGCAGGCTGGGTGGATCGCAGCAAGCTGCAGGCGTTGCCGGTACCCGCGCCGACGCTGCAGGCCTGGTCCGGAGACTGGAAGGACAGTGACAACGGCCTGCGCATCCGCGTGCGTGACGGCCAGCTGCACGTGGAAGGCGATGCCTACTGGCCCTCGGCCAACCCGACGCCGGCAGAACGCCCGGGCGGCCCGAACATCGGCGCGGTAAGCGCGCAGGCAGTACCGCGTGGTGCCCAGGTCGACTTCGTGGAGGACACCTGCACGGTGCACGCGCAGCTGCTGGGCGATGTGCTGATCGTGGCCGACAACAGCGAGTGCGGCGGCATGAACGTGCGCTTCAACGGTGTGTATCGGCGCAAGTAGAGCCACGCCTTGCGTGGATGAAACGCGCGGACGGCCCGGCGCCAACCAAGGCGGGCATCTACCCTGCACGGCATCAGTAGATCCACGCCATGCGTGGATGGTGTTCGCGATCCAATCGGTGGGGTCAGAGCCCTTTCGCAGGCGAAAGGGATCCGACCCCGGGATCAGCGTCGGCGCTCCAGCCACCACAGCAGCGATGCGCACAGTACGAACGCCACCCACCACGGCCAGCGCGGCCCTGGTACGCGCTGGCTCGCCTGCGCGGTTGCCGGCGCAGCAGTGGCCAGCCGTTGCGTGGTGGCATCGATCATCGCCTGTCGATGCATCGCAGGGGCCTGCTTCGGATCGAACACGTACCGCCAATGCGTGCGGTCGCCGTGCTGCAAGCGCTGCCAACCGGCCTGGCGCGGCCACCAGCCCGCGCATCGTGCTGTGCCGGTGGTGCTGTCGACAATCAGCGGCACGCCATCGCCGCGTGCGTCGAAGGCCCGCAGCGGTGCCTGCACGCCGCACAGCGACTGCCGTTCGCCGGCCCAGGCCAGTGCCTGTGTCGACCACGGTCCTTCGGTACCGGGCTGCGCGCGAGCGAGGGAGGTGAACACCGTGCTCCACAACTCACCGTGGCGATCCTCGCGACCGGCCAGTACCCAGCGCCAGCTGTCAGTGATCGGCAGCAGCCCGATGCGTCCCTTGCCAACGGCGCGCCACCCACCGATGGGCTTGCTGTCGCGATCCTGCAGCAGGGGGCGGCTGTCGGCTGCCTGCAGCGCCAGGTACTCCAGCGCCGGCAGCGCCGCGGCGTGCGACGCGCGGTCGGCGTCTTCGCCATCAGTGGTGGGCAGGGTGCCGGCGGCAAGCGGCCCGCGACGTGCCTGCAACATCGTTGCGTCACCCTCGCCGGGCATTGCCGCAACCTGGCTGCTGGCATCGCCCTGCACGGGCAGGCCGAGATCGCGCAGGCGTTGCCGTGCGCTGGCTGATGGCGCGCCGGTACTGCGCACCAGCAGGCCCAGGCCATCGCGCAGGGCCTGGCGCACGGCCGCCAGCTGAGCGGCACCGAGCGCGGCCAGGCTGCGTTCGTCGAGCAGCAGCAGATCGCTGCGCGCCAGCGTGGAGGCGTCCAACGCCACGTTGCCGTCGCCCAGGCTGAGGCCTGCGCCGGTCTCGGCCTGCACCTGTACGCGGATGCCGGCATCGGTGGCCCAGCGCCGCAGGTACTTCAGTTCGGCGCCGGGGGCAGCCGAGCGCACCAGCACGCGCAGCGGAGCGGCGGCCAGTGTCTGCTGCGGCACCGGCACGCTGTCGGCCACATGGCCCTGCGCATCCAGCAGGCGCAGCTGGAACACGCTGCGGCCCTCGGCGCGGGCGATGCCGCTGAGCTGTACACGGCCATCCTCTGCCAGCGTTGCACGATCAACCACCGCACCGGCCGGGTCCAGCAGTTCGGCCTGCGCTCGGTCTACGCCGCGTGCCTGTGCGTGTACGTCGAAGCGCGCACCGGGAGCGGTGTCCACGGGCGGCTGCAGGGCGATCCAGCCGTTGGCTGCAGGGGGTGCCTGCCAGCTCGTGTCAGCGGGCAGTGCGGCATCGCGGTCACGCGCGGCCAGGCCGGCACCGATCAGTGTCACTGTGGAGGACGGATAGCGGCGCAGTGCGGTGGCCAGGTCCGGCACGCGCGCTGCACCGGCCATATCGGTTGCTTCCGGCAGCAGCACCCGGGTGCTGCCGGTGGGCAGTGCACCGGTCCTGTCGGCCCCGGCGCCGATCACCACCAGGCCGGCCAGGGAAGCGCGCTGTGAGGGCGGCAGCAGGCAGACGTACAGCAGCGCAGCGGCGGCCGCCTGCAGCGTGAGCACGGCGATAAGACGGCCGCGCCTCTGCGTGGGCGAACGCAGCTGGCGTGCACTGGCGACGAGCACGATCAGCGCCAGCGCCACTGCGACCCACACGTTCAATGGCGATGTGCTCATGGCTGTGCTTCCAGAGCGTCGAGGTAGCGCTGCCCCATGGCATCTGCCGCACGGCGTCGCATCACCTGCGGCAGTGGCCGCTGCAGTGCGCGCCACAGCTGCGCGCGCAGGCGCTGCCGGCACTCGGTGCAGCCGGGGTCGATGCGTAGTTGTTCGATGGCGGCGGCCAGGTCCAGTGCATCGGGCAGGAACGCGTTGTTGCGCTGCTGCCAGGTGGCCAGCATGCCCAGATCGGGCGTGCCGTCCTCGTCGCCCAATCGCTGCCAGGCCTCGACGACGGCCGGATCGGGCGGCGTGCGCGCGGTCAGCGGCAGGTCGCCGCTGGCCAGCCCGGCACGGTCGCCGCTCAGGCGTCGGCTCTCGTCGATCGGCGGCAGCTCCGGGCCGACGCGCGCCAGATAGATGCGCTCGGCCTGCTGCACCTGCTTGATGAACGCCAGCGCCTTGTAGGCAAACGGCAGGGCCTGCTCGGGGCGGCCCTGGCGCAGCTCGCCTTCGGCCGACCACATCTGGTCCAGCGCGGCCTTCAAGGTGGCGCGTGTCTGCGGGTCAAGCAGCGTCGCCGCCTCGGCGTGGTCGTGGGTATGCCCGTACTCGGATAGCACGTCGGTGGCGCTGCCGAACACCGGTGGCGTGTCATTGCCGCTGGCTGCGCCACCGTGGTCGTGGCCGTGCTCGTCGTGTGCGCCGGCCTCGGCGCCGTGACCTTGCTCATGATCGTCATCGTGTGCGTCTGCCGCCGGCGTATCGCTGGTGGGCAGGTCGCTGGTCGGCGGTGGCTTCGGTGCGCCCTCGCTTTCTTCGCCCAGGAACTGGCCGTAGCGCAGGCGCAGGATGCGCTGGTCGACGCCGATCGCATCGCTGCGCTTGACGAAGGTATCGGCGGCTACGCTCCGGCGTTCGCGGATCAACGCCTCGGCGTCGATGATGATCTGCCGCTGGCTGCGGAAGTACGCGGGCAGGGTCTTCTTGATGCGGCCTTCCAGTTCGGCACCGAGCACGGCCTCGGCGCTGGGCAGGCGCAGGATCACGCTGCTGCTGCGGCCGACCTGTGCTGCCGGCGCGTGGTTGTCGCGCACTTCCAGTTGGGCGATCACATCGTTGCCGGGCTGTGCGCCTAGCGCGGCCAGATCAAGGGTATGGGCAAAGCGCCGTGCCTTCGCCTCGCCACTGCCGCTGAGCGTCACGCTGCGGCGTACGAAGGTGATGTTCTCGCCGCTGCCCTGAGTGATGGTGATCGACAGCGTCGCCTGCGCGGAGACGCCATGATCGTCGCTGGCCTCGAAGCGCAGCGTCCACTGCCGTTGCCCGGGGGTGCCCAGCACCAGGCTGGTGCCAGGCTCGATCACGCGCACCGTCGGCGCACGGTCGGCGACCACGTCGAGCCGATGCAGGCGGGTGTCGGCCAGCGCCGGTTCGCTGACCACGCGATACAGCACCGGGGTACGCGCTACGTCCTGCGCCTGCCATTCACCATTGCGCTCGCGCAACGGAAGGCGTCGACCGTCGTGGAACTGCAGCCAGGCGTTGCTGGGTGCACGGTCGAAGCGCAGTGACCAGGACAGGCGACTGTCGGCGGCGACCTTGGCGTCGAGTGCGTTCTGCGTACGCGTGGGTTGGCCGGTGTAGGCCGGTGCGTCGATGCGCAGTCGAGTGGACTGCAGGCGCAATGGACCGGCCTTGGCGCTGCTTTGCGGCGAGGCAGGCGCCGTTGGGCGCGGTGCGCCGCTGCGCGGCCAGCCCAGTGCCAGCACAGCGACGGCGATGCCGCCAATCCAGCACAGCGCCACTGCCCTGCGTGGCCAGCGTGGTCGCAGCTCGGGGAGGTTGTGTTCAAGCGCAGCCAGCACGTGCGTGCGCTGGCGCTGCTGCAGTGGGTTGAGCGCAGCGCCATCGGCAAACAGCAGATCGGCGCTGTCTTCGCTGGCGCCACTGGCATCGAGCCTGCGCTGCAACCAGCGTCGGTCCAGCTGCCGGGCGCGCATCGTCGCTGCGGCCGCAATGATCAGCAGGGCCACGGTTGCCACGACGCAGGCGATATCGAAACCGGACACGCGCAGCGCGAGTGCCGCTGACGCCAGCGCCCACGGCAGGCCCAGCAGCAGGGTGATCGCCGCGCGGCGCCGACGTGCGCGCTGCCATGCCTGTTGCAGCGCCTTCATGGTGCAGCCCTGCGTCGCGCGCTGCTCGCCATCCAGCGCTCAAGCGCGAACAGCAGCACGATCACCAGCAGCAGCCAGGCGGTGGGTTCGCGCACGGGCGGCGTTGCGGCAGGCAGGGGCGCCTGGCGTGGTGCCTGGTCCTGCGCATCTCCCAGCCGCGGCGTTGATGGCGGTTGCAGGGCCTGCAGCAGGTCGCGCGGCAGGCCGTCATCGCGCAGTGCACTGTTGCGGGCCACGTTCCATTCGCCGGGCAGATGCAGCAGGCGGCCCTGGCCGATGCGCTGCTGCCACAGCAGCGGTGCATTGTCTGCATCGCGCAGCAGTACGGGTGCACCCGCTGGCGGTTTCGCAGCGGTCAGCACCGTGCCGCCCTGCCGCAGCCAGCGCTGCCAGGTGCCAGGCAGCGCATCGGTGGCGGTCCATACGCCGATCTCGCCGCGGGCAGGCAAGGCGTCGTCGGCCAGGGGGGCCGCCAATGGTTGCGTGCCCCACGCGCGCTGCAACGCGCCCAGCCATTGCAGCGCAGCGGCCGGTGCATCGCTGCGCGTACGCAGGCGTGGTGCCGGGGAAGCGTGTGGCGGCGCGGTGATGGCCAGCGCGTGTGGCTGCCACTGCACCTCGCGCGACAGCTGCAGGCGGGCACCGTCAAGGCCGGGCAAGGGGTCGGGTACGTGTACGGTCAGCGCGGTGCCGGCCGGCAACTGCGCGTCCAGCTCGCGCAGCAGGCTGGGCAGGGCAGCAGTGTCTGCCGGCGCGGGCTGGTCGATGGTGGGAAAGCCCGGCGCCAGCCAATGCCAGTTGCGCGCATCGGTGCTGCCGCGCAGCGCGGTCGCGTCCAGGCCCGGTGCCACCACCGTCCACGCTGCCGGCACGGGCGCAGGACCGGTCAGCGCCGGGCGCGCCAGCAGCAGGGCCAGTGCGGCCAGCAACAGCAGGCGCACCAGCAACAGCGGCCAATCATCGAAGCGGATGCGCTGGCGCGGTCGCACCTGGGCGCGCAGCCAGCGCAGCGCAGCGAAATCCAGCGGCGTGTAGGGATGACGGCGGGCGAGGTGGATCAGCAGTGGCAGCAGCCATGCGGCCAGCGCCGCCAGGCCCAGCGGGAACAGCAGGCTCATGCGCCGCCCCTGCGGCCGAACAGCGCCTGCAGCGGCTGGTCCAGCGGCTGATCCAGCCAACCGGTCGCGCAGGCGATGCCACTGGCCTGCAGGCGCGACTGCAGCGCGGCGCGCGCCTGGGTGAAGCGCTGCAGGTAGTCGGCGCGGATCGCGGCGCCATCGCCGAGAAGTTCATCGCCTGTTTCCGGATCGCGGAAACGATGGCCTGCGTCGAAGGGGAAATCGCGCTCGTCGGCCGTCAGTACCTGCAGCAGCATCACCTCGCGGCGGGCGCTGGCCAACTGCTCCAGCAGCACGATGCCCGCGTCGTCGAAGCCATCGCCGATGGCCAGCAGCAGATCGCCGGGGCGCACGCGCTCCCACAGCGGTCGCAGCCGCTCTGCGGCCGGCCATGCGCCGCGCGCCTGCAGGGCATGCAGCTGCAGATGCACGCGGTCGCGCTGGCGCGCGCCATGCGCGGCCGGCACCAGCTGCAGGCCTTCGCCGTTGATCGCCAGCAGGCCGAAGCGATCACCCTGCTGCAGCGCCAGCTCGACCACGCAGGCAGCCAGCTGCCGCATGTGATCCAGGCGGCTGCGTCCGGGCGCTGTACGGTCGGACTGGCCAGCCGAGGCCGTGGCATCGAGCAGCAGCCAGACGGTGATCGGGCTTTCGCGCTCGGATTCGCGCACGAAGAAGCGGTCCGAGCGCGCATACAGCTTCCAGTCGATCTGGCGCAGTTCGTCACCGGGCTCGTAGGCGCGGTACTGGGCGAACTCCAGGCCGGCGCCGCGGCTGCGGCTGGCATGTTGGCCGATGCCGCTTGCGCCGCTGGCCAGGCGTGGCCACAGCCGCAGCGCACGCAGTCGCGCACGCAGGTCGGGTGGCAGCAGCAGCGGCGTGCCTGCGGTCACCAGTGCATCAACCCGGGAAGGGAACGGCCTGCAACAGTGCGGCGACCACATCGTCGGCGCGCTTCTGCTCGGCTTCGGCCGCGAAGGACAGCAGCAGGCGATGACGCATCACCGGTGCGGCCAGTGCCTGCACATCCTCTCGGGTGGCGGCGAAGCGTCCCTGCAGCAGTGCGCGCGCCTTGGCGGCCAGCACCAGCGACTGCCCGGCACGCGGACCTGCGCCCCATTTCACCCACTGGTTGATCGCCGCCGGTGCGCCCTCGCCGGGACGGCTGGCGCGGACCAGGCGGGTGATCCAGGCCAGCACGTCGGGGCTGACATGCACCTGGCGCACCGCCGCCTGCAGCGAGATCACCGCTTCGGCATCCATCACCTTCGGCACGCTTTCCGTGGCACCGCCGGTGGTCTGTTCGAGGATCTGCCGCTCTTCTTCCTCGCTGGGGTAATCGACCAGCACATGCAGCAGGAAGCGGTCCAGCTGTGCTTCGGGCAAGGGGTAGGTACCGGCCTGTTCGATCGGATTCTGCGTGGCCAGCACGAAGAACGGCGCCGGCAACGTGTAGGTCGTGCCGGCGTAGCTGACCGTACGCTCCTGCATCGCTTCCAGCAGCGCCGCCTGGGTCTTGGGCGGGGTGCGGTTGAGCTCGTCGGCCAGCAGCAGGTTGGTGAAGATCGGGCCCTGCTGGAAGCGGAAATGGCGATGGCCGGTGCCATGGTCTTCTTCCAGCAGTTCGGTGCCCAGGATGTCGCTGGGCATCAGGTCCGGGGTGAACTGCACGCGCCGGAACTGCAGTTCCAGTGCCTGCCCCAGCGAGCGCACCAGCAGGGTCTTGCCCAGCCCCGGCGCGCCTTCCAGCAGGCAGTGGCCACCGGCCAGCAGGCCGATCAGCAGCTGCTCGACCACAGTGTGCTGGCCGACCACGGCGTGGGCCAGGGCGCTGCGCAGCGCGTGCAGGCGCGGCAGCAGGGAATCGAGGTCGGGGGAGGTCATGGGCGTGGTCCGTTCAATTGTTCAATGCGTACATCACGATGTTGACGCCGAAGCGGGTGTTGTCTTCGGCCAGGAAACGCTTGTTGCGCCAGTCGTAGTCCCACTCGCAGCCGTAATCCTTGTTGCTGTAGAGCAGACCCAGCCGGCCTTCGACCTCGATGCCTTTCAGGTAGTCGTGCACCAGGTCATCGCCCCAGCCGTTGAGCTCGAAGCTGGTCGCGGGCGGGCCGTCGGGGAAGCGGAAGAAGCTGCGGTACAGCGCGTGGCTGTTGGGCAGTTTCTGCAGCGCCTTCGGCCCGAACAGGCGGCCCATCTGCGCTTCGAACGAGGTGGCGAACAGGCCGTCGATGTCGTGGTTGCAGTCGTCGACGAAAACAAAGCCGCCATTGCGCACGTAGCGCACGAAGTTCTGCCGTTCGGCGGCGTTGAACTCGACCAGGGTGTGCCCGGCCAGGTAGCAGAAAGGCGCTTCCAGCATGCGCGGGTCGGCCAACGCCACCACGCGTTCCTGCGGGTCCACCCGCAGGGAGGTGTAGTCGATCAGCGAGGTGATCAGGTTGGACGGCATGCGCGCGTCCACGTCCCAGTCGCCGGAGTCGTACTGCAGGCGGGTGAACCAGAAGTCGTAGCGCGAACTGCGCGGGCCTGCCTGTGCCCAGGCCGGCAACGCCGCCGTCGAAGCGGCAGCGGCCAACCAGCGCAGGCAGGCCCGGCGATCCATCAGACCGCGTCGGACAACGACGTAAAGGTGAAATCGCGCAGCTTCATCGGCGGAATCATCATCACGAAGCTGGACTCGTCACCGGCTACGCGCACCGGCTTGCCCAGCTCTTCGATGTTGTTGAGCATGATCACCGGCGATTCGTTGAAGCGGAAGTTCTTCACCGGGTGCTTGATCTGCCCGTTCTCGATGTAGAAGGTGCCATCGCGGGTCAGACCGGTCAGCAGCACGGTCTGCGGGTCGACCATGCGGATGTACCAGGTGCGGGTGACCAGGATGCCCTTCTGGGTGCCACGCACCAGCTCGGCGGTGTTCTTCTCGCCACCACTCATCAGCAGGTTGCCGGGCGTGGCCTTGGCGGTCTTGCCCTGCTTCTGCGCCCAGAAGCGCGAATAGTCGAGGTTGGCGATCTTGCCGTTCTCGATGATGGCGATGCGCTCGCGCGGCATGCCTTCGCCATCCCAGGGCAGCACCGGCGCATCCGGATGCCACGGGTCGGCATGCATGTTCACGCGCGGATCGTAGACCTGCTCGCCCAGCTTGTTGCCGCCGCCCTTCTTGGACAGGAAGCTGCGACCTTCGTCAGCCGAGCGCGCGCTGAAGAAATTCATCATGAAGCTGATCAGGCCCGCCGCTGCCGCCGGCTCCAGGATCACCGTGTACTTGCCGGGCTCCAGTGCCTTGGCTTCCTGCGACTCGGTCGCCTTGCGCATGGCGATGCGGATGTCCTGGTCGGCCTTGAAGTCGGCCGCATCCTTCAGGTTGCGACCCACCCAGCCCGAGCCACGGCCATCCTCGGTGCGCACGGTGCAGGTGTAGTCGAAGTTGGTGCTGCGCTGGTAGCCGAAGTTGCCGTTGCTGTTGGCCGTGGCGTAGAAACCCTGGCCGTCTTCGAGGAAGCCTGCAGCGATCAGCCCGTTGCCACGGCACGGCGCGATCGAATCGGCGGCGACCTTGGCGCGGAAGGCCGGGTCGATGGCGGCGGTGGATTCGCTGAAGGTCGGGCTGGGGCGGTACGTCTGCTTGCCGATGGCCGGCATGAACTCCGGGTTCTCCGGGGCCAGGCGGGCCAGGTCTTCGGCGCGACGCACCACGCGCTGCAGTGCGGCGTCGTCGAACTCGTTGATCGAGGCGGTACCCACGCGCTTGCCGAAGGCCACGGTGACGGCCAGTTCGGTGTTGTCGACGATGCCGCTGGTGGACACGTTGTTCAGGGCGAAACGGATGTTGCCGTTGATGGAACCGGCCAGTACGGCCGTGCACTCATCGGCCTTGGACAGGGCGATGACCTTGTCGAGGATGGCCTTGGCCTGGGCTTCGGTGAAGATACTCATGGTGTAAGGGCTCCTGACCGGTCAGCCGAGGCTGCGTGCGGTGTTGATGACGTTGATGCCGTTGAAGCGCGCGGTGGACGAACCGTGCGAGACCGCCGAGACCTGGCCGGGCTGGCCCTTGCCATCGAAGAACGAACCGCCCAGGCGGTAGTCGCGTTCATCGGCCACGGCGCTGCAGGCATTCCAGAATTCCGGCGTGCGGATCTGGTAGGCCACGTCTTCGAGCATGCGGGTGATCTTTCCGTTCTTGATCTCGTAGAACAGCTGGCCGCCGAACTGCGCGTTGTAGCGCTGCTGGTCGATCGAGAACGAACCATCCCCGATGATGTAGATGCCGTTCTCCACGTCCTTGATCATGTCCGACACGCTCAGCGGCGACTTGCCCGGCGCCATCGACACGTTGGCCATGCGCTGGAACTGCACGCTGGACCACGAGTCGGCATAGCAGCAGCCATCGGATTCGGTCTTGCCGAGGATGTGGGCCTGGTCGCGGATGGTCTGGTAGTCGACCAGCTTGCCGTTGCTGATCAGGTCCCAGCGCTTGCACTTCACGCCTTCATCGTCGTACGCCACGGCGCCGAGGCTGCCCGGTTGGGTCTTGTCGGCGAAGATGTTCACGTGCTCGCTGCCGTACTGGAAATGCTGCTCGCGCTTGTCCAGGGTGGCGAAGCTGGTGCCGGCGTAGTTGGCTTCGTAGCCGAGCACGCGGTCCAGTTCCAGCGGGTGGCCGATCGACTCGTGGATGGTCAGCCAGGTGTGCGACGGATCCAGGATCAGGTCGTACTTGCCGGGCTTCACCGACGGCGCCTTCAGCTTCTCCTGCGCCTGCTTGGCCGCCGCGATGGCATCTTCCTTCATGTCGTAGGACGAGCCGTAGTTGACCACGCCATTGGGCGTGAGCACCTTGCCGGCAGCTGCGCCATCGAGGTACTCGTAGCCCAGGCCCATCGGTGCGGACAGGCCTTCGCGGGTGCGGAACTTGCCGCTGGCCTTGTCGATGGCGGTGATCGTCATCGGTGCCCAGATGCGGTGCACGTCCTGGTCGATGTAGGAACCGTCGGTGGAGGCGAAGTACTTCTGCTCGTTCACCAGGAACAGCATCGAGTTGACGAAGCTGGCGCCGGCGCCCATCGCCGCGGCGTTGACGTCCAGCAGCAGGTCGACCTTCTCCTTGATCGGCACTTCCATCGCGTTCTTGCGGATCGGCGTCTTCCAGCTCACCTCGCCCACGCCTTTGACCGGCGCCAGTTGCACCTTGGCGGTCTGGATCCTGGCGTTGGCCTTGGCGATGGCCGTAG
>Ga0070668_100001588_pt1 | contig 16446 bp, 19 predicted proteins | sample KBSS43metaG_FD_64661 | JGI IMG/M metagenome (GOLD analysis project Ga0070668, IMG submission 64661) | Switchgrass rhizosphere microbial communities from Kellogg Biological Station, Michigan, USA - KBS S4-3 metaG | ecosystem: Host-associated > Plants > Roots > Rhizosphere > Soil ... | reverse complement strand
CCAGGGTGGCATGCAGTGGGTGGGCCGCGCGGAGCTGGTTGCGGCCGTGGCCAATGCGGGTGGGCTCGGCTTCATCACCACGCTGACGCAGCCGACGCCCGCCGACCTGGCCCGCGAGATCGCCAAGACGCGGGAGCTCACGGACAAGCCGTTCGGGGTGAACCTGACGATCCTGCCGTCGATCAACCCGCCGCCGTATGACGAGTACCGCCAGGTCATCGTCAATGAGGGCGTCAAGATCGTGGAGACGGCCGGCTCCAACCCGGCGCCGCACTTGCCGATGTTCCACGACAACGGCATCAAGGTGTTGCACAAGTGCACGTCGGTGCGGCATGGGGTGAAGGCGCAGAGCCTCGGTGTCGACGGCATCAGCATCGACGGCTTCGAGTGCGCGGGTCATCCCGGTGAGGACGACGTTCCTGGCCTGGTGCTGATCCCGGCGGCCGCCAAGCAGATCGAGATCCCGATGATCGCGTCGGGCGGCTTCGGTGACGCACGTGGCCTGGTGGCGGCGCTCGCGTTGGGGGCCGACGGCATCAACATGGGCACCCGGTTCATGTGCACCGTCGAGTCGTGCATCCATCAGAACGTCAAGGAAGCGATCGTCGCCGGCGACGAGCGTGGCACCGAGCTGATCTTCCGCAGCCTGCACAACACTGCGCGCGTCGCGAGCAACGTGGTGTCGCGCGAGGTGGTGGAGATCCTCAAGGGCGGCGGTCAGTTCGAGGACGTCAAGGACCTGGTGGCCGGTGTCCGTGGCCGCAAGGTGTTCGACGACGGCGACCTCGATGCGGGCATCTGGACCGTCGGCACCGTGATGGGGCTGATCGACGACATCCCCACCTGCGAGGAATTGATCTCGAGGATCGTGACCGAGGCGGAGGAGCTGATCACTGAGCGGCTCGGCGGCATGGTCACGACTCCAGAACGGGCAGAGTTGTCCGCGTAGCAGGCTTTGAATGCGCTCAGGGCTGTGAATCTCTGCGATTCACAGCCCTGAGCGCATTAGAAGAACGATGGTGCGGGCGCGCGGTGACTATTGGGTGACCGGGCAACCCGACGGTTGATGGCGCGTAAGCGCCGACGCGTCAGACCGCGGCGGCGAGGTCGGGGAACTGCTCCGAGGTGTCACCCTCGACGAGGAAGTCCCCGTGGTAGAGCGCCTCGAAGTCGACCTTGATGACATCTGCACTGGTGTCGTCGATCCACATGTACTGGACAGTAACTATCACTATTAAGAGTTCTTTGAGTCACGATTGAGGACACAGTGGCAATTCTTACCTGCGGGTAGGTTCCGGCTTACGCACCGCTGAGGTGAATCGGGTTGGTCCCGTTCAGCAAGACCCACGTGGCAACTGCCGCTGCGATGCCGACGATGAACAAGCCGAACGTGACGAGGCCGGGCCAGCGATCGCGCCCGAAAAGCTTCGCGTCAAGCGAGTAGGCGCCCGCACCCGTAAAGAGCAGGGCCGTTGCGGCGAACGCGACCAGGAACGGCACGTTGAACGGTTCCGACCAGAAGGCGCCGGCGGACACGTTGACCGCCCACGCGTCGATCATCGCGGCAAGCACCGCACACGCCGCGAGCGGTGTCAGCAAACCGAGTACGAGCAGCAGACCGCCGGCGATCTCGGTGGAGGTGACCATCAGCGCGGCGAACGTGTGCATGCGCCATCCACCGGATTCCATGAAGCCGACCGTCGTGTCGAAGTCGAGGGCCTTGATGAGGCCTGCCTGGATCATCGTCGCGCCGATGGCGAACCGCAGGAGCAGCAGGCCGAAGTCGGCGGGTGATGACCGCCGACGGGGCGCGTCGATGGTTGGCGAGTCGAAGGCTGGCGTGTCGAAGGTGGCCATGAGGCCCACCCTATTCGGCTGTGAAGATGCTCGGAGTGTTGTCCGAGGTGAACATTTGTGCCTCTGACGACGTTGATGTCGAGGGAAGGGCTGTTGACGATCCTGAGTTATCGCTGATAAGTTATCGCCGATATGGTATCGGGAGGGAGCTGACGTGTTGCATCGAATCGCCCTTATGGCGATCGCCGCTCCAAGGCGCATCCTCGCTGTCGCCGCAGTGGTCATGGTGGCCGCCGCGATATTCGGCATCCCGGTGGCCAAGAGCCTGTCGGCAGGGGGATTTCAGGATCCGACCTCAGAGTCGGCTCAGGCCACCAAGCTGCTCACCGACAAGTTCCACCAGGGCGACATGCAGATGCTCATCGTCCTCACTGCCCCCGACGGCGTCCGAGGCCAGGCCGCCAACGCCGTGGCCACCGAGATCATCGATCACCTCGAGAAGTCGCCGCACGTCGCCCAGGTCACGTCGGCCTGGACCGTTCCGCCCCAGGCCGCGGCCGAACTGATCAGCAAGGACGGCAAGTCGGGGTTGATCATCGCGGGCATCACCGGCGGTGAGAACGATGCCCAGAAGTACGCCAAGGCGCTGGCCGACGACGTCGTCCACGACCGCGACGGCGTCACCGTGCGGGCCGGCGGCGTGGCCATGGTCTACGCCCAGATCAACGCGCAGACGCAGCGCGACCTGCTGTTGATGGAGTCCATCGCGATCCCGCTCAGCTTCCTGGTGTTGGTGTGGGTGTTCGGCGGCCTGGTGGCGGCGGCCCTGCCGATGCTGGTCGGCGGGCTCGCGATCGTCGGGTCGATGTCGGTGTTGCGGCTCATCACGTTCAGCACCGACGTGTCGATCTTCGCGCTCAACCTGTCCACGGCGCTGGGCCTGGCGCTCGCCATCGACTACACCCTGCTGATCATCAGCCGCTACCGCGACGAGCTGGCCGAGGGCAAGCCGCGCGAGCAAGCGCTGATCCGCACCATGTCGACTGCCGGGCGCACCGTGTTGTTCTCGGCGACCACCGTCGCGCTGTCGATGGCCGCGATGCTGCTCTTCCCCATGTACTTCCTGAAGTCGTTCGCCTACGCGGGCATCGCCACCGTCGCATTCGGCGCCGCCGCGGCGGTGATCGTCACGCCTGCGGCCATCTGGCTGCTTGGCGACCGACTGGGCGCACTCGACGTCCGCAAGTTCATCCGGCGGGTGCTTCGTCGGCCGGAGCCGACGGTCAAGCCCGTCGAGCAGTTGTTCTGGTACCGCTCAACGAAGTTCGTGATGCGGCGGGCCGTACCGATCGGATTGGCCGTCATCGTGCTGTTGCTCGCACTGGGGGCTCCCTTCCTCGGGGTCAAGTGGGGCTTCCCGGACGAACGGGTGCTGCCCAAGACGGCGTCGGCACACGTGGTCGGCGACCAACTCCGCGACGACTTCGTCGACAACTCGTCCACCGCGGTGACCGTGGTGGTGCCCGACGCCGACCGTCTCGACGCCGCGGCCTACGAGCGCTACTCAACCGAGTTGTCCCGCGTCCCGGACGTGTCGGCGGTGTCCGGGCCCGCGGGCACGTACGTCGCGGGCGCACGCGTCGCGCCCCCGCCACCGAACGGCTACGTCGCAAGCGGAAGCGCATACTTCACGGTCGGCAGCAACGCAGCGCTGTTCTCCGACGCGTCGGAGTCGCAGCTCGACGCGCTGCATGCGGTCGCCGGGCCCGATGGCCGCACGGTCCAGATGGCAGGCATCGCGCAGATCAACCGGGACAGTGTCGAGGCCATCACCACGCGACTGCCATGGGTGCTCGGTCTCATCGCCGTGATCACGTTCGGACTGCTGTTCATGCTGTCCGGCAGTGTGGTGCTTCCGCTGAAAGCCGTTGTGCTGAACGTGTTGTCGCTGACGGCGGCGTTCGGCGCGCTGGTGTGGATCTTCCAGGACGGACATCTCAACGCGCTGGGCACTACCCCGACGGGGACGCTCGTCGCCAATATGCCGGTGCTGCTGTTCTGCATCGCGTTCGGGCTTTCGATGGACTACGAGGTGTTCCTCGTCGCCCGGATCAGGGAGTACTGGCTCGCGTTGCGTTCCGGCGCACCCGCACTGTCCGGCCGAGAGGCCAGGCAGTTGGCGCGGGCCCAGAACGACGAGGCGGTGGCGCTCGGACTGGCCCACACCGGCCGTGTCATCACCGCCGCCGCCATCGTCATGTCCATCACGTTCGCGGCGCTCATCGCCGCGCAGGTGTCGTTCATGCGGATGTTCGGCGTCGGGCTCACGTTGGCGGTGCTCGTCGACGTCACCCTGGTGCGGCTGATGCTGGTGCCCGCCTTCATGCACATGGTCGGCAGTTGGAACTGGTGGGCGCCCAAGCCACTGGCCCGCTTGCACCAGCGCATCGGCATCAGCGAGTCCGGCCCCGATCACGATCACGACACCGACCCGCCGAATTCCGACCGCTCCATGGTCTCCGTGACGGACACTCGATAGCGTGACGGTCCAGCCCCTGCGACGTCGGCGCGCCCCCCGTGGCTCGGGCGACCAGCTTCGCGACGAAATACTCGACGCCACAACGGATCTGCTGATGGAGACGGGCCACGCAAAGGCGGTCTCGATCCGCTCGGTGGCTCAGCGGGTCGGTGTCACGTCGCCGTCGATCTACCTCCACTTCGCCGACAAGGACGCGCTGCTGGATGCGGTGTGCGCCAGGTACTTCGAACGCCTCGACGAGGTGATGCAACAGGTCGCGGCCGATCAGCCGTCGACCATCGACCGGCTCCGCGCGCAGGGCCTGGCGTACGTGCGCTTCGCCATGCAGACACCCGAGCTGTACCGCATCGCCACGATGGGCGAGAGCCGGCCCGGCACCGACGTGAACGTTGCCCTGAACAGTTCGGCGTTCGTGCACATGTGCAACTCGGTGGAGTCGTTGATGGCGGAGGGAATCTATCCGCCCGGTGATGCCAGGACCGCCGCCCTCGAATTGTGGACCGTCGCGCACGGGGTTGCCTCGCTGTTGATTTCGCGGCCCGACCTGCCGTTCGGCGATGCCGAGGAGTTCGCCGACCGGGTGATGAGCGCGGTCTGCTGCGGGCACATCGCGTACGGCATGATGGGCCCTGACGTGTCACCACAGGATGCCGTTGCGCGGCTGAAGGGACTGGCCGATGGCTGAGACGATCGACAATCCGTTCTTCGCGAGGCTGTGGACGACGCTGTCCACCCATGAACCCGAGTCGATCCGACGGTTGCGGCGCGAGAACCTCGCCGGGCTGAGCGGACGCGTGCTGGAAGTGGGTGCGGGCACCGGCACCAACTTCGAGCTCTACCCCGACACGGTCACCGAGGTCGTGGCTGTCGAGCCGGAGCGCAGGCTCGCCGACGTCGCGGTCCGGACTGCGGCACGCGCGCCCGTGAAGGTCACCGTCACCACCGATACCATCGAGCACTACGCGCCAGGCGAGCAGTTCGACGCCGTCGTGTGCTCGTTGGTGCTGTGCTCCGTTGCTGATGCCGATGACGTGCTGCGGCAACTGTTTTCGCGCCTCCGCCCCGGTGGGGAACTGCGCTATCTCGAGCACGTGGCGAGTGTCGGGCTGCGGGCCAACTTGCAACGGTTCGTCGATGCCACCGTGTGGCCGCGGCTGTTCGGCAACTGCCATACCCATCGCCACACCGAGCAGTCCATCGCGGATGCCGGCTTCGACGTCGGCGAATCCCGGCACGAGTGGGTGGTCCCGGCGTGGATTCCGATGCCCGCCGCCGAAACCGCGATCGGACGAGCGGTCCGGCCCGCTTAGCCGAGTAGCGCCGGTAGCCGCTGCAGCAGCTCCGGCAGCGCCGTCGCCGCGTTCTCTCGCAACGAGATCGTCGCCCTGTCCGACAGCGGTGTCCGCTCCGGGTTGACCTCGATGACGGGCACGCCCTCGGCCAACGCCAGTTCGGGCAGGCTGGCCGCCGGGTAGACGATGGCCGACGTGCCGACGACGACCGCCACGTCGGCCGCAGCCACGGCCGCGAGCGAACGGTCCCAGGCTTCCGTCGGCAGCTGCTCACCGAACCACACCACGTCGGGTCGGATCAGCCCACCGCAAATGGGGCACGCTGGAGGCGGCACGGCCTCGACCGGCTCCGGCATCGCGGGTAGTTCCCTGTCATACGCGCATTGGCAACGGTCGCAACGAAAGTGGAAGAGGCTGCCGTGAAGGTGGTAGGCCTGCGTGCTGCCCGCGCGCTCGTGAAGGTCATCGACGTTCTGGGTGACGACGTGCACGTCGGCGTAGTCCTGCCAGGCGGCCACCGCGCGGTGCCCGGCGTTCGGCTGGACCGCCTTCATCATGTAGTGCCGCCACAGGTACCAAGCCCAGACCTTCTCGGGATGACGTCGCCAACCGTCCGCACTGGAGATCTCGTACGGGTCGACGTGGGCCCACAGGCCAGTCTCGACGTCCCGGAACGTCGGGACCCCGCTCTCGGCGGACATTCCCGCACCGCTGAGCACTGTTACTCGCACGTTCACCAAACTAGCGGGTTTTTGTGATACTGGGCACGTGGCCAATTTGGGGGATTGGGTGCGCATTGATTCTGAGGCTGCGAGGCCTCTGTTCGATCAGCTGCGGACCCAGATCATAGGGGGAATCAGGGATGGCCGGCTGTCGCCGGGCACCCGACTGCCAACGGTGCGCGAGCTCGCCGCCGAGTTGAACATGGCGGTGAACACGGTGGCGCGGGCCTACCGCGAGTTGGAGAGTGCCAGCGTCGTCGAAACACGCGGCCGCTTCGGCACTTTCGTGGCGCGGGCGGACCCTGCCGACGCCGCGATGGCGACCGCTGCGCACGCCTACGCGACGACGGCGAGGTCGCTGGGCGTCGCCAAGGACGACGCGTTGCGCTACATCGAGACGGCGTTCGGTTAGCCGAACTCCAGCAACGTGAAGGCCGGACGAATCGGGTCGAACACCGGGATGCGCTGCACGGCCCAGGCCACGAAGTTCAACACCCGGCCGCGGCCAGGGGGAAACGGGACGTCGCGGACCGCGCGGATGCCCGGCACCGTATTCACCAGGTTCGCGGCCTGCGCCGCCGACATGGTGAACGGCATCGGTGGAACGCGGTAGCCCGACGTCGTCCGCACCCCGCGCCTGATCAGGCCTGCGAACCAGGCCGGAGGCAGGTCGAACATCAGCTGGCCGCCGGGAAACCGACGCGCACACTCGGTGATCAGTCCCATCGCCTCTTCGGGTTGCAGGTACATCAGCAGGCCCTCGGCGGTGATGAAGACGCCGTTGGTGTGGTCGACGGCGTCCATCCAGCTGTAGTCCAACGCGGACTGCGCGCACACCGTCACCCGGTCCGACGGCGGCAGTAGCTTGTTCCTCAACTCGATCATCGGCGGCAGGTCGACGGTGAGCCAACGGAATTGGTCGCTGACCCCGGTGGCCTCGATCCGGTAGTAGCTGGTCTGCAGGCCTTCGGCGAGCGCGACGACCGTTGCGCTCGGGTGGGCGACGAGATATCGCCGGGTGGCCCCGTCGAAGGCCAACGCTCGCAGCGCCATGTCCTGGCGCCTGCTGAACCCGAACTTGGCGAAGTCGAACTCGATGGAGTCGACGAGCTCGATCGCCATCGGGTCGTCGATGATCGCGTCGGGCCGGCGTGCCTCGTTCGCGCGTACCTGCAGGGTCAACAACGCGGTCTCGGACACGCCGGTCAGGACGGCGTCGACCTTCTTGGGGGACGCCGGGGAGGCGCTCACCGCAACAGCTTTTCGACGGTGCGCAGGTTCCGCGTCGTCGTCGACGACTTGTACCGCTTCTTGCCCATGGTCTTGCCGATGGCGCTGTCGAGCGTGCTCATCTTGGGCACCTGCCAGTAGACGACGCCCTCGCCGCGGGCGATCTTCTCGTCGTCTCCAGGGGCCAACTCGGCGAGCTCGTCGAGCACCTCGGGGTCGGAGACGAAGGTGACGTAGGACTGAATCCCTTCGACCTCACGCTCGAACGGAAACCGTTCCGAGATCGCACGGACGGTCTCCACGTCGTAGGCCAGCACCCACGCGTCGTATCCGAAGCGGTCCCGCAGCGCGGTTTCGGCGGTCTTGCGCACCGCGGCCACCCCGGACCCGCTGGTCAGCAGCACGTTGCCGCTGGCCAGGATGGTCTTGACGTCGGTGAATCCCGCCTCGGTGAACGCCTTCGCGACGTCCGCCATCTTGAGGTTCACCCCGCCGACGTTGACGCCGCGCAACAGTGCGGCGTAGCGCGTCACCCGGACTCCAGCACAGTCATGGTGCCAATGGTAGGGATCGGACGTGCAAAGCCGGTGGGCCACGTCGCCGACGGTCGTACGCTCGGGGGATGACCCGTCACGTGTTCGACGACAAGCTGTTGGCCTTGATCAGCGGCAACTCGTTGGGGGTGCTGGCGACCATCAAACGCGACGGTCGGCCGCAGCTGTCGAATGTGTCGTACTACTTCGACCCGCGCAGCTTCGCCATCTCCGTGTCGATCACCGAGCCGCGGGCCAAGACCCGCAACCTGCGCCGCGACGGGCGGGCGTCGATCTACGTGAGATCCGACGACGGCTGGGCGTACGCGGTCGCGGAGGGTGACGCGGTCCTCACACCGCCCGCCACCGACCCCGGTGACGACACCGTGGAGGCGCTGATTGCGTTGTACCGCAACATCGCCGGTGAGCACCCCGACTGGGACGACTATCGCCAGGCGATGGTCCAGGACCGCCGCGTCGTGTTGACCATGCCCATCACCCACCTGTACGGGTTGCCTCCGGGCATCAGGTAAACCAGGCGACGCGTCCATCGCCGCGCGCTAGGCTTCCGTCATGGCCGATCAACCCGAGGACGAGACCAAGCGCAAGTTCCGTGAAGCGCTGGAGCGCAAGAAGGCCAACGCCGGCGGCGGCTCCGAACACAAGGACGGTGGACGCAAGCACGGTCCACACTCGACCGGTCCCGCCGAGAGCCACCGCGAGTTCCGCCGCAAGAGCGGCTAGTCGGCCCCTGGCCGTTGAGGTAGCGGTGGCTGCGACGAAGTGCGAGAGACCGTGTCGCTCAGTGCTATCTCAACGGTTCGCGGCGTGAGCGCGGCGTCGCTGGCCAGCAGGCGTGCACCGCCGAGCCCGACGAGCATCACCGCGACGCACCACCGGCCCTCGTCCTTCAGCCCCCACGCGCATGACGCCAGGGTGGCCGCACCCGCGATGCAGAGCAGTACACCGACGGCGGCGCTGCGCGTTCCGGGCCGCGCGACGTAGCCGCCATCCCACCGCGGCAGCGGATCGTTCTCCAGCCGGCGAAGCGCGACGAACGTCGCCGACATCAGCACGGCCATCAGCGCCACCTGGACCACGGCGAGCACGACGAAGTGCGGCTGACCCGGAAAGCGTGGGAAACCGAGCCCGTCGAACACCAGGTGCATGCCAAGCAGCAGCGGCATGTGCCACAGATAGAGCGTCATGGCGCCGGAGTTGCCGATGACGGCGAGTCGCCAGACGCGCGGGCGCCTGGCCCAGCGTCCGATGGCAGGCGCCGCGGCAATGGCCAACGCGCACAGCATGATTGCGTGTCCCGCGAGCAACAGTGACGGCGGTGTCATGTTCCGCAGTCCCTCCGCGTCGATGCCGACGAGGCTCAGCTGGTACGGCCCGAACCAGAACAGCGCGACGTTGACGCCGAACATCGCCGCCGCCAGGACCAGCGCGGCTCGCGAGGTGAGCAGCCCCCGCCGATAGGCCACCCCGAACATGCCAGGGATGAGCCATGCGACGAAGTTGACGTATGACAGCGCGGTCCAGCCGGGGTCGCTGACGCGGACGACGTCGACGACGGCGATGACGCCATAGGTGCCCGCCACGGCCACGGCCAGCCTCGGTGCGGTGGTGAGGTGGGCCAGCGCAGGGACCGCCGCGAGCACCAGCACGTACGCACCGAGGAACCACAGCAGCTGGATGCTGATCCCCGCGACGGGCTCGTACACGTGCTCGGGCAGCACGTGGCGCAGGCCGACGAGGGCCATGCCCCAGAACGCGAGGTAGTAGAACACCGGGCGGTACAGCCGGGTGCAGCGCTTCAGCAGCCACCCGCCCCAACTACCGCCGGGTTGATACGAACCGACCGACGCCGCCACCCCCGCGAAGAAGAACAGCGGCATGATCTGGAAGACCCACGTCAGTGCCTGGAACACCGGCGACGTGGTCAGCAGGTTGCCCCAGTGGAAGACGCCGTCGGTGATGATGCTGGTCGCCATGATGGTGTGGCCGGCGACGACGCCGACGAGCGCGGCGATGCGGATGACGTCGATGGCGCGGTCGCGGCTCGGCGGCGTGTTCGCTTCGATCTCGTCGGCGGTGGGGAAGGTGCGAGCTGTACCCAATGAACCCGTCATGCGCCGAATCTAAGCCCGGTCGGCCTAAGTAGAAGCACTCAATTCTCGTCGGCGGCCGGCCTCCTGCACCAGGATCGCGACCAGGCAGACGACGGCGAGCACGGCGATGGCGATCGCGAAACTGACGCCGGCAGTGCGCAATCCCCAGGCCTGCGCGGCGAGTCCCTCGCCGATGACGGGAAGCGAGATCGCCACGTAGGCGACGACGAAGTAGGTGGAGCTCACCTCGGCGCGACGGTCGGCAGGCGATCGTTCGGCGACGGCGGCCAGCCCCCGGCTGAAGCTGATGCCCTGCCCGATGCCCGCGACGACGGCGGCGATGATGAGTCCGGGCAACGACGAAAGGTGAAGGGCGACAGCCAGCATCACCATCCCGACGGCGAGGATGGCGCAGCCGATGGCCACCGCGCGGTCCGGCGACACCCGGCGAGCAGCGAGCTGAGCCACGGCCGAGGCGGCGAATATCGAACTCGCGATCGCGCCCGCCACCGCGTGGTTGGGGATGCCCATGACGCCGGCGACGAATGACGGTGCGACGGCGGTGAACAGCCCCATCACCGCGAACCCGGCGAACGCGGCCGTCGCCGCCGTCACGAACACTGGACGCAGCTCGGCGGGCACCGACAGCCGCTGAAACCCGATTTGCCCGCTGCGGGCCGACGTCTCGGGGGCGATCAACACCGCAAGCAGTGCCAGCACGACGAGCACGATGTGTACGACGAACGACAGCTGCAGCGGATGCGGGGCGTACTCCACCAACACCCCGGCCACCAGCGGTCCCAGCCCCAACCCGCCGACGTTGGCGATCGTGGCCATCACTGCCGCACGACCCTTGCGCTCCGGCGGCGCGGCCTCGACCACCGCGGCGGTGGCGGTTCCGGTGAAGATGCCCGCCGAGAAGCCCGACAACAGTCGGCCGACCAACAGCAGCGGGACGTCGTCGGCGACGAGGAAAACCGCCGCGCTGACCAACGCGAAGACGGCACCGGCCACCAGCACGGGTCTGCGACCCACTGCGTCGGACCACCGGCCGAAGGCGAGCAGCGCCGCCAGCACCCCGGCCGCATACGTCGCGAAGATCACCGTCGTGGTGAACACCGCGAAGTGCATGTGATCGGCGTATACGGCGTACATCGGGGTCGGCAACGTCGTGCCCACCATGATTGCCGCGAACGCGTATGTCAGCAGAGCCGATCCGTACGCCCGGATTCCGCTGGACTGGGTCACGCGTCGAGTATCGAGCACGTCACCTACCAACGTGGCATGGGCGCCGGGCCTTCCCGACGGCGTTCGGGGGTGGAAGTGTGCAACCGCCTGTGGGTGCCGCTCCCATCTCCCATCTAGATCTGCTATTGCTAATATTCGCAAGTACCAGTCAACGTCCACTTTCGGGTCTCGGCTCCGGATCGACACCAGCACCCGACTGCAGGAGGCCCGCCCGAATGAGCAACGACGCAGCACGCAATCGGCCCAGCGCTCTGCAGTACATCGGTTATTGCTATGGGCGAGTCCTGCCCGACTCGATGAAGGACTGGGTACGCACCGACATGGGTGGCAAGGGGGCGGCGCGCCGGACGGTGATCCGGTTCGCCATTCCGGCGCTCTTGGTGCTGGCTCCGTTCTGGCTGATCCCCACGACGCTGTACTTGCACGCGAGCATGACGGTGCCGATCTTCGTGCCGTATCTGTTGTTCACGCACGCGTTGAACAGGGTGTGGCGTCGGCACGTGCTGAGTAAGCACGGTTTGGATCCCGAGCTCGCCGACGAATACAAGCGTTCACGCGAAGCGCCCATCCATCGTGCCTACGTCGAACGCTATGGCCCGCGGTCGTAGCACTGTACGAACCACCTATGCGCGGCCGACGATTCCCACGACCTGGGCCGGGCGGATAAGTACGGCCGACAAGGACAATGGTGACGAAATGCCTGGCAAGACCGCGTCTGAATTCATCAGCACCGACTTCCTGACCGACCTCGCGGTTGTTCCCGCAGTGCGTCCCGATAGCGGTGTTCCATCGGTCGAGGGGTTGCCGTTGGGTTCGGCAATGCTGGTGGTGAAGCGGGGTCCCAACGCCGGATCGCGCATCCTGCTGGACCAGCCCATCACGTCGGCGGGCCGACATCCAGGCAATGACGTCGTCCTCGACGACATCACGGTGAGCCGCCAACACGCCGAATTCAGATGGGAGAACGACGAACTCCACGTTGTCGACGTGGGCAGCCTCAACGACACCTACGTCAACCGGCAGCCGGTGCAGGCGGCTGTGCTCGTTAGTGGCGACGAAGTCCAGATCGGCAAGTTTCGCCTGGTTGTCGTGACGGCCTAGGGCGGCGATGGGGACGACCCGCCGGCACCCCTCCCCGGCAGTATCTGATAGTTTCTTCAACTGTTCGAACATAGGAACGCTGAAGTCTTCAGGAGAGCCGTGGAATCGGAACCGCTGTACAAGCTGAAGGGTGAGTTCTTCAAGACGCTCGGTCATCCGGCACGGATCAGGGTCCTCGAGCTGCTGGCGGTGCGGGACCGCTCGGTCGGCGAGCTGTTGCCCGAGGTGGGGCTGGAGTCGTCGAACTTGTCGCATCAGTTGGGCGTGCTGCGCCGCGCAGGTGTGGTGCTCGCCCGCAAGGACGGAAACACGGTGATCTATTCGATTGCGTCTGCCGACATTGCGGAGTTGTTGACGGTGGCGCGGAAGGTGCTGACCACCGTGCTCAGCGACAGGGTCGCAGTGCTCGAGGACCTGCGCGCGGGCAACCGGTAGCGCCATGGGTTGGATCGGCAAGATCTTGCGCGTCGGCCGCGTCGTCGAACGCGCCGACCCGAGGCCAGAGCCGGCGATGGACCCGCCTGCGGGAGTGAGGGGTTCGTTGCAGATCCGGCATGTCGACGCGGGCTCCTGCAACGGCTGCGAAGTGGAAATCTCGGCCGTGTTCGGGCCGGTGTACGACGCGGAACGGTTCGGGGCGCGGCTGGTCGCGTCTCCCCGGCACGCTGATGGGCTGCTGGTGACCGGGGTGGTCACCCACAACATGGCCGACCCGCTGCGCAACACGGTCGCGGCCACTCCACAACCCCGCGTGGTGATCGCGTGCGGCGACTGCGCCCTGAACCGAGGAGTGTTCAGGGACGCGTACGGAGTGCTCGGCGCGGTGGGTGAGGTGGTGCCCGTCGACGTGGAAATCCCGGGCTGCCCACCCACGCCTACCGACATCATCGAGGCCCTGAGATCGGTGACCGGCAAATGACTGCCGCGCTCACAACGGCCCCAGCTACGGCACCGAACACGGTGCACGGCAATGGGTTTGGATCGGCTACGGCCGGGATCGTGACATCATGCCTGGGTGCCGCCGGGGTGTGGGTTGGTCTGCTCGCGATGTTCGCTACGGTGCGGCCGCTGCATATCGGCTGGCTGGTTCCGCTGTCCGGGGTGTATCTGGCCCTCGATCCGCTGGGCGGCTTCTTCCTCGCGTTGACCGGTGGGGTCGCGATTCCGGTGGGCTTGTACGCGATCGGTTATGCGCGCCGCGAGCAGCTCGGACGGATCCCGCTGGCGGTACTGCCGGTGTTCGTCGCGGCGATGCTACTGGTGCCGGCGGCGGGCTCGGTGACGACCTTCCTGGTGGCGTGGGAGTTGATGGCGCTTGCGTCGTTGATCCTGGTGCTGGCCGAGCACACCCGATCCGAGGTCCGCTCAGCGGGGCTGATGTATGCGGTGATGACCCAGCTCGGGTTCGTGGCCATCCTGATCGGCTTGATGGTGTTGTCGGCGGCCGGTGGGGCCGACCGGTTCGCGGCCCTGGGACCGGTACCCGACGGCGCGCGCATGGCCGTATTCGCTTTGACGGTCGCCGGGTTCGGGTCGAAGGCGGGGCTGGTGCCGTTGCACGCCTGGCTGCCGCGGGCCCACCCGGAGGCGCCCAGCCCGGTGTCGGCGCTGATGAGTGCGGCGATGGTCAACCTAGGCATCTACGGCATCGTCCGGTTCGACCTGCAGATCCTCGGGCCGGGGCCACGATGGTGGGGACTGGTGCTGCTGGTGATTGGTGGCGTGTCCGCGGTGTACGGGGTGTTGCAAGCCACGGTGGCCACGGATCTCAAACGGCTGCTTGCCTATTCGACGACCGAGAACATGGGCCTGATCACCATGGCGTTGGGGGCGGCTACGCTGTTCGCCGACGCCGGTGCACACGCCCCGGCGACCATCGCGATGGCTGCGGCGATGCTGCATCTGGTCGCGCACGCGGCGTTCAAGAGCCTGGGATTCTTGGCAGCTGGTTCGGTGCTGGCGGCGACCGGGCTGCGGGACCTGGACCGGCTCGGCGGGCTGGCCCGCAAGATGCCCGCGACGACGCTGCTGTTCGGTTTGGCCGCCCTCGGTGCGGCCGGGCTGCCGTTGGGTGCGGGTTTCGCCAGCGAGTGGCTGCTGATTCAGTCGCTGATTCACGCGGCGTCCACCCACGACACGCTGGTGGCGCTCACGGTGCCGCTGGCGGTCGGAGCGGTGGCCTTGACCACCGGCCTGGGGGTGGCGGCGATGGTCAAGGCGTTCGGTATCGGGTTCCTCGCCCGCCCCCGCTCCGTAGGGGCCGCCGACGCGCGGGAAGCCCCTGGCACCATGCTCGCCGGGATGACGATCGCTGCCGCCGGCTGCGTGATGCTGGCGGTGGCGCCCATGGTCGCGGGGCCCGTGTTGCAACGGGTGCTGGCCGGACTGCCAGCGGCGAACCTGGTCGGATTCAGCGACTTTGGCGCGGTGATACGGCTCCCCGGCTTGTCCGGATCGGTCTCGCCCGGACTGATCGCCGCGGGGTTGGCTGCCGCGGTCGTGTCTGCGGTGGTGCTCGCCCGGTGGCGTTCGCGCCAGCGACCGAAACCGGTCGCGCTGCCGCTGTGGGCGTGCGGTGCCGATGACCTGACACCGCGAATGCAATACACGGCAACGTCATTCGCCGAGCCACTGCAGCGGGTGTTCGACGACGTGCTGCGTCCCGACACCGATATCGAGGTCACCCACCTCGCCGAATCCCGATACATGGCCGAGGCGATCACCTATCGGGCCGAGATCGCCGACGCGGTCGAGCAGCGGACCTACCCCCCGGTGATCCGGGCGGTGACCGCGGCCGCCGGCCTGGTGCGGCGCGCCCACACGGGCAGCGTGCACCTCTACCTCGCCTATGGCGGGCTCGGCGTGCTGATCGTGCTGGTGGTGTCCAGGTGAATCTGATGTCCTACGTCGCGGGCGCCGCGCAGCTGATCGTCGTCGTCGCAGGCGCGCCTCTGGTGATCGGCCTGATGCGCCAGGTCCGGGCCGCGTTGGAGGGCCGCGCCGGCGGCGGAGTACTGCAGCCCTGGCGTGATCTACGCAAACAGCTTGGCAAACAACAGATCACCCCACATGGCACCACGATGGTGTTCACCACGGCGCCGGCGATCCTCGCCGGAACCACACTGCTCATCGCCGCGATCGTGCCGATCGTGGCCACCGGCTCACCGCTGGATCCGGTCGCCGACCTGTTCGCCGTCGTCGGCCTGCTCTTTCTCGGCACCGTCGCATTGACCCTGGCCGGCATCGACACCGGTACCTCGTTCGGCGGCATGGGCGCCAGCCGCGAGATCACCATCGCCGCCCTCGTCGAACCGACGATCCTGCTGGCGGTGTTCGCGCTGTCCATTCCCGCCGGATCGTCCAATCTCGGTGCGCTGGTGGCCAACACACTCGACCACCCGGGCCACGTCTTTTCGCTGACCGGTGTGCTCGCATTCGTCGCGCTGGTGGTCGTCATCATCGCGGAGACCGGGCGGCTGCCGGTCGACAACCCGGCCACCCACCTGGAGCTGACGATGGTGCACGAGGCGATGGTGCTCGAATACGCCGGCCCGCGGCTGGCGCTCGTCGAATGGGCATCGGGGATGCGGCTTGCGGTGCTGCTCGCGCTGCTGGCGAATCTGTTCTTGCCGTGGGGGATTGCCGGGGGCCACCCGAGTCCGCTCGACGTCGCGATCGGCGTCGTCGCCGTCGTCGCCAAGGTCGCCATGTTGGCCGCCGTGCTGGCCGCCGCGGAGGTGTTCATCGCCAAGCTGCGACTGTTCCGGGTGCCCGAACTACTCGCGGGGTCGTTTCTGCTTGCCCTGCTCGCCGTCACCGCCGCCAACTTCTTCACCGCGGGAGCGTGAGGGCGATGACCGACGCGAACTT
>Ga0070668_100001580_pt1 | contig 16473 bp, 13 predicted proteins | sample KBSS43metaG_FD_64661 | JGI IMG/M metagenome (GOLD analysis project Ga0070668, IMG submission 64661) | Switchgrass rhizosphere microbial communities from Kellogg Biological Station, Michigan, USA - KBS S4-3 metaG | ecosystem: Host-associated > Plants > Roots > Rhizosphere > Soil ... | reverse complement strand
TCGAGTTCGCGCGGGTCGTCGATGCCCCAGTACAGCGTCGCGCCCGCCTTGCGCACCGGCGCGTTGAGCTTCTGGATCTTGATGGCGGTCCGGTTGAAGAGGTCGCAGATCAGCTCGCCCGAGGGGAACTTCGCGGCCAGCCTGCGGACCAGTTCGGTGCCGGTCTCGGGTGTCAGGTACATCGTGAGGCCTTCGGCGACGATCAGCGTCGGCCGGTCCGAAGGCACCTGGTCGAGCCACTCGAAGTCGGTCACCGACGAGCCGATGTTCGTCCGGTTCGGCGCCTGGGCGTACAGCTTTTCGCGCAGCTCGACGACCTCGGGGTAGTCGATGTCGTACCAGTGGACGGTCGGCGCCGGGGCCAGGCGCTCGAACCGCGTGTCCATGCCGCAGCCCAGGTGCAGCACGATCGCGTCCGGGTGTTCGCGCAGGTACTCGGCGGCCCAGTCGTCGATCGGCTTCGCCCGCAGGACGACCGACACCGCCCGGTCGCGGGAGATGCCGATCTTGGTGAAGTCGTAGTCGATCTGGCGGACGGCGTCGTCCGCCGCCTTGTCGCCGAGGATCGGGTCGGCGCTGCGGTAGTCGAGCGCGCGGCCGTACAGCGTGGCCAGGTTGGTGGCTTTCTCTTCGGTGAAGTGGACCTTCTCCATCACGACCCCCAAAAGTTTCACAATGTTGTGAAAATTCTAGCGCGTTTCGGGGTGCGCGGCGAAGTCGTGGGCGTAGGTTTTGGCGTCGACCAGGTGCTTGAGGGTCAGCTCACGGGCCGCGCCCGGATCGGACCGGCGGATGGCGTCGAGGATGGCCCGGTGGTCGTCGACGGCCTTGCGGATCTGCCCGGGCAGCCGCAGCGCGGCCCGGCGCTCCTCGCCGACCAGGGCGAGGACCGACCGCAGCAGCCCGGCGACGTCGTCGTTGCCCGCGTTCTGCGCGATCACCCGGTGGAACTCGGCGTCGGTGGCGATGACGCGCAGCATGTCCCCGTCCTCGGCGGCTTGGGCCATCTCCGCGACGTTGTCCTCAAGTCGGCTCAGGACTTTGGGGGTCGCATGCCCCGCCAGCCGGCCGGCCAGCGTCGGCTCGACCGTCGCGCGCAGGTCGAACAGCTTCTCGACGAGCTGGTCGTGCTCGGTGAACCAGGTCCGCAGCGGCTGGTCCTGGTGTTCGCGGACGTAGGTGCCGGAGCCGGCGCGGATCTGCACGTAACCGATGGAGGCCAGGACGCGCAACGCCTGCCGCAGCGACCCCCGGCTGATGCCGAGTTCCTCGCACAGCACGCGTTCGGCGGGCAGCCTGCTCCCCGGCGCCAGCTCGCCGGAGTCGATCAGCGACCGCAGGCGGTCGACGGTCGCGCTCCAGACCTGCTCACTGTCCACGGGCTCATCCTCTCAGCTCACGGAACTGTCGGGGGTGGCTGCCATGATCGTGGACATGGAGATCTTGGCGGCGTGGGTGCGGGGCTGGGCGGTGTCGCGAGCGGCACCACCGCCGGTCGACGAGCCGGACGGCCACCGCGTCGACGTGGGGTTGCCCGGGCACCGGGTGCGTTATCTGCTGCGGACGCCGTCGACGGTGGCCCGGCGGGCCGCCACGGTCGCCGCACCGGGCACGTGGCTCAAGACGTGCGGCGCACGCGACGCCGTCCTGGCGGGTCTCACCCCGGCGTGGCAGGCGGGAGAGACGGAGTACCTGATGGCCTTCGACGGCGCACTTCCCGAGGCCGAGGTCCCGGCGCCGTACTCGGTGGCGGTGACCGGCGACGGGCCGGTGTGGGAGGTGGCCGTGTCTTCCGGCGGAGTCCCGGCGGCGCGCGGCTGGGTCGCGGTCGCCTCGGGCGTCGCGGTGTTCGACCGGATCGTCACCGAGCCGGACCACCGGCGCCGCGGGCTCGGCCGGGTGGTGATGCACCAGCTGGGCGTCGCGGCCGGGGCGCGGTCGAGCGTGCTGCTGGCCTCGGCGGCGGGCCGAGGCCTGTACGGCTCGCTCGGCTGGCGCGTGGTGTCCGACGTCGTCCCCGCCCACGTACCCGAAGGAGAACCGGCGTGACAGCGCAGTTCAAGGACCTCGCCCTGGACGCGAACGACCACCAGGCGCTGGCCGACTGGTGGTGCCGGGCCATCGGCTACGTCCGCCGCGACTCGCTCACCGGGGACGTGCGACCCGAGTCGTGGCCGGTCCCGATCGTCGATCCCGCGGAGAAGGGGCCGCTGATCTGGCTCAACCCGGTGCCCGAGAAGAAGACGATCAAGAACCGCATGCACCTGGACGTCTTCGGCGACCCGGCCGAGCTGGTGGCACTGGGAGCCACGCTGCTCCGCGAACGCGGTGGCGACATCGAGTGGGATCTGCTGGCGGATCCGGAGGGCAACGAGTTCTGCGTCTTCGCGCCGCGGTGACTGTCTGCCCAGACACATCTGCGTCGCGGGACCGGCTCACGATGCTTAGGCTCCGCACGTGAATGCTTCATGACGTGGTGGCACGCGGTGATCATCGTGGTCGCCGGGATCTGGGCGGGCACCATCAACGCCGTCGTCGGTTCGGGGACGCTCGTGACGTTCCCCGTGCTGGTCGCGCTGGGCTACCCGCCGGTGACGGCGACGACGTCCAACGCCATCGGCCTGGCGCCGGGCACCCTCAGCGGCGCCTGGGGTTACCGGCACGAGCTCAAGGGCTACTGGCGGCAGACCGCGCAGTTCGCCGTCGCGTCCTTCCTCGGGGCCGTCTGTGGCGCCATCCTGTTGCTGTCCCTACCGAAGGACGCCTTCGAAGCCGTCGTGCCCGTGCTCGTCGGGCTGGCCGTGGTCCTCGTGATCGTGCAGCCGAAGGTGTCGAGGTGGGTCGCGAAGCGCCGCGAAGAGAACGGCGAAGAGCACAAAGCCGGGCCGCTGCTGCTGTTCTTCATCTTCCTCATCGGCATCTACGGCGGGTACTTCACCGCCGCGCAGGGCGTGATGCTGATGGCCGTGATGGGGATGCTGCTGTCGGAGCCGCTGCAGAAGCTCAACGGCGTGAAGAACGTCCTCGCCGCCGTCGTGAACCTCGTCGCCGGGGTGATCTACGCGTTCGTCGCGCCGATCAGCTGGCCCGTCGTGCTGTGGCTGGCCGTCGGCTCCACCGCCGGCGGCTTCCTCGGCGCGAAGATCGGCCGGAAGCTGCCGCCGGCGGTGTTGCGCGGCGTGATCGTGGTGATCGGCGTCGCCGCCGTGATCCAGCTGGTGGTCAAGCAGTTCAGCGGGTGAAGTCCCGCGCCACGGCCAGGAAGAGGTCGTTCTCTTCGCGGGTCCCGATGGTCACGCGGACGCCGTCGCCGGCGAACGGGCGCACCACGAGCTTGCGGTCCAGCGCGTGCTCGGCGAACGGCACCGCCTGATCACCCAGCGGCAGCCAGACGAAGTTCGCCTGCGTCTCGGGTACCCGGTAGCCCGCTTCCAGCAGCGCGTCCCGCACCCGGCCGCGTTCGGCGACGATCTCCTTGCAGCGCTCCAAAAGTTCGTCCGCCGCGTCGAGCGACGCCATCGCGGCGACCTGGGCGAGCATGTTCACCGAGAAGGCGACGTACACCTGGCGAAGCGCGTCGGCGATCGCTTCCGGCGCGACCGCGTAACCCACGCGGAGGCCCGCGAGGCCGTACGCCTTCGAGAAAGTGCGAAGCACCATGACGTTCGAGCGCGTGCGGGTGTACTCGACGCCGTCGGGCACCTCGGCGTCCGTGACGAACTCCTTGTACGCCTCGTCCAGCACGACCAGCACGTGCTCGGGGACGGCGGCCATGAACCGCTCCAGCTCGGCGCGACGCACCGCCGTTCCGGTCGGGTTGTTGGGGTTGCAGACGAAGACCACGCGCGTCCGGTCGGTGATCGCGGCGAGCATCGCGTCGAGGTCCAGCTCCTGGCCCTCGGTGATCGGGACCTTCACCGGGACGGCGTTCGCGACCTGCGTGACGATCGGGTACGCCTCGAAGGAACGCCAGCCGAAGATGACCTCGTCGCCGGGCGCGCACACGGCCTGGATCGTCTGCTGGCACAGCGATACCGAGCCGCAGCCGATGGCGACCTGCGCCACCGGGACGTCCAGCTCGCGCGCCAGCCGCTCGCGCAGCACCTGCGAACCGGTGTCCGGGTAACGATTGATGCCGGCCGCGGCCTCGGCGATCGCCCGCGCGACGCTCGGCAGCGCGCCACCGGGCACCTCGTTGCTGGCCAGCTTGATCGCGCCTTCGATCGTCCGGCCGGGAACGTACTTCGGCAACGATTCGAGATCGGCACGCGGGGACACGGACGGCATCTTCGGCGCTCCTGAAGATTGAACGGGACAACCTCGTCACCGTATCTTTCCGCCCGCCGCCCCGCGACTGCCTTCAGGCGGTAGGTGGCCACGTGACCTGCGACACTGGGTTCCTTCCGTTCACCTCGAAGTGATTGAGTGACGCAATGACGTCGACCAGCACCCTGGACTACCAGCGCACCGACGGCCGCACCCTGCGCCTGACCTTCTCGGAGCCCGAAGGCGCGCTACGCGGCGGCTTGGTGGTGCTGCACGAGGCGGACGGCGTCACCGACGGCGTGAAACTGCTGCTCGCCAGTCTCGCCACGGAGGGCTGGCTGACCGTCACCCCGCACCTCGAGAACGAGCGCCTCACCCAGCAGGACCTGCTCGACGCGACGGACCTGACCCTTGCCTGGCTCGTCGAGCGCGGCGTCGAGGCCGACCTGCTCGGCGTGATGGGCTTCGACCTCGGCGGCACCGCGGCCCTCGTCGTGGCCTCGCACCGCAAGCTCGGCGCGGCCGTCAGCGTCGGCGGCCAGCAGGCCGTCGAACTGCCCGCGCTGGTCGAGATCGCCGGGCGGCTCACCAGCCCGTGGCTCGGCATGTACGGCGACGCCGGCGACGAGGCGGGCGGCGCCGACGTCGAGCGGCTGCGTGACGCGGCGGCGTCGGCGAAGGTCGCCACGAACGTCGTCCACTACCCGGGCGCGAACCACCGCTTCGACGCCGACCCCGGCGCGGCCGCGGAGGCCTGGCAGCGCACGCTCAACTGGTTCGACGCGCACCTCCGGTAGGTGTGGGCGGCCACCACCTCCCTGACGGGTTCCGTGTGGGTTTCGACCAGGTGACTTCCTGATCCGAAGGATTAGGCTCGGAGCGTGACGCACACCGCCGACGCCCCCGAAGTCCTCTGGCGCCCTGAGCCGGGCCACGTTGCCGACACCAAGATCGAAGCCTTCCGCCAGTGGCTGCGTGCCGAGCGCGGCGTCGAGGTGGACGACTACCGCTCGCTCTGGGAGTTCTCGGTCGAGCGCGGCCCGGACTTCTGGGCGGCGGTCGCGGACTTCCTCGGCGTCCGCTGGCACGACCAGCCGGGGACGGTGCTCTCGGGCGAGATGCCGGACGCCGTCTGGTTCGAGGGCGGCACGCTGAACTACGCCGAGCACGCGCTCACCCCCGGCGTCGCGGGCGCCGCGAAGGGCGACGACGAGACCGCGGTGATCTTCCACCGCGAAGACGGCTTCGCGAACCACCTGACCTACGGCGAGCTTCGCGCGCAGGTCGCCGCGGCCCGGGCGGCGTTCCTCGAACTGGGTGTCGGCAAGGGCGACCGCGTCGTCGCGCTGGCGCCGAACTGCCCGCAGACGCTGGTCGCGTTCCTCGCCGCGGCGAGCATCGGCGCGGTCTGGTCGTCGTGCTCGCCGGACTTCGGCGTCCGCGCGGTCGCGGACCGCTTCGTGCAGATCGAGCCGAAGCTGTTCTTCGCCGTCAACGCCTACGCGTACAACGGCCGCCAGTTCGACATCCGGACGACCGTCGCCGACCTGCGGCAGAAGCTGCCCTCGCTGGCCGCGACCGTGGTCGTCGAGTACGTCGGCGAGGGCCGGCTGGAGGGCACGCTCGACTGGGCCGAGCTGCTCGCGAAGCACGAGGGCGCGCCGCTGCTGTTCGAGCCGGTCGAGTTCGCGCACCCGCTGTGGGTGCTGTACTCGTCCGGCACCACGGGCCTGCCGAAGGGCATCGTGCACGGCCACGGCGGCATCACGCTGGAACACCTCAAGGCCCTCGCGCTGCAGACCGACCTCGGGCCCGGCGACCGGTTCTTCTGGTTCAGCACCACCGGCTGGATGATGTGGAACTTCCTCATCTCCGGCCTGCTGGTCGGGACGACGATCGTGCTCTACGACGGCAGCCCGGGGTACCCGGACCTGAACGCGCTCTGGCACCTGGCCGAGCAGCACCGCGTCACCTACTTCGGCACGTCGGCGCCGTACATCCAGAGCTGCCTCAAGGCGGGCATCAAGCCCGCCGAACGCTACGACCTGACGGGGCTGCGCGCGCTGGGTTCCACGGGCGCGCCGCTGAGCGTCGAGGGTTTCCGGTGGATCGTGAACGAGGTCGGGAAGAACGTGCAGATCTGCTCGGTCTCCGGCGGCACCGACCTGTGCGCGGCGTTCGTCGCGTCGGCGCCCGACGTGCCGGTCTGGCTGGGGGAGCTGTCCTGCCCGGCGCTGGGTGCCGCCGTCAACGCGTTCGACGAGGCCGGCACCGCCGTCGTCGAGCAGGTCGGCGAGCTGGTGATCACGAAGCCGATGCCGTCGATGCCGGTGTTCTTCTGGAACGACCCCGACGGCTCGCGCCTGCGCGAGGCGTACTTCGAGATGTACCCGGGACTGTGGCGCCACGGCGACTGGATCCGGATCACCGGCCGCGGCTCCGCCGTAATTTACGGCCGCAGCGACTCGACGCTCAACCGCGGCGGCGTCCGGATGGGCACGGCGGAGTTCTACCGGGTCGTCGAGGGCTACGACGAGATCGCGGACTCGCTGGTCGTGGACACCTCGGCCGCCGGGAACGAGGACGGCCGGCTGATCTGTTTCGTCGTGCTCGTGGACGGCGTCGAGCTCGAAGACGTCGAACCCGCGCTCAAGAAGGAGCTTCGTAGCGCGCTGTCACCGCGCCATGTACCCGATCGGTTCGTAGTGGTTTCCGAGATACCTCGTACCTTGAACGGTAAGAAGTGTGAGGTACCGGTGAAGAAGATCCTCGCCGGTGTGGCTCCTGACCGGGCCGTCAGCCGCGACGCGCTGGCCAACCCGGCGGCCTTGACGCCGTTCGTGGAGCTCGCCGGGGGGTAGATGGGGGAAGCATGATCATTCACAACGGGTTGCACAGGTGGTGACGGGGACCAGAGCGCAGACCACCTGGCGGGTGGCGGGAGCCACGTCCGTGGGGGTGATCACCTGGGTCACCCGGTTGGCCGGGCTGATGACGCTGGTATCGGTCCTGGTGCCTGCCGGGCGTCGCAGCTTGCGCGGGCGCCTGTCGGAGTGGCTGGAACTGCCGCAGGAGGCCACGGTGGCCGCGGCGACCGTGGCGCTGGTGATGGGCGTGCTGCTGGTGCTGCTCGCCGCCGGGCTGCGCCGTCGCAAGCGCCGCGCGTGGCAGCTCGCGGTCGGCGCGACGGTGCTGCTCACGGTGTCGCACCTCGGGCTGAAGCACGTCTTCGGCGCCGGCCTGGTGTCGGTGGTGCTGCTGGTGGGCCTGATCGTGAACCGGCGCTACTTCGTCGCGAAGCCGGACCCGGTGGTCGGGCACTGGCGCGCGGTGCGCGTCTTCGCACAGCTGGTGCTGGCCGGCTTCGTGATCAACCTCATCCTGCTCTCGGTGGCCTCCCACAAGGTGCTGGAACCGATGAGCTTCCCGCACCGGCTGGCCGAGTCCGCGCTGGCGCTGGTCGCCGCCAGCGGGCCGGCGGTGTTCCACGAGATGTGGCTGGAGGACCTGACGGCGGCGGTCGGCCTGCTGTTCGGCCTCGCCGCGGTGCTGGTGTCGGCGTACTTCCTGCTGCGCTCGGCCGAGCCGGCGCCCCGGCTGACCGACGAGGAGGTCGACCGCCTGCGCAAGCTGCTGGACGAACACGGCGACCGGGACTCGCTCGGCTACTTCGCGCTGCGGCGGGACAAGTTCGCGGTGTTCTCCCGGACCGGCAAGGCCGCGGTCACCTACCGCGTGATCGCCGGGGTGGCGCTGTGCTCGGCCGACCCGCTGGGCGACCACGAGGCGTGGCCGGGCGCGATCGAGGAGTACCTGGAGGTCTGCCGCACGGGCGGCTGGGTCCCGGCGGCGATGGGCGTCTCCGAGCTCGGCGCGACGGTCTGGGCCCGGTTCGGCCTGGAGGTCCTGGAGATCGGCGACGAGGCCGTCGTCGACGTCGACGGGTTCACCCTGGACGGCCGGGTGATGCGCGGCGTCCGCCAGGCCGCGGCCAGGACGAAGCGCGCGGGCTACAAGGTCCTGGTGCGGCGCGCGGAGGACCTGCGCGAGGGCGAACTGGACGAACTGGCGGCGCTGGCGGCCAACTGGCGCGACACGGACACCGAGCGCGGCTTCTCGATGGCACTGGGCCGCCTGGGCGACCGGGGCTCGGTGCTGGTGACGGCCGAGCAGGGCGGCCGCGTCCGCGGGGTGCTGCAGTTCGTGCCCTGGGGCACGACGGGCCTCTCGCTGGACGTCATGCGCCGCGACCGCACGGCCGACAACGGCGTCAACGAGCTGATGATCTCGGAACTCCTGCTGGCGGCCCGCCGCCACGGCGTCGAGCAGGTGTCCCTGAACTTCGCCGCGTTCCGCGCATTGATGGAACAGGGGCAGCGCATCGGTGCCGGTCCGGTCGCCCGTATGTCGGCGAAGGTGCTGCACTTCTTTTCGCGGTGGATCCAGATCGAGACGCTGTACCGGTTCAACGCGAAGTTCCAGCCCCGCTGGGTACCCCGCTACCTGGTGTACCCGGGCGTGCGCGAACTGCCCCGGGTCGGCATAGCGACATTCGAGGCGGAAGGCCTCGGCGGACGCTCTCCGCGCCTGCTCAGGCTGCTGCGCCGGGCGTGAGGGGGGTGCTGTCGGAGGGGGTCCGGGGGGTGTGTAACCTATCTGAGCAGTGGTCGTTGGGCCCAGGAGGCTTCGCCTAGTCTGGTCTATGGCGCCGCACTGCTAATGCGGTTGGGGGTAACCCCCCCTCCCGGGTTCAAATCCCGGAGCCTCCGCTGGTGCCCGGTTCGCCGGGTGCTAGGTTACAACTGAACACGCGCCCGTAGCTCAGCTGGATAGAGCATCTGACTACGGATCAGAAGGTCAGGGGTTCGAATCCCTTCGGGCGCACGTCTGGTTGAGACAGCAATACAAGGAGCCCCCTCTTTCGGGAGGGGGCTCCTTGCTGTCAGCCTGGTTTATCGCGTACAGGCGGAATCTTCAGCTGTAGTCACCGCCCTCGAGACGTCGTTCGGCTTCGGCGCGCACGGTGTCCTGGTCGAACTGCCCCGCGTCCCACAGTGCCGACCGGACCGTGCCGCGGGTGCGGTACGCCGCATGATCTTCACGTGCAGCGGCAGGCCTAGCCAGCGGCGCAGGGTGGCCCGGTCCGTCCACGCCGCCAGCGATCCCGCTCGCCGGTGGACGGGATCCGCCCACAGGTAGAGCCCCACCGCATCGGACCGGCGGCTGCTTTGCGTAGCTGGACTGGACCAGTCTGACCCTCGCACCGAGGACTGGTCTTGACCATTCGGCACTCTCCGTGGTGACGCTTCCCTAATTGGTCTGGACCATATACCGTTTCCTCAACGGCACCTGGCTCAAGGGAGAGCAATGTCCAGAAAGAGATGGCACCTCCTCGGTCTGTTCACCGCGGTCGGCGCGCTTGCGGTCGGCCTCGTCACCGTGCCGGCCAGCGCCGCCGGTGGCGTCGGCGCCGCCTTCAGCAAGGGCTCCGACTGGGGCACCGGTTACGAAGGCAAGTACACGATCACCAACGGCTCCGGCGCGACGCTGCCGACCTGGACGGTCGAGTTCGACCTCCCGTCCGGAGCGAAGATCTCGTCGCTGTGGGACGGCAGCTACACCGCGGCCGGCCAGCACGTCACCGTCAAGAACACCTGGAACGGCAACGTCGGCAACGGCGGTAGCGCCAACTTCGGCTTCAACGTCGCCTACTCCGGCACCTACGCCGCGCCTTCGAACTGCAAGCTGAACGGCGGCTCCTGCGACGCCGGCGGTGGCACCCCGACCACCACGCCGACGACCCCGACGCAGCCGACGACCACCCCGACCACCCCGACCACGCCCACCACCCCGACGACCACCACGCCGCCCCCGCCGGGCGGGCTGAAGAACGTCGGCTACTTCGTGCAGTGGGGCGTCTACGGCCGCAACTACCACGTCAAGAACATCGAAACCTCGGGTTCGGCGAGCAAGCTGACCCACATCAACTACGCGTTCGGCAACGTCAAGAACGGCCAGTGCACGGCGAACGACGACCCGTACGCCGACTACCAGAAGACCTACGACGCCGCGGGCAGCGTCGACGGCGTCGCCGACACCTGGGACCAGCCGGTGGCCGGTAACTTCAACCAGCTGCGGAAGCTGAAGAAGCTGCACCCCGGCCTCAAGGTGATCTGGTCGTTCGGCGGCTGGACCTACTCGGGCGGCTTCGGCCAGGCTTCGCAGAACGCCGCCGCGTTCGCGCAGTCCTGCTACAACCTGCTCAAGGACCCGCGCTGGGCGGACATCTGGGACGGCATCGACATCGACTGGGAGTACCCCAACGCGTGTGGCCTGTCCTGTGACACCAGCGGCGCCGCGGCCTACAAGAACCTGATGTCCGCGCTGCGGGCCAAGTTCGGTTCGTCGTTCCTGGTCACCTCGGCCATCTCCGCGGACGGCAGCAGCGGTGGCAAGCTCGACGTCGCCGACTACGCCGGCGCCGCGCCGTACGTCGACTGGTTCAACGTGATGACCTACGACTACTTCGGCGCCTGGGCCGCGCAGGGCCCGACCGCCCCGCACTCGCCGCTGACCAATTTCGCCGGCATCCCGACCGCGGGCTTCTACTCCGACGCCGCCATCCAGAAGCTCAAGAGCAAGGGCGTCCCGTCGAGCAAGCTGTTGCTGGGCATCGGTTTCTACGGCCGCGGCTGGACCGGCGTCTCGCAGAGCACCCCGGGCGGTACCGCGACCGGTCCGGCGCCGGGCACGTACGAGCAGGGCATCGAGGACTACAAGGTCCTCAAGAACAGCTGCCCGTCGACCGGCACCATCGCCGGCACCGCGTACGCCAAGTGCGGCAGCAACTGGTGGAGCTACGACACCCCGTCGACCATCGGCGGAAAGATGTCCTACGCCAAGCAGCAAGGTCTCGGCGGCGCCTTCTTCTGGGAGCTGACCGGTGACACCACGGGCGGCGAGCTCATCACCGCGATGAAGAACGGCTTGTCGTGAAGCGCCGGTGGTTGCCCGCACTCGGGCTGGCGGCCGCGGCCGCCACGATCGGCGCGGTCTTCGTGATCGCTCCGGCGAACGCGGCGGGCGGTGTCTCCGCGACCTTCACCAAGGGCACCGACTGGGGCACCGGGTACGAGGGCAAGTACACGATCGCCAACGGCTCGGGCTCGACGTTGCCGACCTGGACGGTGGAGTTCGACCTGCCGTCGGGCGCGAAGATCTCGTCGCTGTGGGACGGCAGCTACACCGCGGCCGGCCAGCACGTCACGGTGAAGAACACGTGGAACGGCAACGTCGGCAACGGCGGTAGCGCGAGCTTCGGGTTCAACGTCGCTTACTCGGGTTCGTACGTCGCGCCGTCGAACTGCAAGCTGAACGGCGGTTCGTGCTCGGCCGGGGGCACCACCCCGACCACCACGCCGACGACTCCGACGACGCCCACGACCCCGACCACGCCGCCACCGCCCGGCGGCCGGGGTGCGCCGTACCTGTACCTGGGCTGGGGCAACCCGCCGAGCCCGCAGACGGTGATGAACGCGACCGGGGTCAAGTGGTTCACCATGGCGTTCGTCAACGCCGCCGGTGGCTGCAGCCCGGCGTGGGACAGCAGCCGTCCGCTGCAGGGCAGCGCGGACGCGAACGCGATCGCGCAGATCAAGGCGGCGGGCGGCCAGGTGGTGCCGTCGTTCGGCGGCTGGAGCGGCAACAAGCTCGGGCCGAACTGTGCGACGCCGGACGCGCTGGCCGGCGCCTACCAGCAGGTGATCAACGCGTACGGCCTCAAGGCGATCGACATCGACATCGAGAACTCCGACGAGTTCGAGAACGCCACGGTGCAGGATCGCATCCTCGGCGCGTTGAAGATCGTGAAGCAGAACAACCCGGGTGTCCAGACCATCCTCACCTTCGGCACGGCGACGACCGGTCCCAACTACTGGGGCGGGCGGCTCATCGACCAGGCGAAGGCACTGAACGCCGGAGTGGACGTCTTCACGATCATGCCGTTCGACTTCGGCGGCGGCGCGGACATGTACGCGAGCACGGTGAGCGCGGCGAACGGCTTGCGCGACAAGCTGAAGTCGACGTTCGGCTGGAGCGACGCCACGGCGTACTCGCACCTGGGCATCTCGGGCATGAACGGCCTGTCCGACCAGCAGGAGCTGACGAGCGTGTCGACGTGGACCCAGATCACGAACTGGGCCAAGTCGAACAAGCTGGCCAGGCTGGCGTTCTGGTCGGTCAACCGCGACCGCGGCTGCCCCGGCGGTGGCGTGCAGTCCACGTGCAGCGGCATCGCGCAGAACGACTGGGATTTCACGAAGGTGACGGCGGGCTTCTGACGCTGTCGTGAGAAGGCCCCCTTGCCGGCTCCCCGGGCCGGCAAGGGGGCCTTTCGCGCTCAGAGCGTCTTGACGGCGTCCCCGATCGCCTCGTCGAGGATCGACAGGCCCAGCGACAGTTCCTCTTCGGACGCGGTCAGCGGCGGCGCGATCCGGAACACCCCGCCCATCCCGGGCAGCTGGACGATGTTCATGTGCAGCCCGAGCTCGAGGCAGCGCCGTGTGACGCGGGCGCCGAGCTCGTCGGAACTGCGCTTGGTTTCCCGGTCCACGACCAGTTCCAGCCCGGCCAGCAGGCCACGGCCGCGGATGTCGCCGACGACGTCGTGCCGCTCGGCGATCTGCTCGAGGCCCTTCCGGAGTGACGCGCCGAGGTCGCGCGCGCGTTCGTCGAGCCGGTCGCGGAGCAGCACGTCGAGGACCGTGTTGCCGACCGCCGCCGGGAGCGGGTCCGCGACGTGCGTGGTGAAGAACAGGAAGCCGCGCTCGTGCGCCTCCTGCTCGATCTCGGCGCTGGTCAGCACCGCGGCCAGCGGCAGCCCGGCGCCGAGCGTCTTCGACAGCGTCAGGATGTCGGGGACGACGCCGTCGCGCTCGAACGCGTACCAGTTGCCGGTGCGGCAGAGTCCCGTCTGAGCCTCGTCGAGGATCAGCAACATGCCGCGCTCGCGGCACTTTTCGGCCAGCGCGGCGAAGTAGCCGGGCGGCGGTTCGATGATGCCGCCGGAGCTGAGGATCGGCTCGACGAGGCACGCGGCCAGGCTCCCGACCGACTGCGCGTCGATCAGGTCGAAGGAGAAGTCGAGCTGGCGCCGCCAATCCAACCCGCCGTCGGCGTCGGTGAAGTCCGGGCGGTAGGCGTTGGGCGCCGGGATGGCGAAGTTGCCGGGCGCGGCCGGCCCGTACCCGCGACGGCCGGCGCTGTAGGTCGCGCTCGCCGCGGCCTGCGTCATGCCGTGCCACGACCGGGCGAACGAGACGATTTCGTGCTTGCCGGTGACGAGTTTCGCCATCCGGAGGGCGGCCTCGTTCGACTCGGCGCCGGTGGTCAGCAGCAACGCCTTCTCCAGCGGCGCCGGGAGCGTCTCGGCGAGGCGCCGCGCGAGGTCGACGACGGGACGGCTCAGCATGCCGCTGAACAGGTGGTCGAGCTTCGCGACCTGACGCCGGACGGTGGCGACGATCTCCGGGTGCGCGTGCCCGAGGATCGCGCTCATCTGGCCGGAGGTGAAGTCGAGGATCCGCCGGCCGTCCTCGGTGAAGACGAAGCTGCCTTCGGCGCGGTCGATGATCTCGTGGGTGAACGCGCCGGCACCGGCGTAGCGCACGAGGTGCCGGTCGACGTCGGACCAGAAGGAATCAGCCATGCATCGACGGTAAGGCCGCGCCGAGCGACACGTCCATCTCACAATTCCGGCTTCCTTGTTCGGTTTTTCCGGACAAGAATGACGGGATGCTGAACCCGTGGCGCCTGCGGCTGCTGAGCCGGCTCGACACGCTGGGCACGGTCCGCGCGGTGGCGCAGGACGCCAACCTGAGCGCGTCGAGCGTGTCGCAGCAGCTGGCCGTGCTCGAAGCGGAAACCCGCACCCAGCTGCTGGAACGCACCGGCCGCCGGGTCCGGCTGACGCCGGCCGGGCTGATGCTGGCGCGCCGGGCCCGGGCGATCCTCGACCACATGGACACGGTCGAAGCGGAACTGCGCAGCCTCAGCGACGAGCCGGTCGGCCTGGTGCGGCTCGGCGCGTTCCAGAGCGCGATCCACACCCTGGCGGTGCCGGCGACCACCCGCCTCACGGCGGCGTACCCGCACCTGGACGTCGAACTGCTGGAGCTGGAGCCCCACGAGAGCATCCCGGCCCTGCGCGGCGGCGACGCCGACGTCATCATCACGACGACCGATTTCGTCGAGCTCCCGCTGGGCCCCGACCTCGACATCGTCCCGCTGGCCACGGACCCGATCGTGCTGGTTTCCTCCGGTGACGCCCCCCGAGGCCCGGCTGTCCTGGCGGCCTACGCGGACGAGCCGTGGGCGCTGGACGTGCCGCAGTCGTACATGGCGAACCTGACGCTGCGCCTGTGCCGCGAGTCGGGGTTCGAGCCGCGGGTGGTGTGCCGGTTCAGCAACTACCTGATGACGCTGCAGCACGTCGAGGCCGGGTTGTCGATAGCACTGCTGCCGGGCCTGGCGGTGGACCGCCGCTACCGCGTGGCGACGCGCGAGCTGGCGACCCCGGTGACGCGCACGATCGCGGCGGTGGTGCGCCGGGGAACGCAGGCGCGCGCGGGGGTGAACGTGGTCCTCGACGCCTTGCGGCAGCCACCGGACCTCCCGGCCCTCACGGAATGGCCGGAGAGTCCTGAGTAGACGGTCAGACTTCGGTCTTCTCCTTGACCGGCAACCGCGGACTGGTGCCCCACGCGAGTTCGGTGACGGCGCGAACGGCCTCCGGCACGGCGGCTTCGACCTCCGGCGACAGCCCGATGCCACCGCCGACGTGGGCCGGTTCGCAGCAGATGAGCAGTACCCGGCCGGCGTCGCCGCCGAGCAGTCGCAGGAGGCGGAACACCGCGTCGCGTGGCATGCCGTGCGCGTCGATCACCGGCGCCACGGCCAGGTCCTCGGTGTCGGCCTCGACGAGCGTGAGCGTGCCGGGTGGCCTGCCGTGCGGGGTCGCGTCCAGCAGGATCGTCGTGTCGTAGCCGCCCAGGAGGTCGTAGGCGATGTGCGTGCCCGCGATGCCGTAGTCCGCGATCTGCACCCACGGTGGCAGTTCGGCCTGCTCCAGTTCTTGGATGACTTCGACGCCGAAGCCGTCATCGCCGAGGAAGATGTTGCCGATACCCGCGACCAGGACTCGTGGCCTCATTGCGCGACCTCCAAGGGTGCGCTCCCAGGCTAGAACTGTGAAGTGGATCACACAATAGCTCAGTGGCATCCCGCAGGACGATCAGTGCTGGTGCTCGCGGTCCTCCTGGACGTGCTCCGCCCGCGCGAGCCACAGTTCGGCCTCGTGGGCGGCCCCTCGGGACCGCAGCATGCGCGCCAGGCTGAGCATGCCCTGGACGTCGCCGGTCTCGGCGGCGCGGCGGAACCACTGTTCGGCCATGGCGAGATCGTCCCGGTGCTCGGCGAGGTGACCGAGGTTGGTGAGCGCGGGGACGCTGCCGTGCTCGGCGGCCTTGCGGTACCAGGCGGCGGCTTCGCCCTCGTCGCCGCGGTTGCGGGCCAGCACGCCGAGGTTGGTCATCGCCGCGGGGTCGCCGCGCTCGGCGGCGTCGAGGTACCAGTTCTCGGCCTCTTCGAGGTCGCCGCGGCGGTGCAGCATCAGCCCGAGCCGGGTGATCGCCTCGACGTGGCCGCCGTTCGCGCCCTGGCGGTACCACGCCTCGGCGTCACCCGGCCTGCCGAGCCGTTCGGCCTGCTTGCCGAGGCGGCAGGTGGCGGCGAGGTCGCCGGCCTGCACCGCGGAGCGCCACCAGCGGGCGGCTTCCGCGGCCTGGCCGCGATTGCGGAGCACGACGCCCAGGTCGATCATCGCGCCGGTGAGGCCGGCGTCGGCGGCCTGCCGCAGCCACGGCTCGGCCTCCTCGCCCTGCCCCCGTTCCAGGAGCAGGCGCCCGAGCGCGGCGATCGAGGGCAGATCGCCGGTGCGGGCCGCCTCGGCGTACCAGTGCTCGGCTTCGTCGCGCTTGCCGCGCCGCTCGTAGGACTTCGCCAGGTTCAGCATCCCGTGCGGCTCGCCGGCCAGCGCCGCCTCGTGGTACCAGCGCTCGGCCTCGTCTTCCGCGCCGCGCTCGGCGAGCAGGTGCGCCAGCGCCGTCATCGACGTCCGGTCGCCGCCCATGGCCGCCTTGCGGAACCACG
>Ga0070668_100001578_pt1 | contig 16487 bp, 16 predicted proteins | sample KBSS43metaG_FD_64661 | JGI IMG/M metagenome (GOLD analysis project Ga0070668, IMG submission 64661) | Switchgrass rhizosphere microbial communities from Kellogg Biological Station, Michigan, USA - KBS S4-3 metaG | ecosystem: Host-associated > Plants > Roots > Rhizosphere > Soil ... | reverse complement strand
TGCCGTTGCCGTTGTTGCCGTTGCCGTTGTTCTGCCCGCCGTTGTTCTGCCCGCCGTTGTTCTGCCCGCCGTTGTTCTGCTGGCCGTTGTTCTGCTGGCCGTTGTTCTGCTGGCCGTTGTTCTGCCCGCCGTTGTTGCCCTGCTGGCCGTTGAGTGTGCAGCCGGCGAGCCGTTCGAGGCCTTGCGGGCGGGCGGCGTTTCGCCCGATCGCGATGCCGATCCGGTCGAGCACTGCCGCACGCTTCGCCTTCAGCGGCCCGAGGATGGCGTTGTCCACGAAGTTCGCACCACCTTGACCGCGCGTGGTGACCAGCCGCTGGTTGGCCTCGGAGATCTGCCGGTCGAGGTCGGCGAGGTTGCGGTTCACCTCGTCGATCGCCTGCCGGGGCACGCCCGGCAGCTTGTCGCGGATGCTGGGGCATCGCACGGTCGGGGTGGCCACCGATCCGGCCTTGGTGCTGGCCTGGGTGCCGGCCGTGTGGCTGCTGTGCAGGTTGGCGTGGATCCCGTCATAGCTGACGTCACAGTCGGCCATGGAGACCATGCGCGCCGGCCAGCGGCCCCCGTTGGCGCGGATCATGTCGCGCATCGTGGCCAGGGCGTCCGCCCGGCGGGTCCGCAGCTCCTGCAGGACGCGGTCGTTCAGCTTGCGGTTCACCCCGCGGGCGGCCAGCACTCGCCGGCCCGCGGCCATCTCGAGGTTGTCCAGTTCGGCCAGTTCGCGGTCCACCGCGGCCTTGGCAGCGGCCGGGACGGCCGGGAGCCGGTCGCGTACCGGCGGGCACACCACCGTGCCCGACGTGGCGGCCAACGCCTGCTGAACCTGGTCGTTCCCGGCGCGCACCGACCGGTCGATCCGGACGACCGGCCAGAAGTACGACGACTTGTCACCGTTGCGGCACGTCGTGCCCGACGCGTCCAGGTCGGCGTCGGAGGAGTTCGCGGTGATGGCCAGGTTCCCGACGAAATCGTGGACGTGTTCGGCGCCGTTCTTGATACCCGGTTGGGCCACCGGGTTGTCCGGGCTGAACTTGCCGTTGCCGTTCGTCCCGCAGTCCACCGTGAACCGGCCCCGGGACGCGTTCTGGCCAGGCCGCGGCTCGGTCACGTTCGGCCGTACCTGCTGGATCGGCACGAACTGGTTGAGGCTGGTGGCCGCGTCAGCGGTGCCCTTACCGCCGCTGGAGACGAAGGTGACGGTGAGAACGCCCGCAGCGGCCAACGCCGCCACCGCCGCGGTCACCCGCACCGCCTTCGAACTGCCGAACCCAGGCCGCTTGTATCGGGATCTCACTTGTTTCCTCCTCGATGCGCGGTGACGAATCGGCCGCCACGGCGACTGGCAAGCGGGGGTACGGCGTAGCGGTCCACCCGGATGGGAGCATCACCGGCACGTCATTGTTTGGTAAGAACCTGCAACGCCTGGTGATCCGGCTGGCCACCTAGCGTGATTCCGCTGGGCGGGGAGACCGGGACGCGGTGCGGCTACGCCGCGGGCAGGCGTACCTCGAACCGGCATCCGCCGTCGGTGTTGCGTACGCCTACCTGGCCGCCGTGGGCCTCGACCAGGCCGCGGACGATGGCCAGGCCGAGGCCACCGCCGGCGCCGGTCGGGGACGCGTCGGGGGTGCGGGCGCGCTGGCCGCGGAAGGCGACGTCGAAGACCCGGTCGAGATCGCCGTCGGGGATGCCGCCACAGGTGTCGGACACGGCCAGCCACACGGCGCCCCGCTCCAGCCCGGCACGGATGCGGACCGTGCCGTCCGGCGGCGTGTACCGCACCGAGTTGATCAACAGGTTGGCGACGATCCGGGCCAGTTCCCGTTCGCCGGCCCGCACCAGCGGCCAGCCGGAGTCCGCCGCCACGAGCCTGATGCCGCGGGCGGCCGCGAGCGGTGCGACGCCGGCAAGCGCGTCCGAAACCACCTCGCGCAGCGGCACCGTGGTGGGTCTCAGCCGCAGCGCCCCGGCGTTGATCCGGGACAGTTCGAACAGGTCGTCGACCAACAGGGTCATCCGGTCGGTCTCGACCCGCATCCGGCGGTGATACTCATGCAGCGAGCGCGGATCGTGGATGACCCCGTCCTCGAGCGCCTCGGCCATCGCACGCAGGCCCGCGAGCGGGGTCCGCAGGTCGTGCGAAACCCAGGCGACGAGCTCCCGCCGGCTCGCCTCCAACTGGCGCTCCCGGTCCCGGGCCGCCGCGGCCCAGATCGCCGAGGCGGCCAGCCGGCGCCCGAAGGTGCCGCCCACACCGAGACTGACCACCGCGGACGCGGCCACGGTGACGAGCACGACGCCCAGGTCGTGGGCGGACAGGAACATGGCGTGGGCGACCGTGGCGACGCCGGCCACCACGGCGATGACGGTGACCGCCAGCAGCACCAGGATGTGCACGAGGATCGACCGGCGCCGCAGCAGCCGCAGTGCGCCTGCGCCGGCGGTTCCGATCACGGCGCCGGCCACGAGCGAGTACGCACCGATGAGCAGCAGGTCGGTCATGGCTGGGCCGGCTGGTGGGACTCGTAGCGGTATCCGACACCCCAGACGGTGACGATGCGGCGAGGTTCGGCCGGGTTGCGTTCCACCTTCTCCCGGATCCGCCGCACGTGCACGGTCACGGTGGACTCCTCGCCGTGCCGCCAGCCCCACACTTTCTCCATGAGCTGCTTGCGGGACCAGGCCTGGCCGGGATGGCGGATGAGGAAGGCCAGTAGGTCGAACTCGCGAACGGTCAGCGCGATCGGCGAGCCGTCGAGGCTGGCCACGCGACGGGCCGCATCAACGGTCAGGTCCCCGTCGCCGAGCACGGCCGCGGCCACCTCGGCGGGCGGGACCGCGCGGCGCAGCACCGACTGGACCCGCAGCATGAGCTCGCGCGGCGAGAACGGCTTGGCCACGTAGTCGTCGGCGCCTACCTCGAGCCCCCCGATACGGTTGGCCTCGTCACCGAGCGCGGTCAGCATGATGATCGGCAACGTCGGCAACTCCCGCCGCAGCCGCCGGCATACTTCGATCCCGTTGAGGCCGGGCATCATGAGGTCGAGCACGACCAGGTCGGGCGGGTCGGCACGGACGGCCGCGAGGCCCGCGAGCCCGTCGGTGGCCAACCGCACCCGGTAACCGGCTTGATGCAGATAACGCCGGATGACGTCACTGACCGTGGGGTCGTCGTCGACAACCAGCACCCGCTGTCCTGCGCCGGTCACGCCGGCCGGTCCCGGTCGGCCTCGCCGGCGACGGCACGGGACGCGACACGGCGGTACAGCACAGCAACGAAGGCGCCGCCCACCACAGCGATGAGCAGCAGGGCGAGGTTCTTCGCGTAGGGCAGCGGTTGGATCGAGGGGTTGCCCGCGGTGCGGCCGACGCCCAGCACCAGCGGCAACGACACGACGACGACCACCGCGACGAGCAACGCGGCGATCTGGATCGCCGGCCGGTGGCGGCGTGCCACCACGCGGGTGAGCACGGCTCCGAACGCCATGGCCAGGGGCAGCCAGACCAGGTCATGGGTGATCAGGGCCACGGCGAGGAACACCAGCAGACCGCCGGGTTCGACGTCGGGATCGCTCAGCGCGCCTGCGGCGGCGTACGCCATCATCAGGGCACCGCAGATGCCCAGCACGACACGAATACGGGTCACGGCTGCTCCTGCACGGCGAGGTGGCTCACCCACTTGGTCTGTAGTACGCCCGGGCGCGCCGGGGCGATCAATCGAGCCGGATATCCGTGGTCGGGGTGCAGTGTCTGGCCGTTGAGCCGCAGGGCGATCAGGGTGAGCGGGTCTCGGGTGTGCGTCGGCGGGACCGTCGAGGTGCGGTATCGGCCGCGTCGTTCCAGCGATTCGACCAGGACCTCGGCGTTCTCCGGGTCGGCACCGACCCGAGCGACGAGGTCCCGCAGCCGCACGCCGGTCCAAGTGGCCGTCGCGCTCCAGCCCTCGACGCAGGCGATCGGCAACTCGACGGTGTGCTGCGGCATGGCGTTCAGCGCGCCAAGATCGAGTTCCATGGCCCCTGCGGGGCCGGTGACCACCAACCGGTACGCCGCGTCGACCTCAGCACCGATTCCCGCGGCGGCCGCGGTCTTGTTGACCGGTAGGCGTTGCGGGCCGATGTCGGGCCGGCGAGGGGCGAGCAACGCGATCGAGGCCAGCGGCCGCACCGTCTGCCCGACCGTGGCCAGAGTGATCAGGCCGGCCGCCGCAGCGGTCCCGGCGAGCAGCCCGCGCCGGCTCAGCCCTGGTGCCGCGGGCGTAGGTTCGCGTGGCGTGCGGGCCAGCGCCGATCGTACGGTCGGCAACTGCACGGCGATGTGCACCAGCAGAGCGCCGGCCGCGAGCCACGCGCCCCAATAGTGGCCGGCGGTGAAGAAGAACGGCATCAGCGCGTACCAGCGCATGACGTTGAGCAGGCCGCCGAACACCTGGAACAGCGCCGCCGCCACCAGCACCGCCACGCTTGCCCGTTCGAGCGCGTGGACGACGGTGCGAAATGGGGGCCAGGTGAACAGGCGTGGGTAGACCGACCACAGCTTGACGCCGAGCAGCGGCAGGCAGGCCAGCCCGGTCGCGACGTGGACGCCTTGGGTGACCTGGTACAGCCACACGGGCCGCGACGGCCACCAGAACCAGGCCGGCGGATGCTGGACGAGGTGGCTGAGCAGGCCGGTGCCGAAGCAGATCCCGAAGGCTGCCCCGAGGGCCAGCCCGAGCCAGGTGGTCAGCCGGGCGGAGCGCAGCTCGGACGGGAAGGCGCCGTCGCGCAGCGGACCGCGCCGCAGCGTCGCGGGCGGTGCCGGGAGCGGGATGGTCAGCCAGCGGGTGAGGCGCTTGAGCGCGGGGCCAGGGTGGCGAACCATCGGCCGTTCTCCGTTCGGGTGTCGAGGACACGCATCGCCGTGGCGGCCGCGAGCGCGGCGATCTCGTCGAGCGGTACGGCGGCCCACCGCACCGTGCCGTGCTCGCTGGTCCGCCCGTGGTGCACAGTGACCGGGCCGGCCCAGCTCGGGGTTCCGGGCGGCGCCACTTCGACGTGCAGTTGGCCGTGCGGAGCGAGCAATTGCCGGCAGCGGCGCAGCAATTGGTGGGGGTCGCCGCCGATGCCGATGTTGCCGTCGGCGAGCAGCAGGTGATGCCAGCGGCCGGTGCCGGGCAGTGGATCGAAGACGTCGCGCAGCAGGGCGGTGGCCCCACGCTGCCGGGTGTGCCGCACGGCGGTCGCACTGATGTCGATACCGAGGGCGGGTTGACCGGCCCGGACCAGCGCCGCGACCAGCCGGCCGGGGCCGCAGCCGACGTCGAGGGTGGGGCCGGTGCACCGGTCGAGCAGACTTCGGTCACCCGGCAGGTGGTCACGGAACCACGCGGCGGCGTTGAAATGATGGGTGCCGCCGTTGGGGTGGTGCACGGTGAAGCCGGCCGGCCGGCCCGCCGCGGCCCGGACGAATAAGGCGTCGAAGATGGCGGATCCATTCCTCATCGGGTCCGGCCTCCTTGATCGTGATGGCCGACCAGTTCGCCGGACTGGCTCAGCCTGGGGTGCTGGGTCACCTCCGGCACGTCGACGGCGACCGTCCTGGCGAACCGCCGGCCCGGTGGGCAGGCGGCGGCCACGGCGTGCGCGTCGGCGGCGGTGTCCACGTCCCGCAGCCGCGGCAACATCGCCACCCGCAGCCCACGGCGGCGTAGCGCGGCCAGCGTTTCCGCGCCGGTGCTCGCGGTGGACGTCGCGATGTCCGCCAGCACGGTGGCGTGCGCGGGTTCGCGCAGGCCGAGCGCCCACCAGCCGCCGTCGTCGGCGAGCCCGAGCACCGCGTCGGGTCCGCCGGGACTGTTCAATCGTCGTAGCGCGTCGTCGAGGTGATCGCGGGTCAGCTGCGGTGTGTCCATGCCGACGAGCAGCGTCGCGGTGCCCGCGGCGCGGGTGTCGGTGAACGCGTTGACGAGCCGGTGCGCGAGCGGGCCGCCACGCTGGGCCAGCGCCCGCCACCGCGGTACGGGCGGATAGTGACCGTCGACGACGAGGACCCGGTCGCCGGCCGACGCCGCGGTGACGGTGTCGAGGGTGTCGGCCAACGCCGCCGCGGCGACCCGGGCCGCCTGGTGCGGGGTGCACGGCGGACACAGGCGGGTCTTGACCCGCCCGGGCACCGGGGCCTTGGCGAGCACCAGCACCTGACCTGTTCCGGCGCTCACCGGGCCAGCACCGCACTCATGTCGCGGATCGCCCGGGCGGTGCCGAGGACGCTGCCGGTCACCTTGGACCGGGTGCCGGCCGCCCGGGGGTGGTAGTCGATGTCGATCTCGGTGACCCGCCAACCGGCGCGGCCGGCGGCGATCAACAGTTCCAGCGGGTAGCCGAACCGGCGATCGCGCAGGTTCAGGCCGAGCAGGTCGGCGCGACGCGCGGCGCGGATCGGCCCGATGTCGTGCACGTCCAGCCCGGTGGTCCGGCGCAGCCGCCGGACCAGGACCGCGTTGCCCACCCGGGCGTGCCACGGCCAGACACCGGGCGCGACGGGACGCCGGCGGCCGACGGCCAGCATCGCGACGCCGGCGCGGACCGGCGCGGCAATCCGGGGCAGCCGCGCCGGATCGAAGGAACCGTCGGCGTCCATCACGCAGACCACGCCGTCGTCCGGATCGGCCGCCTCGACACCGGCGTGCACGGCGGCGCCGTAGCCGGGCTGCGCCACACTGATCACCTCGGCGCCGTACGCCCGGGCCACCGCGGCGGAGCCGTCGGTCGAGCCGTTGTCGACGACGATCGCCCGGAAGCCGGCCGGCATCCGGGCCAGCAGGTCGGGCAGCGCCGGGGCCTCGTTCCGGCAGGGCAACACCACATCGGTCATGAGGCGGACGCTAACGCCGGAGGTGGCCGGAAAGTCTTACGTGGAACTGACGAACCCTTACGGAACGATGACGGCGCACCGCGTTTCTTACGAACCGCTGACCGATCCTCGCCGAACGCTCAGCCCGCGGCGCTCGGGCCGTACGGTCGGGTGCTGTGACCCACGTACTCGTGACCGGCGGTGCCGGTTTCATCGGATCCCAGGTCGTCGCCGCGTTGAGCGACCACGGCCACGACGTGACCGTCCTCGACTTCGGCCACCCCAGCGCGCACCGCGGGCCACTGCCCACCGCCGTCGCGGGCGCCCCGGTCCGCGCCGTGGACGTGCGCGACCGGCCCGCGGTCGCGGCCTGCCTGGCCGGGGTCGACGTGGTGGTCCACCAGGCCGCCCTGGTCGGGCTCGGTGTCGACCTCGACGACCTGCCGGAATACGTCAGCTGCAACGACCTCGGCACCGCCGTCCTGCTCGCCGAGATGGCGCGCGCCGGGATACACCGGCTCGTCCTCGCCAGCTCGATGGTCGTGTACGGCGAAGGCGCGTACCGCTGCGACCGGCACGGCAGCGTACGGCCGCCCGCCCGCACCGCCGTCGACCTCGACGGCGGCCGGTTCGAGCCCGCCTGCCCCGCCTGCGCCGCCCCGCTGACCTCCGCGCTGGTCGACGAGGACGCGCCGCTCGACCCGCGCAACGTCTACGCCGCCACCAAGGTCGCCCAGGAACACCTCACCGCGGCCTGGGCCAGGCAGACCGGCGGCAGCGTCACCGCACTGCGGTACCACAACGTGTACGGACCCGGCATGCCCCGCGACACCCCGTACAGCGGCGTGGCGGCCATCTTCCGGTCGGCCATAGCGGCCGGCCGACCACCCCGGGTGTTCGAGGACGGCCGCCAGCGCCGCGACTTCGTCCACGTGCGCGACGTGGCCGCGGCCAACGTCGCGGCCGTCGCCGCCACCGGCGACCGGACCGGCTGGCACGCCTACAACATCGCCTCCGGCAGGCCGGCCACGATCGGCGAGATGGCCGCCGAGTTGTCCCGCGCCGCCGACGGCCCCGCCCCGGTCACCACCGGGGAGTTCCGGCTCGGTGACGTGCGGCACGTGGTCGCCTCGCCCGCCCGGGCCGAGGCCGAACTCGGCTTCCGCGCGCGGATCACCCTCGCCCGGGGGATCGCCGAATTCGCCCACGCCCCGCTACGCGGATGAGCGCCTCCGCTCCCCCGCGGCGCCGGGCCCTGCCCCGCGGCGACCTGATCGCCGGCTCGGTGGCCCTGGGCCTGTTCGCCGCGGCCGCCCTCACCGGCGCGGTGCTCTTCCTCCTCGGCCATCCGGTGCGGGCCACCACCGCACCCCTGCACGCCCACTGGCTGCCGCATCTCGGGCCCGGCACCCCGCTCGCCCTGGCCGTCGCCGGCCTGCTCTGCTGGCACGGCCCCGCACTGGCCGCCCGCCTGCCCTGGCGCTGGCTGCTCGCCGCCTCGTACGCGACCGCGGTGGCCTGGACCCTGTCATTGGCCCTGGTCGACGGCTGGCACCGCGGCGTGGCCGGCCGCCTGACCACCCCCTACGAATACCTGGACGAGGTTCCCGGGGTCACCGACATCCCGGCGATGTTGAGCGGCTTCACCACGCGGATCCTCGACTTCCAGCCGGATTCCTGGACCACGCACGTCGCCGGGCATCCGCCCGGCGCGCTGCTCGTCTTCGTCTGGCTCGACCGGATCGGCCTCGGCGGCGGCACCTGGGCCGGCCTGCTGTGCGTGCTGGCCGGCGCGGTCACCGCGGTCGCCGTACCCCACGCGGTGCGGTCGCTGGGCACCGAGGACGCCGCCCGCGCCGTCGTTCCCTTCATCGTGCTGTTCCCCGGCGCCGTCTGGATCGGCGTCTCGGCGGACGGCCTGTTCGCCGGCGTCACCTCGGCCGGCGTCGCGCTGCTCGCCGCCGCCGTCACCCGCACCGCCGCGATCCCGGCCGTCGCCGGCGGTGCACTACTGGGCTTCGGCTGCTACCTGTCGTACGGGCTGGTACTCATGGGACCCGTCGCGGCGGCCGTCGTCCTGCTGGGTACGCCGGGCCGGCGCCGGGCCGCCTGGTGGGCGGTCGCCGGAGCGGCGGCGGTGGCGGCCGCGTTCACCGTCGCCGGGTTCGACTGGCTGACCGGCTACCACCTGCTGATCCAGCGGTACTACCAGGGCATCGCCTCCGACCGCCCGTACGGGTACTGGATCTGGGCCAACCTCGGCCTGCTCGCCGTGAGCGCCGGCCCGGCCGCCGCGGTCATCCTGCGCCGCGCCGGACAAGCCGCAACCGCGCAACGCCACAACCTGGTACGCCCGTGGCGGGCGTTCACCGCCGGGCACAGCACCTGGCTGCTGCCGCTGTCCGCCGCGGCCGCCATCCTCGCCGCCGACCTGTCCGGCTACAGCAAGGCCGAGGTCGAACGGATCTGGCTGCCGTTCGGCATCTGGCTCATGGCCGGCGCCGCGCTCATCCCACCGCAGCACCGCCGGCACTGGCTCACCGCGCAGGCCGTGATCGCGCTGCTGATCAATCACTTGGTTCTCACCACCTGGTAACCATGAACACATCCGACCGCACGCACCCGACGCGGATCCTGCTCCTCGTCACGGCCGGGCCAATGCTGCTCGCCCTCGCCGGCCTCGCCCACCCGCACGGCCTCTCCCCCGCGACCGCCCACCGCTGGGTGCAGTTGCACATCCTGCTGCTGCCCGTCTTCCCCCTGCTCGCGCTGCCGTTCGTGGTGCTACTGCCGAGACGGCCACGCGCCGACCTGCCCGGCGCGGCCACCGTCGTCGCGTGGGCGGGCGCCGGCGTCTACGCCGCCGGTTACACCGGCCTGGACGCCGTGGCCGGAATCGCCGCGGGAACGGTCGCCGCACAACCCGGTGATCCGGCCGAGCTGCGCCGGCTGGTGCTGGCCCTGTACGAAACCGGCGACCGGCTCGGCCATGCCGGGGTGTACGCCTTCCTCGCCGCCGTGCTCGCCGGCACCGTGGCGCTGAGCGCCCGGCACGGCCTCCGCGTGCTGCCCGGCACCGGGGTCCTGCTCGGCGCCGGCTACTCGTTCATCGACAGCCACATCTTCGCACCCCGCGGTGTGCTCACCATGCTGGCCATCGCCGCTGGATTCGCCCTCTGGGCCGCTGCGTCCACCAAAGACCGGGGCGGCCCGAACGAAGACGTGCCATGAGGCAGCGCACGCTCGATGCCGGCACGGCATCGACTCCGGCAGGGCGGCCGTGGAGTGGCCGAGCACCGCCGACCGGCCCAAGGTCTGGCGCCGGCACACCCGGACAGGCAGGCGACACGAATGGACCAGCACACACGCGGCGCGCTTTGGTGCGGGGCCAAATTCTGAGACCGCCGAGAGGGCCTCGCTCGGGAACCGACAAGACGACGGTGCGTGAGCGTTCGCTCAGGGCGCGATTGTTCAAACAGCGGGACAGGGCGGGGCCCGGGAAGCCGGTGATGGTGGCGACCTGGTCGCCGGCGAGGGTAAGCACCATGATCCCGGGTCGGCCAGGATGCAGATCCACCTCAAGTCCGGCGCCGTCTGGTTCGACGACGTGCTGATCAGCTGCGGCTGAACCACAACCACCGCCACACCGAAGCCATTCAACCGGCACATCTCCCGCGTCGGTGACCATCTCCAGCGGTTGGCAGGGCCGGTGACAGCCGTCATCGCGGGTTGCGGGAGGACCAGGCTGGTTCCGGACGACCGTTCGCCGGCTTGAACCAGCGCTGATGACGCCACGGCTGATACGTTGATCGCGGGTGTGCCGGGAAGCCTGGTCGGCGATGGGTGGCTGCTGACCGAAATGGAGGCACACGTTGGGCGTCATCGACGGGACGATGATGGCCAGAGGCCCGCACCGCGTACACCACGTGCCAGCCAAGACCACGAATGGCCGGCGCCCCGTGTCAAATGCGATCGTCCTGAGCATGGCTCGCGCGGCGGTAGCGCAGCGGACGGAGCGTCCGCGCCATCGAACGAAGCCCACCCGGCCGGCTACGGCCGGGCAATGCCCGGGCCGCTGCCGGGAGGGCTCCGCATGACAACGGTCGCGGTGATCGGTCTGGGATTGGACGGTCTGCTGCTGTTGACCGTGGCAGCCGACCAACTGGTGCTCGGGGCCGGCCGGCTGGCCGCCATGCTGAGGATCGCCCCGGTCGTCGTCGGTTGTAGTGATCATCGGACTGGGCACAAGCACCCCGGAGTTCCTGGTATCCGGGGTGCTCGTGCGCGCTGACCAGGCCCGTCACAAGTCTGGTCGCCGGAGCGGTGCGTAAACCGGCCGTCTCCCCCGGCACCGCCGGATCAGTCCAGTGTGGCCAGGCTGGCCGCGCCGAACGAGACGGAGAAGCGCTTGCACCAGATCGAGACGCTGCGCAGGCGGTCCAGATCGGTTCGGTCAGGGATGGCGTACGCCTGATCGCCTTTGTTGCCCTTGAGCCGGCCTAATTCAACCCAGTCACCGTCGTCGAACACCCGCCACCCGGCCGCCCCGGAGCGGACCGGCTGATCGGACAACCAGACCCGCAGATCCGGACCGTTGGAGGTGTCCAGGCCGACCAGTTCCAGCCGGCGGGAACCGTCCGCGTTCCGGACGACCCGCACTGTCCCGCTGGTCTGGTGCTCGTGGGTGATGAAATCACCCTGCCGCAGCAGAACCGGACCGGCCGGTGTCACGGTCGGAGTGCCGGGAGCCGCGGAGACCGTCGGCGGGGAGACAGCCGTCAGTTGCTCGGCGACCTTCTGATCCGTGACCAGCTTCCACGGCTGGAACCAGTACAAGCCCATGGCCCCGGCCAAGGTCAGGACCGCGAACGCGACCTGAACCGACCGGCGACGAATTGGACGGGTCATCACCTGATCAGTAAACCGCGGACCAGACCGGCCAAACCTTACGAAAGTGTTTCCTGCTCATCCGCTGTTGTCGCGGCCGCGTATCTGCCGAGCGAGGACATGTCGACGGCGCCGAACGGGCGCTAGGTGACTCTCGGATGCCAGGAGGTTCGTATGCACGCAAACGGTTCGACGGGCACGTGGCGCCGGCTGTTCGGCACGGCGGCCGTCGCCGTGGCGGTGATCCTGCTCAGCCCCGTCGAGGCGCACGCCGGACCGGACGTTCCGGTACCGCCCAGCGACCTCATCTCCGACGACGGCGAGGGCGCCGTCTCGGCCGCCGACAAGGACCTCGTCATCAAGGTGCGCCTCGCCGGGTTGTGGGAGATCCCAGCGGGCGAGATGGCGCGGCAGAAGTCGAGTGACCCACGGATCCGGCGGATCGGCCGGGAGATCGCGGCCCAGCACGAGGTGCTCGACACGCTCGACCGCGCCGCTGCGAGGAAGCTCAAGGTGTCCCTGCCCAACAAGCCCAACAGCGACCAGCAGCGATGGCTCGCCGAGATGCGCGACGCCGACGGCGCCGATTTCGACGCCGTCTACATCGGCCGGCTCCGCGCGGCGCACGGCAAGATCTTCCCGGCGATCGGAACCGTGCGGGCGACCACGCGCAACGACACTGTCCGCAAGCTCGCGCAGCAGGCCAATCAGTTCGTGGCGACGCATCTGACGCTGCTGGAGAGCAGCGGCATCGTGGACTTCGCCGGCCTGCAGACCTCACCAAATCCGGCAGCGCCGGCCACCACGCCGCCGGCGATCGCCGCCAACCCGGTGCCGGCGGCCAACACGAGCGCATTGTCGGGGATCATGCTGCCGGTCGCGCCCGTCGCTCTTCTCGCCCTGGCCGGCGGCCTCGCCGTGGGCATCTTCGCGTCGCAGCGCTTCGGCGGAGGCCGCCGCCGCGCGTACCGCCGACGCTGGTGAGATCCTGTCCCGTCGGAGGCCGGCGTCACGGGTGCCCGCAGTCGAAATGAATCGCCATGTGCCGATCAACTCCGGGTCGCCCGGCGCTCGCGGACATTCACGCCCGACCTGCCTGAGCCCGGGCCAGCAACGCCTCGACGAATGCCCGGCCGATGCCCCGATTCGCGCCGGTCACCAATGCCGTGGCCCATTCACCTGAAAACCATCATTCGTCTCGTACGAGTCGATGAATGTCCTCGCCGGCCAGCGTCCCACCGGTCCGTGGCCGGCCGCCCAGAACACGGGTCATCCGACGGCGGCGCCAACGGGTCCGGCAATACCACGCCCAACACCCCGCCGACTCCGATCAGACCCTGGTCACCTACACCAGGAAGCCGGCTCCCGGTCGGCGGCGAGCCGGCGGCTGCTGCTGTCCTCGTTGGCGAGCACGGCCCGGGTGTAGAGCAGGTCGAAGCCGCGGCGCTGGGCGTTCTGCTGCGACTTCGAGCCGGGCTGGACGGTGATCACCGCGAGGTCGCAGCCGGCCGCGGCGGCGTCGGCGAGCCGGGCCGACAGCAGTGCGCTCTGAATGCCGCGACGACGGAAGGCGGGCGCGGTGCCGGCGCCGGTGAGCTGGGCGATGCCGTCGGCGATCCGCATGCTGCCGCCACCGGCCGGCACCCCGTCCAGCCGGGCCAGGTACCGCTGGACCAGCCCGGCGGCGTCCCGCTCGGCGTTCTCCAGGATCTCGCGCGGGAACTCCTCCAGCCACGGGACGCCCTGCGTGTCCGGGTGCATCGCCGCCTCGACAGCAACGGCCAGCCAGGTGTCGAACTCCGCGTCGCCACTGGGCCGGACCTCGACGCCGGGTGCCTCGACCGGCTCGACCGGGCCGCCGAGAGCCCGGCCGAGCACGTTCTCGAACGACACCAGCCGGTAGCCGCGCCCGGCCAGCAGTTCCAGTACCGCGGCATCGGCGAGACTGGCGAACTCGATCTGGATCGGCGCACCCCGGACGGCGTACGCCTGCTCGATCGCCTCGAGATCCACCGGATCGGGCGGTCCGGCGAAGCCGAGTCCGGCCACCTTGTTCAGCGGCGAGTCGGCCTCGGCGTAGCTCGCGACGCCACCGGCGATCGGCCGGGCGAAGCCGGTGCCGTCATCGCGACGGGCGGCCGCGGCTTCGCTGTAGGCGGCGATGAACTGCGCCTCGGCCCGCTCGATGCGGCCGGCGAGGGAGATGTCGCAAAAGACTGTCACGGTGAGTCCTCGGGGTTGAGATGGGTTTCCGGGCTGCGCAGCAGCAGGGACAGGGCGACAAGGATCGCGGCGCCGCCGGCCAGTTGGAGCAACGACGGCCGGTCGCCGAGGAACGCGACGGCGGTCAGCGTGCCCACCACCGGGGTGAGGTTGCCCAGCTGAGCAGCCCGGGCCGCGGGCACCCGGGCGATGCCGCCGTTGAACAGAACGCCGCCGACCGCGCCGCACGCCACCACAGCGAGGCAGGCCGCCCAGCCTGCGGTCCCGGCCGTGTCGAGGCGAGTGCCACCGGTGGACCAGGACGCCGCCACGAACGGCACGACGCTCAGCGCTCCGCCGGTGCTCTGCCAGGCGCTCTCGGCCAGGCCGTCACCGTCGTTGAAGTGGCGGGTGGCGATCAGGAACGCCGCGGCGGACACCACCGCCAGCAGCACCAGCACGTTGCCCAGTGTGGTGTCGCCGGACCCACCGGGCCCCGCCGCCACCAGCGCCCCGCCGGCGAGGCCCACCAGCAACGCGACAACGGCCCGGCGGGACAACCGCTCGCCCAGCACGAACAGCGCCAGCAGCACCGACAGCAACGGCTCGGCCGCCAACAGCAGACTGCCGCTGGACGCGCTGGTCCGGGACAGGCCGAGATCGCCGAACAGGAACGCCAGACCCGGCACCAGCGTGCCGACCAGCATCTGCCGCATCGCGCCCTGCCGCCGCAGCCGTCCCCGCGCCGTCGCGGTGACCAGCAGCACGACGGCCGCGCCGGAAATCTCGACCGCCAGCAGATCGGCCGGCCGCACCGAGCGCAGCGCGACCACCGACATGGTCGTGCTCACCCCGTAGACCGCCGCCGCCAGCAGCAACGCCGACTCCCCGGAACGCAGCCGGATGCCCGCTCGTGCCGCGACCATGCCCTGCGCCGCCATCGTGACCTCCCGTTCATCTGTAACCGTCATAACGGTTACACCGGTTGCAGAGACCGTCAACCAATAAAACGAGTACGGTGGTTACATGCCGCAGAACATCCCCTGGCCCGGCCTCGACGACCAGCAGTTGCTGCTCGCCATCGCCAACACCGCGCACCACAAGCACGACGAACTGGCCGACGTCGACTCGGTCCGGGCCTGGTGGCGCGACCTCGGCGCGCACGCCGACCACGAGGCAACAGTGGAAAACGTCGCCCCGCTGCGGACGCTGCGCACCCTCATCCGGGGACTGGCCCTGCGCAACAACGGCATCGAACCCGACCTGACCGGCACATCCGCGCTCGAGGCGCTCCCGCTGCGACTCGATCTGCGCGGTCTTCCCTCCTTGCGGGCCGGCAAGCCAGGCGACCTGGCTCGCGACATCGGCGCCGCGACCATCGCGGCGCTGCTGCGCGCCACCGCCCGGCCGGACTGGCCCCGGGTCAAGGCGTGCCGCGGGGAGGACTGCCGCTGGGTGTTCGTCGACGGCTCCCGCAACTCTTCCCGGCGGTGGTGCGCGATGGCCAACTGCGGCAACCGGGCCAAGATGGCGACCTTCCGCAGCCGGCACCACGCCGCGAGTTAGCGGCAGTTCTCACCGCTTCGCACGTTCTCGGGTCACACCAGTCTCGGACGGGCATGGGTCCCGCCCTTCGATCGCGTCACCCGTTGGAGCCGACCGGCACGGACCAGCCGTCGTTGCGCAGAAGGGCCAGCGCGATGGGCGGGAAGATCAGCGCGGACGGGCCGAGCACGAATCCGGGGCGGCGCGCCCACTCCCCCGCTTGCCGACCGGTCTCTGCTCACGCCAGAGCCGGACAGCGAAGGAGGCCTGGACCGCCGCGACGGTCCAGGCCTCCGTTGCCGGCGTGGGGGGACCGCTGGGGGAAGGGTCAGTCCCGGAACGGTGCGTCACCCGACGGCATGACGTCGGCGTCGAGGGTGAGGTCGGCCGGTTCCGGAGATCCCATTTGGTGCCCGTGCCGGAGATCGCCAGTCTGGCCGAGCTGAGCGAGACGATCGCGCGGATCGACCTCGCGGAGGACGAGCGGCTTCGGCGTCGAGCAGCCGTTGCTGCGGCGGGTTGTCAGCCTCACCGAACGCCGCCTGGCTGCCCTGCCGCCGGATACCCGGCCGCTGCCGTCGGTGGCGCAATACGACCAACTGCTACGCCGTCGCGCGGCAGGACACGGCTCGGCAGCCGCAATACGTTCGCAGACTCTTACGCCATATGTTTACACACGTAAGCTCATGCCGTAAGTTAACGCTTGTAAGTGAACGGCTGTAAGTCAACGCGGCGAATGACGAGAGGATCCTCATGAACACCATCGAGCAGGTTCCGGACCAGGATGCGAAGCATCTGGTCGACGAATGGCTGCGCTTGTGGAACGGCGACTACTCGAGGGCCGCAGCAGTGATCGCTCCCACGTTCCGCCTGCACGCGGCGATGATGGGCGGCGGGGACGGCAGCGCCGTCGACAGCCCTCGGGCCCTGGTGTCCTGGATCGCCCAGACTCGCGCCATCGTCCCCGACCTCACCTTCGTCATTGAGGTCGGGCCGATCATCGACGCCGACCGGATCGC
>Ga0070668_100001577_pt1 | contig 16490 bp, 17 predicted proteins | sample KBSS43metaG_FD_64661 | JGI IMG/M metagenome (GOLD analysis project Ga0070668, IMG submission 64661) | Switchgrass rhizosphere microbial communities from Kellogg Biological Station, Michigan, USA - KBS S4-3 metaG | ecosystem: Host-associated > Plants > Roots > Rhizosphere > Soil ... | reverse complement strand
CAGGGCGACGTGGTCCCGGTCGACGGGACGGTTGCCGACGGTATCGCCGTGCTCGACCAATCGGCGCGGAGCAGCTCATCACGGCTTCGCCTGGCTTACTTTGCGGCGGAATTGATTCACCCGTAAGGGACGACTTGAAGGTTGGCTAGTTTCGTATCCACTTTCGTCGTTGCGTCATCGACTGGCTGCTCGGGCCGCCATCAGGCCGCCCTGAATCGCACCGGCGTAGCCTCCGGAGACGGTGTAGGCCGAGGCGATCCAGAGGCCAGGCACGGATGTCCGTGGCGTTGGAGGACGGGCGAACATGCGCTCCGGGGTCGGACGGAAGCCATAGACCTCGCCCTGCGGCGTGCCGAGATAGTGGCGAAGCGTCCGGGCGGTGGCTATCTCGTGTTGCGTCACCACGGCGGCGATGCCGGGGAACCGACGGTCGAGATCGCCGATCAGCGCGTCCATCCACCGCGCGCGACGCGCGTCATAGGCATCGGCGTCGAGCCCATTCCAATTGGAAAGCTGATCGACGCCGGAAAGCGTGACGAGATAGGGATCTCGATCATCGCGGCGGAGACCCGTGTCGAGGCGTCCGTAGTCGGCAATCACGTAGGGCGGCAAGGCGCTCAGCGGCTCTCCAGCAAGGACGGCCGCTGCCGCCGGCGCCTGATCGAGCCGGGTGATGGTGTCGGGGTAGACAAATGTGGAGTAGGCTCCGACTCCGAAGTCAGCCGCCGGTCGTGAGAGTCCGAGCGATACCGTGAAGAGTGAATTCGACGGCTCGAAACGCGCGAAGGCGCGTTCAAAGGTTACCCGCTGCGCATCAGGTAGCATCTCCGCCAGCATCGACGGGGCGGCATTGCCGAACACCACGGCGGCGACGTCGTCCCGGACTTCGCCCTGTGCTCCCCTGTGTCGCACCCCAGCCGCATGACCTTGCTTGTCCAGCAATACCCGTTCGACAGTACGGCTGTGGAGCGCTTCGCCACTAGCATCCTTGATGAGGCGAATGAGCGCCATCGTCAGCGCGCGCGAGCCGCCGCGAAAATAGTACGAGCCGCTCTCGATGTAGCGCGCGGTAACGGCGCCGAAGAGGATGAAGGAGAGTTTCGCCGGATCGCTGTCGAAATAGACAAGCGGCGCGCCGAGCGCCAGCTTGGCGGGCTCGTGCGTCGGGAAGCAGATTTCAAGTTGCTCCGCGAGCGTTCGACGGCGCAACCGGATGAGCTCGAACAGACGGCCTGAACCCAGGAGTCGGGCAAACGTTCGCGGCCCGTTGGAACCGGAAAGTTCGAGCATGCTCAGCCGCAGACGCTTTAGCATCGCGAAATAGCGGCCGAGCCCGGCGCGGGCTTCCGGAAAGCACTTTCCGAGTTCCGCCTCCGCCGCGGCAAGTCCGTGCGGAATCCGCACCGGCCCGTCGAAAATACTCGAGCGGACCTCGTAGAAGACGTCGATCGCTACGGGGTCTAGCGCTCCCTGGAGACCGAGATGCGCGAAAGCGGAAGTCGGCCCGAAGATCGTGTCGCCGTCGGTTTCGTGCAGCGACGCCTCCATGGTAAGGGAGCCGTGCCGATAGATTGTCGCGGCGCCGCCGAAGTTCGACAGGCGTTCCAGCACCAGCACGCGCTTACCTTTCCTGGCGAACGCTGCGCCAGCGGCGAGCCCGCCGAGGCCCGACCCGACGACGATTGCATCCCAAGGTCTGCGGTCATCGGGCATCGATCCCTCTCCTTCATGGCGGTCACGTCGGCGGCCCCCGGCGTGGCGATCCGCATCCCGCCCGTCTGCCCGCGGACCAGGTCAAAGGCAGACCTGAGCACTCGCTATTCCGATGTCCGTTCTACCCCGGTGACGTTATAGCCCTCGCTAAACGTCGCATTGAGCGGTATCAAAAGGTTCGTCGACGTGCGGACCTAACGAGGTGATCGAATGAGAGAAAAAGGCGATGGTTTCTTCGACGCACCTTTGCCTCAAAAAACAAAGCCGCAGATGCCATGATTGAAATAACCGTTTTCGACAGGATGTGTGGGCGGAAACAAACGAGCAGCGCCAGCGCCACGTTCCGCTTTACCCTGCCCGCCGGGCCCGCCAAAGATCTGATCGATGTCGCAGGGTAAGAACGTCTATGTCATCGACGACGATCCGGCAATACGCGACTCGCTGGATTTCCTGCTCGGCGCTGCAGGCTTCAGTGTGCGCGCTTTCGATCTGGCCAGGTTTTTCTGGACCAGCTTGCCAAGCTCGAGCACGGCTGCGTGGTCACGGATATGCGCATGCCGGGTATCGATGGCATGGAGCTGCTGCGTCGGGTGAATTCGGGCGCGCGAAAGCTTCCGGTAATCGTCATGACCGGTCATGGCGACGTACCGCTGGCCGTCGAAGCGATGAAACTGGGCGCGCTCGATTTTCTCGAAAAGCCATTCGAGGATGACCGGCTGATTGGAATGATCGAGACCGCCCTCTCGGGACAGCAAAACGGCTCGAAAAGCGAGGCGGCCATGGCTGACATGGCTGCGCGGGTGGCCAGCCTCACCCAGCGCGAGCGTCAGGTGATGCAGGGGCTGGTGACCGGCCAATCAAACAAGACGATCGCCAGGGAATACAACATCAGCCCCCGCACGGTGGAGGTCTATCGTGCGAACGTCATGACCAAGATGCAGGCCGGTAACCTTTCTGAATTGGTCCGGTTCGCGCTCCGGGCCGGAATCGTCGAGGATTGAGCCAAGTCAATTCGGAGATGGGCAAACCGGCTAATTTGAGGGGATGATTCGAAACAGCTCCAAAGGCGAAGCCGGCGCCGGCCCTGCGACCAGGAAGTCGATGATTTACGTCGTTGATGATGATTACGACGTCCGGACATCGTTGCGATTTCTCCTGGAAACCGAGGGTTTCGACGTCTGCATCTTTCGTAGCGGCACCGCTCTGCTCGCTTCTTCAACCCAACACCGCGCCGATTGCCTTATCGTGGATTACAAAATGGCGGAAATCGATGGTCTGGAGCTGGTCCATAGGCTGCGGAGCCTCGGTATCAACACGCCGACCGTCATGATTACGGGATACCCGGACGAAAGCATCTTGACCAAGGCGACCTCCGCCGGTGTCCGCTACCTGGTCTTAAAGCCGAATCTCGAGGACAATCTGGTCGAATGCGTTCGAAGCGCGATCGATGCGCGCAGCGCAGCAGGCGAGCCCTGAAAAACCGGCCGCGTCGCCTCCGTAGAACCCCCTAAGGGGGTGTCCTTAGGATATCGATCGAAATATCTGGCCGCAAGAATCCCTCGTACACAAAGCCATCCCGAATCAAGGAGATCGCAAATGCTCATCCATACTCAAGATAACGAATGTCATCCGAGGCTCACTGCATGGGGTTGTTCCGCGCCCGCTCGCTCAAGGGCAGGGCGGCTTTTGGCCTCGCTCTAGCTTGCCACTGTTCAGGTCGTAATGATCGGGATTGGCAAACCTACAGGGGCAAGCAATGACCAGCATGAACAATATCTCAATTGCCGTCCTCGCCCTCGTCGGCTTGCCGTTATCACCCGCTGTTGCTGTCGACGAATTGACGCTCTCGGGTCCATACGTCTTCGCGCTCACACGCGATATCGAGGGCTGCCTCAAGCCACTCGCCCTTGAGCCACACATAGCCCAATGTCGAACCATTCCCAAAGGCACGCGCGTCAACCCGAAAGAGCCCACTCGTACCAACTTCATCTTGACCTGTATTGAAGACGGGCGTGAGCCCCGATGTCTCTACATACCCGCCGAAATTTTGCGAGCCGCACAACCAAGGCTTGACGGGATCCAATCCGTCCAGTTCGGCGTCGATGCCATCAACGCCGCGCGCAGTTCGACTGCGCGTCGCCACAGCTCGGGATGCACTTGCAAGACCGGGCGAGATCGAGGACATCGCGAGGGTTTTCCTAGCCCAGATGCTTCCCCGCCCAAGGTCTGCACTGCCGCATACGTACAGCCATCGTGGCGAATCCGGAAAGGGTCGACCCCGACGATGCAGCGGGCGTCGAGGCCGTCACCCGTTCCTTTCGGGACGCCGCGAGCGAGCGTCGCGTCGCGCTCGCATGCATAGGCGCTGATCACGAGCTTACCCGGTGCACAGGTTTCCGGCGATGTTTTGACATAGGTTAAACAAGGCTTACGGCCCTATGAGAAAAAGGCATCACAGGATGCCAGCCGGCATCGATACTGCGCAGCTCTTGCAGTGGGCTAGAAGATGAAGGTCGAGCTTGCCCTTCCACCGTCGAAACGGGATTTGCGGCTAGACCTGTTTCGGGGCCTCGCCAACTGGCTGATGTTTCTTGGCCACGTCTCCACCAGCGCGCTGGCCTGGTTTTCGTTCCGAAACTACGGCTTCAGCGATGGCGCCGATCTGTTCGTGTTCATTTCCGGCTACACCTCGGCTCTCGTCTTCGGGCGACGAATGCTCGAGGGTGGCTTTGTTGTCGGGACAACGAGGCTGTTGCGGCGCGTCTGGCAGATCTATGCCGCCCACATTTTGCTGTTCGTGATCTATCTTGCTTCGGTCCATTTCTTCTCAAACAGCTTCAACGCTCCCGTTTTCATCGACCGATTCAATGTCGCTCCTCTGCTGAACGCCCCGGTCGAAACGATCACCCAGGGACTGTTGCTCCGATACAAGCCGCTGAATCTCGACGTGCTGCCGCTTTACGTCATCTTGATGGGCGCGTTTCCGCCGGTGCTCTGGCTGATGCTCAGGCACCGGAACTGGGGCATGCTGGGATCGGTATTGCTCTATTTCGCAGCCCGCCAATTCGGCTGGAACCTGCCCTCCTATCCGTCGGGGGTCTGGTATTTCAACCCGTTCGCGTGGCAGCTGCTTTTTGTGCTGGGCGCTTGGCTGGCGTTGGGCGGCGCCAACACGCTGCATTTCCTGGTGCGCTCCAGGGCGGTCCTTGTGTTCGGGTTGGCTTATTTGCTCTTTGCGGCCGTCATGACGCTATCCGGGCTGATGCCGGAGCTTCAGAAGTTGTTTCCGCGCGCTCTGTTCGAAGCCTTCAACCCGAACGACAAGACCAACCTGGCACCCTATCGCTTCCTTCATCTCACCATTGTGATCATCCTCGGCGCGCGCTTCATTCCGATCGATGCGCCGGGACTGCACGCCACTATCTGGAAGCCACTGGTCAAATGCGGCCAGCAATCCCTCGAAGTGTTTGCCGTCGGCATCTACCTTTCGTTCATCGGATACTTTGTCCTGGAGGCGACCTCGAACGGCATTTTCGCCCAATTGCTGGTTGGTACCGCAGGCATCTCGATCATGACGGCAGTCGCCTACTATCGTTCATGGTCGAAGCGCATCGAAAAAACTGCCCACGCCCACGTCAGTCCGACGGTTGCGGAAGAATCCCACGCGCCCGCCGGCGAGCTGGCCCAACTAGATAGTAAAGATGTCGTCGGCGCCGCCTGAACCCGCACGCAGAATGGTCATGCAGCGACCAGCTCGTCTCGTTCTGCGGACCTCGATCGGGCGCATCCGTCCTTTTCGGTATGACAGCGTGCACAAACCTCGCGCCCGTCACCAGATGACAGCAACCTCAAAACGGCGCACCTACCTCTCAATAGCCCAGCCTCAATCCTCAATCGCCTCGGTGTTAGCCAGCTCATAGAATTGCTCGAATGCCGCGATCGCATCGGCAGCATACATCAGCGCGGGGCCTCCGCCCATATATACTGCCATGCCAAGCGCCTCCTCGATCTCTTGACGGCTTGCGCCCAGCTTCACCAATGCTTCGACATGGAAGCCGATACAGCCGTCGCAATGGGCCGCCACGCCAAGGGCGAGCGCAACCAATTCTTTGGTTTTCTTGTCCAGCGCACCGCCGCGCAAAGCGGCGTTAGCGAGCGCCGAAAATCCGTTCAGGGTATCCGGGATGTCTTTGCGCAGCTTTTTGATATCATCGGAAATGCGCTTTGTGATCGCGGGAAAATCTTTTGCCATGGTCTCTGGTGCTTTCTCTTGTAAAGGAAACCCTAAGTCCGATGCAGATGGTGAGCACGCCTCTAGAGGCACCGCTTTGACCAGCGTCAAACATGGAGTCATCCATGCGCGGTTAGATTTCTCATTCTTCCGAACGAACTTGTCATGCAAGCCATGGTCCTGGAGGTTGCTGCATATTTCGTTCCCGACGCACTGCGGGGCGTTGGCAGCGACGTAGCAGTAGAGCGAGTTAATGTCCCGACAGACCCTGATTTGGATCAACATCGTTCAGCGGCAATGGCGCTACTTTGATCTGATATCCGCTTGATCCGGGTCCGTGCCGTAATGAATGCCGCTACCTCACTTCGTCCACAGCTCAAGACTCGCCGGGTCAATCTCGACACCGGCCGCGAGAACGTGGTCGTGATCTCGCGCCGGTCGACCGCCCTTCGCCCCGAAGTGTTTCGCGGCTTCAGTCGTGTTGAGCTGCGCCGGGATTCGAAGAGCCTGCTTGCGACTCTGCTGTTGACAGACGATGACAATTTGGTCAGGCCAGACGAGCTCGGCATGGCAGAACCTGCCTTTCGCCGCTTCGCCGAACCAGCCGGAAGCTATGTCACGGTCACGCCCGCCCCGCCTCCGGCCAGCCTGGACGCGGTACGTGCAAAGATTCAGGGCAAGACGCTGGAAGCACCCGAGATCGGTGCGATCGTCGAAGATCTTACGCATTTTCGCTATTCAGACATGGAAATAGCGGCGTTCCTGGTCAGTTCCGCCAGCTTCATGACGTCCGGTGAGTTGATCGCACTTACCGATGCCATGTCGAAAGCGGGCACTCGGCTGACATGGAATACGAAGACGGTTGTCGACAAGCACTGTATCGGCGGCATTCCGGGTAACCGCACCTCCATGATAGTCGTCCCCATCGTCGCCGCACATGGACTAACTATCCCGAAGACATCGTCGCGCGCCATTACTTCGCCTGCTGGCACGGCGGACACCATGGAAGTTCTCACCCGTGTCGATCTTGGCGTCGACGCCATGAAGGAAGTCGTAGCCGCCTGCCACGGCTGCCTGGTGTGGGGAGGTCACGTCAATCTGTCGCCAGCCGACGATATCCTCATCGCGGTGGAACGGCCGCTTGCACTCGACACGCGCGAGCAAATGGTTGCCTCCATCATGTCGAAAAAGCTCGCCGCCGGCTCAACGCACCTGCTGATTGACCTGCCGATCGGGCCGAACGCAAAACTTGCGAACGCACTGGAGGCGATGCGGTTACGCAAGCTGTTCGAATTCGTAGGCGATCACTTCGGCATTGCCGTAGAGGTCGTGACGACCGATGGCCGTCAACCGATCGGCAACGGCATCGGTCCTGTGCTGGAAGCGCAGGATGTGATGGCCGTCCTCAGCAACGATCCGCACGCGCCGCGCGACCTTCGAGAAAAATCATTGCGGCTTGCCGCGCATCTCCTGGAATGTGATCCTGGGCTGCGTGGCGGCGCCGGCTATGCTCGAGCGCGCGAACTCCTCGAAAGCGGTGCAGCATTTCAACAGATGCAGAGGATCATCGAAGCGCAGGGGCCGACAACGTGCCGATCCGAACTTGGCACACTGACCGCCGACATTCATGCCTTGAGGGACGGCGTCGTATCATCGATCGATTGCCTTCGGCTCAACCGGCTGGCGCGCACCGCCGGCGCTCCCCTTGACAAGGGCGCGGGTGTGAAACTGCACAAAAAGATCGGCGACCGCGTGGACCAGGGCGAGCCACTCTATCGCATTCACGCATTCGAACAGTCGGAATTCGACCTGGCGCTGGCGATGGCGAAGGCAGATGCAGGCTACGCGCTCGATGGCCACGGTCTGGCCGAACGGGCGAAACCATGAGCGGCGCCGCAATTCAGTGGATGCCCGATGCGAGCCACACCGGCCGACAGCTGGCAGCCATTCTCGGCGTACCCGCCAACGAGATCGCCGTGCATCGGTTCCCGGATGGTGAGTTGCGTGTCACGGTGGGACCGGCGGCGCCGACAACGATCGTCTTCGGCTCCCTGGATCAGCCGAATGAAAAGCTGATTGCGCTGTTATTCGCCGCGGAAGCGTTACGACGCGAAGGCGCCCGACGGCTGGTGCTGGTAGCGCCCTATCTCGCCTATATGCGCCAGGACGCCGCATTCCATGCCGGCGAAGCTATCAGTCAGCGCATCGTCGGCGAGATGCTTGCGAGAACCTTTGACCGTATCGTGACAGTCGAGGCGCACCTGCATCGCACCGCGACACTTCAGGCCGTCTTTCCGGGCATAGAGGCAGACAATTTGTCCGCGATGCCGGCAGTCGCGGCAGCGCTACGCACCGGCCAACTCGATCCGACAACCGTACTAGTCGGGCCCGATGAGGAATCCCGGTCCTGGGTGAACGATCTCGCGGCCCGCCTTGGCTTGGTCTATGCGGTGGCAAAGAAGACACGTCGCGGCGATCGCTCCGTCGATATTGCGTTTACCAACCCCGCCCTGTTCGCCCGTCGTCCGGTGCTATTGATTGATGATATCGTCTCCTCTGGGGGCACGCTGATCGCCTGCGCCGGGGCCCTTGCAGCATGCGGCGCGGCGTCGATCGATGCGATTGTGACCCATGCGCTCTTTCCGCCCGCGTTGATGGACGAATTCAAGCGCGGGGGCATTAGCTCGATCCGCTCGACCAACACCGTGCCTCATTCAACGAATGCAATCGCGCTCGATGAAATTCTGGTGACCGCGTTGCAGCGAGAGGTCGTCGGAGCTCTGGTACCGGAGAATAGACCGTGAATGTCAGCCTCCAGTTTTGCGGCGCAGCCCGCACCGTCACCGGCTCCTGTTACCTGTTCAACACGCCGGCGGGACGCCTCTTGGTTGATTGCGGTCTGTTCCAAGGATCCAAGACGCTGAAGGCGCTGAACTATGGCGCTTTCCCGTTTCGTCCGGCCGACATCGATACGGTGCTGCTGACGCACGCGCACATTGATCATAGCGGCTTGCTGCCAAAGCTCGTGCGCGAAAGCTTTCGCGGTCCCATCATGGCGACGCGCGGCACGATAGACCTCTGCTCCTACATGCTTCCCGATTCGGGAAGTATTCAGGAAGCCGAGGTCGCTGCGTTGAACCGGCGCAACACGGCGCGCGGTCGTGCCGAGGTACGCCCGATCTATACCCAAGCCGATGGCGTGGCCGCACTCGATGCGTTCCGGGCGGTCGAATATCAGACTTGGTTCGAGGCAATGCCCGGCATACGTGCCCGCTACTGGAATGCCGGCCACCTGCTCGGCTCGGCCTCGATCGAAATCGAGTTTATCGGCCAGGGCGAGTCCCGGGCGCCGCTTCGCGTTCTGCTTTCCGGCGATGTCGGGCCCGACGCCAAGCTGCTGCAGCCCGATCCGGAGGCTCCAGCTGGCCTCGATTATGTGATTTCAGAATCTACCTATGGCGACGGCGATCGCCCGTCGACCACGGCAGCCGACAGGCGCGCCCACCTTGCCCGCGAGGTGCACGATGCCGCCGCAGCGAAGGGCGCGATGCTTATTCCGGCCTTCGCCGTGGAGCGAACCCAGGAATTGATTGTCGATCTGATCGACCTGATGCAGCGCGGCGAGATCCCGACCGCGCCGGTCTTCCTGGACTCGCCCTTGGCGATCCGCGCGACGGAAGTGTTTCGCCGAAACGCCGCAAGCCTCGATCCGAGCATCGATCTTGACCGCCTCCTAAGTTCGCCACAACTGCGGTTCACTGAAACCGTCGATGAAAGCAAATCGATCGCGCGGCTTTCCGGCTTTCATATCATCATCGCCGCAAGCGGGATGTGCGATGCCGGCCGGATCCGACACCATCTGAAGCGCTGGCTGTGGCGCAGCGAAGCTACCGTTCTCCTGGTAGGCTTTCAGGCCCAGGGCACGCTCGGCCGTTTCCTGCACGATGGTGCGAAGGCGGTGCGCATCCAGGGCGAGGAAATCAACGTTGCGGCACGAATCCGCTACCTCGACGAATATTCCGGGCATGCCGACGGACCCGAGCTGGCGCGCTGGATTGCTTCGCGGCGGCCAATCCATCGGGGTGTGTTTCTCACCCATGGTGAGGAGCCTGCGTTGAAAGGACTGGCACAGCGGATCGCTGAACGAACGATCCCCACGGCGCTGATCTTCAATCCAGTACTCGATGATATCTACGAGCTTTCCACCAAAGCTCCGACATTGCTTGACGTCGCCCGCCGACGCAGACTCGCGCCGGAAGCCGTCGTCAACCTCGATTGGCACAATGAGATGTCAAATCTGATCCTCGATATCAATGCCCGTATTGAAGATGCAGCCGATGACCGGGCCCGCGGCGTGATCGTCCGGAAATTGAAGCGCGCACTCGAAGAGACATAAGCGATCCGTAAGTTCGTACTACTGGGTGGCCCGGCCGTATATGGCACCTCAACCCGGCGCAGCTTCGTCGATCGCCTCTGCGCGTTATCTCTCAAGCCGATTGCCGTGACCGAGCACGATCAGAGCTCTGGCTTGTGAGCGGCGAAGACCCTCAGTTCAACGTTGGCCGCAGCAAGCCGGCGATACAAGTCGCGTCGCCGTGCGGGCGGCAACCAGTCGTACAGGAATATTTCCAGCGGCCGCCAGTTCGCCACCCACCCCAGAATAAGAAAGCTCTCCTCGACCAGACGCCTGAAAGGGCTGTCGATTAAATAGCCGCCGGCGAGATGCGCCAACACAAGACAAGCAACCAGGATCGAGGCGCCGATCCCGAGCGAACGGCGACCGATCCGGAACAGCTCGTTGATTTCGCGCTGAATGGCATCGGCATGATGGGAGAAATATCCCTGGAATGCTTCTTTCAGCTCTCCCGCAGCCTTCGTTTTCGCCTCGGTTTCGGGAAGGTGAATCACGATCGTGATTGCGCGACCGGCAGTCAACTCGCGGGCCCATCCGACGATGAACTCTTCCGCTTCCCTATCCAGGTCGCGCTCGCGGAACGGAAAAGGATCCAGAGTGTGAAATAGCTGCGCGACATTATCGACGCGAAGTTCGATCAAATCGCCAGTTACGGTTTCGCTCATTTCACGGTTTGATGTATCGACCGGCCCCCTAATCGTCATCCCGTCTGGCCTCCAGCATAGACATTCGCTGTGGAGATGGCTTGCGGTAACGCAAAATACAGCGGGAAACGATGGCTTAGAAAGTCATACGGCTTCAATTTTGCGGTCTCCCCTGTGTAGATAAAGGGTACCTACAGACATGAGCGGCTGGGTTGCGACGGCTTTGCTGCGGAATGCGATGACCAGTCGCAGCATTTCCGATCTTTGGACGATCTCGAACGTCATATTGACCCTGGCGGTTGTCGGCGGATTGATCCTTTGCCTACTTTCTGGCGATCCCGTTTCTTCCGGCACTCGCCTAGTTTGCTTGGTACGCCTGCACTGTCCAGGCGATCATGTCTTTCGCGATTCGGCCAAATGCTACGCTGAACGCGGCGGCGGCTTCAGCTGGGACGACGGCAGCAAATTTCTCGCTCTCCTCGAACAGCCGCGAGGCGACCACCTTGCCGTTCTTATCGACGATCCTGGCCGATAGACCGATCTCGGCGGCAGGCCCGGTCTCGACGGCGATGCGGAACCGCCTGATATCAACCAGCAGCTGGAATTCCGTCTGCCCGATATCCGCCATGCGCAGCGGCGCGTGCGCGATATCGTAATTCTCAAAACTTTCGATCAGGCGCGCCTGTATCAGTTTTGGCAGCGCATCGGCCCACATCGCCTCCGCGAATCCCGGATATTCCTGTGCTGGCGAAAACAGGAAGCGTTGTGTCTCCAGCATCGCAACCGCAGTTGGCTCCGGGATTGCCCATTGCACATTGATGACCTTGCCGGTCGGTCCCGGATTTTGCAGCGCGCGTAAATCGTAGGTGATCTTTGGCGGCGGACTGGTGACACCGGTCATGCGCTCGAGGCCGGCGACGATGCCGTCGAGCTTGCCGGTGTTGCGCGCGAGGCCCTCCGAAAACACCTTGAAGTTGGCGATGGTGTCCTTCAACGCGCCGGAATTCTCCGTCAGCACCGAATCCACCTTACGCAAGGCATCGCGGGCGGCCTGCGTCATCCCCTGCCCCGCGCCGGGCTCGGCGACCAGCGTCGGCACGTCTCCGCTCTTCGCCTCTTTCATGCCGCCTTCGAGTGCGATCACGGGAACGCCGGTCAGCCCCTGAAATTCCAGGCCGACTTTGGTATCGGCACGCACCGGCGTCGTTGAAGCGACCGAGATGGTCGCATTGACGCCCCGCGGATTATCGGGTGCAAGCCTGAGACCGGTCACTTCGCCGACCCGGATGCCGTTGAACAGCACCGCGGCGCCTACTAATAGTCCGGGCACCGAGCCCTCGAACTGCACGTGGTAGGTCGTGCGTGGACCGAGCCCACCAGTGTTCTGCAGCCAGTAGACGAAGCCGAACACGGCAGCGATGGCCGCCAGCACAAAGGCACCGACAACGACGAAGGGGGCACGGGTTTCCATGTCTCAACTCGCCCTGGGTTGCAGCATCTGGGAGCGCTTGCCATGGAAATATGCCCGCACCCAGGGATGCTCGGATTGAAGCAATTCGCGCATCGGACCGATAGCGACAATCTTGCCGTCGGCTAACGCTGCGACGCGGTCGCAGACGGTGTTGAGACTGGCGAGATCATGGGTCACCATGAACACCGTCAATCCCAACGTTTTCTGTAATGTCTTGATCAGCGCATCGAAATCGCCGGCGGCGATCGGGTCCAGGCCTGAGGTCGGCTCGTCCAGGAACACAATTGCAGGATCGAGCGCGAGCGCGCGCGCCAGCGCCACCCGCTTGGTCATGCCGCCGGACAATTCGGACGGAAACTTGTCGCCGTCTTCCGGCTTGAGCCCGACCATTTCGAGCTTGGCGGTGGCGATCTCGTCCATCAAGGCGTCCGAAAGCACTAGATTTTCGCGCAATGGGAACTGGATGTTTTGCCGCACCGTGAGCGATGAAAACAGCGCGCCCTGCTGGAACAGGATGCCCCATCGCCCGGCCGCGCTGCGCGTGGCGCGGTCATGGTTGATCGGCGAGCCCATCACCTCGATGTCACCGCCCTGCCGCGGGATCAGGCCGATGATGGTCCGCATCAGCACCGACTTGCCGCCGCCGGAGGCGCCGACCAGGCCGAGGATCTCTCCCCTGATAACGTCCAACGCAAGATGGTCGATCACGACATGGCGGCGGAAGCCGACCACGAGATCGCGCACGCGAATCGCAAACTGTTCGGCGGGCTCCTGCATCGCTACATTCCGATCGACGCAAAGAATACCGCAAACAGCCCGTCGAGCACGATCACCAGAAAGATCGACTTGACCACCGACGTGGTGGTCTGCTTGCCGAGCGACTCCGCGCTTCCCTTGACGCGCAGGCCTTCGCTGCACGCGACGATGCCGATCACCAGCGCCATGAACGGCGCCTTGATGATGCCGACCTGGAAATGGGTGACGGAGACGGCCTCATGCAGCCGCGCGATGAAGATGGCCGGCCCCATGCCGCCGTAGAACCAGGCGACGAGGCCGCCGCCGTAAAGCGCCGCCATTGAGCCGATGAAGCTCAGGATCGGCAGCGCGAATATCAGCGCGAGGATCCGCGGCAGCATTAGAACCTCGACCGGATCAAGCCCCATGGTCGAAAGCGCGTCGATTTCCTCACGCATCTTCATCGAACCGAGTTCGGCGGTGTAGGCGCTCCCAGAACGCCCGGCGACCATGATGGCAACGATCAGCACGCCGAGCTCGCGCAGTACGAGAATGCCAACCATATCCACGACGTAGGAATCCGCGCCAAACTTGCGGAAGTGGAAGATGCCCTGCTGCGCGATGATGGCGCCGATCAAGAAGGTGATCAGGACGACGATCGGTATCGCCTGCCAGCCGACGCGGTAGAGCTGGTAGGTCAGCGATGTCAGCCGCAGCGACCGCGGCCGGCGCAGCACGCCCAAGATGGCGATGCATAGCGAGCCCAGCATCTGCAGGAATGCCGTAACGTCTTCGCTGGCGCCGATGGTGCCGCGGCCGATATCATCGAGCTTCGCCACGATCGGGTTGCGCGCCGGTGGCGCTGCCGGCGTCCGTCGGTTGACCTGACGGACTTCCTCGATCAGGCCGGTGTAATTGTCGGCGATGCCGACGACATCGGCACGGTGACCGGCGGAAGCCGCTCGCCGCGACATTTTTTCCAGCAGCCAGGCGCCGAGCGTGTCGAGTTCGCGCACCTCAGCCATATCGACCTTGACGACGCCGGCCCGATCGAGCTGCGGCGCAACGTCGTTGGAAAGCCGTTCAAGCGTGGCGGCATTTGCGGCAGTCCAGGATCCACCCGGGCGCAGTTCGAGCGTATCGCCCGACGGTGTGGCCGTTAACAAAGGTGCGGTCGCCAAGATGATGTTCCCACAATTACATAGCGACCTTGTTAGGACGCATGCGAGGCACCCACGTTGACCTGCCTCAAGGCAACAAAGCCCCCTCGAAAGTTGAGCCAAATCAAATGCTCGTGCCGCGGCCTCCCCTAGAATTCGACCGATACAGGCAGCAAGAACGAACACCATGGTCCGATCAAGCGAGCTAGGCAATGAGCTGCAGGCGCTCAAGAGCGAGATGTCGCGTCTTCTGGGTACGCCTGCGGACGACATCTTCGACGCAGCGAAGAGCCGCAGCGAGGCGCTGGCCGAGCAGATCAAGGACACCCTGAACGAACTCGGTGCGACCTTGAGCGCGGAAGAAGAGCATGTCGAGAGACTGGTCGCTGAGCGGCCGATTGCAGCGCTGGCGTCCGCCTTGGTGCTCGGGATTGCCATCGGTTTCATGCTGAGGAGGCACTGACGTGAACAGCGAAAATGTCGTCAAACAGATGCGCGTGCTGTGGCGCACCGACCGCATCATCGCCGAAATTCGAATGCGGCACATACTGGTCGGGCTCGGGCTGCGGGCGTTTGCCGCGCTAATCGCGGCCTTCGGCCTGTTGATGCTGGAACTGTCGGCCTATTTCGCACTGGCGCAGGTCTGGAGCGCGATTTCAACGGCCGCGATCCTGGGTGTCGTCAATTTCGTTATCGCGGCTGTTCTGTTTGTAATCGCGGGAAGGCCGCCTGCGGGCCGCGAACTCGAGCTCGCGACCGAGATTCACGGGTCGGCCATCGACGCGCTGCAGAGCGAGGCCCGCGCGCTGCAAACGCAGTTCACTGGCATCGTTCATCATCCCGTGAACAGCGTGCTGCCGTCGATGCTGGTGCCGTTGATCATGATCATCGTCAAGAGCCTGAAGAAAATCAGGGCCGCCCCCACAGAAAGCGCCTCGGCCGAGCCGAGCTGACCACGTCGGAGGCATCGGCCTCATGTCCGCAAAATCAAGGAGCTATGCGAAATGTTCAAGACCCAGCCAAGGCCGATCCTAAATGCCTCTTTGCCGGCGCAGTTCCGGCAATTCCGTCTAGCGCTGGCCCGCGAACCCGGCCATCCCGAAGGCGATGCCGAGGTGGCCTACATCATCGTGGCGCCGCTCGATTCCGAGGACCGTATCGATGCAAGACTATGGCGGGAGTATCGCGATGCCTGCCGGGTCGTGCGCCAGCGTCCGGACGAGCAGGACCAGCATGGTCATCTAGTTCACCGGCCGGGCGGCAGCTGGGGTTTCCACTACGACGGCGAAGCCAATCAGCCCGACGAGGTCGGCTATCACTTTGCGGACGAGCGCTTCATCGTCGGCGAATATGTCTCGATCAACGAGCGCGGCAATATGCACACCTATCGGGTGACGACGGTGTCGTATCTTTGAGCGATGAAACCGCTTGCCGGCGTCAGCGAGGCGGATGCTCGGGCGCGGCAGCACGCCGAGGGTCACAATGAGCTCCCTCAACCCGATCGGCGCACGCCGTTTCGAATAGCGATCGAGGTGCTGCGCGAACCGATGCTGGCGCTGCTCCTCGTCGGCGGCATCGTTTACCTGGTACTTGGCGACCTGAAGGAAGCGATCATCCTGGTCGCCTTCGCCACGATGTCGATCGTGATCACCGTGGTGCAGGAGACGCGCACAGAGCGTGTTCTTGAGGCGTTGCGCGATCTCACTAGCCCCCGCGCGCTCGTCATTCGCGACGGTCAGCGGCAGCGGATCGCCGGCCGCGACGTCGTGCGGGGCGACCTCATCGTCCTGTCCGAGGGTGACCGGGTCCCTGCCGACGCCGTGCTCCTGCAGTGCCAGGATCTGCAGGCCGACGAATCGACCCTGACCGGCGAATCCGTCCCCGTGCGCAAGGTCGCGTGGGACGATCGTCTTGGGTCCGCAGCCCAGCGGCCGGGAGGCGACGACCTGCCGCAGGTATTTTCTGGTTCTCTGGTGGTGCGAGGCTCCGGACTGGCAGAGGTAACCGCTATCGGCCCGCGAAGCGAAATCGGTAAGATCGGCCAATCGCTGGCCGGGCTCGAAGCCGAACCGCCGCGCCTGCAGGCGCAAACCCGACGCGTCGTCCGGTTGTTTGCCCTTTT
>Ga0070668_100001575_pt1 | contig 16497 bp, 14 predicted proteins | sample KBSS43metaG_FD_64661 | JGI IMG/M metagenome (GOLD analysis project Ga0070668, IMG submission 64661) | Switchgrass rhizosphere microbial communities from Kellogg Biological Station, Michigan, USA - KBS S4-3 metaG | ecosystem: Host-associated > Plants > Roots > Rhizosphere > Soil ... | reverse complement strand
CTGATGCGGCACTAGGCAGCCTGGCCCCGGGCCAGCACCAGGAGGGGGTTGCGAAGCGCGGCGAGAGACGTCAGCGGGTCGCCTTCGACGACCAGGACGTCCGCCGCGAGCCCGGGCTCGAGACGCCCGGTGACAGCTCCGAGCCCGAGGCCGGCCGCGCTGTCCTCGGTCGCGATCTCCAGGATCCGGCGGCGGGAGAAGCCGAGCCATTCGTACAGCTCCAGCGCGCCTGCCGGGTCGTCGAACACCGAGCCGGCCAGGCCCGCGTCCGTCCCGGCGAGCAGGCGGACGCCCTGCTCCTCCAGCCACGGCAGCCGTCCGTACATCGCCAGCCCCAGCTCCTCGCCGAGCCGCTCGACGATCGTCCGCCAGTTGCGGCTGCTCGTGGAGCACGCCGAGATGCCCTCGGCCGCCATCCGCTTGGCGACGTGCGCGCGGCGGTCGAACGAGCGCGGCCCGGTCATGAAGCTGCAGTGCTCGATGGTGGACACCCCGGCCTCGACCGCGGCTTCGATCGCGTCGGCGCCGTGGGCGTGCGCGGCGACCGGCAGTCCGTGCGAGGCCGCGTGCGAAACGACCACGCGCAGCTGCCGGGCGTCGAACTGCGACTCCCACATGTCGGCGCCGCCCTCGGTGATCTGGCCACCGCTGGCCATCACCTTGATCACGTCGGCGCCCGCCGCCGCGTTCGCGTCGATCAGGCACCGGATTTCGGCGTCGGACGCGGCTTCGCCGCCGAAGAAGTGGCAGTGCCCGCCCGGCACGGTGATCGGCGGGCCCGACACGAGCAGCCGCGGCGCCACCGCGCCCTCGAACGACCGGCGGACCGCCGCGCCGAGGTTCCCCCGGTCGCCGAGGTCCCGCACGGTCGTGACGCCGCTGCGCAGCATCGACGCGAGCCGCGAGCGCGCGCCGTCCAGGAGATCGTCGCTCGCGGAGAAGTGCGCCAGCATCTCGCGGGACGCGTCGAACGCCAGGTGTACGTGGACGTTGAACAGCCCGGCCAGCGCGGTACCGGTGGGAAAGTCGTGCCGGGCGGCGTCCGGCGCGGCCTGCGCGACGACGTCCGCACGCGGGCCCGCCGCGACGATCACGCCGTCGCGCACCAGCACGGCACCGTTTTCGACCGGCGTCGAAGGCCGCGGCAGCACCCGGCCGGCAGTGATCAGGGTGTCCACGTCACGTCCCGTTCTCCATCGCGGCCGACAGCGCGAGCAGCGGCCGGACGTCGGATTCGATGTCGTCCGCCCCGGCGGGCAGGACCTGCTTGGCGCGGCCGTCGCTGGTCTCGCCCGCCGCATGCCGCTCCAGCGCTGACTTCAACGCGGCCGCCGCGGCACCGGGATCGGTGGCGACGACTTCCCCGAAGTCCGCGTCCAGGTACGGCGACAGCTGGACCAGGCCGTCCCGGATCTCGATCACCCGGCGGTAGTGCACGCGGTGGGCACCGCGCGGCGGCGTCCGCAGCACGATGCTGGGGAACGCCCGGACCAGGACCGTCCACAAGGGAGCGAGCGCGCGGTGCTCGCGCCGGTACCGGCGCCGCCGCCGCACCGCCGAGATCCGCGCCCGCACCCCCGGATAGGTGACGCCGGCGAGGAACAGCATCCCGCCGACGATCACGAACGGCACGCCGAGCAGCAGCAGGACCTTCACCGCCGGGCCGAACGCCCACGCCACCACGATGTACAGCGCGCGGAAGACGCTGCCGGCCGCCGCGCAGGCCAGGCCGGCCGCGCCCAGCCGCAGCCCGATCCGCAGGTTCCGGTCGGCCACCCGCAGGTACCGCACGATCCAGCACGTGCAGGCGATGAGGCCGTAGATCAGGTACAGCCCGGCGCCGAGGTAGAACAGCGCGATCCCGCTGTCGTGGATCGTCGACGGACCCAGCGGCAGCCCGCGCAGTTCCGGCGGTGTCATGACCATCGTGACGACCATCAGCGCGATCGCCGCCGCCAACGGCACCAGTTCCACCGCCACCCGGCGATACCGCCGGGGGCCCAGCGCGGAACCCAGGAAGAAGATCACCAGCGCGGCGAGGCCGCACGCCAGCAGCGCGTTGTTGGCCACCCGTGCCGCGCCCCGGCCGATGACCGCGTCCACCGCGTCGGAGATCACCGTCTGCTGCAGCAGGAACGCCGCGGCGAACCCGGCCACGCACGCCGTGACCGCCCAGTTCGGCACGGTCGGCGCCAGCGTCACCTGGTAGATCCGCCACGCCAGGGCCACGCCGAACAGCACCATCGCGATCAGGTTCACGGGATTGAGAAGTGTGCTCACAACCACCCTTGGTGATCGCCGAGCGCCCCCTGGATCCGGCGAAGATCCCGGTCAGCGGCGCGCCGGGGGATCGTGTAGTTCAGGACCGACGCCCATTCGAGGATGATCGTCGCGACCGTTTCGGCTTCCCACTCGTGCGCGTCATCGTAGGACGACCGGCGCAGCGCGCGGTGGACGGCATCCGGGTCGAGATCGGGAGCGGGCCCGCGCAGGAAGTCGGCGGGCTCGGCGTCACCGTGCGGGTGGTGGTCCGCCAGCATGTGCCCCAGCTCGTGCAGGATGATGTGGTCCTGGTGCGATTTCGTCGTTTCCGCCTGGTAGAAGATGTAGTCGGCGGACGAGGTCGCGATCCAGCAGCCGAACGGCCCCGGCACCTCCAGCGGGTACGCCAGCAACCGGATCGGCTTCCCGCGCCGGTCGCCCAGCCGCGCGCACAGCACCTCGACGTCCAGCGGCGGCCCGATGTCCAGTTCCTTGAGCAGCTTCCGGCACCGGCGGCGCAGCTCGCGCTCCTTCATCGCGCTGTGTCTTCCGGATTCCGGCCCTCGCGTTCGGCGCGCTCGTAGCGCTCGACGAGCTCCAGCAGGTCCATCACCTGCCGCCGGCCCTGCGGCGACAGCTCCTGGGCGCGCATCGCCATCAGCTGCGCTTCGCCGGCCGGGGCCGTGGCCGCTTCTTCGTCGAAGAAGTACGTCACCGGCACCCCGAACAGCTTCGCCAGCGCCTCGACGTAGTGGATCTTCGGGTTCACCCGCTTCCCGGTCGCGAGCTGCTGCAGGTAGGCGGGCGACATCGCCGGCCCGCCCGTCCGCTCCACGGCGGCCGAGATCTCCCGGTAGCTGTGCGGCGCGCGGCCGTCCACCCGAGCCGCCTCGATCAGGGCGCTCAGCCGCTCCGCGAAAGTGCGTTCCCGTGCCATCTCCGCCCCCTGGGTTTCCGCCGTGAAAATTCTAGCCGGGGGACCACTGTACGCACATGTTGACAGCTATTGTATGCAGTGGTTTACAGTGGCGTCGCCTCTCGCCCGGCGCTCCGTACCCTGGGGGTGTACAGAACCGCCGAGGCGAGAGGCTGTCGCGCCTTCGACTCGTCATGATCGGCGGTCTGTAGTACGCTTCGGAGGCCAAGGTCGATCGCCCTCGTGGTGAACCCTTGGTCACGGCCTGTCGCCGGAGGTCGACCCCCAGGGCTTCCGGTGACAGGCCCCTTAATTTTCGGCCCTTCTTTCAGGGCGTCAGCAGGACATCAGCGTCGCGGCCAGCGTGCCGCCCAGTTCGGTGCACGCTTCCAACGTCTGTTTGTCCGGATCGCCCGTGGTGACGACCGGGTCCGCCGCCTTGACCCAGGCCAGGCCCGTGGTGATCGCGAGCAGCTGGCGCTCCGTTCCCGACGTGTCGCTGTTCCCGTGAATCCAGTACCCGAACGGGCGACCCCGGGTCGCGTCCAGGCACGGGTAGTAGACCGTGTCGAAGAAGTGCTTCAGCGCGCCGCTCATGCTGCCCAGGTTCGCCGGCGTCCCCAGCAGGTAGCCGTCCGCTTCGAGCACGTCCGGGACCGTCGCCGCCAGTGCCGCGCGGCGGACCACCTCCACCCCTTCGACGTCCGGGTGCGTCGCGCCGGCGAGCACCGCTTCGAACAGCGCCTGCGTCGACGGCGACGGCGTGTGGTGCACGATCAGCAACCTCGGCATCAGGCGAGCAGCTCCTCGACGTCCGCCCGCAGCGCCGCCAGCCGTGCTTGGCCCGCCGCGCGCGCGTCCGCCAGTGCGGCCGTCACCGGCGTCACCACCTGCAGGTACGCCTTCAGCTTCGGCTCCGTCCCGGACGGCCGGACCACCACGCGCACCCCCTCGCCGGTCAGGCGCAGCACGTCCGCGTCCGGCAGCAGGTCCTCGCACGTCACCTCGACGCCGCCGAGCCGCGGCGGCGGTGTTTCGCGCACCTTCGTCATCAACCGCCCGCGGACCGCGAGATCCGTGACCCGCAGCGAAACCTGGTCCGTCAGGTGGAGGCCGTGGCGCTGCGCCAGCTCGTCGAGCACGTCCAGCGGCGTACGGCCCCGGGCCTTCAGCTGCGCGACGAGCCCGGCCGCCAGTGTCGCGGCGGCGATGCCGTCCTTGTCCCGCACGAAACCCGGGTTCACGCACAGCCCGAGCGCCTCTTCGTAGGCGAACACGAGCCCTTCACCGGCCCGCACCAGCCACTTGAACCCGGTCAGCGTCTCGGCGTAGCGGGCTCCCTCGGCCTTCGCGATCTCGCCCAGCATCGACGACGACACGATCGTCGTGGCCACCAGCGGATCCGGCAGCGTTGTACGGTCCACTGTGGACAGCACGTGCGCGCCCAGCAGTACGCCGGTCTCGTCGCCGCGCAGCATCCGCCACTCCCCGTCCCGCTCCCGCACGCCCAGCGCGCACCGGTCGGCGTCCGGGTCGAGCGCGATCGCCAGGTCGGCGTCCACCTCGGAGGCCAGCGCCAGCAGCAGGTCCGTCGCGCCGGGCTCCTCCGGGTTCGGGAACGACACCGTCGGGAAGTCCGGGTCCGGCACGGCCTGGGCGTCCACCAGGTGCAGGTCGGTGAACCCGGCCCGCTCGAACGCCGCGCGCAGCGTCTCGGCGCCGACGCCGTGCAACGCCGTCGCGGCCACCCGCACCGCGCGTTCGTGGCCCAGCGGCAGCGTCGCGACCTCGTCGAGGTAGCGGTCCAGCAGGTCGACGACCTCGGCGCCGCCGGCCCGCGGCACGCTCACCGCGGCGGGCGCGGCCTGGATGGCGCGCTCGATCTCGCCGTCCGACGGCGGCACGATCTGGCCGCCGGTCGCGTCGTAGAGCTTGTACCCGTTGTCCGCCGGGGGATTGTGCGACGCGGTGATCTGGATCCCGGCCACCGCGCCGAGCCGCCCGACCGCGAACGCGAGCACCGGCGTCGGCAGCGGGCGGGGGAACACCTTGACGTCGAAGCCGGCCGCGGTGAGCACCTCGGCGGCCGCGGTCGCGAAGGCCTCCGAGCCGTGCCGCGCGTCCCGGCCCACGACGACCAGCGCGCCGGCGTGCCCGTGCGCGGTCAGCCACTCGGCCACCCCGGCCGTGGTGCGGGTGACGACGGCGACGTTCATCCCGTTCGGCCCGGCGCGCACCGGGCCGCGCAGGCCGGCGGTGCCGAACTCCAGCGGCCCGGCCATCCGGTCGGCCAGGTCCTCGGCGGCACCGGGTTCGCCGCCCATCGCGCGGGCCAGCACGGCCTGCAGTTCCGCGCGGGTTCCGGCGTCCGGATCGTCGGCGATCCAGCGGAAAGCGGCGTCGCGCAAGGTGGAATTCAATGTCACCGCGCCAGCCTACGGGCTAAGGTCGGGTAGGTGCGCTTACTCTTCACCTCACTGGGGTCCTTCGGCCACACGTTCCCGCTCGTCCCGCTGGCGGTCGCCGCGCGCGACGCGGGCCACGACGTCGTCTTCGCCACTTCCGAAGATTTCCTGCCACAGCTGCGGAAAGCCGGGCTCGAAACCGCGGCGGCCGGGATCGCCATCAAGGACGCGTTCGGCCAGGCGTTCGGTGCGTCCGGTCCGCCCGGCCCGCCCGGCGACATCCCGCCGGAGGTGCTGATGCCGATCGTCGCGAAGGTGTTCGGCGAGGTCATGCCCAAGCGGTTCGTCGCCGACCTGCTGCCGCTGTTCGACCACGTCCGGCCCGACCTGGTCGTGAGCGAGGCCGGCAACTCGGGCGGCGCGTTCGCCGCGCTGAAGGCCGGGATTCCGGTGGTGGCCCACGGTTTCGGCCGGGTGTCGGGCGACGACCCGATGGTCACGCGGATCCGCGACGCCATCCGCGAACACGGCGCCGAGCTGGGGATCGAGGTCGGCGAGGACCTGGCGTTCGGCGGCCCGTTCGTCGACATCTGCCCGGAGTCGGTGCAGGACCCGGGGTTCCTGGCGCGCACGACGCGCGTCCCGCTGCGGCCGGTCGGCTGGAGCGAGCCGGGCGAGCTGCCGCCGGGCGTGCTGGACAAGCGGCGTCCGCTGGTCTACCTGACGCTCGGCACGGCGATGGGCCACGCGGGCGTGCTCACCGAGGCGATCGCCGGTCTGTCCGGTTTGGACGTCGACGTCCTGGTCGCCACCGGCCCGTCCCTGCCCGATGACGCGCTGGGCGAGGTCCCGGCGAACGTCCGGCTCGAGGCGTGGGTCCCGCAGGCGGCGCTGCTCCCGCACGTCGACCTGGTGGTCCACCACGGCGGCAGCGGCACGACGCTCGGTGCGTTCGGCGCTGCTCTCCCGCAGCTGCTGCTCCCGCAGGGCGCGGACCAGTTCAGCAACGCGGAAGCGGTGCTGGCGGCGGGGGTGGGCGACCGCCTGCTCGGCGCCGAAGTCACGGCCGACGCGGTCGCTTCGAAAGCCCGTCACCTGCTCACGGACACGTCGGTCCGCGACGCGGCCCGGCAGCTCGCGGCCGAAGTCGCGGCCATGCCGTCCCCAGCCGACGTCGCCGCCCAGCTCCCCAAACTCGCCTAACGCCGTGTCGTCCCCTCAAGCACGCGTGTCGACCTCCTGATCACGCGTGTCGACGCTTCGCGCACGCAGCTCGTGTGCGGAAAACGCCGACACGCGTGATTGAAGGGTCGACACGCGTGATTGCCGGGACGACACGATGTCAGGCGCGGGTGACCAGGTTGCGTAGGAGGGAGCCCATCTCGGTCGCGGCCGCGCGGCCGGCTTCCAGGACCTCTTCGTGGTTCAGCGGCTCGCCGGTCATGCCCGCGGCCAGGTTCGTCACCAGCGACAGGCCGAACACCTCGACGCCGGCCGCGCGGGCCGCGATGGCCTCCAGGACCGTCGACATGCCGACCAGGTCCGCGCCCATCGTGCGCAGCATCCGGATCTCCGCCGGCGTCTCGAAGTGCGGCCCGGTCAGGCCCGCGTAGACGCCCTCCTCCAGCGACGGGTCGATCTCGCGGGCGATGTTCCGCAGCCGGGCCGAGTACAGGTCGGTCAGGTCGACGAAGTTCGCGCCGGTGATCGGCGAGCGCGCGGTCAGGTTCAGGTGGTCCGAGATCAGCACCGGCTGACCCACCCGGAACCCCTCGCGCAGCCCGCCCGCCGCGTTCGTCAGCAGCACCGTCCGGACGCCGGCCGCCGCGGCGGTGCGCACGTTGTGCACCACCGGGTCGATGCCCTTGCCCTCGTAGAAGTGCGTCCGCCCCAGCATGACCAGGACGTTCTTCTCGCCGACGCGCAGCGAGCGGATGGTGCCGCCGTGGCCCACCGCGCTCGGCGCCTCGAACCCGGGCAGGTCACCCAGCGGGATCTCCGCGATGGGCTCCCCGATGACGTCCGCCGCCGGGCGCCAGCCCGACCCCAGGACCACCGCGATGTCGTGCGCGTCCACGCCGGTGCGCTTGGCGATGGCGGCCGCGGCCTCGTGTTCACTCATGCGAGGGAGCGTATCCGGACGCTCCGCACCACGAGGAACACCACCAGCCCGAACGGCGAGAGGAAGATCGTCAGCACCAGGATCGGGCTCACGATCCACGGCGAAATCCCGCGTTCGCGGCCTTCGAAATACATCCACCGCGCGATGAACAGGTCGAACGCGATGAGGTGCGCCCAGACGAGCCCCGCGCCCCACGGCGTGGCCAGCAGGGCCTGCAGGACGCCGAGGTCGGGCCGGAGCATCGCCCGCCCCCACTCGCCGAAGTGCGGCAGGACCAGGCCGAAGTAGCAGATCAGCGGCAGCAGCGGCACCCACGGTGACGCCATGATCCGCGCGGTCCGGCGCCAGGACCATCAGCGCCCAGAACGGCGTCGCCAGCGGGAACGCCAAGCTGAACAGCGTCATCGGGCCGCGACCTGAGCCGGGGCGCGGACCACGGCGGTGACGCCCAGCGCGACCACCGTCACCAGCAGGGCGAACACCTCCAGCGTCAGCGCGTCGGGCCGCACGATCGACTGCGCCCGCAGCGCCTGCCAGGTGACCAGCGCGATCAGCCCCGCGTAGCCGGCCGCGCCGACGAGGACGAGCCGCGCGCGGACGACGTCGTCCCGCAGCCGGGGGAAGCGCGAGGCCAGTGCCGCCAGCCCGATGGCCAGCAGCGGCAGCGCCTGCAGCGCGTGCATCCCGACGAAGTGCGGGATCCGCAGGTCGCCCGCCGCCGTGCTCCAGCCGAGGATCGGCAGGCCGGGGCCGCCGTCGGCGAGCCCGACGGTGTGCGCGCCGACCAGGTCGGGCCGCCCGCCGGCCTTCCACTGCGCCAGCTGCTGCGCGGTCGGGTTCGTCATCAGGTAGCCCAGCGAGATTCCCGCCAGCGAGAGCACGGCTCCGGCGCGGACGGCCCAGAAGCTCGCCCGGTCCACGGTCTTCGTGAACAGCACCAGCACGGTCAGCGCGAGGGTCGCCACCCACAACCCGATGATCATCTTGCTCATGACGTCGTAGATCGCGGCGTCCTGCGGGGTGGCGGCGTTGAAGTGGCTCGCGCGGCCGCGCGCGGCCTGGAAGACCAGCAGGACGTACTCGGCGGCGAAGATCAGCACCAGGGCGTTCGTCAGCAGGCTCGCCGTGCGCCGGAACCGCGGCAGCAGCGAGACGAGCCAGCTCCAGGTGGCGAAGTAGAGCGCGCCGGACACCGCGAACTTGAGCGGCTTGGCCCAGATCGGCGCGCCCGCCAGGGTCCGCTGGTCGACGAGCAGGGCGGCGACGCACAGCACCGCTGTCACCCCGTAGGCGGCGGCCGCGAGCGCGGACGGGCGATGCCACCCGCGCGTTCTGCTTCGGAGATCGGCAAAGATGGTCATGGTTCCTCCCAGAGCGGATAGTCAGACTCTCCGTTATGGGAAGCTAAACTATCCATGCTGAGAAGTCTTCAGGGTTGACCCCGAGTTCGTCCCTGGGATCGGAGCGAATGCGCATGCGGATGGCCGAACTGAGCGCCGAGTCCGGGGTGCCGGTGGCGACCGTCAAGTACTACCTGCGCGAAGGCCTGCTCCCGGCCGGGGAGCGCACCAGCCCGAACCAGGCCCGGTACTCCGCGGCGCACGTCCAGCGGCTGCGGCTGATCAAGGCGCTCACCGAGGTCGGCGGGCTGCCGCTGGCCTCGGTCGGCGCCGTGCTGCGCGCGATCGACGACCGCCAAACCCCGCACAAGACGATGGGCGTCGTCCAGCAGGAGCTGGTCGGGCCCGCCCCGAAGGTGTCCGACGAGAGCGCGGAGTGGGCGACCGGGCTGCTCCAGGAGCTCGCCGGCCGGCACGGCTGGAAGTGGCACGAACCCGGGAACAACGAGGTCACCCACCTCGTCGCCGCGCTGGCCACGGCGAAGGACCTCGGGCACGAGAGGCTGGCCGAACGGCTCGACGAGTACGTCCAGCTGGCTCGGCGCGTCGCGGAGATCGACGTCGAAGTGGTGATCGGGCTGACGTCGGTCGACAAGATCATCGAGGCCGGGTTGATCGCCACCGTGCTCGGCGACCGGATCTTCGCCGGCCTGCGCCACCTCGCCCAGGAGCAGATCTCTCGCGAGCTCCTCGGCCGCTCGCCCCGCTAGTCGGAGACGCGCAGAGTGGGCGCGACGCGGTCGAAGACGTCCGCCCTGCCCGCGTTCTCCTGCTCGGCGGGCACGGTGACCGAGAGGATCCACAGGCTGTTGCCCGCCTGGACGAGGTTCGAGAACGTCACCCGGGTGCCCCCGCCGCCGTCGCGGCCGCCGCCCTCGGTCATGCGGTAGACCAGCGTCGTGCCCTTGCCGTCCGGCAGCGGCGTCGGCGGGAAGAGCTCGATCCCGTTGCCCGAGCTGGACTGCCTCAGCCAGGCGACGTACTCGTCGTCGCTTTTGTACTGGCCGAAGTACTTCGGCAGCCGTTCGAGCCGGAGCGACCGGCGGCCGTCGGGCGAGACGTACTGGACGACCGTGCTCACCCCGAACTTGACCGTGTTGTGCGGGGCGACGAACTTCTGCCAGCCCTCCGGCACCTGGAGTTCGAACTGCCCGCCGTCGCCGGTCGCGTAGCTCGCGTCGCCGGACTGGCGCACCAGGTCCGGCGGCGGTACTTCGGTCGGCCCGTTCGACGTCCCCGCCGCCGCGCCGGCCGGAGGCAGCAGGTCCTGTCCGCCGACCGTCCTGGCCAGCGCGAACCCGCCGCCCGCGGCGACGAGGAAGAGCAGGATCGCCACCGCGACGAGCACGGCGGTGGCCGCGGTGCTGCGCCGTCCTCGCGGCAGCGGCAGCGGCGGCGGGGCGAACACGGTCGGCGGACCGGTGGCGGGCGCCGGGGCGGCGGGCGGGCGCAGGAACGGCAGCGGGCCCGGGTCGGTGGCCAGCTCGCTGCTCGACGCCTCGGCCTTCTTTTCGGCCTTCTCGGGCAGGACGGTCTTGATCACCTGGGTGTCGGTCGCGTCCGGCTGCGCGGACGTCTTCTTGCCGTCCGGGGTGCGGAACAGGTCGGGCCCGAAGAGGTCGAGCGGCGTCTTCGTCTGCAGCGGGTACAGCCGGTGCCGGACCTCGCGCAGCGTGATCCGCTTGCCGGGCTCCTTCCGCATCAGCGCGCCGATGACGTCGGCGAGCGGCCCGGCCTTCGGCTTGGGCACCTTCCCGTTGACGACCTTGCCGACGGTTTCCAGCGGGTCGCCGTCGGCGTCGTACGGCGGCGCGCCCTCCACCGCGGCGAACAGCGTCGCGCCCAGGCCCCACAGGTCCGCGGCCGGCGTGACGGCGCCGCCGGAGGCGACCTCCGGCGCGATGTAGGCGGGGGAGCCGAGCATGATCCCGGTGCGGGTCATGGTCGCCTCGGAGACGTTGCGGGCGATGCCGAAGTCGGTCAGCTTGATCCGGCCGTCGCTGGCGACCAGGACGTTGCCCGGCTTGACGTCGCGGTGGGTGATCCCGGCGGCGTGCGCGGCCTCCAGCGCGGACGCCACGGCGATGCCGACGGCGGCGGCCTGCTCGACGGTCAGCGGCCCGTGGTCGCGCAGGATGTGCGCCAGGCTGCGCGACGGCAGCAGCTCCATCACCACGAACGGCTGGTCGTTCTCGCGGGCGACGTCGTGCAGGATGATCACGTTCGGGTGGGACAGCACGGCGATCGCGCGCGCCTCCCGCAGCGTCCGCTCCCGCAGCTCGTCCGCCTGCGACGCCGGGATGCCCGGCGGGACCTTCATCTCCTTGACGGCCACCTGCCGGTGCAGGAACTCGTCGTAGGCCGACCAGACGGTGCCCATCGACCCGGAGCCGAGCACCGAACGCAGCCGGTAACGACCGGCGATCACTCGTGTCTCTTCGCTGGAGGGGGGCACGCGCCAATTGTGGCGTACCCGGCCGACCCTTACCTTCCTAGGGGCGCGACTAGAGTCACAGGTCGGACGCGGCCCGTGCCTCTACCATCACTGGGTATGACTGAAGTGGCCGGTCCGGAGTCAGTGCCGATCTCCGAACTCGACCTGGCGGCCGAGTTCCCCCAGGCGACGCGCGAGCAGTGGCAAGAGCTGGTCGCCGGGGTTTTGCGCAAGAGCGGCAGGTTGCCCGAGACCTTCGCGGGTGCCCCGGAGAGCAAGCTCGTCACGCGGACCTACGACGGGATCGAGATCCAGCCGCTGTACACGGCCGAGGACGTGCCGGGCGACGCCGGGTTCCCCGGGCTGCCGCCGTTCGTGCGCGGTTCCCGGCCGGAAGGCCAGGTCAGCACGGGTTGGGACGTCCGGGCCCGGTTCACCGGCGACGACGCTCGCGCGGTCAACAAGGCGATCCTCGCCGACCTCGAAGGCGGCGTGACGTCGATCTGGCTCTCGGTGCCGCCCGGGTCGCTCGCCGACGCGCTGAACGAGGTCTACCTCGACCTGGCGCCCGTGGTGCTGGACCCCGGAGCTTCGTATGAAGCCGCCGCCGACGCGTTGTTCGAGCTGTTCGCCGAGCGCGGGATCCCGGCCACGGAGGCCACCGCCGTGCTGGGCGCCGACCCGATCGGGCTGGCGGCCCGGTCCGGCTCGGCCGTGGCGCTGGAACCGGCGGCCGCGCTCGCCGCGCGTGTCGCCGTGAAGTACCCGAAGGTGCGCACGATCGTCGCCGACGGGCTGCCGTTCCACGAAGCCGGCGGCTCGGACGCGCAGGAGCTGGGCGCGCTCGTCGCCGCCGGCGTCACCTACCTGCGGGCGCTGACCGGCGCCGGGCTGGACGCCGAGGCCGCGGCCGGGCAGCTCGAGTTCCGGATCGCGGCGACCGCCGACCAGTTCTCCACCATCGCGAAGCTGCGCGCGGCCCGCCGCCTGTGGGCGCGCGTCGCCGAGGTCTGCGGCTTCTCCTCGCCCATGCGCCAGCACGCCGTGACGTCGCCGGCGATGCTGACCCGGCGCGACCCGTGGGTGAACATGCTGCGCACGACCGTCGCCTGCTTCGGCGCGGGCGTCGGCGGCGCGGACGCGGTCACCGTGCTGCCGTTCGACGCCGCCATCGGCCGGCCGGACGCCTTCTCCGCGCGGATCGCCCGCAACACCCACGCCGTGCTGCTGGAGGAGTCCAAGCTGGCCGGCGTGGTCGACCCGGCGGGCGGCTCCTGGTACGTCGAGAAGCTCACCGACGACCTGGCCCGCGTGGCGTGGGCCGAGTTCACCGCGATCGAGGCCGCGGGCGGCCTGGCCGCCGAGCTTTCCTCCGGGGCACTGGCCGGGCGGCTGGCGGCGACGTGGGAGAAGCGCTCGTCGCGGATCGCGACCCGGCGCGACCCGCTCACCGGCGTCAGCGAGTTCCCGAACCTGGCCGAGAAGCCGGTGGTCCGCGCACCGGCGGAGTCCACTGTGGAAGGTGGGCTGCCGCGGCACCGGTACGCCGAGGGCTTCGAAGCCCTGCGAGACGCGTCGGACGCGTACCTCGACGCGCACGGGGAGCGGCCGAAGATCTTCCTGGCCACGCTGGGCCCGGTCGCCGCGCACACCGCGCGCGCCGGATTCGCCGCCAACCTGTTCCAGGCGGGCGGGATCGAGGCCGTCAACCCGGGCGCGACCGACGATCTGCCGGGGGCGTTCTCGGATTCCGGCGCGAAGATCGCCTGCCTCTGCGGCACCGACGACGCCTACGCGGCGCAGGCCACCGAGGTGGCGGCCGCCTTGGGAGCCGAATACGTCCTACTGGCGGGCAAGGGGTCCTATGACGGCGTCGACGCCAACGTCTTCGCCGGCTGCGACGCCCTCGACGTCTTGACCGGTCTGCACGCCAAGCTGGGAGTTACGCGATGACCATCCCGAACTTCGCCGGCATCGACCTCGGCACGCCTGCGCCGGGCGACCGCGACACCTGGGCGCGCGCGGTGGAGGCCGCCACCGGCAAGGGCCCGGACGCCCTCGCCTGGGAGACGCCCGAGGGCATCGGCGTCAAGCCGGTGTACAGCGCCGACGATCTGTCCGATGTGGACTTCCTGGCCACGTACCCCGGCATCGCGCCCTTCCTGCGCGGGCCGTACCCGACGATGTACGTCAACCAGCCGTGGACCATCCGCCAGTACGCCGGGTTCTCCACCGCCGAGGAGTCCAACGCCTTCTACCGGCGCAACCTCGCCGCCGGCCAGAAGGGCCTTTCGGTCGCCTTCGACCTGGCCACCCACCGCGGCTACGACTCCGACCACCCGCGCGTGTCCGGCGACGTCGGCATGGCGGGCGTCGCCATCGACTCCATCTACGACATGCGGCAGCTCTTCGACGGCATCCCGCTCGACAAGATGTCGGTGTCGATGACGATGAACGGCGCGGTGCTGCCGGTGCTCGCGCTGTACGTCGTCGCGGCCGAGGAGCAGGGGGTGAAGCCGGAGCAGCTCGCGGGGACCATCCAGAACGACATCCTCAAGGAGTTCATGGTCCGCAACACCTACATCTACCCGCCGCAGCCGTCGATGCGGATCATCTCCGACATCTTCTCGTTCACTTCGCAGCACATGCCGAAGTACAACTCGATCTCCATCTCCGGCTACCACATGCAGGAAGCCGGGGCGACCGCCGATCTGGAGCTGGCCTACACGCTGGCCGACGGCGTCGAGTACCTCCGCGCGGGTGTCGACGCCGGGCTCGGCGTCGACAAGTTCGCGCCGCGGCTGTCCTTCTTCTGGGCGATCGGCATGAACTTCTTCATGGAGGTCGCGAAGCTGCGCGCGGCGCGTCTCCTGTGGGCGAAGCTGGTGAAGGGCTTCAACCCGCAGTCGTCGAAATCGCTTTCGCTGCGGACGCACTCCCAGACGTCCGGCTGGTCTCTGACGGCTCAGGACGTCTACAACAACGTCGTGCGGACCTGCGTCGAGGCGATGGCCGCGACCCAGGGGCACACGCAGTCGCTGCACACCAACGCCCTCGACGAGGCCCTCGCGCTGCCCACCGACTTCTCCGCGCGGATCGCCCGCAACACCCAGCTGCTGCTGCAGCAGGAGTCCGGCACCACGCGCGTCATCGACCCGTGGGGCGGCAGCGCCTTCGTCGAGAAGCTGACCTACGACCTCGCGCGCAAGGCGTGGGGCCACATCAGCGAGGTCGAGCAGGCCGGCGGGATGGCCAAGGCGATCGACGCGGGCATCCCCAAGCTGCGCATCGAAGAGGCCGCCGCGCGTACTCAGGCGCGTATCGACTCCGGGCGGCAGCCCGTGATCGGCGTCAACAAGTACCAGGTCACCGGCGATGAAGACATCGACGTCCTCAAGGTCGACAACGACGGCGTCCGCACCCAGCAGCTGGAGAAGCTGCGGCGGCTGCGTGCCGAGCGCGACTCTTCGGCGACGGAAGACGCGTTGCGACGGCTCACCGAGGGCGCCGGCAACGGCGGCAACCTGCTGGAACTGGCGATCGACGCGGCCCGTGCGAAGGCCACGGTCGGCGAGATCTCCGACGCGCTGGAGAAGATCTGGGGCCGGCACGCCGGCCAGATCCGGACCATCTCGGGGGTGTACCGGGAGGAGGTGGGGAAGTCGCAGAACGTCGAGAAGGCCCGTCAGCTGGTCGAAGAGTTCGCCGTGGAGGAAGGGCGCCGTCCCCGGATCCTCGTCGCGAAGATGGGCCAGGACGGCCACGACCGCGGCCAGAAGGTGATCGCCACCGGCTTCGCCGACCTCGGCTTCGACGTCGACGTCGGCCCGCTGTTCTCCACCCCGGCCGAGGTCGCGCGGCAGGCGATCGAGGCGGACGTGCACGTCGTCGGCGTCTCGTCGCTGGCCGCCGGGCACCTCTCGCTGGTGCCCGCGCTGCGCCACGAGCTCGCCGAGCTGGGCCGCGAGGACATCATGGTCGTGGTCGGCGGCGTCATCCCGCCGCAGGACTACCCGGCGCTGCGCGAGGCCGGCGCCGCCGCGATCTTCGGGCCCGGCACGGTGCTGGCGGACGCCGCGATCGACCTGCTCGGCCAGCTGACGGCGCAGGAGTCCTGAGCCTTGCCGCGCAAGATCGACGTCACCGCCTACGCCAAGGGCGTCCTCGCGGGTGATCGCGGGACGCTGTCGAAGGCGATCACGCTGGTCGAGTCGCAGCGTGCGGACCACCGGGCCTTGGCCCAGGAATTGCTGGTCGAGCTGCTGCCGTCGTCGGGCGGCGCACGGCGCGTCGGCATCACCGGCGTACCCGGTGTCGGCAAGTCGACATTCATCGACCAGCTCGGCACCGACCTGACCGCGGCCGGGCACCGCGTCGCCGTCCTCGCGGTCGACCCGTCGTCGACCCGCACCGGCGGGTCCATCCTCGGCGACAAGACGCGGATGGCGCGGCTGGCGGTCGATCCGCACGCCTTCATCCGGCCGTCGCCGACGTCCGGGACGCTCGGCGGGGTCGCCAGGGCGACGCGCGAGACGATCGTGCTGATGGAGGCCGCCGGCTACGACGTCGTGCTGGTGGAGACGGTCGGCGTCGGGCAGTCCGAGGTGACCGTGGCCAACATGGTCGACTGCTTCCTGTTCCTGACGCTGGCCAGGACCGGCGACCAGCTCCAGGGCATCAAGAAGGGCGTGCTGGAACTCGCCGACGTCATCGCCGTCAACAAGGCCGACGGCGACCACGAGCGCGAGGCCGGGCGGGCGGCGCGGGAGCTGGCCGGCGCGCTGCGGATGATCTACGGGCCCGAAGCGTCGTGGACGCCACCGGTGCTGACCTGCAGCGGTCTGCACAATCTGCGTCTCGACGAGGTCTGGGGGGCGATCGAGCAGCACCGCGACACGCTCACGGCGTCCGGCGAACTCGACGCCCGCCGCCGCCGGCAGCAGGTGGACTGGACCTGG
>Ga0070668_100001571_pt1 | contig 16508 bp, 14 predicted proteins | sample KBSS43metaG_FD_64661 | JGI IMG/M metagenome (GOLD analysis project Ga0070668, IMG submission 64661) | Switchgrass rhizosphere microbial communities from Kellogg Biological Station, Michigan, USA - KBS S4-3 metaG | ecosystem: Host-associated > Plants > Roots > Rhizosphere > Soil ... | reverse complement strand
AGGAGTTCGTCCAGCGCTGCGTCGACAAGATGGGCAAGGACTTCCTCGAGAACGTCGGAACCGTAAACGTCGCAAAGGATCTCGATGCGATGCGGGCGGCCCTCGGCGACGAGAAGCTGACGTACCTCGGCTATTCCTACGGCACCCGCATCGGCGCCACCTATGCCGAGCAGTTCCCGGACAAGGTTCGCGCGATGATCCTCGACGGTGCGGTCGACCCGAATGCCGACCCCATCGAGGCCAACATCAGGCAGGCCGCCGCATTCCAGACCGCGTTCAACGACTACGCCGCCGACTGCGCCAAGACCCCGGACTGCCCGCTGGGCACCGACCCGGCGAAGGCCGTCGAGGTCTACAAGTCGCTGGTCACACCGTTGGTCGAGAAACCCGCGAAGACCAAGGACCCGCGTGGGCTCAGCTACGGTGACGCGATCGTCGCCACGATTCTGCCGCTCTACTCACCGACCCTGTGGAAGCACCTCACGACGGGGCTGCGGGATCTGCGCGACGGCAGCGGCGACACCATGCTGTGGTTGGCGGACCTGTACATGGGTCGTGACGACAAGGGGCACTACGACAACTCCACGGACGTCCGGGTGGCGGTCAACTGCGTCGACAAGCCGCCGATCACCGACCGCGCAGCCACCGTGGAGCAGGACAGGCGCTCCCGCGAAGTGGCGCCCTTCATGAGCTACGGCGACTTCACCGGGCACGCGCCGCTGGGCACCTGTGCGTTCTGGCCCGTTCCGCCGACGTCGACACCTCACGAGCTCAAGATCGACGGGCTACCACCCACCTTGGTCGTGTCGACGACGAACGACCCCGCCACTCCGTACCAGGCCGGCGTCGACCTGGCCAGACAGCTCGGAGGCGCGCTGCTGACCTACGAGGGCACCCAGCACACCGTGGTCTTCCAAGGGAATTCGTGCGTCGACGACATCGCCGCGCGCTACCTACTGGACGGGGCCACACCGCCGCCCGGCGCCAAGTGCTGAGTCATCCACCCGAGCAAAGGTCACCGTCGCATCACCGTCTGATTGCTGCCTTGTCTCTGCTTGCCGTCGAGTACAGACCGCGAAGGCCGTTGCGTGCGAACATGTTCGCCATGTGGCGGGCGGCGGCAAAGTGGACGATGGCGCCGATCGTGCTCCTCGTGGTGTCCACGTTCACCGTTCCCATCGCGTCGGCCTCCCCGGAGGGCGAGGCCACCGCGGCCTACGGGCAAGCCCCGGCGTGGGGCAGCTGCGCGGGCTTTCTCGGTGACGTCGGCGATCTTCCGACGGCCCAGTGCGGCACGGTGGACGTCCCGATCGACTACGCCAATCCTCAAGGGCCGCAAGCGCAATTGGCCGTGATCCGCGTACCGGCCACCGGCGACCGGCTCGGTGTGTTGATGGTGAACCCGGGTGGCCCCGGCGCATCCGCGGTCGACACCGTGGCGCAGATGGGCGCCGCCCTGGCCGGCACCGAGATCGCCAGGCGCTTCGACCTCGTCGGCTTCGACCCGCGCGGCGTGGGGCACTCGACGCCGCAGGTGCGTTGCCGCACCGACGCCGAATTCGACGCCTACCGTCGCGACCCGATGGTCGACTACAGCCCCGAGGGCGTCGCCCGCGTCGAGGCCGTATACCAGCACATCGTCCAGGGCTGCGTCGATCGGATGGGCACGGAGTTCCTCGCGAACGTGGGGACGGCGTCGAGCGCCCAGGACATGGACGTGGTGCGGGCGGCGTTGGGGGAGAACCAGCTGAACTTCCTCGGCTACTCCTACGGCACCGAGCTCGGGGCCACCTACGCCGAGCGCTACCCCGAACGAGTGCGGGCCATGGTGCTCGACGGCGCCGTCGACCCCGGATCCGATCCGATCGGGGAGAACCTGCGCCAATTGGCCGGATTCCAAACGGCATTCGACGACTACGCGCTCGACTGCGCGCGGTCCACCGACTGTCCGCTCGGCCAGGACCCGACCCAGTTCGTCGCGCGCTACCACGAACTCGTCGACCCGCTCGTACAGCAGCCAGGCCGCACCTCGGATCCGCGTGGGTTGAGTTATTCGGACGCCATCACCGGAACCGTCAATGCGCTCTATACGCAGCGTTACTGGAAGTACCTCACCAGCGGGCTGCTCGGGCTGCGTCGCGGCAGCGACGCAGGCGACCTGCTGCTGCTGGCCGACGACTACCAGCACCGCAACCCGTTGGGCCACTACGACAATCAGCAGGACGCGTTCACCGCCATCCGCTGCGTCGACGCGCCGTACCCGAGCGATCCGGCGGTCTGGACGGACGCCGACCGCCGGGCGCGGGAAGCGGCTCCCTTCATGTCATATGGCGAGTTCACCGGGTTTGCCCCGCGCGACATGTGCACCATGTGGCCGGTACCCCCGACGTCGACGCCGCACGACGTAGCGTCCCCCGGCCCTGGCAAGGTGGTGGTCGTGTCGACCACCCACGACCCGGCGACTCCGTACCAGGCCGGCGTCGACCTGGCGCGCGAAATGGACGCCGCACTGATCACGTTCGACGGCACTCAGCACACGGTGGTGTTCAACGGCGACGGGTGCGTGGACCCCGCCGTGGTGAGCTTCCTGGTCGACTCGACGATGCCTGCGCCCGACTTGCGTTGTTAGTAGCTCGGCGCTGGCTCGTGGTGCTCGCCGTGTGTGTGCTCGCGGCGACCTCGGTGGACGGCTGCACCAGGGTCGTCGCCGGCAGGCACCGGCCCCCGACGCCCGCAGTCGGCGCACCCTTGCAGTGGGGCGACTGCGACGCCTTCGGAGTGTCCACCGACGACCTCCCTCGCTCAGCGCGGTGCGCGGACCTGGCCGTGCCGGTCGACTACGCCAAGCCCGGCGGTGCCGTCGCAGCCGTCGCGGTGATCAAGATCCCCGCCACGGGACGCAAACTCGGCTCGCTGGTGATGAATCCGGGGGGCCCCGGCGGATCCGGCGTGGATTTCGCGGCCTGGTTCGGACCGTACCTTCCGCGCGCCATCCGCGATCGTTTCGACGTCGTCGGGTTCGACCCACGGGGAGTCGGACATTCGCGCCCTGCCATCGCCTGCGTCTCCAACGCGGAGCTCGACGCGTGGCGCGCCGACCGGCACGCTGGCTTCGCGCCCGGAGGCAACTCGGGCACCGACTACACCCCGGAAGGCGTCGCGAAGTTCGAAGCAGGGGAGCGCCGGTACGTGCAGTCCTGCGTGGAGCGGACGGGCGTCGACTTCCTCGCCGCCGTCGGCACGTCGAACGTCGTCAAGGATCTCGATGCGTTGCGCCAAGCCCTCGGCGACGAGCAGCTGACCTACCTTGGCTACTCCTACGGCACGAAAATCGGTGCCTCGTTCGCCGAGGCATATCCCGACCGGGTCCGGGCGATGGTGCTCGACGGTGCGGTGGATCCGGCGGCGGGAGGCGTGCAGTCGATGCTCGACCAGGCGGCCGGATTCCAGCTGGCGTTCGACGACTACGCGGCCGACTGCGCGCGCTCGCCGAGCTGCCCGTTGGGCACGGACCCCGCGAAGGCAGTGCAGGTCTACCACGACCTCGTCGACCCCCTGCTTGACGAACCCGCACCCACGGCCGCCCCGCGCGGGCTGACGTACGACGACGCGATCACGGGCACCATCGACGCCCTGTACGACCCGCAGACGTGGACGACCTTGACCGACGGCCTTCGGGCCGTCAAGCAGGGGCGGGACGCCGACGACCTGTTGGGGCTCGCCGACGAGTACCTCGGACGCGACGAGCACGGCGACTACGCGAACAGCTTGGACGCCTACACGTCCGTCACGTGTGCCGACTACGCCTACCCGAAGGACGAGGCGGCCTGGGCCACGTACGACCAGCGGCTTCGGGAGGTATCGCCGTTCCAGGTGTTCGGTCGCTTCACCGGCCACGCGCCGCGGGGTATCTGCGCGTTCTGGCCAGTGCCCGCGACCAGCCAGCCGCACCCGGTCTCCGCGGGCGGCCTGCCCCCGCTGCTGGTCATCTCCACGACCAGGGATCCGGCGACACCCCATCAGGACGGAATCGCCCTCGCCCGCCAACTCGGAGCGAGGCTGCTCACGTTCGAGGGCACCCAGCACACCGCGTCGTTCAATGGCGTCGCATGCGTCGACGACGCCACAGCTGATTACCTGATCGACCTGACCTTGCCGCCAGAGGGCCTGGTTTGTTAGCTGGAAGCCACGGCGGCAAGTGGTGATCAACGATCCCTTCGACTACTGTCGAGGCCGTTACCGAGGCCCGGGATTCACGCCACCAGCACCAGGGAGAAGGACAACCGATGGAAGAGGCGACTGCCGCCCTCGAAGATGGTCACTACTACCGCGAACAGATTGGTAGCTCGAACAAGGTCATCGCCTGGAGCCACAGCTCACGCTTCGTGAAGGCGCTGAGCCTGCTCGACGCGTCCGAATCGTCGGTGCTCGACTATGGGTGCGGTGACGGCACCTTCCTCGCCATGGCAGCGGGTCAGATCAAGCAGGGGCATGGCTCCGACATCGATGCGAACCAGATCGAAGGCTGCCGCGAGCGTTTCGCCGACCTGAAGAACATCACCTTCTCCGTCACCGGCGACCTGGCCGCCCCCGAGTACGACGGCTCCTTCGACGTGGTCACCTGCCAGGAGACGCTGGAGCACTGCACCGAGGACATCGTCGAGATCGTGCTGGCCGACCTGGCGCGGCTCTGCGCACCGACCGGTCGGGTCATCATCAGCGTGCCCATCGAGATCGGTCCGTCGTTCGTCATCAAGCAATCGGTGCGCGCGCTCGCCGCGAGGATGGGCAACAGCAGCTACCACATGGCCGAGCGCTACAGCGCCAAGGATGCCGCCAAGATGGTGTTTGCTGGACGCAACACCGGCGTCGACCGGCCGCTCTACAAGGTCGACGGCGCCGAGGGCTACTCGCACTTCGGCTTCAACTGGCGGGCCCTGCGTGAGCGCGTGGCGCACCACCTCGAGGTCGAGCAGACGCAGTTCACCCCGCTGCCGCAGCTCGGCGGCCTGGTCAGCAGCCAGGCGTGGATGCTCTGCCGACCGCGCCGCTAGCCTCCGACGATCACGGACCGACCAGCACACGTAACACAGAATTAACAGCGGGTGCCTACGCTGCGCACATGGATCGGCAGAAGGAATTCGTGCTGCGCACGCTGGAGGAACGTGACATCCGGTTCGTGCGGTTGTGGTTCACCGACGTGCTCGGATACCTCAAGTCCGTAGCCATCGCGCCCGCCGAACTCGAAGGCGCATTCGAAGAGGGCATCGGTTTCGACGGCTCCTCGATCGAGGGCTTCGCCCGGGTCTCGGAGTCCGACACCGTTGCGCGCCCTGATCCGTCGACGTTCCAAGTGCTTCCGTGGACGACCAGCGGCGGCAAGCACCACTCGGCCCGCATGTTCTGCGACATCACCATGCCGGACGGCTCGCCGTCGTGGGCCGACTCGCGCCATGTGCTGCGCCGCCAGCTGGGCAAGGCCAGCGACCTCGGATTTTCCTGCTACGTGCATCCCGAGATCGAGTTCTTCCTGCTCAAGCCCGGCGAGGACGACGGCAGTGTGCCGGTCCCCGCCGACAACGGCGGCTACTTCGACCAGGCCGTCCACGACGCCGCCCCCAACTTCCGCAGGCACGCCATCGACGCGCTCGAGCAGATGGGCATCTCGGTGGAGTTCAGCCACCACGAGGGCGCCCCGGGGCAGCAGGAGATCGACCTCCGCTACGCCGACGCGCTATCCATGGCCGACAACGTCATGACCTTCCGCTACGTCGTGAAGGAGGTCGCGCTCAGCGACGGCGTTCGGGCGTCGTTCATGCCGAAGCCGTTCGCCGAGTACCCCGGCTCGGCCATGCATACCCACATGAGCCTCTTCGAGGGTGAGAACAACGCGTTCTACAGCCCCGACGACCCACTGCAGCTGTCCGACGTCGGCAAGTCCTTCATCGCCGGCATCCTCGAACACGCCAGCGAGATCAGCGCCGTCACCAATCAGTGGGTGAACTCCTACAAGCGGCTCGTCCACGGTGGCGAGGCGCCGACGGCCGCGTCCTGGGGCTTCGCCAACCGCTCGGCACTGGTGCGCGTGCCGATGTACACCCCGCGCAAGGCGTCGTCACGCCGCATCGAGGTCCGCAGCCCCGATTCGGCCTGCAACCCGTACCTGGCGTTCGCGGTGTTGCTGGCCGCAGGGCTGCGCGGCGTCGAGAAGAACTACTCCCTTGGCCCGCAGGCAGAGGACAACGTGTGGACGTTGACCCCCGAGGAGCGGCGCTCGATGGGCTACAAGGAGCTGCCCACCAGCCTCGGCGTGGCACTGTCCGAGATGGAGGGCTCCGAGCTCGTCGCGGAAGCGTTGGGGGAGCACGTGTTCGACTTCTTCCTGCGCAACAAACGCGCCGAGTGGGAGAACTACCGCAGCCACGTCACCCCGTTCGAGTTGAAGGCCTACCTCTCACTCTGAGGCACTTGAGATACCGTCGGGGGCGTGCCCAAACCCGCGACCCGACGGCCCACGCTGCCCAGCGTCGGCAGGCTGGGGCTCGTTGAGGCACACGCCAGGCAGCACCTCGACCGGTTGGGCTGGAACACCGACGATCACGTCGAGCTGCTGTGGTCGCTGTCGCGCGCCCCGGACGCCGACGGCGCCCTGCGAACCATGGTGCGCCTCGCCGAGGCGCTGGGGAACGGCTGGGACGAGCTGCACGGTGCGCTGATGAAGGATCGTGCGCTGCGCGGTCGGCTCTTCGGCGTGCTCGGCGCCTCGCACGCGTTGGGCGACCACGTCGTCTCGCAACCGCAGGCCTGGCATCTACTCGCGGGCAACGTCAGCCTGCCCACGGCTGCGGACCTGCACCGCGACTTCGCCGCCGTTGCCGAAACGCCCACTGAGGCAAGCTCTTTGAAGTTCTCGCTGCGCAAGCTCTACCGGGATCGCGTGCTGGTGCTTGCCGGGCTCGACCTAGCGCCCACGGTGGAGAACGAACCGGTGCTGGCGTTCCCCACGGTCGGCACGCACCTGGCCGACATCGCCGATGCCGCCCTGGGGGCCGCGTTGATCGTCGCGACCAAGGTGGTGTGCGGTGACGACGCGCCCGCGCCGCGACTGGCCGTCATCGCCATGGGCAAGTGCGGCGCCCGCGAACTCAACTACGTCAGCGACGTCGACGTCATCTTCGTCGGAGAGCAAGCCGATGCGATCACCACCCGAGTGGCCGGCGAGCTCATCAGGTTCGCCACCGACGCCTTCTTCGAAGTCGACGCGGCGCTGCGGCCGGAGGGCAAGCAGGGCGCGCTGGTACGCACCCTCGAGTCGCACGTCGCGTACTACGAGCGGTGGGCCAAGACGTGGGAGTTCCAGGCGCTGCTGAAGGCCCGGGCCGCCGTCGGCGACGCCGAACTCGGCGCGCAATACATCGCGGCATTGATGCCGATGGTCTGGGTGGCTTGCGAGCGTGAGGACTTCGTGCCCGAGGTGCAGGCCATGCGGCGGCGCGTCGAGGAACTGGTCCCAGCAGGCGAGCGGGCGCGCGAACTCAAGCTCGGGACGGGCGGGCTGCGCGACGTCGAGTTCGCCGTCCAGCTGCTGCAACTGGTGCACGGGCGCAACGACGCCTCACTGCACGTGGCGTCGACGATCGATGCCCTCGCCGCGCTCGGCAGTGGGGGATACGTCGGCCGCGACGACGCCGCCAATCTCACCGCGTCCTACGAGTTCCTCCGCCTGCTCGAACACCGCCTGCAGTTACAGCGCCTGAAGCGCACGCACATGCTGCCCGCGACCGACGACGACGAGAAGCTGCGCTGGCTGGCGCGCGCCGCGCACATCCGGCCGGACGGCCAACACGACGCGCTCGGGGTGCTTCGCGAGGAGCTCAAACGCCAGAGCCTGCGCGTGTCCCGCCTGCACGCGAAGCTGTTCTACCAACCGCTGCTCGAGTCGGTCGGTGGGCTGGCCGCCGAATTCTCCCCGGCGATGACGCCCGAGGCCGCCGAACGCCTGCTCGCTGCGCTGGGCTACGAGGCGCCGCACAGTGCGCTGACGCATCTCGCGGGGCTGACCAACCCGGGCGGTCGACGGGGGCGGGTGCAGCAGGTGCTGCTGCCAACTCTGCTGGAGTGGCTGTCGCACGCGCCCGACCCGGACGCGGGGCTGCTGGCGTACCGCAAGATTTGCGACGAGTTGGCCGATCTCCGTTGGTTCCTCGCGACGCTGCGCGATGAGGGCGCGGTGGCCAAGCGGCTGATGCAGGTGCTCGGCACGTCCGCTTACGTCCCCCAATTGTTGATGCGCGCACCCGAGGTGATCCAGCAGTACGCCGATGGGCCGCAGGGACCCAAGCTGCTCGAAGTCGAACCCGACGCCGTCGCTCGCGCGCTGGTCGCGTCGGCCGCCCGACACCAAGAGCCGGCCAGGGCGATCGCCGCCGCACGGACGCTGCGGCGGCGCGAACTGGCCCGCATCGCCTCGGCCGATCTGCTCGGCATGATGGACGTCACCGACGTCTGCAATGCGTTGACGTCGGTGTGGGTCGCGGTGCTGCAGGCGGCCCTCGAGGCGGTGATCCGGGCCAACACACCAGAGGACGGGGCGCCAGCGCGGATCGCCGTGATCGGAATGGGCCGACTGGGCGGCGGCGAACTCGGGTATGGCTCGGACGCGGACGTGATGTTCGTGTGCGAGCCGATCGGCGACGTCGAGGACACCGTGGCCACGCGCTGGTCGGTCACTGTCGCGGATCAGGTGATCAAGCTGCTCGGCTCGCCCAGCGCGGATCCGCCGCTTGAGGTCGACGCCAGCCTGCGTCCCGAGGGCCGCAGCGGGGCGCTGGTGCGGACACTGGAGTCGTATGCGTCGTATTACGAGAAGTGGGCGCAGCCGTGGGAGATTCAGGCGCTGTTGCGGGCCCACCGGGTGGCGGGTGACGACGACCTCGGCCACCGCTTCCTGCTGATGGCCGACGAGACCCGGTATCCGTCCGGGGGAGTGTCCGCCGACGCGGTGCACGAGATTCGTCGCATCAAGGCCCGGGTCGCCGCCGAGCGACTACCTCGCGGCGCGGACCCGAACACGCACACCAAGCTCGGACGAGGCGGGCTCGCCGACATCGAGTGGACCGTCCAACTTCTGCAGCTGCGCCACGCGCACCGGGTTCCTGAGTTGCACAACACGTCGACGTTGGAGTCGCTCAACGTGATTGGCGCTACCGGGCTACTGCCGGAAGGTGACGTGGCCCTGCTGCGCGACGCGTGGCTGACGGCCACCCGGGCACGCAATGCGCTGGTACTGGTGAAGGGCAAGCCCACCGACCAGCTGCCGGGGCCGGGGCGGCAGCTCAATGCGGTGGCACTCGCAGCCGGCTGGGGCAGTGACGACGGAGGCGAGTTCCTGGACAACTATCTGCGGGTCACGCGGCGGGCAAAGGCCGTGGTACGAAAGGTTTTCGAGACGTGAGCATGGATTTCGCGTTCACCGCGGTGACGGCCGAGGAGTATGAGCGGATGTGTGCGCTCTACGAGCCCTTGACGCAGTCGTTGCGTCGGCTGATCGATGCGAGCATCCGCACGGGCGCCGACGAGCACACCATCCTCGAAGCACGAGCCGCCATCGACGCGGTGTCGGAGACTCTGGAGCGCACGCAGCAGGAGACCACGTCCACGTTGCGACACGCGGGCACCGGCCGTCCGCTCGCGTGGGCCAATCCCGCTGTCGGGCTGCGCAATGCGATCGCACCGCCGATGCCGATTCAACACGAGGACGACGGGCGATGCTGGACGGAGTTCAGCCTGGGCGCCGCGTACGAGGGGCCGCCGGGGTTGGTGCACGGCGGCATCTGCGCGTTGGTGCTCGACCACCTGCTCGGCGAGGCCGCCAGCGACGGCCTGACCAAACCGAAGTTCACCGGCACCATCACGCTGCGCTACCTGCGCGGTACGCCGCTCGGTCCCCTTCGCGCCGAGGCGTTCGTCGAACGCATCGAGGGCGTCAAGACCTACGCCAAGGGATACCTCAGCGACGCGGACGGGCACACCGTCGAGGCTGACGGGGTGTTCATCCAGCCGGCCTGGGCGAGGGATGCCGGGTGAAGTTCTACGTCAGCGCGGCCTTCCTCGACATCAAGGAAGTCGTCGACATCGCGAGGGCCGCAGACGAACTCGGATACGACGGCATGAGCATCCCCGATCACGTGATCAACCTGGAAACGCTCGCCACGCCCTACCCCTACACCAAGGACGGCTCCCGACGCTGGGAGCCGTTCACGCACTGGCCCGATCCGTGGGTGATGATCGGGGCCATCGCACTGGTCACCACCAGACTGCGCTTCGTCACCACCGTGTACCTGCCCGCCATGCGGGACCCGTACTCGGCGGCCAAGGCCATCGGCACGGCCGCGTGTCTGGCGGACGGCCGGCTCGAACTGGGAATCGGCGTGGGGTGGTGCGAGGAAGAGTTCACGTTGATGGGCCAGCGATTCGACCGCCGCGGCAAGCGCACCGACGAGATGCTGGAGTTGATGCGCGCGCTCTGGGCGCCCGGCTGGACGGAGTTCGACGGCGAGTTCTACCAGACGCCGCGCCTTGAGATGGAGCCCACTCCGCCGCACATCCCGATCTACGTCGGCGGACTGTCCGACGTCGCGGTGCGCCGCGCCGCGCGAAACGAAGGCTGGATCGGTGACCTGATCAACACCGACCGCGCGATCGCCTCCGTCGACAAGGTGCGCCAACTGCGGGCCGAAAAAGGTTTGTCGATGGACGATTTCACCGTCCTGACACCGCTGACCGACGCCTTCACCCCCGAGCACTACGCGCGCGCCGAAGCCGGCGGCATCACCGGCATCATCACCATGCCGTGGATGTTCTACAGCGGACCGCAGGCGTCACTCGCCGAGAAGATCGACGGCATGAAGCGCTTCCGCAAGGACCTGGAGCTCGACTAGCGCTTGGCCCTCATGGCGTCCAACGCCAACGCCCCACCGCCGAGGAACACCAGCAGGAAGAAGCCGAAGCAGTACAGCACGGCCAGTTCGCCGCCATTGTCGATGGGCCACAATGCCTTTGGCTGATGCTGAGTGAAGTACGCGAACGCCATCTCGCCCGAGCCGACGAACGCCGCCAGTCGGGTGACGAGTCCGATGATGAGCAGCACGCCGACGACCAGCTCGATGAGCCCGGCCCACCAGAACGGCCAGGAGCCCATGGGCACCGCGGGGCCGCCGCCGGGCCCGGAGGGATAGGCGAACAACTTCTGGGTGGCGTGGAGGGTCAGCAGCAGCCCGAACACGATGCGGAACAGACTCAGCACGTATGGCGAGAATGACGTGAGCTTGGCTTCGAGTTTCGTCATGGGGTCGACCTTACTATCCGGACTTCGGTCCAGATGGCTTCAGGCCTGGGTACATCATTTTCTGGATACAGATTTAGATGTATCGTTCTGCTTCATGCAGACACTCGTTCACACCGATGCCCTGGCTCGGTTCGGGTATGCGCTGTCCGACGCGACGCGCACGCAGATCCTGTTGACCGTTCGGAAGGCTCCGTGCTACCCGTCGGAGCTTGCCGACGCGATCGGCGTTTCCCGGCAGCTCGTGTCCAACCACCTGTCGTGTCTGCGGGGGTGCGGGCTGGTGGTCGCCGTGTCTGAGGGCCGTCGCGCCCGCTACGAGCTGGCCGACCCGCGCATCGGGCATGCGCTCGACGATCTGCTGGGGCTGGTGCTCGCCGTCGATCCATCGTGCTGCGCCGAGCACGGATGCACGTGCTGAGCACCTCGCCGGAGCGTAAATTGCTCCTGGCCAAGCGGATTCGGCTGTTCGTCGCGGCCACGATCACCTACAACGTGGTCGAGGCCGTGATTGCACTCACCGAAGGCGCACGGGTGTCGTCGACGGCACTGATCGGGTTCGGCCTCGACTCGGTGATCGAGGTGTCGTCGGCGGCTGCAGTGGCGTGGCAGTTCGCCGGGTCAGATCCGGAAGCTCGCGAGAAGGTTGCGCTGCGGATCATCGCGTTCTCGTTCTTCGGCTTGGCCCTCTACGTCACCGTCGATGCGGTCCGGTCGCTCATCGGAGTTGGCGAAGCTCGGCCTTCCGTCATCGGGATCGCGCTCGCCGCCGCGAGCCTCGTCGTGATGCCCGTGCTGTCGTGGGCGCAGCGCCGTGCCGGTCGCGAACTCGGCTCGCGCTCGGCAGTCGCCGACTCGAAGCAGACCCTGCTGTGCACCTATCTGTCGGGCGTCCTTCTGGTCGGCCTTCTGCTCAACAGTCTGTTCGGCTGGTCGTGGGCCGACCCCGTTGCGGCGCTGTTCATCGCGGCCATCGCGGTGAAGGAGGGCATCGATGCGTGGAATGGCGATACATGTTGCTGACTGACCGCGCCCGCCGCCTGTACGCAGTGGAGATGTCGGCGGCCAAGCATGCGAAAACGGCGGAGGACCGCTGGCGGCATCTCGAACGCGCCCACATCGTGTCCCAGCCGTATCCCTGGCTGCACACCCGAAACCACGTTGCGATGCTCGATCTCGCACTGCGTCAACGTGATCGGCGGGAAGCCCTCGCGCAGGTGGTCCGCATCATCGTGGCTGCGCCTGGATCCCTGAGCGGCCGCTATCCCGCAGGCAACACGGGTCGCCGGGCGGCCGGGCTAATGACTCCGATGCCGGTGCCTGCCGACCTCGCCGCGGCGCTCGAATCGAGTTAGCGCCGGAGACGGCTCAGCCCCCGGCCGGCAAGGCCAGGGACTGAGTCGCTACCGATTAAACGTCGTAGTAGAGCGCGAATTCGTAGGGGTGAGGCCGGATCTGGACCGGCATGATCTCGTTCTCCCGCTTGTATGAGATCCACGTCTCGATCAGGTCGCTGGTGAACACGCCGCCCTCGGTCAGGTACTCGTGGTCCTTCTCGAGGTTGTCGATCACCGTGGACAGCGACGTCGGGGCCTGCGGGATGTTGTTCGCCTCGTCCGGCGGCAACTCGTAGAGGTCCTTGTCGATGGGCAGGCCCGGATCGATCTTGTTCTTGATGCCGTCGAGCCCGGCCATCATCATCGCCGCGAACGCGAGGTACGGGTTGCCCGAACTATCCGGGCAACGGAACTCGAGGCGCTTGGCCTTCGCGTTCTCGCCCGTGATCGGGATGCGCACGCAGGCCGAGCGGTTGCGCTGGCTGTACACCAGATTGATCGGGGCCTCGTAGCCAGGAACCAGGCGCTTGTAGGAGTTCACCGTCGGGTTGGTGAACGCCAGCAGTGACGGCGCGTGGTGCAGGATGCCGCCGATGTAGTGCAGCGCCATCTCCGACAGTCCGGCGTAACCCTTGTCGTCGTAGAACAGCGGCTTGCCGTCCTTCCACAACGACTGGTGGGCGTGCATGCCGGAACCGTTGTCGCCGAACAGTGGCTTCGGCATGAAGGTCACCGTCTTGCCCGCAGCCCACGCGGTGTTCTTGATGATGTACTTGAACAGCAGCACGTCGTCGGCCGCGTGAAGCAGCGTGTTGAACTTGTAGTTGATCTCCGCCTGACCTGCGGTGCCGACCTCGTGGTGGCCGCGCTCGAGCGTGAACCCGGCGTTCTGCAGGTTGGTCGCCATCTCGTCGCGCAGGTCGACGTAGTGGTCGTACGGCGCGACGGGGAAGTAGCCACCCTTCGGGCGCACCTTGTAACCGCGGTTCGCGCTGCCGTCGGCCTCGAAGGGCTCACCGGTGTTCCACCAGCCCGACTCCGAGTCCACCTCGTAGAAGGTGCCGTTGATCTTCGAGTCGAACGACACCGAGTCGAAGATGTAGAACTCGGCCTCGGCGCCGAAGTAGCAGGTATCGGCGATGCCGGTGCTCGTCAGGTAGTCCTCGGCCTTGCGCGCGACGTTGCGGGGGTCGCGTGAGTAGGCCGACTTGTCGTTGGGGTCGTGCACGAAGAAGTTCAGGTTCAGCGTCTTGGCCGCCCGGAAGGGGTCGATGCGCGCGGTCTCGGCGTCGGGCAGCAGCATCATGTCGGATTCGTGGATGGACTGGAAGCCACGCACCGACGATCCGTCGAACGCCAGCCCGTCGTCGAACACGCTCTGATCGAACGCGGAGGCGGGAATCGAGAAGTGCTGCACGACACCTGGAAGATCACAGAACCGAATGTCGACGTACTCGACCTTCTCGTCCTTGATGAGCTTGAAAATGTCGTCGGCCGTCTTTTCAGACACTGAGTAATCTCCTTTGACTGGTTGCCCGCGGGTGACGCTAGGTACACGATGTTGCACTGCAGTCAACCGCATGTTGCGCCGACGTTACGCAATGCCCCGCAACCTTATGCTGGACGCATGCCCCGCACGTTCGGTTCCTGGCTCTCTGGTCCACCTCCGTCCGAGTCCGGCACCCCCGCGCAAGGCCCCAACGACTACCCGGGTCAACGGCTGGGCCTGCCGCAACACGGACCGGGGTCGCTCGTCGGCAGCGGGCGGCGCTTCTTCGCGCTTCTGCTCGACTGGTTCATCGCGTACGGACTGGCCGGGCTCGCCATGTCGCTCGGGCTGATCGGCATCCAAGCGCTGTCCACCGCGGTGCTGGTGACCTGGCTGGTGCTGGGTGTCGTGTCGGTGCGACTGTTCGGCTTCACCCCGGGCCAGCTCGCGCTGGGCCTGCGGGTCGAGTCCGTGGACCACCGCATCCACGTCGGCCTTGGTCGTGCCCTCGCGCGCGGTGCATTGGTCGCGCTCGTCGTCCCGCCGCTGTTCACCGACACCGACGGTCGCGGCATCCAGGACAGGGCGACCGGGACCGCCGTCGTACGGCGTTGACTACTTGTTACTTGCGCCGGACAGTGCGTTGCACGCCGCGCATCTTCGCCCCTGCGGGCAGCGGGCCCTTGGGCATAGCGGCAGGCCCCATGCGGGACCCCAACGCGACCAACTTCGACTCCAACGCGTCCATCTGCTTGACAGTGATGTTGGCGGGCAGCTTGGTCAGGTGGCGCTCCAGCTTGGCCAGCGGCACCTCGCCCTCGCCGTTGCCGACGACGATGTCGTAGATCGGGACTTCGCCGACCAACCGGGCAGTGCGCTTCTTCTCCTGCGCCAGAAGCGGTTTGACACGGGTAGCCGAACCCTCGCCGACGAAGATGACGCCGGGCCGTCCGATCACGCGATGCACGGCGTCGAAGTGTCCGGTCGCCGCCACCCCTGGCGTGACCCGCCACTTGCCGCGCAGGTTCTCCAACGCCCACGCCGCAGCGCCGGTCTGACCCTCCGCCTTGCGGTAGACGGACTTCTGCGCGCGCCGCCCGAAGATGATGAACGCCACCAGGGCGCCGAGCAGCACGCCGAGCACGATCAGCGACACCATCGTGAACGTGCCGCCGCTGAAGATGCCTGCCACCACCGAGGCGGCCACGATCAGCACGAACGCGCCGATCATGTACGGCAGCAGCCGCGTGTCTTCCTTGCGCTGAATCTGGAATGCCTGCCACAACTGGCTGCGCCGCTGCTTGGACGCCGCCTTGCGGGTCGCCTTCGCTTCGGCCTTCGCGGCCTTGATCGCCGCGGGATCGCCCTTCTTCGCCATCGGATCAGGATACGGGTGGGCCGCTGCCCAATCTGACGCGCGCGGCTTCTGCGTACAACCGGCCTGCTCGATACGACGAACGAACCAGCGGACCAGCGAGCACTCCGGCGAACCCGAGCTCCTCGGCGAACCGCTGGTGCTCGACGAACTCCTCGGGCTTGACCCACCGCTCCACTGGGTGATGCCGCACCGTCGGGCGCAGGTACTGCGTGATGGTGACGATGTCGCAACCAGCCTCGTGAAGGTCGGTCAGTGCCGCGCGAATCTCGTCGGGCGTCTCGCCCATGCCGAGGATCAGGTTGCTCTTGGTCACCAGGCCGTCGTTGCGGGCTGCCGTCAGCACGTCGAGGCTGCGCTGATAGCGAAACGCCGGACGGATGCGCTTGAAGATCCGAGGCACCGTTTCGACGTTGTGCGCCAACACTTCCGGACGCGTCTCGAACACCGTCTCGAGTTGTTCGGCGATGCCGTTGAAGTCCGGGATCAGCAATTCGACGCCGGTGTTCGGGTTCAGCGCCCTGATCTGCCGCACCGTCTCGGCCCACAGCCACGCCCCGCCGTCGGGCAGGTCGTCACGCGCGACGCCGGTGACGGTGGAGTAGCGCAGGCCCATGGCGGCGACGCTCTCGGCCACCCGGCGCGGCTCGTCCCTGTCGAGCTCGGCGGGCTTGCCCGTATCGATCTGGCAGAAGTCGCAGCGCCGCGTGCACTGCTCGCCGCCGATCAGGAACGTGGCCTCCCGGTCCTCCCAGCACTCGTAGATGTTGGGGCAGCCGGCTTCCTCGCACACCGTGTGCAGGCCCTCCCGGCGGACGAGCGCCTTGAGCTCCTGGTACTCCGGTCCCATCCTCAGCCGCGTCTTGATCCACGGTGGTTTGCGTTCGATGGGTGTCTCGGCGTTGCGCACCTCGAGGCGCAGGGGCTTGCGGATTCCAGACTCGAGGCTCACGTAATGAATGC
>Ga0070668_100001561_pt1 | contig 16528 bp, 16 predicted proteins | sample KBSS43metaG_FD_64661 | JGI IMG/M metagenome (GOLD analysis project Ga0070668, IMG submission 64661) | Switchgrass rhizosphere microbial communities from Kellogg Biological Station, Michigan, USA - KBS S4-3 metaG | ecosystem: Host-associated > Plants > Roots > Rhizosphere > Soil ... | reverse complement strand
TGCGGATGGTCGAGGATCGCCGCGCCGGCGCGGAACCGCTCGGCGAACACGTTGGGGTCCTCGTCAAAGATGCGGTCCCAGTCGGCGCCGGACTTTTCCCCCGCCGCAGCCAGCATGCGCGTCCAGAGCTCCATCCCCTTGTCGGGATCCTCGAACGCCGGAACGCCTTCCCACGCCGGGTCGCTGAACATCCAGTCGAGGCCAAGCGCGCGCATTTTCGCGGCGAACAGGCGCGGCGCGGTGGCGGCGAACTGCATCCAGTCGCCGTCGGAGGTGAGACACACCAGCAGCCGGAACGTCAGGTGACTGCGTGGACGGCCCTGTTCGTCGAAATTGGGCGACGGCTTGAGCGCATCCGGCCAGCGCTGGGCCAGGACGTGCTCGATCCAGGCCCAGGTGTCGAGCCCCAGGAACGACAGCGCCAGGCTCGAATCCACCTTCTGGCCCACGCCGCTCTTCTCGCGCTCGTGCAGGGCGGCGAAGATGCCCTGCGACGCCACCTGGCTCGCCGCATAGCTGGCGAACGGCGTCGTCACGAACGCCGGGCGCTCCGGCGTGTTGCTCATGTGCTGGAAGGACCTGAACACGCCGAGCTTGGCCATCACCAGGCCTTCGTAGCCCTGCGCGGCGGCGTAGGGGCCCTGGTCGCCGAAGCCGGTGATCGCGCAGTAGACCAGGCCAGGATTGTCGCGGCGCAGCGCCTCGTAGCCCAGCCCCAGGGCCTCGAGGGCGCCCGGCCGAAAGCTCTCGATCAGCACGTCGGCGCCGCTCGCCAGCCCGGCGACGGCGTCGCGGTCCTGCGGCGCATGGAGGTCGAGCACCACGCTCTTCTTGCCCCGCGCCCAGAAGGGAAAGGCGGCTTCCTCGCGCATAGGCGAACCACCCGGCGGCTCTACGAGAATGACGTCGGCTCCGAAGTCCGCGAGCACCTGGCTGGTCTGCGCGCCCACCTTCGAGCGGCTGAGGTCCAGCACCCGCAATCCACGAAACGGTTCCATTCATTCCTCCCGTGCGGCCGCGGCCGCGACGCGTCCTAACCGCCAGATCGCAAACTCACAATGGACGTCCCGCCGCGGATCGAGCCGCCGACGGAGCGATCTGCGGAATGAGCCTTCGCGGCGGACAGACATCGTCCTCAAGGCGACATAGACTGCAGCCGCCGGAGCGCCGCCTTCGACGCCGCGGGCGTGAAGTCGAGCCAAGACTCCGGGCGACGGGAGGTCAGGTACGGCGATGAGCGGTCAGGACACGGACCTCAGCAAGCTGGAGCGCGGGCTTGCGACCATCGAGAAGCTCGTCGGCAAGCGCTATCGCGCGGCCTACGAAGCCCGCATTGCCGCGGGCGGGCTCGACGCCGACCTTGCAAGCCTGGCCGTGGAGTTCGCCTTCTCCGACGCCTGGGCGCGCCCCGGGCTCGGCCTGCGCGAACGCAGCCTGGTGGTGATCTCATTGATGATCGCCACGCGCCAGACGGCAGAGCTGAAGAGCCACTTTCACCTGGGCCTCAAGAACGGGCTGACGCCCGAGGAACTGGGCGAGGTGCTGATCCAAGTGGTGCCATACATCGGCCTGGCGCCCATGCACCACGCGTACGACACGCTGAAGGAAGTGCTGGCCGAGCGGGGGCCGGCCACGCCGTCGCCGCCCGCGCACAGTGAGGGTTGAACAAGATCATGACTACAGGGACGACGCCCATGGATGACCTCCTGCCGCCCGGTTTTCTCACCCTCGAAGGCCCGGTGGACGACGGCGACGGCGGGATCGTCTTTTCCGACGTGCCTGGCGGCGGCATCCACCACCTGGACAAGGACGGCAGGCTGTCGGTCGTGGTTCCCAAGCGTCGCGGCTCCGGCGGGGTCTGTCCGCACGCCGACGGCGGCTATGTGGTCACGGGCCGGGACGTGTCGCACGTGAAGGCCGGCCAGACGCGGATCCTGCTGACGCGCGAGGACCTGCCGTCATCGCCCAGCGCGCGCGTCGGCGGCTTCAACGACATCCGCTGCCTCCGCGACGGCACGATCCTGGTGGGCGCGGTGCGCCAGGACGAGGCTGGAGAGCGGGCCTCCGGCGACCTGGTGCACATCACCGCGGCGGGGGAGGCGACGATCGTCTACGCCGGCCTGAGCCTGCCCAACGGCCTCGGGCTCTCGCCCGACGGAACGCGGCTTTATCACTCCGACACGTACAACAATCAGATCATCGTGTCGGCGGTCGAGCAGAACAGGCCTGCGAAGATCGGCGCTTTCTCGACCGCGGCCACGCCCGGCCATCCGGACGGCATGGCGATGGACAAGGCCGGGAACCTGTGGATCGCCTTCCACCACGGCGGCTGCGTCGCCGAATACAGCCCCGAGGGGCGGGAGCTCAGCCGGATCGCGTTTCCCGTCGAAAACACGCTGAGCGTCTGTTTCGGCGGCCGGGACCGGACAACGATGTTCGTCGTCACCGGGTCAGAGCCCGAGGACGCGCGTAACGCACGGATCTTCCGCCTGCCGGCGAAAACGCCGGGTCTGCGCATCGAGCCCTGTCGTCTCTGACAGCCTAGATCTCGAAGCGGAACACCTCGCCGTCACGGATCACCTGCCCCGCCGACGGCGCCATGAAATGGCTGCCGATGAAGAGAACCCCGGCGTCGGCGCACTCGCCGAAGATCCGCCGCCGGGTCGCGACGGAATCGTCGGGCTTGAAATCGGAGTGGTTGAACCACTGCGGATGGGCGAACTGGCAGGGGTGATGGACCATGTCGCCGGTGATGAAGGCGCCCTCGCCTTTCGAGGCGATGCGTACGCTGACGTGGCCGGCCGTATGGCCGGGCGTCGGCACGAACCATACCTCGTCGCAGATCCGGTGATCGACTTCGACGAGGTCGACCAGGCCAGCGTCGAACACCGGCCGCACGGAATCCTCGAAGATCAACCCGTGGTCGCCCTCCTTGTCCTCGCGCGCATGTTCGAATTCCGCGCGGCCCATCAGGTAGCGGGCGTTGGGAAAGGTCGGCGTCCAGCGTCCGTCGACCAGCATGGTGTTCCAGCCGACATGGTCGTAGTGCAGGTGCGTGCAGAGGACGGCGTCGATGCTCTCGCGCTTGAACCCCGCGGCCTCGAAGCGCTCTAGGAAGTCGGTCTTGAGCATGTGGGCGTTGGTGGCGCGTTCCTTGTCGTTGCCCATGCAGGTGTCGACCACGATCCGCCGGTCGGGCGTCTCCACCACGAAGCAGTGAATGGAGAAGTTCATGCGCCCCTTCTCGTCCACGAAGGGCGCCTCGAGCCACGGGATGGCGTCGAACGCTTCCTGTGTCGCGCCGCTGAACATCCGGTGAGCCCGTACGAGTTCGAGCTTTTCCACGATGCAGGTGATCTTCACGTCGCCGATCTTCCAGTTCAGCATCGCGTCTCTCCCGGTCTGATGGGCCACATTAGATCTGCAGTTGCCGACGCCGATAAATGGCGTCCTCGGCGGCGATGGCGACGTCCAGCGGCGCGCCGTCGTTACGGCGCATCACGTCGAGCTGCAGCCGCACCGAGCTTTCGTCGCAGGCCTGCATCGCCATGGCCAGCTCCAGGCAGCGCGGCAGCAAGCGCTCCGGGCTCGTCAGCTCGTTGACCAGTCCCCACTCGTAGGCGGTCTGCGCGTCGATCATTTCGCCGGTCAACGACATCTGGCGCGCCCGGCGCGGGCCCACGACACGCGGCAACAGCGCGCTCAGCCCCCAGCCCGGAAAGCGGCCGATCTTCGCGTGGGTGTCGGCGAAGCGCGCGCGGTCCGTGGCGATCACGAAGCTGCAGCTCAGCGCCAGCTCCAGGCCGCCCGTCAGGCAAAAGCCGTCGACGGCGGCAATGATCGGCTTGCCCAAGGCGCGCGTGGCCTCACCCGGATGGGGACGGAACATCGGCCGGCCCGGATTGGCGCGCATGTCCTTCAGGTCGACGCCGGCGCTGAACTGGCCCGCGGCGCCGGTGACGATCACCACCTTCACCTCGGTGTCGACCTCCGCCGCCGTCAGCGCTTCGGCATAGGCGCGCCGAAAGTCGTAGGACATGGCGTTGCGAACCTGCGGGCGATTGATGATCAGCAGCCGGACGCCGGAGTCTGTCGCAATGACCAGGGGATCGTCGGTCCTGCCGGCCAGGCTTTCGACGTCTAGAATGCTCATGTTCGCTCCCTCATTCTTCCATTGGCTCGTTCGCGGCGCACATTCATCTGAGCGGCGAACAGGCAGTCGGCAGCAGGATCTCCGAGGTCATCCGCCGAAGGTGGGGATAGACCGTGGCGATGTAGGCCTTCCAGTCCGCGTCGGCGAAGGCCGCCGTCCTCGCCCGCATCCGATCGGCGACGTCTTCGTAGGCCCAGAAGTGCAGCACCTGATCCGGGTCTTCGTCCACGGGCGTCCACACGCCGATGTTGCGGGAGTGACGCTCCCGGATGGGCAGGGCCGGCAACATCTTCTGCAGGTAGGTGTCGCGGTCCCCCGCGGCGATCGAGTAGGTCCGGAACTCCACGACATGAGCGGCCACGTCCGTGAACAGCGGCCGCTCCAGTCGCAGGACCCGCCGCTGGAATTCCACCTGGCCCGGAAGCTCGGGCGCGCGGGTCGTCGAAGCGGCGCCCGGCGAGATCCGCGACAGCGTGAGCAGGCGGTTGAGCAGGCCGAACTCGCAAGTCCAGGCCGCCACCAGCGATCGTCCGTCGGCGACCCCGGCCTCGCCGGCGCCGAACGTGGCCACGAGGCCCGGCAAGGCGCCCGGCGCGGCGCGATAGACGTCGAGCTCGAACAGGTCTCCCACGTCGTCACGGTTCATGATGATGCAATCGTTTGCCTGATGCTGCACGGTGACGATACCGGCCAATCGGGGGAAAGGTCACTAGTCCGTGGAAGTTTGGCCCTGCCGGTTGGCCATTCCAGGGTCGACGCGGCCCACCGCAAGGGGCCATCGTGCGGGCAACCGCCTGGACAGGAGACCTGAATGACGACCCAAGACACCGCCGACGTGACCGGCATTCACGACCTGCTGGGCGGGTCGCAGGAGCCCCTGGTGGTGGCGACGCGCGGCCCCGTGCGCTTCCTCATCTTCAATCGGCCGGACGCGCGCAACGCCATGTCGCGGACGATGCGCCAGGAGTACGCCCGCCAGATGCAGGCGGCCGACGCGGACCCCGCCGTCGACGTCGTGGTCGTCACCGGGGCGCACGGCTATTTCAGCTCGGGCGTGGACCTGAAGGAAAATCCCTCGGGGACGATCATCCCCATGGTGCGGCCCCACCCCGTCGAGGTCACCCGGGCCATGGCCAAGCCGGTGCTGGCGATGGTGGACGGCCCCTGCGTGACCGGCGGCCTGGAGGTGGCGCTGAGCTGCGGCTTCATCATCGCCTCCGACCGCTCGCGCTTCGTGGACACCCACATCAAGATCGGCAAGTTCCCCGGCTGGGGCCTGATTTCGCTGCTGTCATCGGTGATCGGCGCACGGCGCGCCCAGCAGATGCAGATCACCGGAGAGTTCGTGAGCGCCCAGAAGGCCTACGAGTGGGGCATCGTCAACGAACTCACCACGCCCGAGACCCTGCTGTCGCGCTGCCTGGAGATCGCGGCGGCCATCAGCGCCTGCAACGCGGGCGCGGTGGGGCGCTACATCGCCCTCAGCCGCCGGATCGACGGCACGCCTGTGGAAACCGCCCTTGCCGCCGAGCTCGTGGAGGTCGAGCGTTTTCGCGCAGGAATTTGAGGGACATCAATCGCCCAGCGTCGAGGCGACGCTGATCACGGCGGCCAGGTCCTCGTCCGCGCCCCCGCCCAGCATGCCGATCAGGATCGCCTGCTTGAGGTAGAAGTGCGGCAGGTAGTCGTAGGTCTGGCCGTACCCGCCGAAGAGCTGCATGGCGGCCGTGGCGTTGTCGTAGGCCACGCGCGCCGCCACGACGCGGGCCGCCGCCGCCTGGAAATCCGGTTGTTCTTTCTCGTCGCGCACGCAGACGGCGGCGAACTGCAGCATCGAGACCGCCTCCTCGCAGCCCAGGGCCATCCTGGCGCAGGCGTGCGAGATCGCCTGGAACGCGCCGATCGGCTTGCCGTATTGGACGCGGACCTTGGCGTACTCCGTCGAAAGATCCCGCGTGGCCTCGGCGCCGCCCACCAGGAACGCCGCGGCGAGCAGGCGGGCGCGGCGCACCAGATCCGCGGGCGCCCATCGGATGTCGCCGGCGGCCGGCGCGTCGGCGCTCAAGGCCTGCAGGCTCAGATCGATGCAGCGGACAGGACGGCGGCCGGGAAAGGCCGTCAGGTCGGCCAGGCCGACGCCGCTCGTGTCCCAGGCGAGCACCAGGTCGGCGTGCACCACGTCCAGCAACCGGTAGCCGCCGTCGCGGGCGTCCACCAGGCCGAAGGCCGCGCGGCGCGCGCCGCTGGCCAGATCGGCCACCAGGACCGTATCTCCGAGGGCCGCGGCGGCCGAGGCGGCCAGGGCCGTGGCCAGGACGGACAGCGGGCCGGCCTGTCGCCCCACCTCGCGCAGGACGAGCGCCTCTTCGACCACCGAAAGGCCCAGGCCGCCCTTGTCCTCCGCCACGCCCATGGCGAACCAGCCCATGGCGGCCAGGCTTCGCCAGGCCCCGACGCCGACGCCGGCGTCGCCCGCCGTAGGCAGGCGGTCGGCGGGCAGCTCGCCCTTCATGTAGGACGCCGCCGCCTCGATGATCTGTTCCTGGTCCGATGTCGGATAGAGGTCCACGTCAGCCTCAATAGCTCTTCGGCAAGCCGAGCACGCGTTGCGCGATGATGTTCATCTGGATCTCGTTGGTGCCGCCGCCGACGCTGCGCTGGAACGTCCGCAGGTAGAGGGCGGTGTCGTCGTTCATGGTCGCGAAGTCGGCGCCCAGCAGCTCCATGGAGATGCGCTGGGACTCCTGCCGAAGCTGGGCGAGCAGCAGCTTGACCAGCGAGCCGTCCGGACCCGGCTGGTCGCGGCGCATGTTGCGGCTGACGGAGGCGTAGGTCATCGCCCGCAAGGCGGCCACGTCGGCGCGCAGGCGGGCCAGCTTCTTCGCCATCGCCGGATCGTCCAGCCAGGTCTTCCCCGAGCGGTCCCGCGGCCGCGCCGCTCGCTTCACCATCTCGTCGACGAACTGGGCCAGTTCGATCTGAGCCTGGGTGAAGCCGGTTCCCCGTTCGAAGGAAAGCGTCGACATCGCCACGCTCCACCCCTCGCCGATCTCGCCCACCACGTTGGCGATCGGCACGCGCACCTCGTCGTAGAATACCTGGTTGAAGTGGTGCTCGCCGTTGATGAAGTGGATCGGCCGGATGGTGATGCCCGGCGTGCGCATGTCGCAGATCATCCAGGTCAGGCCGCTCTGACGGCGGCTGTCCGGGTCGGTGCGCACCAACAATTCCTGGTAGTCCGACAGGTGCGCGTAGCTGGTCCAGATCTTGGATCCGGTCACGACGATGTGGTCGCCGTCGACGACCCCGCGCGTGGTGAGGCTCGCAAGGTCGGAGCCCGCGCCCGGCTCCGAGAAGCCCTGGCTCCAGACCACGTCGCCCTTGAGGATCTTGGGCAGGTGGAACGCCTTCTGCTCGGGCGTGCCGCGCGCGATCAGCGTGGGTCCGCCGTGGCTCAGGCCGACCAGGGCCACGCCCAGTTCGGGGCCGCCGGCCTTGGCCAGTTCCTCATACCAGATCAGTTGCTGAGCCACCGGCAGGCCACGGCCGCCATACTCTTTCGGCCAGGCGATGCCCGCCCAGCCGCCGTCGTACTGACGCCGCTGCCAGGCCATGTCGAAGTCCCGCATCTCCCGACCGTCCTCGGGACGCCGCTCCCGGGGCACGTTGTCCCGCAGCCAGCTTCTGGCTTCTGCGCGGAACGCTTCGTCCGCGGCGCTGAAGTCAAGGTTCATGGCCGCCTTCCCGGCCGGATTCGGCCCGCAAACTTTCAGCATTATGCATTTGATTTCATCATCCTGGTTCCTGGCGCGCTCTGTCAAGCGCGCCGTCGGGCGTGCCGGCCTGCGCCGTGCGCCCCGGTCCGCCGTGCCGCCTCGCCCTGTTGACAAACCCCAGGCGCCCCTGAAACGATGAAAATGTATTCAGTATTCTGCAATTTCCTACGAGATGCCGAACGCGGCGGGTGAGGGAGCGGGTCATTGGAAGAGGTACGGATTCTCGCGACGTGCACGCTTGGCCTCGGGTTTTCCTACGCCGGCTTCCAGCGCGGCCTGGAGATGGCGCCCCACGCCATCGCCTGTGACGCGGGGAGCTCGGACTTCGGCCCCTACTTCCTGGGCGCGAACGTGCTGCAGAAGGCGCCGCTCACCATCAAGCGTGACCTCGCCCTGCTGATCGAGGGGGCGCGGCGCCTTGATATTCCCTTCATGACCGGTTCGGTCGGCGGCGCCGGCGGGAACTTCCATGTGGACGGCACCGCGCAGTTCGCGCGTGAGGTCGCCGCGGAAAAAGGCCTGAAGTTCCGGATGGCCACCGTCCGCGCCGAGGTGTCCAAAGACTGGCTGCTGGACAAGGTCCGCAACGGCGCGGTTCGCCAGGTGGGCGGGATCGGCGAACTCACCGAAGAGCGGGTCAACCGCATGGAACGCTGCGTCGCCATGATGGGCGAACACCCGTTCCTGCGCGCGCTCGACCGGGGCGCCCATGTGACGCTGGCCGGGCGGTCGACGGACCCGGCCATCTTCGTCGCGCCCGTCCTGCGGGCCGGCATTCCCCCCGACGTGGCCTGGCATGCGGCCAAGAGCATCGACAAGGGATACCTGGCCACCGACCGGCCGTCCGACGGTTCGCCGGTGCTGGCGCGCATCAACGACGACCACTTCACGCTGGAGGCGACCCGCGAAGGGTCCCGCTGCACGGTCGCGTCGGTCGCGGCACTGACGCTGCACGAGAACCCGAACCCCTATCGGGTCGCCCAGCCCACCGGCGTCATCGACACCGAACAGTCGACGTACGAACAGGTCGATCCCGGGCGCGTGAAGGTGACCGGGAGCCGCTACCTGGCGTCCAAGGGCCCGACCCTTAAGATCGAGGGCGTCGAACTGGTCGGCTACCGCGCGGTCCTGATGGCCGGCATCCGCGATCCGCGGGTGCTGGAGCGGATGGATGTGTACCTCGACACCTATCGATCGCTGTTGCAGCGCGCCGCGCGGAGCATGTCGCTGAGCGAGGAGGACTACACCGTCCAGTTCCGGGTCTACGGCCGCGACGCGATCATGGGCAAACTGGAGAGCGCGCAGGGCGTCACCGGCCACGAGGTGGGCCTTCTGGTGGAGGTGGTCGGCCGGACCCAGGCGATCTGCGACGCCATGGGCTCGCGCCTCGGACCGACGGGCTCGCGCCTGGACATCAACGGCAACCTCGGCGGGGGCGGCGTGTTCGCCTATCCCTTCTCGCCCAGCCTGGTGAAGATGGGGCCGGTCTACGTCTGGAGCGCCTGGCACATCGTCGACACCTCCGAGGCGGAGATGGAGCAGATCTTCGCCATCGAGATCGAAGACGTGGACGGGAGTGTTGCGGCATGAAGCTCTCGGAGATCGCCACCTCGATCAAGAGCGCCAACGCCGGCGCGACGCAGATCACCCTGGACATCGCGTTCGCAGACCCTGCGGCCTATCGGCGCGTGATCGCGTCGGGCGCCTTGAACAAGGCTCTGATCTCGCAGCTCTACAAGGTCGATCCGGCCGAGGTGGAGATCTACGACTACGACCCCGCCAACACGATCAAGGTCACGGTGCCCCGCGCCGTGGTTTCCGGCGGGATCGAGGAACGCGATTTCGACGGGGTCCAGCAGTACATCCCGCTGCTCGATATCCAGGTCGACGACAAGTAACGGAGCACGCGTGGCCATGGCTGACGGCGACACCTTCGACGCGACGAACCGGCTCTGCGACTTCATCGTCGGCTTCCAACTCGACTCCGGATCGGAGGTCCTGCGGCGGCGCGCCAAGGACCTGCTGGCCGACACCTTCGGCGTGACGATCGCCGCCGCCGGCGACGAGGTCGCCCACGTCGTGGGCCAGCTCCACGCGGGCGACTCGCCCTGCGGGCCGATGAGCCTGATCGGCCACGGAAGCACCCAAAGCGCCGGCGCGGCCGCCTTCCACAACGGCGCCCTGGCCCACGCCCTGGAGTTCGACGACTCCACCCTCAATCCCGTCGGCCATCCCAGTTGCGTCATCGTCCCGGCGCTGTTCGCCCTGGCCGAGAAGACGCAGGCCAGCGGCCGGGCCTTCCTGGAAGCCTATATCGTGGGCCTGGAGATCCACTCCCGCCTCGGCCAGGCGGAACTCGGCGGGTGGAGCGCCGGCGGCTTCTGGCTGCCGATCGGGCATGTGAGCCTGCTGGGCGCGGCGGCGGCCTGCGCAAAGCTGCTGCAATCGAACCGCTTCGAGACTGAACAGGCGCTGGGCCTCGCCGCCCATTTCAGCGGCGGCCTGGCGGTCAGCAACGGCTCCCTGGCCAAGCCGATCGGCTCCGGCGCCTCGGCGCGCGCGGCGCTGGAGGCCGCGATGCTGGCCAAGGCGGGCGCCACCGCGCCGGCCCAGGTCGTGGAGCGGCCCCAGGGCTTCGCCGACGTCTTCCTCGGCCCCGGCCACGACCTGGCGAAGGCGCTGGCCAGGCTTGGCGCGCCGCATCACCTCGAGGAGATCGGGATCGCCATCAAGCGCTATCCCTCGTGCTACGCGACCCATTGGGGCGTCGACGCCCTGCTCCTGCTCATAGCCGAACATGACCTCCGCGCGGACGACATCGAGGCCATCGTCCTGGAGCACCCGGCGTCGGGGGCCTTCTGCGACAATCCCGATCCGACCAACACCGAAGAAGCGCGCTTCTCGCACGAGTACAATCTCTCCGTCGCTGTCCTGGACGGCGTTCCGGGTCCGGCCAGCTACACCGCCGAGCGCCTGGCGAAGCCCGACGTGCGCGATTTCCTGAAACGCGTGCGGACCCGCAACCACGCGGACGAGCTGGCGCCCCCCAAGGCCTGGGAATACCTGGTCACCGTCACGACCGGCTCGGGGAAGGTCGTCTCGCGCGCCGTGCCCCGGCCGCTGGGGCATCCCCGCCACCCGATGAGCACGGCGGACCTGCAGGCCAAGGTCTTCACCTGCGTCGAACCCGTCCTGGGCGCCGACCAGACGGGGCTGCTGCTGAAGTTCGTCGATGAGATCGAGACCCTGTCGACGCTCAGCCACATCACTTCGGTGCTTTCCAACATCCGGACGCCCCACGCCGGGCGGGGGACCTGACATGCCGCGATGGACCAACCGGCCGGAGGGCTCCAACTGGGGCGAGTTCGGCGACGACGACCGCATCGGCCGCCTCAACCTGCTGACGCCGGAGCGGCGGATGGCGGCCCTGGCCGAGGCGCAGAAGGGCCTGACCTTCTCGCTCAGCCTGCCGCTCGACTATCCGGGCGGAAACAGCCTGTCGCATCACCGCCTGCCCCCCGTGCTATTCGCGGGCGAGGCCGCGGGCGGGGCCAGCACCTACGGCCGTCCGATGGCCGGTGTCGATCCGCTGTTCACCGACGTCGTCAACGACGACGCGGTCACCCTTTACCTGCAGTACTCGACCCAGTGGGACGCCCTGGGCCACATTTCCCACCGGTTCGACGCCGACGGCGACGGCGAGCGGGAGGTGGTCTTCTACAACGGCTACCGCGCCCACGACGACGCGCCGCAGAGCGTGCACGGGGCCTGCGGCCAGCCACTGGGGATCGAGCACATGGCGACCGCCGGCCTGCAGGGTCGCGGGGTGCTGGTCAACATCCACGCCGTACACGGGCGCACCCGCACGCGGATCGGATACGACGCCCTGCGCCAGATGATCGACGACCAGAAGGTCGAGGTGCGGCCGGGGGACATCCTGTGCCTCTACTTCGGATTCGCCGACGCGGTGCTGGAACAGGCGCGGTCGCCGGACGCGGCCATGCTGCGCCGCTCGTTCGGCGGGCTCGACGGCGGCGACGGCAAGCTTTTGAACTGGATCACCGACAGCGGCGTCGCGGCGATCTGCGCCGACAATCCGGCGGTGGAGTATGTCAGCGACAAGACGCGGCACGATGGCTACCAGGCCCTGCTGCCGCTGCACGAACATTGCCTGTTCAAGCTCGGGCTGCCGCTGGGCGAGCTCTGGTACTTCAAGGACCTGGCGGCCTGGCTGCAGGCGAACGGGCGCACGTCCTTCCTGCTGACCGCGCCGCCGCTCAACCTGCCGGGCGCCTGCGGCTCGCCGGTGACGCCGATCGCGCTGGTCTGAGCCCGACGCCGCCGAACCGCCCCTCTCGCCAGGAAGATCATGTCGAACGTCAGATCCGCGGTTCGCGCACTGAAGATATTCGAGGCGTTCGCGGCGCAGGGCGCCCCGATGACGCTCTCGGAGCTGTCGTCGAAACTCGACCTGCCGCCTTCGAGCTGCCTGCTGCTCATCCGCACGCTGCTCGACAGGGGCTACCTGTACGCCACCGGCCACCGGAACGCCTACTATCCCACGCGGCGCGTCGTGGACCTCGCGCGGCTGATCGCGCGCAACGATCCCGTCGTCGAGCGCTTCCAGCCCTACCTCGAACGCCTTCGCGAGGCGACGAACGAAACGGTCGCCCTGGCCAAGCGTCAGCGCGACAAGCTGATCTACCTGTCCGTCGCGGAATCGCAGCAGGTGGTGCGGGTCACCGTCGCGACCGGTACGCTGCGTCCGCTCCACGGCACCGCCACGGGCAAGGCGCTGATCGCCGCCATCCCCGAGCGCGACCGCAGCGTGCTGCTGGCGGAAATCGCACTGGAGCGGCTGACGGACCGCACCATCAGTTCGATGGACGAACTGGAACGAAGCCTGGCCGACGTGAAGCAGCGCGGCTACGCCGTGAACTCAGGCGAGGCGGTGGCCGATCTGAGCGCCGTTTCGATCGCCACGCGGGTCGACGAAGAGGTGTACGCCGTCACGGTGATGGGCCCGTCCTATCGGGTCGACCCCATGATGGAAAAGTACGGCGCCGCCCTGGTGGAATTCGGACGAATGATCGAACAGGAATTTTCCGGCGTTCCGGCTCCCGACGCCACAGCCTGATCCCGGATGGGGTTCAAAATTACTGTTGGGCGTTGGCCCGCGCAGATACGAGAGGCTGTCAATGCAGCTTGAATTCTCTGACGACGAACGCCGGTTCCGCGATCGAGTCAGAACCTGGGTGAGCGAACACAAGCCCAAGGAGAAGCGCCCGCCGCGCGGCCCGGCGATGCGCGACTTCGACCTGGGCTGGCAGCAGGCCAAGCATGCTGGCGGGTTCGGCGCGGTGAGCTGGCCCAGCGAGTTCGGCGGGTCCGGCCTGAGCCTGGTCGAGCAGTTGATCTGGTTCGAGGAGCTGGGCCGCGCCGGCGCGCCTGGCGTCGGCTGCCTCAGCACGGCCATCAACCATGCGGGGCCCACGCTGGTGGCGCGGGGCGACCAGGATCAGAAGGCGTTCCACCTGCCGAAGATCCTCGGCGGCGAGGTGGTCTGGTCGCAGGGGTTCTCCGAGCCCGGCGCGGGCTCGGACCTGGGCGGCATCCGCACCCGCGCCGATCTGGACGGCGACCACCTGGTGATCAACGGCCAGAAACTGTGGACGAGCAACGCGCAGTTCGCCTCGTACCAGGAGACGCTGGTCCGATCGGAGCCGGGGATCGGCAAGCACAAGGGCCTGACCTGGCTGATCGTCGACATGACCACGCCGGGGATCGAGATCCGGCCCCTGGATACCATCGCCGGCGACCAGCATTTCAGCGAGGTGTTCTACGACAACGTGCGCGTGCCGCTGGCCAACGTCGTGGGCGGCCTGGGCCAGGGATGGTCGGTGGCCATGACCACGCTTGCCGCCGAGCGATCCGCGGCCGGCGCCAGCCATGCCGCCGAAGTGGCCCACCTGGTCGAGGCCCTTATCGAAATGGCCGGCTCGCGCTTCGGGCCGGACGGACGTCCCTTGATCAGGGACGACGAGATCGCCGCCAGGCTCGCACGGCACCGGGCGGACGCCGCCGCGTTGAGCGCCATGGTCTATTCCGTCATCTCCCGGGCCGGCCGGGGCGGCGATCCGGGTGGGCAGGCGGCGTTGCTCTACCTGCAATTCGGCGAGTTGCTGCAGCGAGTGCGGGCCACCGCGCTCGATATCCTGGGCGGCGAGATCCTCGAACTGGATTCGGACTTAGAGCCCTGGACCCGCGGATTCCTGGCGGACCGGATGTACGTGATCGCCGGCGGCTCCGCCGAGGTGCGGCGCAACATCATCGCCCAACAGATTCTTGGCCTGCCGCGGAGCTACTGACGTGACCAAGATCGACATCCTGCCGTCGCAGGATCAGCTCGAAATCCTCGACGGGTTGACGCGCGCCCTGGAGGGCGCGGCCGTGGGGGCCGCCGACTTCCCTCTGATCGCCAGCCTGGGCTTCGTGGCCGTCAGCATTCCCGAGAGCCTGGGCGGCCTGGGGTGCGATATCGCCGATGAAGCGCTGCTGAACATCGAGCACGGCCGCCGGGTGGTGGGGTTGGAGGTCCTGGCCTCGACGCTGGCGGCGCGGCTGGCGGCCGCGACGGGAGACCGCGACCTGGTGTCCGACATCGTCGCAGGCCGTCGCGCCGTCGGGTTCGCGTCGCCCGTCGCCGGCTGGGACCCGAGCGCGCCCGGGCCCAGCGGCGAGGTTCACCTGATCGGCCGCGGCGACCTTTACCTGGCGGTGGCGCCACAGGGCGGGGCGATCCTGGACCCTGCGCAGTTCAGCGACACGCGGACCGTCGAGGGCATGGACGCGATCGCCCCGACTTTCCGCGCCCGCCTCGCCGGGTCGCCGCCGTCCTGGGCCGACGGCGACGCGAAGCTATGGCCGGCGGCCGTCCTGCTGTTCGCCGCGCAGATGGCGGGGATCGCCGCCGCCGCCATGAACCAGGCGGTGGAGTACGCGAAGATCCGCGAGCAATTCGGCAAGCCGATCGGTTCCTTCCAGGCCGTGGCGCACCAATGCGCGGATGCCGCGGTCCGCGCGGACGCGGCCTACCACCAGGTGCTCATCGCCGCGATCGCGCTGCGGGACCATTCAACCGACGCGGAATTCCAGGTGACAGCGGCGTGCCTGACGGCGATCGACGCGGCGTTCCGCAATTCGACGTCCAACATCCAGGTGCATGGCGGCATGGGCTATGCGGTGCAGAGCGGGGCGCAACTGTTCCTGAAGCGCGCCACCGTGTTGCGCCACCTCTGCGGCGGGGTGCGGCTGCATGAGCGGGCGATGCTGGCGGCGCAACCGCCGCACTGACAAGCATCCAGCTGCGCGGCTATATCGCACAATTCGGCGCCGATATCATTGACTCCCAAAATAGTGTTCTATTACTCCAGCGACCGCGACCGATCGGCGGCGCTTGGGCTTCGCCGTCCGAGGGCTATTCTCTCGGCGACGGCGCGGCGCGTGGATTGGACGGGAGGAGCCCCTTGGTCACCGATGAAGTCCTGGCGTCGGTGTTCGCGGGAACGCCCGTCGATCACGATACGGCCGCGCACTATCGCGGGCGGCTGGAACGACGCCTGCTGATGAACCGATGCGAGGATTGTGGCGCATGGCGCCACCCGCCGCGCCCGGTCTGCCCGAGTTGCTGGAGCCCGAACGTCCGGCCGACGGCGGTTTCCGGGACCGGGACCATCCACCTGGCGATCTTCCTGCACCAGGGCCCGCCCGCGGAAGGGGTCGACTATGCGACGCCCTACCCAGTGGTGACCGTGGAACTCGACGAGGCCCCCGGCCTGCGCTTCACCAGCACCCTGGTCGGCGCCCCGAACGACGCCATCCGGATCGGCCGGCGGGTTCGCCTCGACTGGATCGAACGGGCCGGCGCGCCGCTGCCGGTATTCCAGCTCGCCGACGAGGCCGCGGCGTGATCGGCGCGCGCAATCCGATGAAGGACAAGGTGGCGATCGCCGGCGCGGCGACGACCGGGTTCACGCCGCACAACACCGCCCGCTCGCAGGCCTCGCTCGCCGCGGAGGCCTGCATGAAGGTGATCCGCGACTGCGGGCTGACGGCCGGCGACATCAACGGGATCTGCGGCTCCGCCCTGCCCGCCGCGGTCCTGCAGGCGACGCTGGGGATTCCCGAGGTCACCTGGTTCGCCAATCCCTCGATCCCGTTCGGCGGCCAGGTCGCCGCGGCGGCGGCGGCCGTGCACACGGGCCTGGCGGACGTGGTGCTGGCCTACCACACGCCCTATCGCCTGCCCTGGAACACGGCGAACTCCCTGAAGGACCCGTTCCGACGCGGCGGCCCGGCCATTCCTGGCGCGGGCGCGGGGCCGGACACCGTGGCCGGGGGCGCGGGCTACACCGCCTGGGCCGCGCGTTACCTGCACGAGCACGGCGCGCGGAAGGAGCACTTCGGTCTCGTCGCCATCAACGATCGCTCCAACGCCGCGCTGAATCCGGCTGCGGCGATGACGGCGCCGCTCACCATGGACGACTACCTGGGCGCGCGGATGATCCGCTGGCCGCTTTGCCTGTTGGACATGGACGTG
>Ga0070668_100001560_pt1 | contig 16543 bp, 13 predicted proteins | sample KBSS43metaG_FD_64661 | JGI IMG/M metagenome (GOLD analysis project Ga0070668, IMG submission 64661) | Switchgrass rhizosphere microbial communities from Kellogg Biological Station, Michigan, USA - KBS S4-3 metaG | ecosystem: Host-associated > Plants > Roots > Rhizosphere > Soil ... | reverse complement strand
CGCCGCCAGCAGCGCCTCGATGGCCACCCGCGCCTGCAGGGCCGCCTCGGCCAGCCGGCCGGCGTTCAGGTCGGCCCGGGCCCTGAGCACGAGCTCCTCGGCTGGCAGGACCGCCGCGCGGCCCCCAAGCAGCGCGGCGAAGCGCTCCTCCGGCGCCTCCATCGAGCGCCGCGGTCGCCGGTGCTCGTGGCGGGGGAGCTCGACGCACTCGCTGAAGCGCCCGTCGGCCAGGTCCTCACCGCTTCCGTAACCGATCCTGACCACGAGCGCACGCCCGGGAGACACCTCGGTCACATACGGGTCGGCCGTCGCAACGCGGTGCGCGTGGAGCGCGTGGTTGAGGACGCGCAGCGCGGCCGCCACCTCCTCTTCGCTGTCGGCGTCGGACAACCAGGCGGCGGCCTCGGAGTCGGAGCCGAAGGGCGCCGGGCGCACCACCGTCGCCCGGGCGGTGGGGACGGGCTCGGGCTCGGCGGACTGGATCGGCCGCGGGCGCGCGCGGCCCAGGGGCCCGCGGCCGGTGACGGAGCGCCGCCGCTCTGGAGCGCCCAGCGTCCGAAGCACCAGCACGCTCTCCACGAGAGCGTCGGGCGACGGCCTAACGAGGTAGCGGCCGTCCGGGGGACCGAGAAGGAACCCGAACTCGAGCTGAACGAAGCCGAAGGGGCCTTCGGGGCTCGTCTTACTCGCCCAGGTGGGCGTTGCTCGAGCGCTTCTTCTTGGCCGGCAGCGCGTACTTGGAGGGCTTGGTCGGCACCACCGGGTTCTCGATCTCGCCGAGGCGGGTGATGAGGTCGGACCACTGCCCCGGCTCGAGCACGGCGAGCGCCTGCTTGCCGAGCTTCTTGTTCGCGCCGAACATGGGCTGGAAGCCCACGTGGATGTGGTCGTTGTGGTCCGCCATCGCGAACGTCGAGCCGCCCATCTCGAGCAGCGAGATGATCTGATGCGGCTGCATCGTGCCCTGGAGCTGCATGAGGCGGCGCACCGTCTGCTCGGTGATGCCTCCCGGCTCCTGGTGGCCCAGGATCGGGATCCCGTTGACCATCGAGATGTCCACCGCGTTGCCCGACGAGTGCTCGGAGACGTTGCCCGAGCTCGTGTAGAAGCCGTGGCCGCTCTTCAGGCAGGACACGGTCGGGCTAAGGCCGGACTCGGCCAGGTACTCCAGGGTCGCCAATACGCGGCGGTCGATCTGGCCGGAGCGGATGTCGTCGCGGCCGCCCTCGTAGATGTCGATGCGCTCGTCCGAGAGCACGCGCTTCTCGAGCAGCGGCTTCGGCAGCAGGAGGATCTGGCCGATCGACATCGCGCCCACGCCGTCCTTGCCGTAGAGCACGTTGCGTCCGGAGGCGCGGTAGATCGCCGTGGCCTCGAGCAGCTTCCAGCCGTCGAGGATCGGCTTCGGGTCGATGTTGGGGGCGCCGCGGCCGGCGGGCCGGATCGCGAAGTTGAGGTGCGACGCCATGCCCGGGACCGTGCGCCCGACGCGACCGAGGATGGTGCCGCCGATGACGTGCGAGCCCTTCTTCAGCGGGCGCAGCCGAACCTTCGACGGGTCCAGGCCGAAGGGGCGCGAGAAGTACGCCTTGAAGGTCTCGTACTTGCCGCCGCTTCGCATCTGCGAGTCGAGCTGCTGCTCGAGCCCGCCCGCCTCGCGCGAGCCCGGCATGTCGGGGTGAGCGAAGAGGCGCTCCTTCACCGGCGCGGAAGCCTCGGTCTGGTCGGCCGGGACGTCGCCGCCGCGATCCTTCGCCTTCTGAGTGTCGGACGAGTCGACCTGGCGGCCGGCCGACGCGGGTGCGTCCGGCTTCGGATCCGCGCTGTTGGCAGCCAGGGCGGTGGCGCTCCGCTTGCTGTCGGAGGCGTCGGCGTCGCGCTTCGGCACCGGGTAGACCTTCGAGACGTCGCCGAGGTGCGCGTACGTGTAGCGGTTCCCGTACACGTCCTGCAGGAGGACGTAGCGGCCAAGCTTCCTGCTCCTGCCGATCTTCTTGATGACGCCGTCGTTCACGGCCACGACCGGGGCGCCCTGCTTGGCGAAGATGTCGATGCTCCGGCGCGAGTCGTCCGACTCCACGAGGTGGGCGGCGTTCTCACCGCGCTTGACCCGCTTGAGGAGCTCCTGCTCGGCGATGTCGTCCGCATAACGCGCGCGTGCGAAGACGGGGAAGCGGCCCTCGGTGAGGCCGGTGAGCGAGCCGATCACGTCGGCGGGCACCCCCGCGATCAGGCGCGCGCGGAGAAGCACGGAGTCCACGTACCAGTCGGCGTGGTTGTAGGCGAAGATCGCGCGGCGCACGTCCTGCTCGTAGCCGGCGGCCTTCAGGTAGCGCGCGGCGGCGAAGATCGCGTCGACCGGGTTGTACGGATCCTTGCGCCCGTCCTTGTTGCCGTCCGTCCCATACATCTGCCACGTGGAGGGCATGAACTGCATCCAGCCGAGGGCGCCGGCCGAGGACACGTTCAGGTTGCGGCCGTAGTCCGTCTCGATCTCGTTGATCGCCGCGAGGACCTCCCAGCGGACGCCGTACTCGATGCCGGCGGCCTGGTAGATCGGGAGGAGGAACGGCGGCACCCGGAACTTGCGGATGATGAAGTTCGGGACCCCGGTCGCGGTCGACGGGCCGGGGAGGACGTCCGTGAAGCCGGGGTTGCTCGGCGTCGGGGTGCCGTCGGGATTCCGGAGCGGCGAGCGGCGGCCGTGGCGCTTGGCCTTGTCAGCCTCATGCTTTGCTCGAGCCTTTACGTCCCCGACGTCGGGGCTGCCCGTGCTGTCCGGGACGCGCTCGCCGGAGTTCGTGCGCTCCTGCGGGGAGCCGCCGTCTGACGTCGGGCCGCCGCTGCCGCCGCTGCCTCCGTCGCTGCCGGGGGACGGGGCGGGCGTGGTCGTGGGCGGCGGCTTCGGAACCGAAGGAGTCGTGGGCGTGGTGGTCTCGGGCGGGCTCGGCGCCGGCACCGGGGTCCCGGGCAGCTGGATGTCGTCCAGGGTCGAGCCGGGCGGCACGTCCACCTGGACAGGGACGACCTCGCCGGTCGCGAGCTTCACGTACACGGTCTGCGTCTGCGCGACGGCCGGGAAGGTCAGCGCGGTGAACGCGGCCACGGCGAGCAGCCCTGCCGCAAGCAGGAGTGTGAAAACCCGCTTCTTCATCGGTGCTCTACCAGGCCCTCCCTCGGGACGCCGCGGATCGTCGCACGCGGTCGCGCGCGAGCCACCGGCTGCGGGCTGAACGCTACTTGAGGGCTTTGTGCTCTGCAACGGGGAACCGTGGAGTCGGGACGAGCGCCTTGCTCGCACGTTGTATCGACCGGGTATCCCCATAACTTCAACATCGCCCTCCCGCGGACTGGACACCCCAATCGGCACCTCGTGCGCCGTCCTGGTGACGGGATTGTTCCTCGGCACCGCTTAACCAAACGTGGGTAAAGCTCAAGTCGAGGGTTAGTGTTGCCGACATCCGCGGATTTGGCGCGTGTCAAGGCCGCGCACGCGGTCTGGCTTGATGTACCCTGCCGCGCGATGGCGGCGCCAGAGGAAGACCAGAGCCAGGGCATCCGCGACCGGCTGTCGAGGCAGGGCGAGGAGGCGCTCGGCAAGCTCGCCGAGGAGATCATCTCGAACCCGGTCATCAACGGCGCCATCGCGCGTGCATTCGAGGCGCGCGAGAAGGCCGTCCAGGCGCAGGAGGCGGCGATGGGCGCGCTCAACATCCCGTCGGCCGCCGACGTCGAGCGGATCACGCGCCGGCTGCGCTCGCTGTCCCAGCGGCTGGAGGGGATCGAGGACGCGATGGACCGACTCGAGGAGCGGGTGGCCAGCGCGTCGGGTGACGACCGGCTCAGCCGGATCGAGTCGAGGCTCGACGACATCGCCCGGGACATGGCCGCCCTCGCGTCATTGCTCGCTCCGGGTGGCGAGCCGATGCCGCGGGCGCAGGAGCGGCTCACAGTCACCGACTCCTGACGGCCGCGTAGCCCGCCTCGCCGAGGCGGACGCCCAGCTCGGCCAGCTCGTCGGTGCTCATACGCTGCGACCCGTTCCTGGAAGGCATGGCTGCGCCGCGGGCACCGCCCGCGGCTTGCCCGACAGCGGGAACGTCGCTCACTCCCAGCACGCACGCCGCCGCCACCCCGCGGCGGGCGGCCACCTGCAGGATCGTCGCGGCCTCCATCTCCACGGCCACCGCGCCCCGGTCCACCCACGAGGCGGGGGCCTCGACGCGCGGGTCGTAGAAGAGGTCGCTGGTCACGACGGTGACCGGGCGAGCGCCCGCCTCGACCAGGCCTGCCAGGAGCTCGGGGTCGGGCTCGAGCGGCGCCTCCGCCCCGAGCGCGGCGCTCGTGCCGTCGGCCGGCAGCACGGCCGCCGCGGCGAGCAGGGCGCCGAGCCCGAGCTCGGGGTCGAGCGCGCCGCAGGTCCCGATGCGCACCAGCCGTGTCGCCCCGAGCGCGATCAGCTCCTCGGTCACGATCGCGGCGCTCGGGCCGCCCATCCCGGTCGCCTGGACCGTCAGCGGCTCGCCATCGGCAGCGATGCCCGTGTAGCCCCATAGTCCGCGCGCGTGATTGAACATCCGAGGCGTCGGTTCGAGCAGCGCCTGCGCGACGGCGAGCGCGCGGGCGGGGTCGCCCGGGAGCAGGACACGCTCGGCCAGCTCGGCGGCCGGCTGAAGATGATTGGGTCGGACGTCGTGCTGAAGCGACAAGAGAGAGGCGCGGAGGGTAGTGGTCGCGATTACAGCGCCCGGATGGCGCCGCTGTCATCAGGGGGCGGGCAGGATGCCCGCGCGAGCTAACCTGCGGTGTTGCCTATGTCCAAACCCGCCGACAACCTCCGCGACGCGGTCGAGCGCACCGTCGAGGCGACCCTCGGCTCGGCGGAGAAGAGCCGCTCCGCGGCCCAGGGCGCGCTCGACGACCTGGTCGACTCTGTCGAGGAGTTCCGGAAGGGCGCCGAGGAGCGGCTCACGCGCGGGCGCCGCTCGATGGCCGGGGCCATCGAGGGCCGCCGCCCGGCGACCCACGACGACATCAAGGAGCTCCAGGCCGAGCTGCGAGCGATCGGCCGCCGGCTCGACCGGATCGAGGAGCGGCTGCCGAAGCGCCGCACCAGCAGCTCGTCGAAGCGCAGCACCAGCTCCGGCAAGCGCACCACCAAGTCGTAGTGGCCGGCCGCCGGGTGCTGATCACCGGCGTGGGGAGCCACGTCGGGAGCCTGCTCGCCCAGCGGCTCGAGCGCGACCCCGACGTCGAGCACGTGGCCGGGCTCGACACGCGCGGGCCGAAGGTGGACCTCGACCGCACGGAGTACATCAGGGCCGACATCCGCGACCCGGAGATCGGCCGCCTGATCCCTGCCACCGAGGTGGACACGATCGTCCACGAGCAGATCGTGCGCCAGCCGGGGCCGAGGATGTCGCCTCCTGCGATGCACGACGTCAACGTCATCGGGACACTCCAGCTGCTCGCAGCCTGCGAGCGCGTGCCGACGCTCCGGACCATCGTCGTCCGCGGCTCCGCGGGCATCTACGGCGCCGAGCCGCATGCGCCGCAGTTCTTCAGGGAGGAGATGGCGCAGCTGTTCCCGCAGCGCACCCGCTTCCAGCGCGACGTCGCAGAGATCGAGAACTACTTCGAGACCTACGCCCGCCGCCATCCCGGCGTGAGCTGCACGATGCTGCGCTACCAGCCCGCGATCGGCCCGGGTCTCCGCACGCAGATCACGCGCTACCTCTCCCAGCCGGTCTGCCCGACCTACATGGGATTCGACCCGCGCATCCAGCTCGTGGACATCGAGGACGCGCTCGAGGCGCTCGTCGCCGCGGTCCGCAACCCCGTCCGCGGCGCCGTGAACGTCGCCGGCCCGGGGACGATCGGCCTCGGCCGGATGATCAGGCTCGCCGGGCGGCGCGCGCTGCCGATCGCATCGCCACTGTTCGGTGCCGTGACCTCCGCCGGCCAGCAGCTCGGGCTCGACTCGCAGTCCGAGGACTTCCAGCGCCTGCTCCGCTACGGGCGCGGGGTGGACACGAGGAGGCTCACGGACGAGGTGGGCTACACGCCTCGGCACTCGACGGCCCAGGCGGTCGAGACGTGGGCGCACCAGGCGAGGGCCGCGGCGTGAATTCCGCCACCGCCATCGCATTCATGCGCCGGCTGCGCGCCGGACTCGACTCCGGCCTCGAGCTGCCCGACGCGATCAGCCGCGGCGCCACGGCACTCCCGCGCGACGCGCGCGAGACCCTGAACCGGATCGTGGACCGCATGGAGGGCGACTACACGGAGGACGAGTGGGGCTTCGACGAGGAGTTCACCGAGCTGGTCGAGCCCTTCTTCGCCTTCCTGTACGAGACCTGGTGGCGCGTCAAGGTCGAGGGCGCCGAGCGCGTGCCCGCGCACGGCCGCGCGCTCCTCACCGCCAACCACGCGGGCATCCTGCCCTGGGACGCGACGATGATCTCGCTGGCCCTGCTGCGCGAGCACCCGCTGCCGCGCAACCCGCGCTTCCTCGTCCTGAACTGGGCCTTCGACCTTCCCTGGGTGTCCAGCGGGATGAGGAAGGTCGGCGGCGTCGTGGCGTCGCCCTTCAACGCGATGCGCCTGCTCGAGCAGGACCATCTGGTCGCCGTCTTCCCCGAGGGCGTCAAGGGGACGGGCAAGCCGTACTCCGAGCGCTACCGGCTCCAGCGCTTCGGGCGCGGCGGGTTCGTCGAGATAGCGCTCCGCACCGGCGCGCCGATCGTGCCGGTGGCCGTCGTGGGGAGCGAGGAGATCTACCCGAAGCTCGCGGACCTGCCCTGGGTGGCGCGCCTGATCGGTGCGCCCTACTTCCCGGTCACGCCGACCTTCCCGCTGCTCGGCCCGCTCGGCGTGATCCCGCTGCCGTCGAAGTGGCGGATCGAGTTCCTCGACCCGATCGAGACGGCGTCCTACGGGCCCGAGGCAGCCGAGGACCGGACGCTCGTGTTGGAGCTTTCCGAGCGGGTTCGCGACCAGATCCAACAGGCTCTCTATGCGAACCTCGTCAAGAGGGGTCCTGCCTTCATCTAGGCGACGGCGCTCGCCTTCACAGAACCAGTCAACGCGGCCGATATCTGAAGGTGATGTGTTGCCTTGGCGCAAGCACCGGGCGCAGACCGGTGCGCCGCGATGGTGTCTTCGCCAGCCTGCTGGCGGCGCTTGCGCTGCTGCTCCTGCCCGGAACGGCCGTCGCCGCTCCCGGCGACCCCTGGGTCGCATACGTCGCGAACTCGGTCGTGACGAAGCAGTCGGCCGCCGCCCCGGTGATCCTGAGGGCAAACCCGGCAACGGGCGCCCTGGCCGAGATCTCCCGGAACGGCCCCCAGGGCGACCTCTTCCGCCACCCGTACGACATAGCGGTCGCCGGCGACGGCAGCCTGCTCGTGGCGGACATGGGCGCCTACGCGACCAGCACGGACCACACCCCCGACGGGCGCATCGTCCGCGTGGACCCCGTGACCGGCCGGCAGTCGATCGTTGCCTCCGGCGAGCACCTCGTTGACCCCGCGGCCCTGACGGTCGCACCGGGCGGGCTCATCTACGTGGTGGAGAACGTGGGCACCGCGGGCACACCCGCTGTGATCAGCGTGAATCCGGCGAGCGGAGCTCAGTCTGTGATCGCTCAGGGCGGGGAGCTCTGCTACCCGTTCGGCATCGCGTTCGAGCCGCGCGGCTCGCTCGTGGTGACGAGCTACGGCGACTTCAGCGACGGCACCACCGTCGTCAACTGCGCCTACGACTTCGGCGCGCTGGTCCGGATCGACCTCGCCAGCAAGTCCCAGTCGGTCCTGTCCCGGAACGCCCCGGAGTGGGGCAACCTGTTCCGCAACCCGCTCGGCGTGACCGTCGACCCGGCCGGCCGCATCCTCGTGGTGAACCAGAACGGCGGCACGGCGTTGATGGGCGTCGACCCGAACACGGGCGTTCAGGACGCCGAGTCGCCGAACACCGGCACCGACCGATTCGTGGTCCCGCAGCGGCCGGCGGTCACCCCGGACGGCGACGTGGTGGTGAGCGACTTCACCCTGGACGACCTCGAGGGCGGCCTCGTGTCCGTGAACCTGTCGACCGGCGCGCAGAGCATCCTCCGCCAGGACCGCGCGCTCTTCAACAACCCGCTCGGCCTGGCGATCGTCCCGAACCGGGCGCCCGCGGCCGCGCTGTCGGCGGCGCCGGCAGTGGTGGCGGGCGGCCGCCGGGTGAGCTTCGACGCCTCGGCCTCGAGCGACCCCGAGGGCCTTCAGCTTCGCTACGACTGGGACCTCGACGGCAACGGCAGCTTCGAGACGGCCGGCGGCACCGCCCCCACCATCACACGCGCGTATACGGGCACGACCACGCTCACCGCGCGCGTGCGGGTGAGCGACCCGCACGGCGCGTCCGGGGTGGCCGGCGCGGTCGTCCGCGTCGACTCGATCCGCCCGGTGCTCTCCGGGCTCGCGATCCGCGGCTCGACGATCACCTACCGCCTCAGCGAGGGGGCGCGCGTGACGATCCAGCTTCAGCGCAAGGTGCGCAGGCGCTGGCGCGCGGTCCGCACGCTGCGCCAGAACGGCGTGGCCGGCAGGAACCGCCTGCGCGCGAGCTCGAAGGCGCGCGCGGCGGGGCGCCGGCGGCGGGTGCGCTACCGCGCCCAGGCCTTCGCCGTCGACGCCGTCGGGAACCGCTCGAGGGTGGTGCGGCTCCGCGTCTCGGCCGCGGCCGCGAGGAGGCTGCGCCGCTAGAAGTGCACGCCGCGGAGGAGGTAGGCCATCGCCACCGCCTCCGTGGACATCTCGCCGTCGTCCTTCTTCTCGTCGGCGGGGGCGGGCTTCTTGTCGCCGTCCTTGTCCTTCTTCTTCGCCGCCGAGGAGTCCGGGAACAGGTTGTAGGCGGTGTTGAGGACGATGTCGACGGTCTTCGGTGAGATCGCATAGAGCACCTCCCCGAAGGTGCCGAGCCGCGAGGCCATCCGCTTCGGCTTGTCGATCATCGCGTCGCAGAGCATCTGCGCGGCCTCGTCCGGCGTGAGCGTCGGGAAGGCCTTGTAGATGTCGGTCGGCGCGATCATCGGCGTGCGCACGAGCGGCATGTAGACGGTCGTGAACTTCACGTTGTCCTGGACCACCTCGGGCGCCGTGCAGCGCGCGAACGCATCCAGCGCGGACTTCGACGCGACGTAAGCCGAGAACCTCGGCGTGTTCGTCTGCACGCCGATCGAGCTCACGTTGATGATGTGGCCCGACTTGCGCTCGCGCATCCCCGGGAGGAACGCGAGGATGAGCTTCAGCGCGCCGAAGTAGTTCAGCTGCATGGTTCTCTCGTAGTCGTGGAAGCGGTCGTAGCTCCGCTCCACCGAGCGGCGGATCGAGCGGCCGGCGTTGTTGATCAGGACGTCGACCCCGCCGTGCTGCTCGAGCACCTCCTTGGCGAGCCGGTCGATGTCCTCGAGGTCCGAGAGGTCTGCGGGGTGCACGTGCGCCGTGCCGCCGAGCTCCTCGATCTCGGACGCGAGCTCCTCCAGCTTCTCGCGCGTCCGCGAGACGAGCAGCACCTCGCCACCGGCCTCGCCGACCTTCTTGGCCGTCTCGAACCCGATGCCGCTCGAGGCGCCCGTGATCATGACCTTCTTGCCCTTGATTGAGCTGGCCAGCGAGCGCTCCCGGAACAGGTCCGGGTCGAGGTTGCGCTCCCAGTAGTCCCACAGCCGCGGCGCGTAGGTCGACAGCGGCGGCACCGCGATCCCCGTGCCGCTCAGGGCGCGCTGGGTGTCGCGGGCATCGAACGTGCACCGGAAGTCGCGGTTCTCCATCGCCGCCGGCGGGATGCCGAGGTCGCGGTAGAGCTGGTGGCGGATGCGCTTCACCGTCGGCAGCGCCGCGAGCCCCGCGCGCACCTGCGGCGGCACCACGTTCGTCATGTTCTGGTCGATCCGCATCGCGAACTGCGGCGCGTGCGCGGCCTTGGCGAACTCGTTGAGCGTCTGGCCGACGGTCATCGGCTCCGGGTCCACGAGATGGAAGGTGTCGCCCGGCAGGTCGTCGTCCGCCAGGTGGGCGATGTGGTCCATGGCGCGCGCCACGAAATCGACCGGGACCAGATTCGTCTGGCCGCCCTCGGGCCCGGCCAGGGGGAACCACTCCGGCAGTGCGGTGCGCAGCCTCTGGAGCAGCTTGAAGAAGTAGTAGGGACCGTCGATCTTGTCCATCTCGCCGGTCTCCGAGTCGCCGACCACGATCCCGGGGCGGTAGACGAGCGTCTTCGTCTCCACGCCCTCCCGCACGAGACGCTCGGACTCGTACTTCGTGCGGTGGTAGTGATGGGGCAGCTTCTGCCCCTCGTCGAACATGTCCTCCTGGAAGACGCCCTTGTAGTTGCCGGCCACCGCGATCGAGCTCACGTGGTGGAAGCGGGCGACCTCGTGCCCGTTCGCGAACTCGACCACGTGCTTCGTGCCGTCGACGTTCGCGCGCTCCGAGGCCTCCTCGTCGGCCTCGATGTCGTAGACCGCCGCCAGGTGGAAGAGGTGGTCGATCTTCCTGTCGAAGCCCTCCACTCCGAGGCCGGGCTTAGAGAGGTCGCCGGTCACCGGCTGGATGCGCCCCTCGGGTGCGTCGAGGCGCTGGATCAGGGCGTCGAGCTTGCCGCGCGAGCCCTCTCGCACCAGCGCGTAGATGGTGCCCTCGCGCTTCAGCAGCTCGGCGACGAGATGCCTCCCGATGAAGCCCGTCGCGCCGGTGACGAAGTAGTTCAAAGATCCTCCCAGGAGATGATGCCGAGAGTCTATGTTGACGCCGCTCGCCGGGCGCGCAACACTTCACTCAGCATCTGTAGAGACCGGCTGACGCCTCGGCGACACCGGCCTACGAGGCGGGCCGTGTGCCCGCACGCAGCGGCGGAGTGAACCCTTCCACTCCGCCGTTGCTCTCAAGGCACGCTAAAACCTGAGGTGCCGTGGCTGAGAGCCTGTCGTTGAAGGAAGCCGCCGAGCGGGTTGGCGTGTCCCCGGACACCCTGCGCCGATGGGCGCGCGCCGGCGTGATCCCGGAGGTGGACGGGAAGGGCGAGTGGACCACCGGCGCCGTCGCCCATGCGCGGATCGTCGCGCGGCTCCGCGACCGCGGCCACAGGCTCGAGCACATCAGGGACGCCGGCCGGGAGGGCCGGCTCGCCTACGGCTACATCGAGGACATGTTCGGCGACGACGAGCAGAGGCACTCGCTGGCCGAGGCTGCGGAGCTCACCGGCCTCGAGCCGGCGCTGATCGAGCGCTTCTGGGCGACCCTCGGGCTGCCGGCTTCAGGGCTCGACGAGCTCAGCGACGACGATCTCCAGGCGCTCCAGTACGTCTCCTCGGTGCTGGCCGCCGGCTTCCCGCTCGTCGCCTTCCTCCAGCTCTGCCGCGTGTACGGCCAGGCGCTCTCGCAGATCGCCGACGCCGAGGTGCGGCTCTTCCACCTGTACGTGCACGAGCCGCTGATCCGCGAGGGCGTGCCGGGGCTCGAGATGGCCGAGGAGATGGAGGGGCTCGCGAGCGCACTGCTGCCGCTCGCGTCGCCGATGATGGACTACGTCCACCAGCGCTTCCTCCAGCACTTCGTCGAGCAGGACGTCGTCGGGCACATGGAGTCCGAGCTGGAGGACGAGGACATCGACCTCGGTCGCATCCGGGTCGCGATCGCGTTCGCGGACCTCGCCGGCTATACGCGCTTCACCGAGGAGGAGGGTGAGGAGGAGGCGCTGTCGTCGGTCGAGCGCTTCGTCGAGGGAGTCACGGGCACCCTGCCCGACGACGCGCGCGTGGTGAAGACGATCGGCGACGCCGTGATGGTCGTCGGCCAGGACATCGTCGCTCTGGTGGACTGGGCGGTGGGCTTCACGTCCCTGTTCGAGGAGCGGCCGGAGCCGCGCATCGGGGTGCACTACGGCACGACGCTCTACCGCGACGGCGACTACTTCGGCCGCGACGTGAACCTCACGGCGCGCGTCGTGGCGCGCGCCCGCGGCGGCGAGGTGCTCGTGAGCGACGCGGTGGTCGACGCCGTGAGCGGCTCCTCACACCTGAGCTTCGAGCCGATCGGCCAGGTGAAGCTGAAGGGTTTCGAGCAGCCGCGGCAGCTCTGCCGCGCGGTCCGGCGGGAGGAATGAGCGAGGCCGCGCTCGAAGCCGCACGCGAGAGCGGCCTCGTGCGGCCGGGCGAGCCGCTGCTCGTGATGGTGTCCGGCGGGGGCGACTCGGTGGCGCTCCTCGACATCGCCGAGCGCCTCGGCGCCTCGGTCTCAGCTCTTCACGTGAACTACCGGCTGCGCGACGACTCCTCGCTCGACGAGGAGCTGGTGCGCCGGCTCTGCGAGGAACGCGGCATCGCGCTGACGGTCGAGCGGGTCGAGCTCGGCGGCGAGGGAAACCTCCAGGAGCGCGCGCGGAACGCCCGCTACGCGCTGGCCGAGGAGCTCGCCGAGGACGACTACGCCGCGGCGCACACCGCCTCTGACCAGGCCGAGACGGTGCTGTATCGCCTGGCCGTCTCGCCCGGCTCGCGCGCGCTGCACGGCATGGCGCCGCGGCGCGGGCGGCTGGTGCGGCCGCTCCTGGCGGTGACTCGCGAGGAGGTGCGCCACTACCTCCGCAGGCGAGGACTCGAGTGGCGCGAGGACCCCTCGAACGCCGACCGCCGCTTCGCGCGCGCCCGCGTGCGCCACGACGTGCTCGACGCGCTGCGCGAGCTGTCGCCCGCGGTCGAGCGGACGATCGCCGAGACCGCCCACCAGCTGCGAGACGAAGCCGAGGCCTTGGACGCCGCCGTGAAGGACGCGCTGAGGGAGCTGGGCCACCCGACCTCGCTGCCCGCCGTGAGCGGCGGCGCCGCGATCTCACTGGTCGCGCTCGGCGAGCACCCGCCCGCCCTGCAGCGGCTGATCCTGCGAGCGCTTGCGGAGGAAGCGGCCGGCGGCGCCGGGCCGCGGCCACTGTCTCGGCGCGAGGCCGACGAGATCCTGGCGCTGGGGGACCGAGGCACCAAGTCGCTCGACCTGGGCGGTGGCCTGCGGGCTGTCGCCGAATACGGGACGCTCCGCTTCACTCGCTCCGGCGACGCCGAGCCGCCGGAGCCGGTGGAGCTGGCCGTGCCCGGCAGGGCGCGCTTCGGCGACTGGGAGCTCGAGGCACGCCTCGGCGGCCCGGGCGACGTGGCGGTCAAGGACCTGGCCCCGGCCGTGACCGTCCGCGCGTGGCGCGACGGCGACCGCATGCGCCCAGCCGGCCTCGGCGGGTCGAAGTCGCTCCAGGACCTGTTCACGGACCGCAAGGTCCCGCGAGCGCTGCGCCGCACCCTGCCCGTGGTGGAGTCGGGCGGCGCGATCGTATGGGTGGCGGGGGTGGCGGTAGACGAGCGCTTCGCGGCCGAGGAGGGCGCGCCGGGCTCGGTGGCCCTGAGCGCCCGGTCGGCCTGACAAACCTAAAGGGACTGTCCCTTTATGTTCCAGGACGTCTTAAAGGGACAGTCCCTTTATGTTCCGAAGACGCGGTCGCCGGCGTCGCCCAGGCCCGGGCGGATGTAGGCGTTCTCGTCGAGCTCGCGGTCGATCGCGGCCGTCCAGATCTGCACGTCGGGGTGGGCCTTGGTGACGGCCTCCACGCCCTCCGGGGCAACGACCAGGCACACGAGCGCGAGCCGGGTCGCGCCGGCCTGCTTCAGCTTGTCGAGGGCGTGCACGGCGCTGCCGCCGGTGGCGAGCATGGGATCCACCAGAAAGACGTGCGACTGGGCCAGCGTCGGCGGCAGGCGCTCGTAGTAGTCGATCGGCCGGTGCTCCTCCTCGTCGCGGTACACGCCGACGTGGCCGACGCGGGCGCCCGGCAGGAGGCGCAGGAATCCGTCGACCATGCCGAGTCCCGCGCGCAGCACCGGCACGATCGTGATCTCGTCCGGGAGGCGGTGGCCAGTGGTCGGCTCGAGCGGCGTCTCGATGTCGACCTCCGTGACCGGCAGGTCGCGAGCCGCCTCCACAGCGAGGATGGCCGAGGCCTCGAACAGCGCCTGGCGGAAGTCGCCGTGACCGGTCGCACGGTCGCGCATGACGGCCAGACGGTCGGCCAGGACGGGATGATCAACCACCACAAGTCGCTCCGACATAGGCGCGACGATAACCTCGCGGCGCACTTGGATGCCTCCATGCGCAATGTCGAGCTCAAGGCGCGCGATCCCGATCCGGCGCGCACGCTTGAGCGCGCGCTCGCTCTCGGCGCCGAGGACATCGGCGTGATCAGGCAGCGCGACACCTACTTCGCGGGCGCGCGCGGGCGCCTCAAGCTGCGCGAGCAGGAGACCGACGGGCCGCCCCTGTTCGACGAGCTGATCGAGTACTCGCGCGCGGACACGACGGACGCCCGCACGAGCACCTACCGGCGCGTGCCGGTGGCCGACGCCGCGCCGCTGCGCGAGGCGCTCGACGCGGCGTACGGGGCGGTCGCGACGGTCACCAAGCGCCGCCGCCTCCTGCTGTGGGAGGGCGTCCGGATCCACCTCGATGACGTGGAGGGGCTCGGTACGTTCCTGGAGCTCGAGGCGTTGGCCGATCGAGGCTCGGACCTGGGCGCCGAGCACGAGAAGGTCGAGCGGCTGCGGGCGGAGCTCGGGGTGGAGGACGAGAACCTCGTCGGGGCGAGCTACGAGAACCTCGTCCGCACCGCGGCCGGAGGACGGATCGAGCCCGAGGGGGACTCGGCCTCGGCCGAGGAGCTGCTCACGGCGGCGGAGCGGGTGACGCACACGGCGCACGCTCCCTACTCGCACTTCCCTGTCGGCGCCGCGCTGCGTGGCGGCGACGGCCAGGTGTACGTCGGCTCGAACGTCGAGAACGCTTCCTACCCGCAGGGGCAGTGCGCCGAGACCTCGGCGATCGGGGCGCTGATCGCGGCCGGACAGACCGAGATCACGGAGGTCGCGGTGGTCGCCGAGCGGATGGACTTCTGCCCGCCCTGCGGCGGCTGCCGGCAGCGGCTCGCGGAGTTCGCGCGCCCCGACACGCCGATCCACCTCGGTCGGCCGGGCGGCCCGCGCATGACCACGACGGTGGGCGAGCTCCTTCCGCTCGCGTTCGAGCTCGAGCCGCCTGGATGAGCCATCAGGACGCCGCGAAGGTCATGACCGAGCGCGCGGGCCTCGAGCCGCGCGTCGGGATCGTCCTCGGGTCGGGGCTGGGCGCGGTCGCCGACGCGGTGGCCGACGCGGCCGTCGTCGACTACGCCGACCTGCCGGGCTTCCCGCGTCCCACGGTCGAGGGTCACGGCGGCCGCGCGGTCCTCGGGCGTATAGGCGACGTCCCGGTCGCGGTGCTCCAGGGACGCGCGCACGTATACGAGGGCGGCGACCTCGACGCGATCCGCACGCCGGTCCGCGCGCTCCACGCCGCCGGCGCGGAGATCCTGGTGCTCACGAACGCCGCCGGCTCCCTGCGCTCGGAGATCGGCCCCGGGCGGCTCATGCTGATCACCGACCACATCAACCTGAGCGGGACGAATGTCCTCACCGGGCCGAACGACGACTCGATCGGCCCGCGCTTTCCGAGCCTCCGCGACGCGTACGACCCCGAGCTCGCCGAGCGCCTCCGAGCCGCCGCCGCGGAGCTCGGCACCGACCTCGCCGAGGGCATCTACCTCGCCGTGTCGGGCCCGACCTTCGAGACGCCCGCCGAGATCCGCGCTCTGAGAATTCTCGGAGCCGACGCCGTCGGCATGTCGACCGTCCACGAGACCGCGGTGGCGCGTCACGCCGGGTTGCGAGTGGCGGCCGTATCCGCGATCACGAACCTCGCCGAGGGGATGGGCGCCGAGGCGCTCAGCCACGAGCAGACCCTCCGCGACGCCCAGCACGCGGCCGACGCGCTCGCCCCGCTGCTGGTCAGGTTCGTCGAGGAGCTCGCGAGCTGATGTACGTCCCGGATCTGATCCGAGTCAAACGCGATGGCGGCGAGCTGAGTGTGGACCAGATCCAGGAGCTCGTGAGCGGGATCGCGGACGGCTCGGTGAGCGACGCCCAGGTGGGCGCGCTCGCGATGGCGATCGTGCTCAACGGGATGACCGGCGCCGAGCGGATCGTCCTCACCGGCGCGATGCGCGACTCGGGCGACGTGCTCGACTGGTCGGACGCCGGGCTCTCCGGCCCCGTGCTCGACAAGCACTCGACAGGCGGCGTCGGCGACAAGGCGAGCCTGCTGGTGGCGCCCATCGTGGCCGCGTGCGGCGGGGCCGTCCCGATGATCTCGGGCCGCGGCCTCGGCCACACGGGCGGCACGCTCGACAAGCTCGAGTCGATCCCGGGCTACGACACGACTCCCGACCCCGAGCGGTTCCGCCACGCCGTGGCAACCGCGGGGCTTGCGATCGTGGGGCAGACCGCCCGCCTCGCGCCGGCCGACCGCCGTCTCTACGCGATCCGCGACGCGACCGGGACCGTCGAGTCGATCCCGCTGATCGTGGCCTCGATCCTGTCGAAGAAGCTGGCGGCGGGGCTCGACGCGCTCGTGATGGACGTGAAGGT